>Ga0111538_10008175_pt1 | contig 14047 bp, 13 predicted proteins | sample SoiMethybrSBSTD1_FD_79669 | JGI IMG/M metagenome (GOLD analysis project Ga0111538, IMG submission 79669) | Bulk soil microbial communities from a Populus tree surrounding site in Tennessee, USA - Soil MetaG P. TD hybrid SBSTD1 (version 2)... | ecosystem: Environmental > Terrestrial > Soil >... | reverse complement strand
GCGGTTGGCGGTTGGCGGTTAGTGCGGAGCATTTCTACTCAAAGTCGCGACCATACGAGCGTCCCTGATAGCGATTCAACGGGCATCCTGTAGTCCATGATCATTATCAGCCACAAGGACCTGATCGTGTGGCAGAAGTCCGTTGTGCTCGCCGGCAAAGTCTACGCGGCAACGCGACAGCTGCCCAGAGACGAGAGATTCGGCTTGAGTCTGCAGCTCCGGCGCGCCGCAATCTCGGTTCCGAGCAATATTGCCGAAGGGTCGGCGCGCCGAACGCGAGCAGAATTTGTACAGTATCTCCACATCGCGCGCGGCTCCCTGTCCGAAGTCGAGACGCAAATGCTGGTCGCCCGGGGTCAGGGACTGCTTTCCGGCTCGGATTGCCTGCTCGAGGATGTCGCTGAAATCGGTCGAATGCTCAACGCGCTCATCAGCCGGCTCGCCGTCAACCGCCAGGCCGCACACGCCAAGGCGTGCGCTCCGCACCAACCGCCAACCGCTAACCGCTAACCGCTTCTACAGACGGCCGTCGACCTCGTTGGCGTCGAACACGTACTTGATGTCGTAGAGCACGTGCGGCCGCCGCGCGAACGCGCGGATCGCATCGATTCCCAGGTCGCGAAACTCCTTGTGCGCGACCGCCAGGACGACGGCATCGTAGCGGCCCTTCGCCGGCTTGCGGATCGGCTTGATGCCGTACTCGTGCTCGGCCTCGGCGGCATCGATCCACGGGTCGTACACATCGACCCTGGCGCCGTATTTCTTGAGCTCGGTGACCACGTCGGCCACTTTCGAGTTGCGCAGGTCCGGGCAGTTCTCCTTGAACGTCAGGCCCATCACCAGGATGCGCGAGCCCTTGACGTGGATGCGCTTGCGGATCATCAGCTGCGCGACGCGCTCGGCGACGTAGATCGCCATGTTGTCGTTGATGCGCCGGCCGGCAAGGATCATCTCCGGGTGGTAGCCGATCTCCTGCGCCTTGTGCGTGAGGTAGTAGGGATCGACGCCGATGCAATGTCCGCCGACCAGCCCCGGGCGGAACGGCAGGAAGTTCCACTTCGTGCCCGCCGCCTGCAGCACCTCCTCGGTGTCGATACCGAGGCGGTTGAAAATCAGCGCGAGCTCGTTGATGAGCGCGATGTTGACGTCGCGCTGCGTGTTCTCGATCACCTTGGCCGCCTCCGCGACGCGGATACTCGACGCCTTGTGCGTGCCCGCCTTGACGATGCTCGCGTACAGCGAGTCGACGAAGTCGGCGACTTCCGGCGTGGAGCCCGAGGTGATCTTCTTGATCGTGGTCAGGCGATGCTGCTTGTCGCCGGGGTTGATGCGCTCCGGGCTGTAGCCGGCGAAGAAATCGCGGTTGAAGGTCAGGCCGGAGAGACGCTCGAGGATCGGCACTGCGATCTCCTCGGTGCATCCAGGATAGACCGTCGATTCGAACACTACGATGTCGCCCTGCTTGAGGACCTGGCCGAGCAACTGGCTCGCGCTCTCGATCGGCTTGAGGTCGGGCCGCTTATAGCCGTCGATGGGTGTCGGCACGGTCACGATGAAGACCTGGCAGCTGCGCAGGTCCTTGACGCTGGTCGAATAGCGCAGGTGCTTCGCGGCGCGCAGCTCCGCGGGCTCGCACTCCAGCGTGCTGTCGCGGCCCTTCTTCAACTCGGCGACGCGCGAGGCTTTGATGTCGAAGCCGACGGTGCGGTACTGCTTGCCGAACTCTACGGCGAGCGGCAGCCCGACGTAGCCGAGGCCGACGATGCCGATCTTGCAGGTGCTCAGGCTGAATTCAGGCATTGGAATGTGGGGGCTTGGAGTTGTTCGGGAGGGGGCGAAGAATGCCATAAAGACGTGGCAAAAACAGAGACATGGATCACTCGCGCCCTCTGATTACCTGCTCTACAGCAGGTACGCAACGGCCCAAAGTCCAGTCAGCGTCAGGGTCACGGTGTAGGGCAGCGCCATCCACATCATGCGCCCGTACGAAAGTCGGATGAGCGGCGCCAGCGCCGAGGTCAGCAGGAACAGGAATGCGGCCTGGCCGTTCGGCGTCGCGACGCTCGGAATATTGGTGCCGGTGTTGATGGCGACGGCCAGCGCGTCGAACTGCTCGCGCGTGATCGTGCCCTCGAGCAGCGCCGCCTTCACTTCGGTGATGTAGATGGTCGCGACGAACACGTTGTCGCTGATCGCGGAGAGCGCGGCGTTGGCCAGATAGAACATCGCGGTCTGCGCCCGCCCCTGCAGCTGCAGCACCGCGCTCACGACCGGCTCGAACAGGTGCTGGTCGTGCAGCACCGCGACGATCGCGAAGAACACCACCAGCAGTGCCGTGAACGGCAGCGCCGCCTCGAACGCCTTGCCGAGACGCTGCTCTTCGGTGACTCCGGTGAACGCGGTCGCGAGCACGAGCACGACCAAGCCGATGATGCCGACTTCGGCGAAGTGAAAACCGAGCGCGATGACGAGAATGACTGCGGCGAGCGCCTGCACCACGAGCACGGCGACTTCACGTGAGGTGCGATTGCGGCTCTGCTCGCGATCGTATTCCGCGAGCACCTGCCGCACGCTCGCCGGCAGGCTCGCGCCGTAACCGAACCAGCGCAGCTTCTCGACCACGACGCAGGTCACGAGTCCGACGATCAGCACCGGCACCGAGACCGGCGCCATCTGCCGGAAGAATTCCACGAACGCCCAGTCGGCATGCTTCGCGATCAGCAGGTTCTGCGGCTCGCCGACCTGCGTCATCACGCCGCCGAGCGCCGTGCCGACGGACGCATGCATGATCAGGCCACGCAGGAACGCGCGGAACGCATCGAGATCGGATCGATGCAGCTCCTGCACACCCTCGTCCTGGCCGACGTCGTGCTCCGCGTCGTAATGCTTGCCGGACGCGAAGCGATGAAACACCTGGTAGAAGCCGGCGCCGATCGTGATCAGCACCGCGATCACCGTGAGCGCGTCGAGAAACGCCGACAGCACTGCGGACGTCAGGCACATCGCCAGCGCCAGGGCGAGCCGCGAGTTGATGCCGAGCAGGATCTTCGTGAACGTGAACAGCAGCAGCTCGCGCAGGAAGTAGATCCCCGCGACCATGAAGACGAGCAGCAGGATGACCGGCATCGCCAGCAGCGTTTCGTCGTACACCGACGCCGGCGTGGTGAGCCCCAGCAGCACGCCCTCGATCGCCAGCAGGCCGCCGGGCTGCAGCGGATAACAGCGCAGCGCCATCGCCAGCGTGAAGATGAACTCGAGAAGCAGCAGCCAGCCGGCGATGAGCGGCCCGTCCACCCCGCCTGCTAGCAGCACCAGCGGGTTCACGACCAGGAAGGCGACGATCGTGAGTTTGTACCAATCGGGGGCGTGGCCGAGGAAGTTGCGGGCAAGGGCGTGCGCGAGAGTCATAGAAGCGGTTAGCGGTTAGTGCAGAACGCGCTAACGCGCGCCTCCGCTACGCGGGAACCGGAGCCATCTCTTCCGGCTCCGCACTAACCGCCAACCGCCAACCGCTAACCGCTTCCTTTCTCCATACCGTCTTTCCACTACTGACCTTGTCAATGATCTCCAGCATTCGTTCATGCGCCTTGAGCTCATCGTCGCTGGCTCGCACGACCCGCAACACGCCCCGCGGACGCGCCGCTGCGGCGGGCTCGTGCGACACGCTGACGTGGATCTCGGTGACTTCGCCGAGCACGAGCGCCGTCTGGCCGCCCGTCATTGCGAGATAGACATCGAGGAGAATCTGCGCGTCGAGCAGCGCGCCGTGCAGCTCACGATGCGAGTTGTCGACGTCGTAGCGCTTGCAGAGTGCGTCGAGGCTGTTGCGCTGGCCGGGATGCATCTGCCGCGCCAACGGCAACGTGTCGATCACGGTGCAAAGGTCAGCCATCGAGCGCGCCGGCCCCGGCAAACGCCGCAGCTCGTGGTCGAGGAACGCGATGTCGAACGCGGCGTTGTGGATCACCAGCTCCGCGCCGCTGATGAACTCCATCAGCTCCTCGACGATCTCCGCGAAGCGCGGCTGCTGCGACAGGAATTCGTCGGTGATGCCGTGCACGTGCTGCGCAGCGCGATCGATCGGCCGGTCCGGGCGCAGATAGCGATGGAAGCGGCGGCCCGTGCGGCGGCGATTGACCAGCTCGACGCAGCCGATCTCGATGACGCGATGTCCCTGTTCCGGCTCCAGCCCGGTGGTTTCGGTGTCGAGGACGACCTGCCGCATGACGCGCTCAGAGCGCCGCGCGCATCGCCTGCACGACGCGCGTCTGCTGAGCTTCGGTCAGGTACGGATGCATCGGCAGGCTGATCACGCGCCGGCCCGCAGCCTCGGACACCGGGAACGCGCCTTCCTTCTGGCCGAGGTCGGCGAACACCGGCTGCAGATGCAGCGGCATCGGATAGTGCACGGCCGTCGGGATGCCTTGCGCCTTCATCCCCTGCTCGAACTTGTCGCGATTCGCGACTTCGATCGTGTACTGCGCGTAAACGCTCGTGCAGCCGGGCGCGAGCATCGGCGTGGTCACGCGGCGCGCCGGGTCGCGCTCGTCCTGGAATGCTGCGGCGATCATCTCGCTGTAGCGCGCGCCGATGCGGGTACGGGCCGCGACTTCGTCGTCGAAGATTTCCATTTTCGCGAGCAGCACCGCCGCCTGCAGCGTGTCGAGACGACCATTGATACCGAGCCGCGGATGGTGATAGCGCCGGTCCTGGCCGTGCACGCGGATCTCGCGCATCACCTTGGCGAGCTGGTCGTCGTCGGTGAAGAGCGCGCCGCCGTCGCCATAACAGCCGAGCGGCTTCGACGGGAAGAACGAGGTCGAGCCGACCTCGGAGAGTCCGCAGGAGCGCTTGCCGCGATAGCGGGCGCCGAAACTCTGCGCGGCATCCTCGATCACCGGAATGCCGTGCTTGCGCGCGACAGCGTTGATGCCGTCCATGTCGCCGCACTGGCCGTACAGCGACACCGGCATGATCGCCTTGGTGCGCGGCGTGATCGCCGCTTCGAGCAGCTGCGGATCGATGTTGTACGTGCGCGCGTCGATGTCGACGAACACCGGCTTCGCACCGGCCAGCGCGATCATTTCGCCCGTCGCGATGAAGGTGAAAGGCGACGTGATCACTTCGTCGCCGCGCCCGATGCCGTACGCCATGAGCGCGATCAGCAGCGTGTCAGTGCCGCTCGACGCGCCGATGCAATGCTTTACGCCGACGTACTCGGCGAGTTTGCGCTCCAGTTCCTGCCCTTCGGCGCCGAGAATGAACTGTCCGTGATCGAGAACGGCCTGCATGCGCCGGTTCATGGATTCGCGCACGCGCTGGTACTGAGTCTTGAGGTCGATGAAGTCCATGAAGAGAGAAGCGGTTAGCGGTTGGCGGTTAGTGCAGAGGTGGCGCGATGATAACGCAGTTCGCTCGGTCCGCGATCCGCTTCCGCACCAACCGCTAACCGCCAACCGCTAACCGCTTCAACACCTCGTCGATCGCCTCGTTGGCGAGCCGGTCCGCGCGCTCGTTGCCCGGCACGCCCGCGTGACCTTTAACCCAGTGCCATTCGATGCGGTGCCGCTCGATCTCGTGCTCCAGCGCCTGCCACAGATCGACGTTCTTCACCGGCTTGTTGTCCGCAGTGCGCCAGTCGCGCGCTTTCCATTGCGGCAGCCATTCGAGAATGCCTTTGCGCACGTACTGCGAGTCCGTGTAGAGCGCGACCGTGGACGGCTTCTTCAACGCTGCCAGCGCGCGGATCGCCGCAGTGAGCTCCATGCGATTGTTGGTCGTCAGCAGCTCGCCGCCGCGCAGCTCTTTCTCGTGCCGGCCGGAGCGCAGCACGACGCCCCAGCCGCCCGGACCGGGATTGCCGCGACACGCACCGTCTGTGTAGATCTCGACTGCAGGCGCCATTCTTTTTCTGCGCTAGCCGCTGCCTCGCGTCGTCGGCTCGATCAGGCCACCGACGACTTTCGGCCGCAGCCGCCAGCGCGGCAGGACCGGCGTCAGCGTGTAGACGCGCTTGCGTGCTTTCATCAGGTAGCCGCCCGCGAACATCGGCCACAGATACTGGCCGCTGCGCTCGAAGAAGCTCTGCGACGAGTGCGCGCTCGAGCCGAGCGGCAGCGTGAACAGATAGCGGCGCGCGTCGACGATCTCGAAGCCGAGGAGCTTCAGCCAGTCGCGCAGCCGGCGCTCGCCGAGCATGCGCTCCAGCCCGGGCGGAAAGCCGTTGCGCGCGAACAGGTGCCGCAGGCCCCAGCTCGACAGCGGCCGGAAGCCGAGCACGATGAGATGACCTTCCGCGGAGAGAATGCGGCCGACCTCGCGCAGAATCTCGTGCGGCTCCGGCTCGTACTCGAGCGTGTGCGGCAACACCACCGCGTCGACCGAGTCCGAGGCGATCGCCAGCGAATCGGTGCGCGAGCGGATCGGCGCGGGCCGATCGCCGGGCCGCGAGCCGTGCCACGCGAGTACGGCCTTGCGCTGAGTGCGCCCTTCCGCGAGCAGGCCGTCGTCGTCGCCCCAAAGTCCGATCTGCAGCAATTGCCAGCCGAAGACCTGCGCGAGCGCTTCGGCCGCGAGCTTGCGCTCCAGCGTGTACACGCGCTGGCCCAGCGCGGAGCGCAACCAGGACTGCATATCGGGTGCGGGATCTTCCATGCGTGGAGAATACCGCGCCTCACGCCCCTTCAGACGCTTGCTGGTCCCGACCCCCCACTGTTTAATACAGCCTCGAAACTTCTGGGCGATTCGCTAAGCGATGTTGCAGGTCACGCCGGTTCGGGCTTTTGCCGACAACTACATCTGGCTGATCCACGCCCCGCGCGATGCAGCGCAGGTTGTGGCGGTCGATCCCGGCGACGCGGCGCCCGTCGAGCGCGCCCTGGCCGATCGGCATCTCACACTCGCCGGCATCCTGCTCACTCATCACCACGCCGATCACGTCGGCGGTGTCGCCAATCTTCTACAAAATCGCCGCATCCCCGTGTTCGGGCCCGGGAGCGAGCGCCTGCCTGGCGAGCCCACGCGGCTGCGCCAGGGCGATCGTGCAACGATCGACGCGCTCGGCCTGGAATTCACGGTCCTCGACATCCCCGGTCACACTGCGGGCCACATCGCTTATGTCGGGCACGGCGCGCTGTTCTGCGGGGACACGCTGTTCAGTGCCGGCTGCGGCCGGCTGTTCGAGGGCACGCCGGAACAAATGGTCGGGTCGCTTGCCAAACTGGCGCAGCTGCCCGCCGAGACGCTCGTGTACTGCGGCCATGAATACACGGTGAGCAACCTGAAGTTCGAGCTCGCGGTCGAGCCGGACAACGGCGTCGCGGCGCGCTATCTCGAAGAATGCAGCCGCAAGCGCGCGCGGGATGAGGCGACGCTGCCATCGAGCATCAGGCATGAGAGGAATGTGAATCCGTTCCTCCGCTGCGACGAGCAGACTGTGAAGCAGGCCGCGGAAGCAAAGGCCGGCCGCAGGTTACAGAACACTACAGAAGTTTTTGCCGTTATCCGGCAGTGGAAAGACGGCTTTCGGGCCTGAGGTTTTGGAGGGGTCAATGGTCGAGGCGTGGAGCACCCGGGCAGGGCTGTATGCAATTCTTGCAGCCGCCGCCATCATCACTGCCGGTTGCCGCACCGTCGCGACCGTTCCCGAAGAAGAAGACACCCAGGACGAGGAGGCCCTCGTCGAAGAGGTCGAGCTCGACCCGGCCATCACCAAGATCGACGAAGCCGACATCGGCGTTTCCGGCCCGGAGCAGATCGAGGAAGCCATCGAGACCCTCGATGCGCAAACCGAATCCAGCCCGCCGCTGGTCAGCAGCTCCGGCGGTGTCAGCACCAGCCCGGCCGTCGGCGATCTGTTCGAGCGCATCCGCAGTGGCTTCGTCATCGAGGACGTCAACCACGACGCCATCGACCGCGAAGAGCGCTGGTTCGCGAATCATCCCACCTATCTCGACCGCACTTTCAAGCGCGGCGAGCGCTACCTGTACCACATCGTCAAAGAAATCGAAGCGCGCAAGATGCCGCTCGAGCTCGCGCTGCTGCCGGTCGTCGAGAGCGCGTTCAATCCGGTCGCGTACTCGCGAGCGCGTGCATCCGGGCTGTGGCAGTTCATTCCCGGCACCGGCCGCCGCTACGACCTGAAGCAGAACTGGTACTACGACGGACGACGCGACGTCATCGTGGCAACGGACGCAGCGCTCGACTACCTGCAGTTCCTCTCGGAAGAATTCGATGGCGACTGGCTGCTCGCCGTCGCGGCCTACAACTGCGGCGAAGGGAACATCGCGCGAGCCGTCGCGCGCAACCGCAAGGCCGGCAAGCCGACCGACTTCTTCAGCCTGAAGTTGCCGCGCGAGACGCGCGCGTACGTGCCGAAGCTGCTCGCGATGCGCCGCATCGTGCAGGATCCGGCCGCGCACGGCCTGGAGTTCGCACCGATCCCGAACGAGCCGTACTTCTCGCAGATCGACGTCGCCGGGCAGATCGATCTGCACGTCGCGGCCGAGCTCGCGGAACTCGCGCCCGAGGAGCTGCTCGCGCTCAATCCCGCGTTCAACCACTGGGTCACCGATCCCGACGGCCCGCACCTGCTGCTGGTGCCGGTCGATCGCGAGGCGAAGTTCACTGAGGCAATCGCCGCACTGCCGCCGGAGAAACGCGTACGCGTCGTCTATCACCACGTGCGCAAGGGCGACACGCTCGGCGGCATCGCCGACAAGTACGGCGTGTCGATCGCGGCGATCAAGACGGCGAACAAGATCCGCGGCACGCTGATCCGTCCCGGGCAGGATCTGCTGATCACGGCGGCGCCGACCGGCATGGCGCCCGCGAGCGGCACGCGCACTGCATCGCTCGATCCGCCCATGCCTCGCAACACGTCGGATAAACACATCGTGCGTCGCGGCGACACGCTGTGGAGCATCGCCCGCTCGCATGGCGTGACGATGGAGAGCATCGTCAGCAGCAACGGGCTGTCGAGCGACGACACGCTCGCAGTCGGCCAGGTGCTGTCGATTCCGGGAACGACGACGCTCGCATCGACGGACGCGCAGTCGGTCGAAACGCGCTCCACGACTTACGTGGTGCGTCGGGGCGATACGCTGTCGCGCATCGCCACCAAGTTCCGCGTGCGCCTCAACGACCTGCTGGGCTGGAACAATCTGAACTCGCGCAGCATGATCAAGCCCGGCCAGCGGCTCGTCATGTACGTCGCGGAGCAGCGCGCCGGAATCTGACCCGCGTTCTTGCGCTAAACTCCCACGCTGGTCCACCCCGGAGCAGCCCATGGGATTTCTCGCCGGCAAACGTGCCCTGATCGTCGGACTCGCGACCGAGCGCTCGATTGCGTACGGCATCGCCGCGGCGATGCGCCGCGAAGGCGCCGAGCTCGCTTTCAGCTATCAGGAGCGCTTCAAGGATCGCGTCGAAGGGATGGCCAAGGAGTTCGACGCGAGCGCCGTGTTCGAGCTGGACGTCGCCAGCGATGAGAGCATCGCCGCCGCCTTCGCCACGCTCGGCAAGCAGTGGGACAGCCTGGATATCGTCGTGCACGCCGTGGCGTTCGCGCCGACCGATGCCATTCGCGGCGGATTCGTCGAGTCGACGACGCGCGAGAACTTCCGCATCGCACACGACATCTCCAGCTACAGCCTGACCGCGCTCGCCAAGGCTGCCGAGCCGATGCTGCGCGGCCGCGCCGGTGCGCTGCTCACGCTGTCGTATCTCGGCGCTGTGCGCTCCGTACCGAACTACAACGTGATGGGCGTCGCCAAGGCGAGCCTCGAAGCGAGCGTGCGCTTTCTTGCGGCCGACTTGGGCCCGAAAGGGATCCGCGTCAATGCGATTTCGGCCGGCCCGATCAAGACGCTCGCGGCTGCGGGTATCGCCGGCTTCCGCAAGATGCTCGGTCATGTCGCCGGGCACTCGCCCCTGCGCCGCAATGTCACGATCGAAGACGTCGGCAACACCGCTGCCTTCCTGTGCTCCGACCTGGCAGCCGGCATCACCGGCGAAGTGATCTACGTCGACGGCGGCTACAGCAGCGTCGGGATGTCGTTTGAGGAAGGAAGCGGTTAGCGGTTGGCGGTTAGCGGTTGGTGCAGAAGGAACAGAATGCGGCGCGATGCGGCATCTCACTAACCGCCAACCGCTAACCGCCAACCGCTTCTTTCTTACTCGAACAGCTTGTCGTTCTTGATGATCTTCGTGGTGCGCTCAGCTTCGCCGAGGTAGGCGCTGAACTCTTCGTTGCCGGCCTGCACTTCAGCGCGCCGCCTGCGGTTGTTCTTCTCGTTGGCCGCTTCCTTCGACGGATCCGCGTTGCGCACCTGCGTGACTGCGTAGACCGCGTAGTTGCCGTCGTCCGTCGTCACACCGCCGAAGTACGGCTTCGCTTCGGAGATCTCGGTGTTCGGCGCAGTGAACGCCGAGCGCACGATCGCAGCCGGCGCAACGCCGTCCTGGCGATTCATGAAGCGCTTGCCGACCGCGCCCAGATGCAAGGCAGTCGTCACCGTGGCCCATGGCTCGCCCTTCTGCAGGCGCGCCATCGCGAAGGCGCCCTGCGCGGCCGCCGCTTCGCGCATGCGCTGCGCCTTCAGCTGCTCGCGAATCTGTGCGCTCACCGTCTCCAGCGGACGCGGTTCGGCAGCCTTGTGGTCGGCCACGCGCAGCACGAGCGCGCGGTCCTCGCCGACCGTAACGAGCGGACTGTTCTGCCGGCGTTCCAGCACGTCTTCGCTGAACGCCGCGTCGATCACTGACGGCTCCTGACCGAACTCGCCGCCGCCTTCGCGCGTAAAGCCGTTCACGGTCCGGACCTGCAGGTTCATCTGCTTCGCGACGCTGTCGAGCTCCGTCAGCGCGGCGAACGCCAGGTCCGCGAGCTTCTGCGACTGATCGTAGAAGATGTTCTGCGCGCGCTCCTTGCGGTAGTCCGCTTCCAGCTCGGCGTGCGCTTCCTCGAAGGTCTTCACGTGTCCCGGCTGGATCTGTTCGAGCTTGATGACGTGATAGCCGAACTCGCTCTTCACCGGCCCGCGGATCTCGCCCGCGGTCATCGAGAACAGCGCGTCGCCGAAGGGTCCGACGAACACATCGCGCGTCGCCATGCCGAGATCGCCGCCCTGCTGCGCAGAGCCGGCATCCTTGGAGTTCTCTTTTGCGAGCTGCGCGAAGTCCGCACCGGCCTTTGCTTTCGCAGTGAGCTCTTCAGCCTTCTTCTGCGCCGCCGCGTCGTCCAGGCCGTCGCCGACCTGGATCAGGATGTGCCGCCCGTGGCGCTCCTCCTGCGTCGTGAAGCGCTCCTTGACCTGCTCGTAGTACTCCTTGAGCGCCGGCTCGGTGACTTCGATGGTGCTCTCGGCCTGCGCGCGCGTGAGCTCGACGTACTGCAGGTTGACGGTTTCGGGCAGCATGTAGCTCTGCTGATTCTCGTCGTACCACTTCTTCACCTGTTCGTCGGTGATCGAAGTGCTGCCGGCAAAGTCGGCCGCGGCGATCAGCGCGTAGTCGATCTCGCGCTCCTGCCTCTCGATCGCGTAACTGCGGTCGAGCTCGTAGGGCACGACGAAGGCAGACTCGATCACTGCGTTACGCAGTTGATCGATCAGCAGCGCGTCATGCAGCTGCGCCTCCCAGCCGATCTCGGTCAGACCGCTCGCGGCGAGCAGCGCGTTGTAGCGATCTTTGGAAAACTTGCCGTCGACCAGGAACTCCGGACGCTCCATGACGCGGCGCGCGAGCTCCTGGTCCGTCACGCGATAGCCGAAGCGCTCGGCGCGCTGCTTCAGCAGCCGTTCCTCGACGAACTGATCGAGCACCATCGCCTGCTGCGACTTCACCATGTCGGGCGGCAGCTCGCCGCGCAGCATCCGCTGCAGATCGGACTGCCGCCGCTGCCAGGCGCTCTGCACCGCTTCGATGGAGATGCGCTCGCCGTCGACCTGCGCGGCGTACGTCCGCTGGGTGTTCTTGAAGTCGATGCCCCAGAAGATGAACACGACGGCGATCGAACCTAACAATGCGATCGCTAAGACGCCGCCCGTGATTTTGTCGCGTATGGTCTGCAGCATGCCGTCGGAGTCACTTTGGGCTTTAGAAGGAAATGGCGGAGCGGACGGGACTCGAACCCGCGACCCCCGGCGTGACAGGCCGGTATTCTAACCAGCTGAACTACCGCTCCGCGCTGAAACTCTCTGCGACGTCCTGCACCCAACACGAAGGCCACTATGGCGTGGTGGGTGCTGAGGGGATCGAACCCCCGACATTCGCCTTGTAAGGGCGACGCTCTACCGCTGAGCTAAGCACCCTGTTGTTCGCCTGCAGGCTTGGCCGAGGATTGCGATCCGCTCCCCCCAAATTTCATCCGCAGCGGGGGCGGGCGCCGTCGAAGGCGCGCTAATTTACAGCATCCTTCAGGGCCTTGCCAGCCTTGAAGCCGGGCGCTTTGCTGGCCGGAATCTGGATCGTTTCGTTGGTGCGGGGATTGCGTCCCGCACGCGCCGCGCGCGATTTGACGACAAACGTGCCGAAGCCGAGCAGCGCCACCGTGTCGCCCGACTTCAGCGCCGACGTGATCGAATCGAACACCGCATCAACGGCGCGCGTCGCGTCCGCTTTCTGCAAGCCAGTCTGCGTGCTCACCGTCTCGATCAGCTCGGCCTTGTTCATGTCGGCGTCCTACTTGTTCGGGGGCGGCGTTATAGCAGAAAGAAGCGGTTAGCGGTTAGCGGTTCGCGGTTGGTGGAGACTGCGTAGCCCGAAAGCTCAGCAGCTCGACTAACCGCCAACCGCCAACCGCTTCTTAGTGCGCTCTGACTTGCTTGGTGGCGCGCTTTGCAACACGCCGCGGCCGCGGCTTGTCGTTGCCGCGCGACGCGTCGGAAGCGCCGGCGATGGGCGCCGGCATGTGGCGTAGCGCCACCTGCAACACTTCGTCGATCCACTTTACCGGCTTGATCTCGAGGCTGTCCTTGATGTTCTGCGGAATGTCCGCGAGGTCCTTGGTGTTGTCGTCGGGGATGAGCACCATGCGGATGCCGCCGCGATGCGCGGCGAGCAGTTTTTCCTTCAGCCCGCCGATCGGCAGCACCTGACCGCGCAGCGTGATCTCGCCAGTCATCGCGACGTCGGAGCGCACCGGCACCTTCGTCAATGCAGAGACCAGCGCAGTGCACATACCAATACCGGCGCTCGGGCCGTCCTTCGGCGTCGCACCTTCCGGCACGTGAATGTGCACGTCCGCCTTCTGATAGAAGTCGGGCTCGAGGCCGAGCAGCGTCGCGCGACTGCGCACGACAGTCATCGCCGCCTGGATCGACTCCTGCATCACTTCGCCGAGCTGGCCCGTGTGCGTGAGCTTGCCCTTGCCGGCAACGACTGCCGCTTCGATCGTCAGCAGCTCGCCGCCGACTTCGGTCCACGCGAGGCCGGTCACCTGGCCGATGTGGTCCTGCTCCTCGGCGCGGCCGTAGCGGAAGCGGCGCACGCCGAGATACTTGCTCAGGTTGCGCGGCGTGACGTTGATCGATTTCGTCTCCGGCTTCGCCAGCAGCTGCTTGACCGACTTGCGGCAGATCTTGGAGATCTCGCGCTCGAGATTGCGCACGCCGGCTTCGCGCGTGTAGTAGCGGATGATGTCGAGCAGCGTGTTCTCGGACACTTTCAGCTCGTGGTCCTTCAGGCCGTTCTGCTTCATCTGCTTCGGCACCAGGTAGCGCTGCGCGATCGCGTTCTTCTCGTCCTCGGTGTAACCGGGCAGGCGGATTACTTCCATGCGGTCGAGGAGCGGCGCCGGAATGTTCAGGCTGTTCGCCGTGCACACGAACATCACTTCCGACAGGTCGAAGTCCACTTCCAGGTAGTGGTCGTTGAACGTCGAGTTCTGCTCCGGGTCGAGCACTTCCAGCAGCGCCGAGGACGGATCGCCGCGGAAGTCCATCGCCATCTTGTCGACTTCGTCGAGCAGGAACAGCGGATTGTGGAAGCCGGTCTTGACCATGTTCTGGATGATCTTGCCGGGCATCGAGCCGATGTAGGTGCGGCG
>Ga0111538_10008174_pt1 | contig 14048 bp, 14 predicted proteins | sample SoiMethybrSBSTD1_FD_79669 | JGI IMG/M metagenome (GOLD analysis project Ga0111538, IMG submission 79669) | Bulk soil microbial communities from a Populus tree surrounding site in Tennessee, USA - Soil MetaG P. TD hybrid SBSTD1 (version 2)... | ecosystem: Environmental > Terrestrial > Soil >... | reverse complement strand
TCCATGTTCAGGATCAGCACGAACTTGGTACCCAGCTTCGCCATGCCTTCCAGGTACTCGAGTTTCACGCTCGTGCCAAAGGCCGGCGCCGGCTCGATGTCCTGCGGCGAAAACTGAATCACCTGGCTCACCGCGTCGGCGACGATGCCCATGACCACGCGCTCGCCGAGCAGAGTGGCCTCCATGATGACGATGCAGGTACGGCGACTGACCGGCACGGCGGGCAGGCCAAACTTGATCGCGAGATCGATGACCGGCACCACGCTGCCGCGCAGGTTGATCACCCCGCGCACGTAGGCCGGCGTCGTCGGCACCTTGGTGACGATGCCGTATTCGATGATCTCCTTGACGCTCAGTACGCCCACGGCGTACTGCTCGTCGTTCAGGAAGAACGTCAAATACTGGCGCTGGTTGGCTGCGTCGTTCTCCATAACCACCTCAGAACCTCTGGAACTCCGCATCCACCGACGTCGGATCCACAGCGCCGCCGTTGGCCTGGCGAGCGCGCTCGGCCAGCATGTTCTTCAGCGCCACGTTGGTGGCCGGCGACATCCCAACCCGCGCGGCCTGTGGCTCGCCCGACGGGAGGATGATCGGGGCGGTCGGTTTGTGTCCGGCACCAACGCGGAAAAAGGCGATCAACTGCTGCAGGCTCTCGGCCTGAGAGGCGACCTCTTCTGCCGTGGACGCCAGCTCTTCGCCGGCTGCCGCATTGCGCTGCGTGACCTGGTCCATGTGGCCGATGGCCTTGTTGACCTGACTGATGCCAGAAGCCTGCTCGCGCGAGGCCGCCGCAACTTCCTGAACCAGGTCCGCCGTCTTGCGGATCGCCGGGACGAGCTCGGCGAGCAACGTGCCCGACCGCTCGGCCGTGCGCACGCTCGAACCCGCGAGCGCGCTGATCTCGCGGGCCGCCGCCTGGCTGCGCTCGGCGAGCTTGCGCACTTCGGTCGCGACGACCGCGAAGCCCTTGCCGTGATCGCCGGCTCTGGCTGCCTCGATGGCGGCGTTGAGCGCCAGCAGGTTGGTCTGGTAGGCGATTTCCTCGATGATCGACACCTTCTCGGCAATCGACTTCATCGCGCTGACGGTTTCGCGCACGGCTTGACCGCTTTCCTCGCCGTCCTTCACGCCTTTGGACGCCATCTGCTCCATCTGACGACTGTTGTCGGCGTTCTGCGAGATCGACGCGTTCATCTGTTCGATGTTCGACGTCGTTTCCTGCACGCTCGCGGCCTGTTCACTGGTGCCGCGCGACAAGCTCTGCGTGGTCGCCGAGACCTGACCCGAGGCGGCCGCCAGGTTGGCGGCACCGGCGCGGACTTCTGAGACGACTTCGAGCAGCTTGGCGATCATCGCGTTGATCGAATCGGCAACCTGACCGACCTCGTCGTGGCGATTGATCTCGACGCGCGTCGCCAGATCGCCTGAGGCCACCCGTTCCGCCGCCTCGACGAGCGAGCGCAGCGGCAGACTGATGCTGCGGCTGAGACGCAAGCCGAAGAAGATGGCGAGCAGCACCGAGCCGATGGCGATGACCGTCAGCACCGGCGCCTGCGAGGAGAGATCGAACTGGGCGTCGTTCTCGCGAATCAGCTGACCGAGGCCGCTGACCATCTGGTCGGCACGGACTTCTGATTCATTCATCGACAGGTTGATGGCCTCGATGGTCCGCTTCGACTCGTAGAGCGCTGCCGCCTCCTCGAACGTCGACTCGTAGCCCTTGCTCTTGGCCTTGACCTGCTCGAGGGCTTCGGCGCGCTTTGTGTCGCCGCTTTGGCGAGCCTTGGCGATCTCGGCATCCAGCTTGGCTTCGATCCGTTGTCCGAGACCGCGGTGCAGGTCGCGCATCTTCGAATCGCCGGAGAGCAGATAGTCCTTCTCCGCGGCGGTCTGCTTCAGCATGTCCACCTGAATCTGCGCGAATCGCCCTGCTTCTCGCGCCGACGAGGTGATGACATCGGCCTCCCGACGGACACGGGCCAGGTCGAGCGCTCCGATGACACCCACCATCGCCACGAGGATCGACATCAGCGCGAAGGCTCCGGTGAGCTTCTTGCCGATGGTCCAGTTCCGAAACATGCCTTTCATCACTCCTCTCCTTCAGTTCCCACTCTGGCGAAGCGCCTCACGCATCAGGCCTTCGACTTCAAGAATCAGCGCGACACGGCCGTTGCCCAAGATGGCCGAGCCCGATACGCCCGGTAGATCGCCCAAGGTTCGACTGAGCGGCTTGATGACCGTCTGGTTTTCGCCGAACAGCCGGTCCACGACGAGGCCGACGCGCTGATCGTGATAGCGCAGCACGAGCACGTTCTCGCGCTCTGTCGGTTGTCCGCCAAGCCGGAAGCAGTCGCGGAGCCGCACGTACGGCAGCGCCTGACCGCGCAGGTTGATCACGCCTCGGCTGGCGAAGTCCTCGCTGCCGTCGCGTGGAAGCTCGATGCACTCAATCACCGCATCGAGCGGCATGATGTACGTCTCCTCGTCCACGCCGACGGCAAAGCCGCGGATGATGGCGAGAGTCAGCGGCAGACGAATGGTGATCGTCGTGCCGGTGCCGGCGCGGCTGTCGATGGAGATCACGCCGCGCAGCGCCTCCACATTCCGGCGGACGACGTCCATGCCGACGCCGCGACCGGAGAATTCGGTGACCTCCGCAGCGGTCGAGAATCCGGGCTCGAGAATCAGACGAAACAGCTCGTTGTCGCCGAGCTTGTCGAAGTCGGCGGCGTAGCCCATGGCCCGCGCGCGCTCGATCACCTTGCTGCGCTCCAGACCGGCGCCATCGTCCTGCACCTTGATGACGATCGATCCGCCCTCGTGCCAGGCCTGCAGTGACAGGCGGCCGCGCGGATCCTTGCCGAGGGCTTTGCGCACATCGGGCTCTTCGATGCCATGGTCCACGGCGTTGCGGACGATGTGGGTGAGCGGATCGCGGAGGTGCTCGATGACGTTCATGTCCACGTCAACGTCCTCACCCGACAGCTCGACGTAGGCCATCTTGCCCTGCGCGGTGGCGACGTCGCGGACCGTCCGCACGAATTGGCGGAACGTCGGACCGAGCGGCACCATGCGGATCTTCATGACCTCTTCCTGGAGGTCCATGAACAGACGATCCGCAGCGCGATGCGCCTCGAGAATGTCTTCAGCAATCTGCTTGGCGCGATCGCTCTCGTCGAGCAGACCCGACAGCCGCTCACGCGCCACCGCGATCTCGCCGGTGAGGTTGAGCATGCGATCGAGCTTTTCGATCTCGACACGCAGCGTCTGTGCCCGCATCCCCGTGCCGTGATCCGCGCGGCGGCGGCCGCCGGTCGTCCGTCGTTCTTTCTTGGCCTGGCGATCGGCGTCGGTGCCCTGGCCACCACCGGCCTCGACCATCAGGTCGTCGAGCAGCTCGAGGTGTTCCGGCAGCAATTCGTCGGTGCCCTTCACGGCGCCGGTGACGAGCTGCCGCAGCGCGTCAACGGTCTGCAGCAGGACGGTCGCCAGCGGCGTCGTCAGCACCATCGCGCCCGTGCGAAGTCCGTCGAGCACGTCCTCGACGCCATGCGCGAACTTGGCCAGTGCCGGGAAGCCGAGGCCGGCCGCATTGCCTTTGATGGTGTGCGCAGCGCGGAAGATGGCCTGCAGCGTCTCCTCGTCCTGAGGCGCGGACTCGAGCTGCACGAACGCCACCTCCATCTCACGGAGGTTCTCCTCAGATTCGGCGCTGAAGATCTGCAGGAGCTCGGTGCGGTCGATGTAGTTCGGTTCCATCACAGGCTCCGCACCCACGCCGCGCCATCGTGTGTCTGGAAGATCAACTTGCGGCCGCGCTCGCCCTCGACGTCTTCAGCCGCCACTGGGATGCCCTCGTCAATCAGAATCTGACGCGCGACTTCCACGTTCTTCTGCCCGAGATGCGGGCCGGTGCCAAGGCCCTTGAAGGCACGCAGCACGCAGGCGCCGCCAAACAGCTTCGCCTGCAGCGAGCGACGACGGGCGCCGGCGGCCACGACTTCACGGATCAAAGTCCGGACGGCGGCATTGCCGAAGCGCGGTGAGTCGGGATCGCTGCCCTGCGGCAGCAGAAAATGATTCACGCCGCCGATCCCGGATGTGGGATCCCACACGCCGACGGCGACACAGGAGCCCAGCACAGTCGTCACACGGCACGGTTGCCGCGAGATGACCATGTGCCCGGCGTGCAGATAGGCCTGCTGCAGCGTGCCGGTCGGCGGCAGTGGAGAGACGCCACCGTCAAGGCGCTCGACTGCCTGCGCCGTCGCCTGATTCCTCGAGCTCACGCCGTTGCTCCCACGATGCCGTCGGATGCGGCATACAGCCGCGTGAAGAGCAGCGCGCTGGCCGCGTGTGCGGCGAGCACGTCGAAGAGATCGATGTCGATCGCGTCGAGCCGGCCCTTGTGCGGCAACAGGCGGAATACCGCGAGCACACCGACGACGCGGCCGGCCACTTTCAACGGAATGCAGGCGGTCAATGCCGCGTCACCATCCTCGGTGAGCGATCCGCCTTCCTCGCGAATCAGCCGCTCGCCGGTGGCCGCCGCCCGGCCGATCGCGCCTTCGCCGATGTAGACCTCCTGGTACGCTCCTGGTTCGATGCCGGTTGAGGCGAGCAGCGTCAGCTGGCCGTGCGCCGCATCGGTCTCGAAGATGGCCAACTCCTCCGAGCCAATCAGGTTGGTGACAATCTCCTGTACCGAGGAGAGCACGCTCGGGCGATCGAGCGCGCCGTGCACGCTGGTCACGGCCACATACAGGGAGGCCAGATTCGCGACCTGTGCTTCGCTCTCGGCTTTGAGGCTCTCGACGAGCATGTGCAGACGCTCGTTCTCGGCCTGCAGCCCCCGCACGAATTCCTCGGTATACGGCGGCATCTAGTGGTCCGTAGAAACTGAGGGAGTACTAGTCACAACCAGCCTCCAATCGCGATTTGCCGGCCGCGACAACGGAGCGGCCGGAAGAAATTTCATGAACGACATTCCACGAACTCCTACTCGCCGATCAGGTTGCGGACCTTCGACAGCAGTTCAGGTCCATGAATGGGCTTGGTCACGTAGTCGTTGCAGCCGACCTCGTAGCCGTTCTCCATGTCGTCACCGCCGCCGCGCGTGGTGACCATGATCACGGGAATGCCGCGCGTCGCTTCGAGTCGCCGCAGCTCGCGGCACGCCTCGAAGCCGTCCATGCACGGCATCACGACGTCGAGGATGATCAGGTCGGGGTTCTCATCGAGCGCCTGCTTCACGGCTTCGCGCCCGTCTCGCGCCACGATCACCTCGTACGCACTCTTGGCCAGCAGTGTCCGCTCCATCATCAGCGCCGTATTCGAGTCGTCTGCGACAAGAATCTTTTTGCGCATCAGTTGGCTCGGATCAGAATCCGCATCGGGAGCTCGTTGATCGTCACCATGCGGCAGATCACCTCCTGATGGGCGTTGGTTTCGGCAATCGGCGACCAGCCCGCGGTCATCCGCGTCACCGCCGGCACACGCAGCTCGAACAGGCAGTCGTCGCTCAAGCGGCTCAGCCAGGCGCCACACACCATGTTGGCGAACTCGCCGACGCCGTCGAACTGCTGCACCTCTTCGAGCGACTCGTGCGCCTGCATGCCGAGCAGCGATGTCACCAGCCACATGCCGAGCGGCTCGGGCATCGTGATTTCGACCGCGCCGGCAAACGAGCCCTCGAAGGCCACCGACACCTTGAGCCAGTTGTCCTTCACCAGGCTCACTGCGTCGGCGAACTGCGCGTGATCGGCCGGCTCGACGAAGACGAAGTACGCGTTCTCGCTGACCTCGATGAGCGCCGTCTGCAGCGCGTCGTGCAGGTCAGACGGATTGAGCGCCGGCGATTTGGCAAAGGACATCGCGCACTACCTCCGGTCGAAAAGGCTTTTCGACGTACAGGTTGACGTTGAGCTCGCGCGCTTCTTCGCGGCGCAGCTTCGAGCCGTCGGTCGAGATGATGATGCGCAGCAGGTCCTTCCAGCTGTCGCGCTTGGCCATCTCCCGCAGCAATTGCATGCCGTTCATCACCGGCATGTTGAGATCGGTGAACACCGCCTGCACGCTGTGCGTCTCGAGGATCTTCAGAGCCTCGAGCCCGTTCGGCGCCTGATAGATCGTGCCGATTGGCAGATCCGCCAGGCCGACGACACGGTGCAGCAACGCGCGCATCGTGGCCGAGTCGTCCACGATGAGGATGTTGAGCGGCTTCACGGCGGCCGCCGGTGCACTGCTCTGATTCATGTCTGCTCCTGCCATAGACTTCTCCCCGCGTCGGCTAGTCGTGCAGGCCGACCAACAGTTCGCCGTTCGATACGGTCAATGTTGCCCGCCGCGCCTTCGTCCCGCCGACTTCTTCGCCTTCGAGGAACACCCCGCTCCGCCACAGCACGCTGCGCACCGCGAGCAGATTGCGCTTCGCCCAGCGATCCGCTTCCTCACGATCGGGAATCTCTGCACCGCCAACCAGCCGCACCTTGCACCGCCCTTTGACGGCGCCCATCGCCGCCGCCTGATCGAAGAGCAGCTGCACGCCGGTGTCGGCGAAGCAGGCCGGCGCCGTGCCGGCGTGTTCTGGATTGAGTTTGGAATCCGGCCACAGGAAGTGCAGCAGGCCTCCGACGCCTGAGGTCGGATCCCACAGGCACACGGCCACGCAGCTCCCGACCGGCGCGCTGGTCGTCAGCACGTCGGCGGCCGCCTTGGAGACGACGACCGCGCCGGCGTTCACCTGCCGCCACTGGGTCTCGTCGTGTTTCTCAGGTTTACCAGTCATTGTCGGTGTCGATGACGTACACGTCCTGATCGCCCTCGCCCTCGCCCCCGCCCACCTGTGCGGCCGCCGGGGAGTCCACGATGTCCTGAACCGAGGTCGGCGTGTCGAATTCGATCGCCGACTCGAAACTGAGCGTGCCGTCGCGATGAATCGTCGAAATCTTCGAACGAACGATGCGGCCTTCGAGCTTGGCGCGCGATCCCTGGATGCGAATCGTGACCACCGTGCCGACACCGGGCCGCGCCTTGCCTTCCACCAGCAGACCGGTATCGGAAATGTTGATGACGTCCACGTCTCCGCCGGGCAGCAGACGGGCTCGCGGCCTCCCGATCTGCGATGCCGGGACGCGCGCCGCTCGGTTCTGCTGACTCCCAGGACCGGGAGAACCGGGGTCGTCGAGAGGTTCCGTCAGAGACATGTCGTTCACTCCACTACCAGGCGGGTCTACAGACCCGCCTCTACTCCGCAGGTCTACAGACCCGCCCCCGCTCCATGCGCCACGTGCGGCAGGTAGATCCGGAACGTCAGCGAATCACCGCTCACGCTCTCCAGACGCAACCCGCCACCGGCTTGCCCAACGGCTCGCACCGCGGACGAATACCCCTTGCTGACCTCCTCGGCTGTCGCATGGCCCGCGAGCATCCGCTCGCGCGTGCGGTCGTCGATGCCCCAGCCCGTGGCCGTCAACGCGATCACGCCGTACGACCCGGCTTCGATGGTGTCGTGCTGTGCCGCGTTGTCGCTGTCCACGTTCACCGTCGCGGTCTCGATCTGGATGCGCCCCCCCGCCGGCAGGACATCCACGGCTGCCACCGTCAGATTGACGAGCGCCTCTTCGATCGGCGGCTGCGCGGCCAGCACCGGCGCGAGCGACGGATTCACGCTGACCGTGAGCTCAATGTGTTCGTCGATGAGGCGTCTGAGCACGTCCTCCATGCGACCGATGACGCTGCCGAGATCGAGCAGGGCGAGATGACGCGATTCGCGGCGGCCGAACGCCACCAGCTGACGGCTCAATGCCACCGCCTTCGACGCCGCCTGCTGCATCGCGTCGAAGTCCTGTGATTCACTCACTGCGGAGACGAGGTGTGAGAGGTCGGCGGCAATGCCGCTCGTGACGCGCGCCACGTCCTCCCAGCGGCGCGCGCGACGCAGCTGCGTCTCGAGCGTGCGCTGCGCGGTCAGGTTCTCCGCCACCACCTCGAGACACTCACCGTCGCCCTGCGGATTCTCAATCGTGCGGCCGTAGAGGCGCAGCATCACCGGCTGGCGATTGCAATCCAGCCAGCGCGTATCCATGGGTTCGCTGGCCCGCCCAGCGTCGCTGGGCCGGCCGCGCCACCGCGCCACCGCTTCGTCCCAGTTCGAGGCGTCCATCAACACGCCCAGGCTGTCGGTGGCGGCGAGCACGGCTGATGGCGCGTCGTAGCCAAGCGTCGCGGCCATCGCCGGATTCAGATTGAGCAGACGGCCGTCGGCCGTGGCGCGGAAGATGCCGTGCGCGGCGGCCTGCACGAAGGCGTCGTAGAACTGCCAGTGCTCGATCTCGATCGCCTTCAACTTCGCGTATTCGTCGGCCTGCCGTGTGAGCGCCGCATCGTGCTGCGACTCGGCATCGCGGAGCAGCGAGCCCAGCTCCTGGAATGTCGCGCGCGCTGTGCCGGCGATGCGATGCAGATCGGCTTCGACGTCCCGCAGTGGCCGGCGCTCCTCGGGTGCGACGGTGACCGGGACGGACATGACCACCTGGGGCACCGGCGGCACTTCGGGCAGGAACTCGAGATCGGTATCCGTCTCGAACTCCGGCTCCGGCGCAGCGGCAAGCTCGGTCACCTGTTCGACCGCCGCCTCGAGCCGCTTGCGATCGGTCATATCGCGAAGAACCATGAGCAGCGACGGCGAGCGGCCGAATTCGGCGGGCGAGGGCACCGCCGCCGCTTCGAGCACGCGTTGGATGCCGTCGAGCGTGGTGATCGCGACCTCGGACGACCGCGTCTCGCCGGCGCAGACTCGCACCACGAAATCAGTCCACGCGTCGCGGCCGGCGTCATCGACGAGGGCATCGAACGATTTCTTGAGTAGCTGGGTCGCATTGCTCGCGCCGAGCAGTGACACCGCGCGGTCGTTGGTCGCCAGGACGATGCCGTCGGCCGAGAGACGGACGATGGAGGCCGGCAGTTTCTCGACCAGTGAGCGCAGACGCGCTTCCCTCACTCGCAGCGACGCGAGCTCGCGCGTCTGCTGGTAGCGCGTGCGCGCCGCCGTGAGCCGCAGCTGAAGGCGTGTCGGCCAGTCAGAGGTCTTCGCGACGTAGTCGTCGATGCTGGCGCCAAACGTCTCGTAGGCCGTTCGCTCGTCGGACAGCTCGACGAGCATGACAATCGCGACTTCGAGATTGCGCGCCCGCACGTCAGCAATCGCAACGCTGGACTTGTCGTTGTGCTCGACGAGGACGATGTCGAACGGCGTCGAGCCAGGCTGCAGATCGGAATCCTTGAGGCTTTCGGCGAGCGGCACGCACTCGAGCGGCGGCGTCTGGCCATCCACCGCTGCGCGCAGCCGATCGAGGTCGCCGGCGTACGCGACGCGCATCGCAGCCACACCGGGCGAGAAGGTACGCGCGGCAGCGGTCGCAGTGGTCGCAGCGGGCGCGGCCGGCGCGGCAGGCGCGGCCGGCCGTTTCCGAATCGCATCCTCGATCGCGACCGGCAGACGCGACAGGAACGATCCACCCTTGCGCACACACTCGTCGGCCCCGGCCTGTCGATAGAGCTCGAGCGATTGCTCGGCCGCTGCGACGATCGGCAGGCCCGCGCCATGTTCCCGCGCGTAGCCAATCAGCGAGAACGCTTCCTCACCGGGCACGCTCCAGCCAACGACCATCGCGTCATGGTGACCGCCGTCGGCCAGATGCGCGCGCACGCTGGCGAGCTCGATCGAGAAGTCGAATTCGAGGTGAGGATGGGAATGGTTGAACGCACCGCTGACGATGCGCGACTCGCGCGCGTCGCCCGTGACGTACAGCACTCTCGTGGATCGTGCAGGCGCCGCGGGCTGGTCGCCGGCCTGCGGCGAGGTGGTCGCCGCCGGATCGCGATCCGGGGACACACGCTCCCTGAGGTCGCCGAGCGTCCCCCTCTTCAAGAGCTGCTTGAACGACATATCTGGCGGAATGTGTCGGCTTGATGACAGCCGTGCATTAGCGGTCTGCCATGTCAAACGATGGCAATACAACGATTTGCGCGGTATTGCCTTAAGACTCGTTGTGTACGTGAGTCATCCGCTACTGCCGAGCCTTGTCAAACCGATAACACCAGCGTCCGTGCTCGACCCGGCTTCGGCTTCGGTGAGGCAGGTGCGTTGTCTTCGTCTGACGTCGGCGTCCAAAGGCTTCAAGGAGAGGGCAGCATGGCGGCGGTCGTGATCATCGAGAACCCCTTCGCAACACTCTGGTACCACCCAGAGAAGCGAATCGTGCATCACCGCATTCATCAATTCATCAGCGGCAAGGCGTTCCGCGATCTGCTGCTCACCGGCACCGAAGTCCTCACCAAACATCAAGCGACGAAGTGGCTGTCCGACGATCGGATGAACGCCGTGCTTCGCCCCGAAGATGTCGAGTGGAGCCACGAGCACTGGTTTCCGCAGACCGCGTTAGCGGGCTGGAAGTGGTGGGCGATCGTGCAGCCCGAGAAGACGGTCGGTCAGGTGACGATGAAGAACCTGGCCGCGACCTATGGTCAGTACGGCATCACCTCGAAGGCGTTCACCGATCCGAACGACGCCTTGTGGTGGCTCGAGTCGCAGCCGTAAAAATGAAAACGCCGTGACCCCACGAGGAGCCACGGCGTTCCGTGCGAGACTTGGCTGATCGACTCTAACTACCGAGCCATGCGACGACGCATCGCATTGGCCAACCCGACGAGACCGGCACCAGTCAGCAACAGACTCGAAGGCTCCGGCACCGACGTCGCCGGCACGCTGCCTCCAGGTCCACCACCGACTCTGCCTCCAGCAGGAAACGCACCTGCCGTGTCGCCTGGTTTGTTAGTCACGGGAAGGCCGCCGCTACGCGCCCCACCGGTCTCGGATCGACCCGGGGGGTCGAATCGACCATCGTGACGATTGTCGTCCGCACGACCGCTCCCCTCGTATGCCCTGAGGTCCGAGACGCTGTCTGAGGCGACGTACGTTGACGTGGAATCAGACGTTGACGAGGTATAGCTTGCACCTGCGCCCACGTCGCTCACTGCCCCGCTCGCTCCGCCGTAGCCTGAGCCGGCACCTGCAGAACCGTGCCCGCCGAACCCACCACCACGACTAAAGAGATCGATACCAGCTGCGCGTGCGAGCTGGAACTGCGGTGCATCGCTATCAGCGTCGAAGGCCCCTATCGGTGACAGCAACCCTTCGGCACTTTGATAGGCCGGTCCCTCAATCCCCGCATTGAGTACGAAGGTTGCCTGTGCGATTGAGGCGGACGAATCGAAGCTGGGCAGATCGCCGCTATCGATGAACGACGACAGATGTTCGTTGATCCGCGCCAAATTTGCCGGCGAGGGAACGGTGACAGCTGCAGTCTTGGTAGCCTTGTCAGCTGAGTCAGCAATCGCCGTCGGCTCGACCATTGCGCGGCTGCGCGTCGACGTTGCTGAGTTGAGTGCGATTAGTACCGTAGTCCCGGCGAGTGAGCCGACAACGAAGATCCAGGCGGCATACACGGCGAGACTCTTGACGCGTGTGCGAGTGACCAGAGCCATAGCGACGCGAGATAGAGCAAAAGCGGGGCCCAACACGCAGCGCTGGATGAGGCTGGAAGCTGAGGCGAGGAATCAACCCGGAATCACGCGAGACATTCTGCATGAGTCTCGGGCAATCAGACGAGTTGCAGCAGCACGCCCGTGCCGAGTTGTGGCACGGGCGCGTCATTCAAAAGCTCAGAAGCAACCGATCATGCACTGCGGTTCCGGTTCCTCCGGTGTCGGCGGTGTCGGCGGTGTCGGCGGTGGCGGCGGCGGAGCTGGTGGCGGCGGCGTCGGCCTGTCGTCCTGAAGCGCGTGATAGACGGATTCGGACCAATTACCGACTCCACCGCAATTCATCGTACGCACCTTCACTCGATATGCGTTGTCGAGCGTGCCACCGTACCACTCACCGTGATGAGCTGGTGCGTCGACAACGAGACGAGTGGTCGCGCCGAAGTAATCGAGGATCACGATCTCGTATGCGTACGCGCCCGCCACTTCGGAGAAGTCGATGTCCATTCGCATGCCGATGGAAGTGACCGCGACCTGCGGGGCATCCGAGGGACACGAGATTCCTGCCGGATTGATGGGCGGGAAGAACGGCCGAGATCCCGAAGCTGAGGCGGCGGCAACGGTGGGCTTCAAACTGGCCGTAGACGCTGCATCCGGAGCGATGGGTGAGCCGCCGCCGCACCCGACGGCAAGCACACTTCCCAACACGAGTAACGCGAGTGACGACTTCATTCGAGACCTTTCGTTGTGGCTGGCTGGGGGGCCAGTAATCTGGCTCGTGTATGAGCAAAAGCGAGTGCCGTTCAATTGGCGGGGCTTTCGCCAATTTGCAGACGTTCAGTCAACCCGTAGGCAGACCAACGGCTGGCGCCAGCGCGGCTTTTCCGGACTTATTGAGAGGCGGCGGACTCAGGCAAGACCGCTTGCGCGGGCCTGTTCTCGGGCCAAAACAGCCTGGTCGCGATCGCCGTCGCCGTGCGCCACCGCGCCAAGCAACCGATCGCGATACACGTTGTGACTGGGCATCGGCACACGCGCCAAATCGGCGGCAGCCGTGATCAGATTTGCATCTTTTAGCCCGACGTGAATCGGCGAGCCGACCTGGTCGAAGCTCTCATCGACCATCTTCTGTCCATAGACTTTGTAGGCCGGAGCGGAGAACAGTCCTTCGGTCATGACGTCCTGAAAGACCTGCGGCACCACACCGTACTTGCGGACCAGGGCGAAACCTTCCGCCATGGCGACCATCGCGCAGCCAAGGACCGCGTTGTTCGCCAGTTTGATCGCCGTCGCCGATTCGGGTTTGCTGCCGGCGAGGAACGTGCGACGCCCCATCACGCTTAGTAGCGGCTGGACACGACCGGTCGCGGCCTGATCACCAGCTGCAACGATCCCGAGTTGACCCGACGCCGCAAGATCGGGACGCCCGAGTACCGGCGCAGCGACAAGATACTGACCGGACGCGACGTGCCGCGCTTCCAGCGCACGCACCGTCGCCACGCCGTGCGTGCCCATCACCAGATGGATCGATCCGGAAGGCAGCGAGTCACAGATCCCACCCTGTCCAAGCGTCACATCGATCACCGTCGCATCCTCCACGAGCATAGTCACGACGACGTCACGGCCGACGCAGACTTCTGCGACCGATGAGACGGAGCGAGCACCGGCGCTCGCGAGCGCCGACATCTGCGCCGCCACCGCGTCGAAGACGGCGAGCTCGTGCCCACCACTCAGGATCCGGCTGGCCATGCCGGAGCCCATCCGGCCGAGACCGATGAAACCGACTTTCATGGAATCTCCTGCGGCTGTCCTGACGCGGCGGATCTCACGACGGCTTCGGTCACGGCAGCGCCATGGATCATTTCACTTGTGGGAATGAGGTACGGTGGACCGCCAGCCGCTGCCGCGCCAAACGCTTCGAGGCACGCGCGCGTCACATCGAGCCGCGCCGCCTCCCACGTCTCCGCCGGGCCTTTGATCGGCTGCCACTTCGCCGTGCTGAACAGCCGCGTGCGACGCTCCTCCGATGACGCCCCTGCGACGTGCGTCATGCCTTCGAGCCGCAATGAGCCCTGCGAGCCAAACACCTGGAAGCTGAAGCCGGGGCCCGTCGCCGTGATCGTCCCCAGATACCCCGTCGCGCCGTTCTTCAGGCGGAACAGCATCGACGTGGTGTCGTCGGCGTCCACCTGCACGACGCGACGGACGCTCTGACAGTAGACCTGCGCGATCTCCCCACCCAGATCGATCATCCCGTCGATCGCGTGCACGCCCATCGGCGTCAGCCCGCCGCACGGCGTTTCCTCGCGATCCGCGCGCCACGCGTCCGGCTTCAGAAACAGCGCGTTGGGAAACGTCATCGTCGCTTCGAAGTGGAGGATCGTGCCGAGCTCGCCCGTCTTGATCTTCTGTCTGAGCGCGGTCATCTCCGGATGGAAGCGTCGGTTGTAGCCAAGGCCCAGCGTCACGCCGGCCTTCGTCGTCGCGGCGACGGCGGCTTC
>Ga0111538_10008173_pt1 | contig 14049 bp, 18 predicted proteins | sample SoiMethybrSBSTD1_FD_79669 | JGI IMG/M metagenome (GOLD analysis project Ga0111538, IMG submission 79669) | Bulk soil microbial communities from a Populus tree surrounding site in Tennessee, USA - Soil MetaG P. TD hybrid SBSTD1 (version 2)... | ecosystem: Environmental > Terrestrial > Soil >... | reverse complement strand
TACTCCCCAACCGGGGCGATGTACCAAATGCGCCCTCGACCCAGGAACCCATCCACGGGAATCCACGCCGTCTCCACGTCGAAGAAGTAGTCGGCTGTCGAGTAGCTAGACTGCTCAGCCTTGACCGCGCTCGACGTGGCGTAGTGGTAGGTGCTGTTCCAGAGCCCCGCGTGGATTCCATCGGTGATGGTCCATTCGCTCCACTCGTTGACGAGGTAGTCCCAGACCAGAGCCCGAGACGACGCGCCCATGCACCGGACCTGGTGCTTGGACTCCATGACGTGAACGGCGCAGATGGTGTCGGAGTCGAAACTCGCAACAGCCGAGCCGATGTACTGCACCTGCCAACCTGAACTAAGGAGGTACCAGCCCTTCGAACTCTTGAAGAGGAGGCCCTTCGGGGTCAGGGCAACAGCCTCGGCGTTCACGGCCCCGACATCGGAGGATAGGAGCCGAGCCGGGCCGTAGTTCTGCCCGCCTCCGGTATTGTCGAACCCGTCGCCGGGAAGGGCCCACACCGCCGTTTCGCAGAACGCGACGAGGGTCTCGTTCAGGAACCCGAGAGCCGTGATGGCGCCACCGGTCGGCGGGACGTCCACGGTGAGGGCATCATGGAACGCAGCCACTTCACCCTCGCCGCGGAGCCTAGAGTAGACGATGCGGTAGGGGTTGTCGGAAATGCCCGCGAGGATGATGCGGGACTGAGTGGCGACGATGATGCTGGCCGGCGGGGGAGCGAGCCGCTCAAGCACCCCGTCGTTCTCGTCGAACGCTTCCTTGGTCGTAAGAACCGTGTCGGCGTAACTGTCAACGAACGAGCCCGGGCTGTTGCCGCCGGGAATGAAGGCGTTGTCACCGGTAATGACGGTGGGGTCCTGGCCGGTCACCAGATAGCGCGGAGCTCCTGCCACAGGGTCGGCCGGGGTACGCCAGATTTCCTGGCAGTACTTCGTACGGTGGGTTGCTGCCGCCACCGGGTCAACCAGGATTTGCGCCTCCTCGTTGATGGCGAGGGTCGCCGAGTCGGTCGAGACCATGGTCGAGCGGTCTCGGTCACCTACTGCGTTGTCACTGCGCCATGTCGAGCCCCACGTGTACGTACCGGCCGTCATGGTCCCAGCCCCGGCCACGAAGAAGAAGAACTTCCAGGGGAAGAGATGCCAGCCACACTCAACGAGGCTGGTCCCGTCGTACTGCATGACTTCCCCGCCGGTGATGTAGAGCGTCTGCCCAAGACGGGCGCATCGTCTGGCGTCGTTCGAGTCGAAGGTGATCTGGATGTCCCTCGGAGCTCGAGCCGAGTAGTCAGACTGCCGGGTGTTGATGGGGATGGACCTTCGCTCCCCGCCGCACCATGCGTATACGTTCGAGCCGAGACTCTGTACGCCGGGGAGGTGGCTTGTCACGGACCGATGCCCGGCGGCCACGTGCGTTGCCATCTTTGCGACGAGGAACCCATCATCGCGGTGCAGGAAGTAGGTGTTCTGTGGGGCCGATCTGAAATCAGCCGACGCCGTAACCCCTCCCACCACCGCGTCAATCGCAAAGACCGTGTTGACGTAGACGCGACCGTTGTGGTCGAAGGCTCGAGAGGCAAGGGACAGGTTGGTGGCGAGGTTGGCCAGCGTGACCGCGGTCCCTGCGTTGTTCAGGGTAGCGACGCGAAAAAGGTTGCCGGAGTTACCGCCCTCGTCCTCCAACTCCCCGACGAACACGTAGCAGTTCCACTGCCCTCCAACCTGCACGGTCCGGTAGCACGCGGTTACCTGGACGAAAGCGGTACTGGTCGTCCCGAGCGACACGTTGGCCGTGACCTCAGCAAACGTAGACTGGTTCAGGATGTCCCCGCGCAACGTCCCGCTGTTGTCCCTGGCCACGAGGAGACGGGATGCGCCACCAGGGCTCACGGCGAGTGAGATTGGGCCCGAGCAGGCCCGGGCAATCGTCGCCTTCGTGACAGCAACCGCCGAGGAGACGGTGCCGACCTCGTAGGAGGTGTTCGGGTTCCGGCGGACCGCAAAGTAGGCCGCAGTCCCGTCGGAGACGGCGTCGTAGTAGTCGGAGTGATCGGCCGTGTCGAGGATGAGCGTCCCGGCAACAGCCAAATCAGCGGCCAGGGTCGCGGGGGTTAGCCCGATGACGACGAGGTCATCGTCCGAGTTGACGAAGAAGAGGAGAGCCTTCGAGGCGAGGGCAACGAGCCGCGGTCGGTCTACACCGGTGACTCCGCCGGAACTCGGCTGCGTCGCGGGCAAGATGGTCGCGCCGGTCGTCTTGTCCTTCGCAGCCACCCAAACAGTCCGGCTGGTGGCCGTGCCGTGGTTCTTGACCCACGCGAAGATGACGCAGTTCCCGACCTCACAGCGGTCGGTGGATACCTGCTCGGTGGGGTCAACGAACGACGACTGCTCCGTGACCTTCGCTGCTAGCCACGTGGCCTTGAGCACCCATGCCGTGTCCCGAGCAGACCAACTGTAGAGAGCCTCGGAGGTGAAACAGATGAGTTCATCACCGTTGGCGTAGAAGCGGCGGACATTGGAAAGCGTCCCGCCCCCGAGGATGTTGACCCCGATGGAGACGTAGGGCTTGCGCTTCTGGAGTCCGCCGACTTCCTCAAACTCGATGTTCTTGCAGACCGTAAGGCCCGGAGGCTGGAGAGCCCGCGGGTCTGCCTTCGTCTGCAGTCCCGCCGCCAGCGGGACAGTCACTTTGCGCTTGGTGAGTGGCACCTAGTAAATCCACACGTCTACAGTGATCGGCACGCCCCAGCCGGACGCGCGCAGCACAACGACCTTGGTCCGGTCCTCGGAGACCCCGGCCTCCTCGGTGATGTCCGTGACTCTTCCTGTCGAAGATGCCCCGCCACGCGGGGGAGAGATATGCAATTTGGCCGGGCGTCTGAGGTTGTGCGGGATCCACTTGTTGGCGTTGTTCCCGATGGTCACCGTGATGGACTTTCCGCCGACGATGGGAACGCCCTGGAGCTCCGCGACGGCCGCCCTGATAGCCCGGAGGACGCGGTCAACGCCTTCATCAGCGACCCGCGTGATGACCGGCGGGACGAGACTCATGCGGGGTTCCACCTGAAGCTGGCGGGGTCGTAAATCTCGTCCCCCTCATCAACCACGATGCGGCGCGGGGCCGAGTTCAGGGACCGAATGCAGGCCCACTCGACTACCCGTTCCCGTGCAGCTTCCTGCTTCGAGGTCGCAAAGCGGGGGTCCATCTCCAGTCGATGCAGGGCCGCGGCGCAGACGCCCCAGATGAGGAACTGCTCCCCGTCTGGCGTCGCCATCTCGATCAGCGTCGCGTCGTTGGCCGTGGACAGGTCCGGCGGCGCCGGGACGTACACGTGCTCGTACGTCTTCCCGGCCGGCGGAGTTGGATAGAGCACGATTTGCGTGCCCTGGAATCGGTACGCCATCGCAGGGCCAGTAATGCCCTTGAACAGGTGGCGCTCCTGCACCATGAGCTCAGCGAGAGGTCTTAGCTGGCCCGCGGCGTTCATGACCTCGCTCACCGCGATGGTCGCGATATGGTCGGTGGGGAGGGTGTAGGCCGCTACGCCGGTCGTCGTAATCGTGTCAGTCACGTCGAAGTAGCCGACGCCCGGCTTGCAAAGTTCACCGTACAGCTCGGCGTAGACCGCGCTGATAAGCTCCTTCCAATCGTCGTCGGAAATCGACGCCTGGTTTTCCAGGTCGGAGCGCTTCTGGCAGCGATCGACAACAGTGCCGAGCTGTACGGTGCGTCCCATGGGTCAGTCGTTGAGCCCGAACCGAAGTTCGAGGTCGATCCCCTGGTTGGCAATGAGGTCCGCCGCCGTCACCGAGGCGTTGTAGACGGTGAACGGCAGCCGCCAATCGGTTCCGCTCCATGCAACCGGGGTGTCTCGAACGACCGAGTAACCCTTGAGGTCACCCGGGGTGGCCGCCCACAAGGCGAAACCCCACCCCTTGAACGTCCCCGGGTTCCACAGGAGCTTGACGTAGTAGGAGCCCTCCCCGTCGCGCACGACGGTAGCCCCCTTGCCCTCGCTGACGGTGAGGTCCGCGCCGTCCGCGCCGGTGCACAGGAGCACAACGCGCCCGTCCTCCGGGTTGGTCGAGCGGACCGGGTTGTCCGGTAGGGGCATGGTTATCGCTCCCACCAGCCGCAGTTGAAGGTCCAGGTAGCCGCACCCGTCTGCGACGCGCAGTTGATGGTGAACAGGTACGAGTCACCGGGGCCGAGGACCACCGGCGGGCACGCGACCTGCCAGAGGCGAGCAAGGGTCGCTTCCTCCGTCAGGTTCGCACCCTGGGTGGAAAAGCTGTTCGTCCCACCGTAGGTGAACAGCATCAGGTCGTTCGCCACGAGGTCAGTCGAGGAGAGCTGCCGGCCGCCGAGGTAGCGGACCGAGGAACTCGCCGAGGTCGAGACCACCGCGCCGAACCGGAGCCGACCCTTGGCAGAAGCCGTCGAGTCCATGTTCGGGTTGACCGGGGTGATGTTCGTACCGCCCGAGGTGAACCGGTCGATGTTGTCGATGTGATGGTCGAACCGGATGTCAGTTCCGGCGGTATCCACCACCGTGCACTGCAGTTCTAGAAAGTCGAGGCTGACCTGGACCGCCTCGGCCTCGGTGGACTGGTTGTAGAGGAGGAATAGCGTCTCGGCCGCGTTGTATCCGTCCGCTGCTGCGATTCCGGCGATGCCGGTCGCGACGGTCGGGTTGGTCGCGACGAAGTACGAGCCTTCCTGCGCCAGCGTCGTCAGCTTCCCGCCAATGAGTGCCTGCGTAACGACGTCTCCGCGCCGAGTAAGGCGCATCGGCACGTACGATTGGTCGGTTCCAGCGCTGGGGAGGGCGCGTCCCGCGAGTCCCCAAGAGTTCACTAGGTCGTTTGCCATTTGTCTTGTTCCTTTCCTGGGGATTTCTCAGCTGCCCTGCGCAACACCGAAGTGTCCCGGGCGGCGCATGATGGTCTGTGCGAGACAGCGGAAGCGGGCCTCGATGCCGTCCGCAGCCGCCTGGATGCCGTACTGGTAGCCGGCATCGTTGATGGGATGGATGTACGAATCGCCGAGGTACAGCTCCTCCCAGTACTCCATGTTCCCGATGTAGGCGTGAGTCGTCGGGCAGTCCGGGTCGGCCATGACTTCGAGTGCGCCGGCCGGCGTGTTGAGTACGATGTACTGGAAGTAGACCTCAGCGGTCTTCCCGGGCTTGTACATGATTTTCGCGTTCTCTCGCTTCGCCATCTCAAAGACCTTGAGCGGGTTGGCGAAAGCCACGTTGGGGCGAAAGTGGTTGTTCTGGCACTTGACCGCAGTCAGGCCGATAACCTCTTCCCAGTACGAGCCGGTATCCACGGTCCGGCAGCCGGCCAGTCGCCGAACATCCTGCCCTCGGTCATGGCCTCGGAACAAGTCAGAGCCGTAGACCGGAGCCGTGGTCGGGACGAAGAGGGCCAGTCCATCGACGCAGGAACCAACGCCACCCTCTCCAGCCTGGAAGAGGTAGTCGTTGTCTGCGAAGAGGGAAATCGCCGCAGCCGAGGCCAGCGTGATGGTGCCGCTGTCCTCATCCACCGCAACGACTGTGGTCGAACCCGACCGCGGCGAGGCACCGGTGATGGTGTCGTCTGCGATGATGGTCTGCTTCGGGGCGAAGTTCCTGACGTCGTCAGCGACGGTCAGGGTGATGACGTTCGTCGAAGCCGAGGCCCGACGTCCGCGCATACCCGTACCGCTCCGGTAGAAGTCGAACGCCTTGCGGTTGCCGAACTCCTCGAGCTGCGCGTCGGTGTGGCCGGTGAGGAGGTCGAAGAACGCCCCCTTCCGGTCGCCGGCGCGAAGCATCGACGGTCCGTCGAGGTCCGCGATGGCGTACTTCAGAACCGGCTGAGTAGTTGCCTGCTCGCCGGTCAGAGTTCCCGAGTTCTGCGCCGCCGTCTGGACAGTGGCAAACACGTTGCCGACTGCCTGCGGGTTTGCGATCGGGATGTAGTAGGAGTAATCAGCGCCCGAGCCACCCTTCTTCTTGGTGGTCATCGCGTAGAACGTGTGGTCCCGCTCGATGATCGGAGTGACTTGCTCTGTCGAGTAGTTATGTTTGTAAATGTCCGCTGCCTCTGAGATGTAAGACACTGCGCCTGCTCCTTGCCGCGAGGCGCGTCACCAGAGAATCGCTAGCCGAGCTGCCCCTTGATGAATGCAGCCCTCACTTCGTCTCTCGTGAGGCGCTTCGGCCGCGGCTGTTCGTTGTTTGCCGTGGTCGCTACTGGCTTCTTGGGCGCCGTCTTGGTCTCTCCGGCTGTCACTGGCTTGGTCTTCGGTACTGCCTTCTGTCCGTTGGCCGTCTTACCGACCGCCGCGGGATCGAGCCCGAGTTCCTCGAGCTCTTCCCGGCGAATCTTTTCGAGTGCCTTGACGACATCGGCGGGACTCGGCTCCTCACCGGTCTCGGCTGCGAGGTCGTAGGCAACCTGTCCGAGGCGCTTGAGCGTCTTCTCGGAGTTCTTGGCCATCATCGAGCGGACGATGGGGGACTTGTCGTCTACCGACTTCTCCACCTTGGCCAGGTACTGCTGCGCGTACTGGTTGGCCTGCTGCGCTTCCTCACGCTTGGCGATGGAGTCCTTGAGTTCCTGGAGCTCCCGCCGGGTCTCCTCCAGGGCCGTTTCGTGCTCACGCCTACGGATGACCGCGGCGGACTGGTCCTTGGCCGAGGGGTCGCCCTTCCACGCCTTCCACTCGGTGTGAATCTGGCGGGCGGCGAAGTCGAGGTCGTCTCCGTCGATACCGAGGGACCTGACCACCGAAACCACGTCCACCTTGGCGCGGGCCTTTAGCTTGGCGAACGCCTTCGCCTCGGCGATGGCGGAGCCGTACTCCTTGTCGAGAGCCTGCCTCTGCCTTTCGACCTCGGCCTTGAGCTCCGCCTTGGCGGCGTTGACCTCGTCGAGAGCGCGCTTCTTGGTCTTCTGGACCTCGGCGAGGCGCTTGCTCAGGTCGGAGTCCGGCTCCTCGGCATCCTTCGCCGCGGCTGGTTCCGGCTCTCCTTCGTCTGGCGTCTGCTCGGTCTCTTCAGTTTCCGTATCGACGTCGGCATCGTCGGAATCGCCGGGGTCAGTGCCTGCATCTTCCTCGGCGGGCTCCGGTGACTCACTCGCAGCCGGAGTCGGGGGCTTCTCTTCGGTGGTGGTCTCACCATTCTTGGAGCGCTCAAGGAACGCAGCCCGACCGGCAGCACGGGCCGCGTTTCTTGCGGCGTCGAGCGACGGTGGGGGGGTAGCCGTGCTCTCGGAGGGGGAGGTGGCTCCGTTTGCACTACCGGCCGGGCTGTCGTTCTCTTCGTTCATCTTTCCTCTACGCGGCTCTCAGTTGCATCGCCTGCGGGGCGAGGGCTGCCTGCGGGGCAGCTTCCATCGGGGGAGCCGCCATCGCGCCCTGACTCGCCTCCTGCTCCTGCAGGCCGAGTTCGTAATCGGCGATTTCGATCCACTGGCGCAGGCCCTCGAGAACGGACTCGGGGGCTCCGGCCCGCTTGTCTCGGAGATACGCGACCTGCATCCGCCAGATACCCATGGCTAGGTTCTGGTAGGGCTCGGGAACCAACTCGCGGCCGTCTTCAATTTCCTCGATGCAGGCGTCGATATCCTCAGCCGCCTCGATATAGGCAGACATCTCCGCCTCGACATCGAGCGGACCGTTCGGCATGAGGAGCCGCTTGGAGGACTCCTGCGAGATGATTCCCGCCTGGGCCATCTCCATGACGAACTGGGTACGGCCGGCAGGAGTTCTGCCAAGGCGAGAGGCAGGCTCGAGCATGAGCCGGACATCGCCCATGTCCACCTGGCCCCACTTGATACGCTTCTCGCCGAACCGGGAATGGTGGACAACCACCGGGGCCTTGCTGCCGAGCTTCTTGGCGCACCAGACGGCCAGCCAGATGCAGTCCATCTTCAGCCGCTCGTGGCCCTTCTCCTGACCGGCGAACCGCTGGGTCGTCTGGTCGCGGTACTCGCGCATCGCAACGCCCGAGTCGATGCCGGGCGGCTTCATGGCCGTCACCGACATGCGGCTCTGCCCGAACTCTTCGAAGGCGGACGACTTCCCGTCTTCGCGGTCCTTGAACGACTCGGCCGCGATGGTCGGGGGCGTTACCGTGTGCGGGATGTCGGACTTGTAGTAAGCAACCGTCCCGAGCCGGTTGATGGTCTGGACCCCGATGTTTGCGTCTGCGAGCCGGACGTAGGTAATCGGGAAGGCGTGCTGGTCAATGATGCGGTCGTGCTGAAGGTTGCGCTTGTTGACCTTCCGCTGCTGCCCGATGATGCGCTCTGCCCCGCCGATGCCGTACCAGCCGTCGGGACGGTGGGTCCACTTGAAGACCGCCAGTGGGAAGAAGTTCTCGTGCCACTCGTTCTCCACGAGGTCGGCGCCCTCGATGGACAGGACTTCCTTCCCGGGGACGTAGTTCTTGTGACCCTGGACCCCGATGGGGAGAATCCAGGACCAGACCGCCGGGATTTCGTCCTCCTTGATAGGACGGTAACCGGCCCACTTCCGCGCCGAACGAGATGCGGTGGAGGCAGACTCCTTGATGGCCCTGGCGTGCGCGGGGTACTGGGCCGCGAGCACTTCCTTCGGGACCAGCATCCGCCGCTGAAGTTGGCGAGCAGGACCGCCTCGGCAGGCCGCCTCATCAACGATGATGTCGTCTACCTGGACGTGCTCGGCGACGATCTGGTCAAACGGATCAACGTAGATGTGAATGACGCCGGTCCCCTTCAAGGAGCCGGCGTGGAACGCCTTGCGGATGTGCTCGTCGAGGTCAAGTAGCTTGGCGAGGCCCTCGGAGTAGTGGTCGAGCTTCCTCGCCCTCCGCTGCATTGACCACGTGGCCCCGTCGGTGAGGAACCGAGCCTTGACGTCTACGGAGGCAATCGATCCCGCGATCGCGTCGCAGTTGGACGCGATGAGGTTCTCCTGCATGATGCCCTGGGCATCCTTCGACTCCCTGCTCCGGGTATCCACCAGACGCCCGGCGGGGGAGTACGGGTCGTAGAGATAGCTCAGCTTGGCGAAGCGGTCGTAGGTCTCCGACTGCTGCCGCTCAAGCCTCTCCACGTACGGCATGAGGCGCTGCCAGACTTCACCCTTCTTGGCAGTCCACCACGTCTCGGTAGTGGAGACGTCGCGCCGGACAACCATCTATGGTCCCCGCCAGACCGTCACAAGCGACATGCTGCAAGACTGCTACGAGCATGTACAGGCGAACCGTATGCGTCTGTCCTGCGCATACGTTTGTAGTGAGCAGGGTATCAGTACGACATGCTATTAAGAGGCATGAAACTGAATGACCGCTTTCAGATGCTGCTCAGTGACGAGGAAAAGCGGTCGTTTTCCGAAGCGGCAGCGAAGGCAGGAATGTCCCTGTCTGCCTGGATGAGGCAGGTGTGCCGCGAGCGGGCAGGGATGGAGTTTATCGGGGCCAGAGCGAACGGAGCCCACCAATGACGAAGCCAATCGAACTCAAGCACGAAGCCGACTCGACGCAGTTCTACACCGGAGACAGCTGGGTCTCTCGCGACGGGCTGCACTGGTTCCGGGCCGACGGCGACGAGGGCAAGGCCATCAAGGACGAGTGGTCATCCCATCCCGGTAGCCGTTTCGTCGTCACGGAGGTGGACGAGGAGCGCGGGTCCATCACCATCGACACGTGCGAGGAGGACGAGTGACCGCCGCTGACTTCTCCGCCTTGCTCGACGTCCTCATCCGCAAGGCCCAACTCCTACGGTCAACCGGGGTGCTCGCCTTCGAACTCGGCGACTTCAAGGTCCAGATGATGCCGCCCGACCAGACCGGGCCGGAGATGGCCAAAGCCAGCCATCAGAGCGGGGACCCGTTCAAGGACCCAGCGACCTACGGTCTAGGGCCGGGTGAGCCGCTGCCCGGCTACGAGATTGAGCGCGACAGCGACTTGTGATTGAGGGCATCACCGAACTAATCGCCCTGGAACACAGGGCCGCGGTCAAGCGCAGGCGGGCCACCGAGACCCTGTGGCAGGCGAAGGCGCAGACGGTCTACGACTGGAGTCACCCGTGGCAGCAGAACGTCCTCAACGACGCCTCTCGCCGCGTCTGCCTCCTGTGCGGGGCTCGAGCGGGGAAGACCACCTGCATCTGCTACCGGTTCCTCCGCCGGATGATGCTCACCCAGGGGGCCCGGTGTCTCTACATCGCCACCAGCCGAGAGCAGGCAATTGACCTCCTGTGGAACCCGCTCAAGGACTTCTGTCACGAGCTCGGCCTAGAGCCGGACTTCCACGAGACCAACCTCCGCTGCTACCTGCCGGATACTGACTCTCGCCTTCGACTCGTAGGCGCGGACGACAAGAAGCAGATTGAGAAGTACCGCGGCCAGCCCTTCCACGAGGTTTGGATCGACGAGGCCGCAAGCTTCGACCACGCCCTTCTGGACCACCTGGTCAACCGGGTCATCGGCCCCCGGCTCGGGGACTACCATGGGATGCTCGGGCTCGCTGGAACTCCGGGCCATCACCTCGACGGCATCTTCTACGAAGCCTCCATGCCCGGGGGTGTCCAGTCGAGGCACTGGGACGACCGCGAGACCAAGCCCGAGGCCGAGTGGTCCCTCCATACGTGGTGTTCCAGAGACGCCGCCCCCTACGCCCCGCGCATCGCCAACGCATGGGAAGAGGCGTTGGTCAACAAGGCCAAGAAGGGCTGGTCCGACCAGCACCCGGTCTTCATGCGCGAGGTGCTCGGCTACTGGGCAGCCGACGATACCGACGCCGTCTTCCGCTACCGGGCCTTCAAGGAACTCGAAGACGGGACATCCATCCTGTGGAACCGGTGGACCCCGGAGAAAGACCCGGTCGGAGTTGCGAAACTCCCTACGCACCTTCCGAAGGGAGCCTGGAGATACGTCCAGGGATGGGACCTCGGGTTCTCCGACCCGACCGCCCTTGAGGTCTTCGCCTGGAACATCCACGACCCCGACAAGCGGCTTTATCACGTCTTCGAACACGAGCAGAGAGAGCTGTATGCGCGGGCCATCACGGACCTCCTAATCGGCGAGAAGCACAACCACGAGAAGCCCGGCGGAGTCATCGGCTCCACCGGCTGGCCCGACGGGACCGCGGTGGACCCTGCGTCCATGGGCGAGGCGATGCTCAAGGAGCTCCGCGAGGTCTACGGCATCCACCTCGAACTCGCAGACCTGAAGGACAAGTTCAGCGCCATCGAACTCTTCAACGGAGACCTCATCGACGGCCGCATCGTCGTCATGGAGGGTTCCACCCTTGAGGACCAACTCGTCAAGAACCAGTGGAGCCGGGACGACTTCGGGCAGCGGAAGCGCAACAAGGGGCAGCGGGACGACTGCGCCGATGCCGCTGTCTACGCCAGGGTCAAGGCACAGCACCTCTTCAGCGAAGAGGCTCCGGCACCGAAACCGGCGCAGGCGTGGCAATCAAGAGAGCCCGAGTTGCCCCGGACAGATATGCCCGGGGAGTTCGACTCCTACATGAGCGATGACTACTGGGGCTGAAACGTCTTGGCAGTGTCAATCACGTACTCTGCCAGTTCCAGGTATCTCCTCTCGTACTCAGCTGCTATCTCCGACAGCCACTTCTCTTCATCATCGAAGTGGCCCATTAGTTCTGTCTGTTCGTCGCTCATGCAGGGTACGCCATCACCCAAGACTCGTGCACCCAGAACACCTCCGGCTTCTCGTCGGCCCGCTGGTACGTACCGACGTAGCGCCTCGCCCACGGCTCGTAGACCAGGACGTAGGTCTTGCCGCTCTGTGTTCCAGTCTCCAGGGCACGGGCTCCGGTCTTCCCCGGAAAGTCGGCGTTCACCCCGGACCGCAACACAATCTTCTTGATGGGGATTGGTTCGAAGTTGACCTGTGCGGGCCTCACCGCCACACCCGAGTCCAGACCGGGCGGCTTGTACACTGCGCCCTCGGGCACGCGCGATGCCGGGAACGTGAGCGGCTTGCCGTCGGGGCCAAGCGCCAACTCCGGCTCCGTGGGCTTGTTCTTTGTCACAGTCACTGATTCCTTACTCATGCTGTCTCCTCGGCCACGTCGAAGCGGGCCTGTAGCGGATCGTACTTGGCTAGCGGCATCTTCGGCTTGAGCCGGGATACCAGGGCTGTCTTGAAGGTGAAGGCAAAGGGCTTGAGCGGGTCGATGCCTGCTGCCCTGAACATGCCCCGTGCGATGCCGTGGCCGCGGGCAGGCTTTTCTACGTAGCAGTAGTGAACCACAGGAACGTGTCCGCCCCGCTCGGCACAGAGAAAGCCGGAAAGGACCCCCTCCCCCTCGGCAACGACGACATCGACCCCAGGGCGGAGCAGGAGATGGCCGATGGTGTCCTTGTAAACCTCGGCGTAGCGGGCCATGCGGACCACCCCGGCAGCGTGAGCAGTCCTGAAGCTGGACAGCCAGGCCCCATAGATGAAGGGCAAATCGGGGGTGACGGCGAGGCGGTAGGAGATGGACACGCTAACTCTTGCTCCTGTCATGGAAGGCGACGCCCTCCCTGCCTGCGGCGGCCTTCAGCCTGTCGAAGCACGACTGGCAGCATCCAAGTTTGGTGCCCACGGGCCGACCTTCTTCGTCCTTTAGCTCCATGAGCGCCACCCACGGACGATGCCTGCACCCTTTCACTTCAGGTGCTCCCCGTGCATGATGGCGTCGGCCAAGGCTCCCACGATAATGGCCGCATGAGGCCGCGCCTGCGGCGGAAGCTCAGCGACTCCAGCGGCCCGCAGCCACCGCACAATCCGAGAGCGCTCCACCGTAGCGGCCTCGACATTGCGAGCGCTGTGCCTGTCTCGGGCCAGCACCTCCAGTTCTCCGACCTTGTCGTACAGCCGCTCCCACTCCTGCAGGAGGCTGCCGACCATGGCCCTTGCCTCGGCAATGTGGACGTCGTACCCGTTCGCGAACAGCCGCGCGCTCGCCCACATGTGGTCGCACTTGCTCATACCGGCGCCCCCGCCTTCCGCCGCCTCTGTCTGTCAAATTCTCGCCACATCTTCGTCCTCCCCTCCTTCCATTCTCTGTGTGTTCTACTCTCCCCTACCACCCCGACAGCGTTCATGGCTGTAGGAGACGGGGGCGGATCGCTCTTGCCCCGAACGGCAGCTGAGCCCCACACCTTCCGCTCCTTGACCGGGGATATGACGCGCCTCGCCATCTTCCGGCCCTCACAGGATGGGCATCGGATAGACCGCTTGGCCCTGTCCTGCAGAGACTCGATGAGGTGGCCGGCCCGGCACTCGTAGTCGAACAGCATCAGCATCAGCGGCTCCACCACAAAACGAAGGCATCGGCGCTCCGCCCGGCAGCCTCGAGGCTCTCCTTGGAGAGTGTCGCCTTGAAGTAGACTCGCGGGCCCTGCCGGTCGCCCACACACCCGCACACGTACTCTGGCTCGGACCCGTCGGTGAAGCTGACCGCACTCACCACGCCGAAGATCGAGTCCCAACCGCTCTGGGAGATCTGCGCTCCGCAGTCCTTGCAGTGCAGCGTTTTGATTTCCATCAGCGGCCTCCCTTGAGCGACTCGCCCAGCCTTCGGTGCGCCTCGACTCGGACGGCATGGGGACGGGTGCATAGGAAGTCGATGACCAAGCCGTCCTTCTCCGCCTCCTCCAGCTTGGCGTGGGCCTTGGCCACCCGCTCCTCGTAGTCGGTCCACTGCTTACTTAGCGAGATGGTGGCCCGGGCCAGTCCCGATGACTCGCGGAGGAGAGCGGGGGACATCTCCCCTGCTCGGGCGGTCTCTTCGACCGTGGACTGGAGGAGCTCGAGGTGCGCCAGCTGCCGGCGGAGGAGTGGCCCCTCGTCCTCGCTTTCGAGGTCCGCGTTTTCGCCATCTTCGGTAACCTCTGGTTCCGGCTGGGTATCTGGCGGCTTTAGCTTGCGATGACGGCCCATACCTAGCCCCTGTGCTTCTCCAGGTAGAGGGCAGCCAAGCGAAGGAGAACGGGATTATCCTTGAACTGGCCGATCGCCGTGTTG
>Ga0111538_10008172_pt1 | contig 14049 bp, 12 predicted proteins | sample SoiMethybrSBSTD1_FD_79669 | JGI IMG/M metagenome (GOLD analysis project Ga0111538, IMG submission 79669) | Bulk soil microbial communities from a Populus tree surrounding site in Tennessee, USA - Soil MetaG P. TD hybrid SBSTD1 (version 2)... | ecosystem: Environmental > Terrestrial > Soil >... | reverse complement strand
GCCACCTTCAGCTTGAAGAACCAGGCCTTGCCCTCGGCATCCTCGTTGACGAGGGCCGGCTGGCCGACGATATGGCCGTTGGTCTCGACGACCTCGCCTGAGATCGGCGCGAACACGTCACTCGCCGCCTTGACGCTTTCCACCACGGCCACGGGCTCCCCGGTCGTGACTTTCCGCGCCACATCGGGCAGCTCGACGAACACCACGTCGCCGAGCTGCGTTTGCGCGTGGTTGGTGATGCCGATGGTGGCGATGCCGCCTTCGACGCGGATCCATTCGTGATCCCTGGTGAAGCGCTCTGTGGCCATGCAATCTCCTCTGGCTCAGACTTTGCGGGCGTAGCGATGGGGCGTGAACGGAAGGACGGCAATCTGCGCCGGCAGCGGCTTGCCGCGCACGAGCAGGCTAACGGGCGCGCCCGACTTGGCGTGCGCCGCCTCGACGTAGCCCATGGCGACCGGAGCGTTGACGCTCGGCCCGAAGCCGCCGGACGTGATGATGCCGATACGCTGCCCATTCGCAGCCTGTATCTCGGTGCCTTCGCGTGCGGGCGCGCGGCCTTCGGGCTTGATGCCGACCCGCAGCCGCTTGGGCCCATTGGCCAACTCGCTCTGGATGCGCCCGGCGCCGGGGAACCCGCCCTCGATGCGGCGCCGCTTCTGGATCGACCAGGTCAGGTTCGCTTCGACGGGGCTCGTCGTCTCGTTGATGTCATGCCCATAGAGGCACAGGCCCGCCTCGAGCCGCAGCGAGTCGCGGGCACCCAGCCCGATCGGCTGCACGCCCGTTTGTGCCAGCAGCAGCGTTGCAAGCTCCACCGCCTGCTCCCCCGCGACCGAGAGCTCGTAGCCGTCCTCGCCGGTGTAGCCGGAGCGGGAGATATGGCAGTCGAGGTCGCCGACGCGGCCGTTCGCTGCCGACATGAAGCCAAGCCGTGGCGCGACGTCGGAGAGCTTCGCCATCACGGCGGCGGCGCCCGGCCCCTGCAAGGCGACGAGCGCTCTCTCGGGCGCCGGCAGCAGTTTCACGCTGTCGGGCAGCCGGCCCGCGAGATGGGCGTAGTCCACCTCCTTGCGCGAGGCGTTGAGGACGAGATAGAGGCGGCCGTCATCCGAGGCTGCGGCCGGCCGGGTCACCATCAGGTCGTCGATGATGCCGCCGTCGTCGGTGAGAAGCTGGGAGTAGCGCTGCTGACCGGGATTCAGGCTGAGAATATCTGCGGGGAGCAGTGCTTCGAGGGCCGAGGCCGTGGTGGCGTGGTCCGGTCCGATCAGGAAGGCCTGGCCCATGTGCGAGACGTCGAATAAGCCTGCCCTCTCGCGCGTGTGCAGGTGCTCCTTGAGGATGCCAAGCGGATACTGCACGGGCATCTCGTAGCCCGCGAACGGCACCATCTTGGCGCCGAGCGACACGTGAAGATCGTAAAGCGGGGTATGTCTGAGGGGTTGGTCGGAAGTCGGGGCGGCGCTCATGTCATCTCACGTCCCACAGATAGAGCTTGCGGCCCGCACCGGCGGTGCGAGACGAAGCCCCCTCTGTCACGGGACCTGAGAGATTTCGGCGAGAGACCCGCCTTACCCCTTCGGTGAGCCGGCGCTTCCGCCGGCTGCTTTCCAGAGTGCCATCAAACTGCGGTCCATTTGCCTGAGAGGTTCCGGGGCGGTTGCTCCTTCGGCGCCGGCCTGCCGTCTGGGACGTCGAGCCGGACTCTTCCGCAGTTCTCGCATGGACGTGCGCACTCTTGCCCGCCAGCGCCGGGAAGTCAACGAAGGGGAGCGGCGCGATGTTGAAAAGCCCCCCGGCGCCGGCTGCGCCTCCTCGGGACATGACCGAGGACGAGAGCGGAATCCGGCGTTGGAACCGGATACACTGGGTCGAAGCACGGGCACAAAAGCCGTCCCCGGAGGAAAACGCATGAAGATCACGGCTATCCACGCACACTATGTGCGCATTCCCTTCGATATGGGCGCACCGAAGCAGGAGTTTGCCGGGCTGCGCTTCCCGACCATGGATCACCTGCTCGTCGAGGTGGAGACGGATGCCGGGATCACCGGCTGGGGCGAGGGGTTCGGCCACTCCATCATTCCCGCCACCAAGGCCGCCCTCGAGAGCTACGTGGGGCCGTGGTTCATCGGCAAGGACCCGACCGATATCAATGCCCTGCACGCTCAGGCCGCCCAGGCCTTCCACATCTTCGGCCGCAACGGGCCGGTGGTCTACGCGCACTCGGGCGTCGACATCGCGCTGTGGGACATCGCCGGCAAGCGCGCCGGCCTGCCGCTCTCCCACCTGCTCGGTAGCGGGCGCCGCCCGGAGGTGCGCGCCTACGCGAGCCTCATGCGCTACGGCACGCCCACGACGGTGGCGCGCATCTGCGGTGAGATGGCGGGACGCGGCTTTCGCCACATCAAGCTGCACGAGCACAGCGTCGAGGCGGTGAAGGCCGCGCGCCAGGGCGCCGGGCCCGACATCGCCATCATGAACGACGTCAACTGCCCCTGGAGCGTGGCGCAGGCGCTGGAGATGGAGCGCGCCTATCACCCGGCCAATCTCTACTGGCTGGAGGAGCCGGTGTGGCCGCCGGAGGACCACTGGGGGCTCGCTCGCGTGCGCAGGGAGGGCGCGACGCGCATTGCGGCAGGCGAGAACGCGGCCGGCCTGCACGATTTCCGTGACCTGTTCGAGAAGGGCTCAATTGATGTCGCCCAGCCGAGCGTCACCAAGATCGGAGGCATCACCGAGATGAAGAAGATCATTGCCACGGCCGAGGCGCACTCGGTGGAGCTCATTCCGCATTGCGCCTACTTCGGGCCCGGCAACCTTGCCTCGATCCACATAGTGGCCTCGCTCGCGCCCGACACGCTGCTGGAGAACATCTACGCCAACCTGGAGGCCAGCCCGTTCGGCGACGCGATGCTTGCGAAGGACGGCAAGGTGCGCGTGCCGCAGGGTCCCGGGCTTGGCGTGGAGCCGGACATGAAGGTCGTGGAGAAATATCGTCAGGGCCCGGTCGTGACGATCAGGTGAGGCACCTGTCATCCCGGAACGCGCGAAGCGCGTATCCGGGACTCAGGGCTACAATCCCAGCTCGAGCATGTGTTCCTGGATTCCGGAGCTTTCGCTGACGCGAAAATTCCGGAATGACAAAAAAAGCTACCCCAGCTTCCCGAGCAGCGAGACGTCGCTGGCGGCGTGGTAGGCGGGGTCTTTCCAGCCGTCCTCGTCGTAGTCGGCCATGCAGCGATCCACCAGCGCTTCCATCTCCTTGAGAGAGCCCGAGCCCTGCGCCTGCTGCAGGCCGAACAGGCGGATCAACTCGTGGCTGCCGGCGTAGTTGAGCTCGTAGAGCTCATGCCGCGCCCCGAACTCGCTGCCGATCGCGTCCCACAACAGCTTCATGACCTTGATGCGCTGCTTGTAGTCGATGCCGTTGGAGCCGCGCACGTAGCGCTCGAGGTACTTGTCGATATCCGGGTTCTTGAAGTCGCGGGCACTGCTCGGCAGGTAGATCAGCCCCGAAGCGATCACTTTCTCTACGATCGAGCGCACAGCCGGGTAGGCCTCGGTGGCGAAGATGCGATAGGACACGGACGCACGGATGTTGGGGAGCATGGCGCCGTCGACCCATGGATCGGGATTGCCGGCCATTGCGTCGGTGAGTGCCCAGAAGAGGTTGCGCCAGCCGATCACCTCGCCGATCTGCGCCTGCACCCCGCGGAAAGCTTCCACCCCCGACGCGCGCGCCGCCTTGAACAGCAGGCCGGTGATGAAGTCGAGCTTCACCGCAAAGCGCGTGCAGCCCTGGAACGTAAGGCCGTTGGCGAAGCCGGAGCGCGGATAGAACTGCTTGAGGCGCTCGATGTCGCGATGGATGAAGACGTTTTCCCAGGGGATGAATGCATTGTCGAGAACGAATATGGCATCGTTCTCGTCAAAGCGGCTCGTGAGTGGATAGTCCCACGGCGAGCCGGTGGCGGCTGCGGCCAGCTCGTAGGACGGGCGGCAGATCAGCTTGATCCCGGGCGTGTCCATGGGCGCCATGAACATGACGACCATGCTCGGATCGTTGATGTCCTGGCCCATGTTCTGGCCGAGGAAGTTATAGTGCGTGAGCGCGGAGTTGGTAGCGACGACCTTGGCGCCCGAGACGTAGATGCCGGCATCGGTCTCCTTCTGGATCGAAACGTAGACGTCCTTGACCTGCTCGGCGGGCTTGGAGCGGTCGACGGGCGGATTGACGAGAGCGTGGTTGACGTAGAGCACCGCCTCCTGCGCCCGCGTGTTCCAGGCGCGCGCGTTATCCGCGAACGGCCCGTAGAACTCGGCGTTGGCACCGAGCGTGTTGAGGAAGGCGGCCTTGTAGTCGGGGCTGCGGCCCATCCAGCCGTAGGTGATGCGCGCCCAGGTCGCGATCGCGTCACGCTGCTTGATCATCTCCTCACGCGAGCGCGCTGCCTTGAAGAAGCGGTGCGTGTAGCCGCCGGAGCCCGTATCGGTGGCCGTGGTCAGCGTCTCCTTGGTCTTGGCGTCGTGCAGCGCATCGTAGAGCTTTGCCACCGAGACCGCGGCGTTGCGGAGCGCCGGGTGCCTGGTGACGTCCTTGACGCGCTCGCCGTAGATGTAGACCTCCCGGCCGTCGCGCAGGGAGTCCAGATACTCCGCTCCCGTGAAAGGGCGCTTCTTGTCCGCCACCAGGCGCTCGGGAGCTTGCGACATGGTCGATCCTCTGTTTCCACCCAATCCGATTTCGCGCCATCATAGCCGGCAGCTCGTTCCGCCGAACAGGTGCTGAAATGATCATCGAGAACGAAACCATGGTGACCGAGGGCGTGCTGGAGGCCTTCGGGCGCACGCCGGACCCGCGCTTGCGCGAGATCCTGCTGGCGCTGGTGCGCCATTTGCACGGGTTCGTGCGCGAGGTGCGCCTGACGGAGCGCGAGTTCCAGGAGGCGACCCGCATCATCGCCGCCCTTGGCCACAAGACCACGCCCTCTCACAACGAGATCGTCCTGATGGCGGGCTCGCTCGGGGTCTCGGCACTCGTGTGCCTGCTCAACAACGGCGACAACGGACAAACCGAGACGCAGGCCAATCTGCTTGGCCCGTTCTGGCGCGACGACCAGCCGCTGATGCCGAACGGCGCGAGCCTCGTACGCTCGCCAACGCCGGGGCCGGCGCTCGCAGTGCGCGCTGAGGTGGTCGACCGTGGGGGCCGGCCGGTGCCAGGTGCCGAGGTCGACGTGTGGCATTCCTCGCCGGATGGCCTCTACGAGAACCAGGATGCGGCCCAGGCCGACATGAACCTGCGCGGCCGCTTCGTCACGGACGCCGGGGGCCGCTTCCACTTCACCAGCGTGAAGCCGGCCGGCTATCCTATTCCGACGGACGGGCCGGTCGGCACGCTGGTGCGCGCCACCGGGCGGCATCATTACCGGCCCGCGCATCTCCACTTCATGATCTACAAGCCGGGCTTCAAGACGCTCGTCTCCCAGATCTACTCACCGGACGACGAGCATCTGGAGTCCGACGTGCAATTCGGTGTGACGCGCGCCTTGATCGGCGACTACATGCGCCATGACGAGCCGGAAGCAAGCCTCGGCTTCGACGCGCCCTGGTACTCGCTTGACCAGCGCTTCATCCTGGAGACCGGCGAGGCCGCCCGTCCGAGTCCGCCGATCCGCGCCAGAGCTCAAGCCAAGTAGCGTCGCCTCTCCTTTGGAGGGATTGCAGAGGCGGAAACGGCGTGGCCGCTCCCGCGTCGGCGCTGGACAAGAAGGCATGGCTTGGCGGCCGGCGCATGGAACCCGGATGCCCGCGCCGTCGTTGTGACGCTGAAGCTTTGTCAGCCGCGAAGCGGTGGCCGGCGACGATGAGCGAGGCACAACGATGGCGAAAACGAACGGCGAGTTGGCCCAGCTGCCCACGCACGGCGCCACCGTACTGCCGAGCGTCGAGGTCAAGAGCTACAACGTCGAGATCGAGGACGACGAGGGTTTCGTCGGCGACAAGGCGAACAAGGGTGCGTTCTGGGAGCTGCTGGAGAAGTGGCGCAAGCCGCTGAAGGAGCTCGGCCAGGACCCGCTTGGCGACAAGCCGGGAGAGGAGATCGGAAAGAAGAAGCTGGCGGCCATGCTGCTTGAGGGCGAGCCAGAGGCTGCGGGCATCGTGCATGGTGCGGTCGAGGAATTCGCCCAGCAACTTGCGAACGTGGTGCGCCGCTTCCTGCGGCTGAAGGACTGGCGCGACAGCGAATGCCTGATGATCGGCGGCGGCTTTCGCGCCAGCCGCATCGGCGAGCTGGCCGTCGGACGCGCTGCGGTCCTGCTGAAGGCCGACGGCGTCGACATCGATCTGGAGCTCATCCGCAGCGATCCCGACGAGGCGGGCCTGCTCGGCGCCGCGCATCTTCTGCCGGCGTGGATGCTCAAGGGGCACGACAGCATCCTTGCCGTCGATGTCGGTGGTACCAACATCAGGACGGGGATCGTCGAGCTCAATCTCAAGAAGTCGAGGGATCTCTCGAAGGCCCGCGTGTTGGAGTCGGAGCTATGGCGGCACAGTGAGGAGGAGATCAAGCGCGACGATGCCGTCGAGCGGCTGTCGGAGATGCTGAGCGACCTCGTCGAGCAGGGCCGCCGGAAGAAGCTGCAGCTCGCACCCGTCATCGGCATCGGCTGTCCCGGCGTCATCCACGACGACGGCACGATCGCGCGCGGAGCGCAGAACCTGCCCGGCAACTGGGAGAGCAGCCGCTTCAAGCTTCCCGACCGTATCCGCGAGGCCATCCCCCGGATTGGCGACCACGAGACCATGGTGGTGATGCACAACGATGCCGTCGTGCAGGGCCTGAGCGAGCTGCCTTACGCGCAGAGGCGCAAGCACTGGGGCGTGCTCACGATCGGCACGGGGCTCGGCAATGCCAGCTTCAGCACACGGCACCTCGACTGATGCGAGCCAATGCAATTCACACGCGATTGGTGCGCTGCACCTTCACGCGCTGTAACAACCTGCAACATAAAAGCCACATTGAGGCCACCGTCCTGTCGGCCAATGCCGTGGGGGGGAGGGACGCGACGCGCAATGACTCGAGGAGGCCTCAGTGCTCTCGAAAAGCCGTTGCCCCTTCACCGGGGTGGTCAACTTCTTCACTGAAACCGATCCCCTGCTTTCCGTCGGCTCCGTTGCGAAGATGGGAACGCCCGGTCAGCCCGGACGGTACGTGTGGCGTTGCTATCTGGGGGATGAGTCCGCAGGTCTGGCCGGCGACATGTCCCAGGCCGAGGCGCTGCTGCGCAGCGCGCTCGCAAGCCACAGGCCCAAGCGCGGCTCTGTCGAGCGCCGCAAGGGCGAGGCGGCCGTGCCGTCGCGTGCCACCTGCTACTGGCAGAAGATCAACGAGGCGGGCTGCTGGCGCAGCTGAGTGCAGCAGAAGCAGTCGCTCCGCCAGCGTCGCTTCGATTTGCGCGGTCCACTGTGCATGGGAAAGGCGGGGTTCAGCGCGCCGTGCGCCTTGCTGGTGGCAGCGCTCGAGCCTCCACAGTTCCACCACAACTCTCGATCATCCTGAAGGTCGATCCGGACACCTGCTGCAGGAGTTGCTGAGCAAGGCATGTCGCTTGCCGTGAAGACGCCGCCACGCTTGTCGCGATCGATCGTTTCCGTTTCGACCAAGCTGTCGGCGGTGGCGGTGCTGGGTAGCGCGACACTGCTTCTTCTGCCACGGGACGCCGCTTCTCTGATGACCGCGCCGGCCAGTGCGCCCGCATCGCTTTCCGCTCCGATCCAACTCGTCCATGCCCGGCCGGTGCCGCTTCGCGAGGCGTTGCCCGACGAGTCGGTCGTCGAGCTGGTCGCGCGACGATCCCGACCCAAGCGCAAGTCGCCGTCCGATCCGGCGGAGTCATCGCGCAAGATTTCCGCGATCTCTCCCGCGTTGGAGCTGCCGGCAGCAGCGAGCCGACGACACCCTGCAGAGGCGAGGGTTCAGGATGCACCCTCGGCGACCGATGCCAGGCGTTCCCCACCGTCGCGAACGCCCGATCGCGGCGAGAGCAAGACGGCAGGCGAGACGGAGGTCAAGAAGACGTCGCGTATCGCTCCGAGCGAGCCCGAGAAGGTCCCCATCCCCGAGTCAAAAGGTGACACCGCGACGGGCGAGCCCCCCAAGCCCGACGAATGGTCCGACGCCCAGGTGATCGCGGCGCTGCGCGACTGCGTCCGGCTGCTGGCCCCCATTGCCGCGGACGTGGAAGTCTCCGAACCGGTCAAGCGGGACCAGTGCGGCGCTCCGGGCCCCGTCATGCTGCGCCGCATCGGCGTGGGCGCCAACAAGGTGGAAATCAGCCCGCCGGCGATGCTCAATTGCTCCATGGTCGTGAGTCTGCACGCGTGGGTGGAGAAGACCCTGCAGCCGGCCGCCCAGGAGGCCTTCGGCTCGCCCATCACCCGCCTGCGCAATGCGTCCGGCTACTCCTGCCGCAACCGGGTCGGCAGCTTGTTCAACGCCGGCCGGCTCAGCGAGCACGCGCTCGCCAACGCCATCGACATCGCCGGCTTCGCCACCGCCGACGGCCGCACCGTCGACGTCGCGCGGTTCTGGGGCCCGACGGTGCGCGACGAGCGCGAGGCGCAGAAGATTGCCGAGGGACAGGCGAAGGGCCGCGCGCCTGCCATCGACAAGAGCAAGCCGGCAGCGCACGAGCCGGAGCCCGATCGCAAGCTCAGCTCTATCTCGCGTGCCTCGAGCAAGCAGGCGGCGCTTCCCCTCGAGAAGGCCGAGCTGCGAAAGGCGGCCGTGGACGCCGCCCCTGCGCGCGATCCGCGCGCCGCGGCGGGTCCGGCCACGATAGCAGCCAAGCGCGAGGAGGCCGCCAAGAGTGCGGAAGGCCGGTTCCTGCGTCGCCTGCACAAGGGAGCCTGCGGCACCTTCGGCACGGTGCTGGGCCCCGAGGCCAACGAGGCCCATCGCGACCACTTCCACTTCGACCTAGCGCACCGGCGCAACGGCGCGTTCTGTCAATAGCTCAGTATACCGTGCACGGCTTGGCGGCGACCGAGCAGCTCCGGGACTTCTCGGTGCCCTTGCACTCCACCTTCTGTTCCTCCGCGCGATACCAGAAGCGGTAGGCCCAGCCGTAGGTGTCGGCGGCCCGCTTGCCCCAGTTCGAGATGGCCTTGTCCCGGGCACGCTTCTCGCGCGTCTCGTCGCTGACCTGCGCCGAGGAGCGCGCGTGCGCGGTGATGATGTCCTTGCAGGTCTTCGCCGCGGCCGGAACGGTCGTGAGGGGTGCAATGGCCAGGAGCCCCACGGCGGCGATGGTGACGGCCCGAAACGCAACAGCCAGGCGCGATGTGGCGTGCATAGTGCCCTCCCCGAATCTTTCCTCGGTCGGCGGCAAGGCCCTACCGCGGGGCAGCCACGCGCGCAATCGAGTTCGGCGACTGGGGTGTGTGGCGGCCCCAGTGCTGCGTACTGCGGGCCGGCGGATGAAGGCGAGGGCCTCGAACGTGTTCTAAGGGTTCCAACCCGATGTCTCTCCGTTCACATCCGTATTGCTGATCCGGGCAGGCGCTTTTACGCCAACAGTGTTCAGCAAACGGAGGCAGTGATGGCCATCCTCAAGAAGGGCCTTTCCGGAGAGCCCGTGCGGCGGTTGCAGGCCAAGCTCGGCGTGGAAGCGGATGGCGAGTTCGGACCCGCCACCGACAAAGCGCTGAGGGACTGGCAGACCAAGAACGGGTTGGCCGCAGACGGGGTGGCGGGGCCGGATACGTTCATGGCCATGGGTCTCTATGAGCTCGTGCTGCTCAAGCAGGGCACGCGCGGGGCCACCGTCAAGAAGCTGCAGGAGAAGCTGGGCGTCGGCGCCGACGGACAGTTCGGTGCTAGCACCGAGAAGGCGTTGCGCGACTATCAGACCAAGAATGGACTTGCCGCTGACGGCCTGGCAGGGCCCGCGACGCTCGCGCAGATGAAGCTGTTCAAGGAGATCACGGTTGATACAGTGAAGTCCTCCCAGGTGCCCGCCTCCGCCGTTCCGGCCGGCGCGCCCGCCAGCGTTGCCGCCGATGTCGGAGGAGGCGTCCGTAGCATCTGGGACACGATCAAGGGCGTGTTCAAGTAAGTCTTGCAGGATGACCGATAGTTTCGATCCGCGTGCGGCCGCCGGCAAGGTCGTCGACACCGTGCGCCACACGGCCGCGCAATTGAAGGCATCCGGCATCGGCAGACAGCTCGCGCACATCTGGCCGCTGGCCCTGGGGCTGGTGATCGCCGTGGGTTTTCTCGGCCTCCTGTTCATCGGCGACTGGCGGTCACCGTAGGGCCCTTGATCGGCGCAATGCGGCTACGGCTTTTGCGCCCTACGCGCTTCGCGGTATGAGGCTACGCGGCGCGGAAGAGGCGGACGGCCTCGTCGCACTCGAAAAGATAGAGCAGCAGCCTGAGCGCCTGCCCGCGTAGGGAGGTGAGCTGCGGGTCCTGGCTGAGCACGAGCGTCGCATCATCGCGTGCGGCGGCCAGCAGCTCCTCGAAGTTCGGCACGGTTGCGACGCGGAACTCGGGCATGCCGCTCTGGCGCGCGCCCAGCACCTCGCCGCCGCCCCTGAGCTCCAGGTCTTTCTCCGCTATGAGGAAACCGTCCTCGGTGTCCTCCATCATCTTCAGACGTTGCTGCGCGGCCTCGCCCAGCGGCGCCTTGTAGAGCAGCATGCAGAAGCTCTCGCGCGTCCCGCGCCCCACCCGCCCGCGCAGCTGGTGCAGCTGGGCGAGGCCGAAGCGCTCGGCATGCTCGATCACCATGATGTTGGCGTTGGGCACGTTGACGCCGACCTCGATCACTGTGGTCGCCACCAGGATCTTGAGATGCCCGCTGGCGAAGGCCGCCATGGTCGCGTCCTTGACCTTGTCGGCAATGCCTCCGTGCAGGAGCCCGACCGCATTGGCGCCGAAAATCTGGGCGAGGTGGGCATGCCGCTCCTCGGCAGCGGCGAGCTCGGATTTGTCGGAGCTTTCGATCAGCGGACACACCCAGTAGACCTGAGCGCCCTCGGCAAGCTGGACGCGCAGGCGATCGATCAGCCGCTCGATCATCTCGGCCGGGATCGACTTCGTCACGATGGGCTTGCGCCCGGCCGGCTTCTCGGTGAGGCGCGACACGTCGAGATCACCGTAGTGCGTCATGAGCAAGGTGCGCGGGATCGGCGTCGCCGTCATGACGAGCACGCCGGCGCCGCCCGTGCCGCCCTTGGTCTGCAGCGCAAGCCGCTGGTGCACGCCGAAGCGATGCTGCTCGTCGATGACGGCAAAGGCGAGGTCGCGGAACTCGACGTCGGGCTGGAACAGGGCGTGGGTGCCGATGAGAATGTCGACTTCGCCCTCTTTGAGCCGGTCCAGAAGCGCGGCGCGCGCGCGGCCTTTCTCGCGCCCGGTCAGCAAGCCGAGGCGCAATCCCGCGGAGTCCGCCAGCGGCGCAATGGTCTCGGCATGCTGCCGCGCCAGCACCTCCGTCGGCGCCATCAGCGCGGCTTGTGCGCCCGCCTCGACGGCGACGCTCATGGCCATCAGCGCCACCACGGTCTTGCCGGAGCCGACGTCGCCCTGCAGAAGCCGCAGCATCCGGTGCGGGCCGCCCATGTCCTCGGCGATCTCCTTCACCGCCTGGCGCTGCGAGTTGGTGAGGCCGAAGGGCAGTGCGTCGGCGATGCGGGCGCGCACGCGGCCGTCGCCGGTGACGCGACGGCCGGGTTGGGATTTCTGGCTCTGCCGCACGAGGGCCAGGGCAAGCTGTCCGGCCAGCAACTCGTCGTAGGCAAGGCGTTGCCAGGGGGGCGAGCCTGCCGACACGTCGGTCGCCGCGTCCGGCCGATGCAGTCGCTGCAGCGCCGACCTCGCATCCGGCCAGCTGCGCTGCCTGAGCCAGGCGGTCTCCTGCCATTCCGGCAGCTCCGGCAGGCGCCCCAAGGCCTGCCGCGTTGCCTTCAGCAGCACCTTGCCGGAAAGACCTGCCGTCAGCGGATACACCGGCTCCAGCATCGGCAAATCGGCGCGTGCCTCCGGGGCGACGATGTAGTCCGGATGCGTCATCTGCTTTCTGTCGTTGTAGCTCTCGATGCGGCCGCTGATGGTGCGCTGGCTTCCCGTCGGCAGTTGCCGCTCGATGAACTTGCGCTCGGCATGGAAGAAGACGAGGTCGATCCGGCCGCTGTCGTCCTCGCATGTCACCTTGTAGGGCGCGCGCGTGTTGCCGCGCGGCGAGGGCTTGTGCTTGAGCACGCGCACGTCGAGGGTGGCGATGGTGCCTGGCACCGCATCGGCGACGGAGGGCGTGGCCCGGCGGTCGATGACGCCCGTGGGCGTGTGCCAGAGCAGGTCGATGATGCGCGGCTCGGTGACGCCCGGCGGCAGGCGCAAGGCCTTGCGCAGCAGGACTTCCATGCGCGGCCCGATGCCCGTGAGGCTCTTCGCTGCGGCAAAGAGGGGTGTGAGCTGGTGAGGGCGCATGAACCGTGGGTCATTCCCGCGAAGCGTAGCGAAGGCGGGGAGCCGATCCCGTCTCCGGCGGCGAATACCCGCGCTCGCTTTGCGTGGCGGGTATGACGTCGCGAGGGGGCTCACCTCGCACAGCCGCTTTTCTCTTCGTGCCGGTAGGCCTATATCAGCCTCTCCGAGCCCGAGCGAAGGTGACGGCGGCGGCGTGCACCGTCAAGCGCCAGAGCTGCATATGGCCGGTTATCAAAGCCGAACCTTCATGACCGACGACGTGGAAACGCGCCGCCGGCGCGCCAGTTATCGTGCGTGCCATCGCGGCACCAAGGAAATGGACTGGATTCTCGGCCGCTACGCGCAAGCCGCGCTGCCCGGCATGGACGTGGCGCGCCTCGGCCTGTTCGAGCGCATGCTCGGCATGCCCGACCCCGACCTGCAGGACATGATCCTGCATCCCGAGCTGAAGCCGAGTGGGGAATTTGCGGAGTTCATTGCCGGTATCCGCGCGTTTCATGGGCTGGAGCAGGAGCCATGAGCCGCGTCGGTCGTCGTGAGTTGCCACCTGTCATCCCGGCCGGAGCACGTCGGCGGGCAGAGCCAGGACCCAGGGGCCATAAGTCGATCACCGCGGCCCTGGGTCCGGGCTCGGCGCTGCGTGACGTCCGGGATGACATGGCAACGAGGGGCGCGCCATGAACGAGACGCTGGCCGGCGTTCCGGACGGGCTTGCACCGCTGGTGCTGGCGCGGCTGGTCGAAGAGGCGGCGCAAGGCAAGGAATTGCCGCTGCTGCTCCACGTCGCGCGCGACGACCGGCGGCTGGAAGCGCTCGCCGATGGGCTCGCCTTCTTTGCCCCAAGGATTCGCGTGATCCAGATGCCGGCGTGGGACACGGTGCCCTACGACCGCATCGGTCCCAATGCGGAGATCGTGGCGCTCAGGGTCGCCGCGCTGGCGCGCCTGGCGGCCGCGGCGCGCAAGGGTGCCACCGTCGTGCTCACCACCGTCAATGCCATCTTGCAGCGCGTGCCGCCGCGCGAGTTCATACGCCGCTCGCTGAAGAACATCGCGCCCGGCCAGCGCATTGATCTGGGCGAGCTCACGCAGCGGCTGGGCCTCGCCGGCTACCGCCGCACGGGAACGGTCATGGAGCCCGGCGAGTTCGCCGTGCGCGGCGGCATCGTCGATCTTTATCCACCCGGGCGCTCGAGTCCTGCCCGCCTCGACTTCTTCGGCGACACGCTCGAGCACATAAAGGCTTTCGATCCAGAGACGCAGCGCACGTCCAAGATCGTGCAGCGCCTGACCTTGATGCCCGTGAGCGAGGTGGCCTTCGGCGCGACCGCCGAGAAGCGCTTCCGCCGTGCCTACGTCGAGACCTTCGGGCCATCCTCCGGCGAGGATGCGCTCTACGAGGCCGTCAGCGCCGGGCAGCGCTATCCCGGCATGGAGCACTGGCTGCCGCTGTTCCACGACAAGCTGGAAACGCTGTTCGACTACGTGGGCGACGCACCCGTGAGCTTCGACCATCTGGCCGAGGAGGCCGTCACGGAACGGCTGGCG
>Ga0111538_10008168_pt1 | contig 14054 bp, 7 predicted proteins | sample SoiMethybrSBSTD1_FD_79669 | JGI IMG/M metagenome (GOLD analysis project Ga0111538, IMG submission 79669) | Bulk soil microbial communities from a Populus tree surrounding site in Tennessee, USA - Soil MetaG P. TD hybrid SBSTD1 (version 2)... | ecosystem: Environmental > Terrestrial > Soil > Tree... | reverse complement strand
CGTTTTCAACTCGTACGACCAGGCGCGGACGGCGCTGGTCGATGAGGACCTCGACTTCGCCCGATTCGGACCGTCGTCCTACATCCTCGCGAAGGAGGCGAATCCGAGAATTCACCTGCTGGCTGTCGAGGAGCAGGAGGGAGGGCTGACGTTCAAAGGCGTCGTCTTCACCACCGAACAGACGGGCGTGAAAAGAATTGCGGACCTGCGGGGCAAGTCGTTTGCCTTCGGCGACATGGACTCCACGATCGGGCGCTATCTGGCGCAGCAATTCCTCGTCGACGCAGGCATTTACGCGAAAGACCTCTCCAAGTTCGATTACTTGCAGAGGCACGACAGGGTGGTCGAGGCCGTGCTCGCGGGGAAATTCGACGCGGGCGCAGCCAAGGAAGGGACGGTCGCCAAGTTCAAGGGAAAAGGCGTGAAGGTTCTTGAGACCTTCGACAACGTGACGAAGCCCTGGGTCGCGCGCAGCAAGCTCGACGCCAAGATCATTCGAGCCATCGAGCAGTGCTTGGGGGAGACGCGGGACGAGAAGATTCTCGATGCGATCGGGGAGAAGATCACCGGGTTCAGCATCGAGCACGCCAAGGATGAGATCTACGATTCCGTGCGCCGCGGCATGAAGAAAGCAGACGACTTCATCAAAGGTCCGCCGCAGCCCGGCAGCTCGCCGGCCGATTCCCAGGGCTCGCCTGCCAACGGCGGCGTCCCAGCGGTCACGCCCGAGACGAGCCCGCCGGCCGAACCGGGGGATTCGAAGTCCTCGGGCGCCACGTCTTCGATTTTCAAGCCGTCCGAGGATGAGCTCCAGGCGCTGGGAGCGTTGCTCCCGCATCTCGAGCCGATCTCGGTGCCCGCCGGGCCCGCCGTGCCGCGATCGGACGGTGGCGACGGGACCTACGCTGCTGCGCCGTCTGCGGCGGCAGCCTTGGTCCCCACCCGTGGGACTTTACCGCAGCCCGAGCCTTGGCCGGCCTCTGCCCGCCTCGACGCAGCCGCCGACCGAGAGCCGGAGAGCGCGGCTCCGGCCGACGCCAGCGCGCCGGACTGTTCGAGCCTGCTCGAATTCGACCGATAAGAGCCGCGTGAGCATTCCGCGGAGAACCCGCCGACACTTTCCATGACACGCATCAGCACCAAGCTCTGGTGGGTGCTCCTGGGAAGCCTCGTCGGGACGATGCTCCTGACCGGAGCGCTCGTCACCCAGAACCAGACCGCGATTCTGCGCCGCCAGCTCGACTATGACGGCAAGAGCCTCGCGCGTACGCTCGCGGACATCGCGGTGGAGCCCGCGATCGCGGAGGACTGGCTCCGCCTGCAGGATCAGATCGCTCCGGTCGTGCGCGGGAACCGGCAGGTGGTTTTCATCCACGTTTTCGACGACGCGGGAGTGCTGCGGGCCGCGTTCCCGCCCGAGCGCGAGACGCATGTCGCGCAGGCCGGCGTGACCGAGATCGAGTGCCCGATCATGATCGCGATCGACGATCTGCCCCGGGAGCGACGCGGCACGATTCGAGTCGGCCTCAGCTCGGCGCGGCTCGACGAGCTGGCGTTCACCAGCGCGGTGAAAGTCGCTGCCGGAACGCTCATCGCGTTCTCGCTCTTGGCGGTGGCGCTCTGGTTCTTCCTTCGGCGCTACGTCGTGCTGCCGCTCGCAGCGCTCGACGTTCAGGTCGCAACGCTTTCGAACGGCGACTTGACGCAGCCGATCATGACGGACCGGGACGACGAAATCGGGCGACTCCAAAAGACCATCGAAGTGATGCGGTCGAACTTGAAGAACTCCTACTCGTGCATCGAGAAGCAGGTCGTGGCGCTCAAGGATCTCGACCGGATGAAAGACGAGTTCCTCGCGAACACGTCCCACGAGCTGAAGACCCCTCTCAATGGAATCCTGGGGCTCGGCGAAAGTCTCCTCATGAGCTCTTACGGCGACCTCACCGAGGAGCAGGCCGAGTCGGTGAAGCTGATGGTGACATGCGCCAACCGGCTCTGGAAGCTCACGGACTCAATTCTGCGCTTCTCGCGGCTCCACCGGGAAGGCCTCGAGGAGGTGAGCACCGCGGAGCCCCATTTCATCGCGGACCACCTGCAGGAGGCTCTCGCAGATCTGCAGGCGAGCGCCGAGAAAGAAGGGACGAAGCTCGTCCTCACGATCCCCAAGGACCTCCAGCTCACGTACCCGCGCGACGAGGTGGAACAGATTCTCCGCATCTTCGTGGACAACGCGGTGAAGTACACGCCCGGCGGCATCGTCATGATCGTCGCGCAGAAGTGGCAGGAGGGGTCGCAACAGGGCTTCCAAATCGGGGTCCGCGACAACGGCCGGGGCATCCCCCCCGAGCTCCACGAGAAGATCTTCGAGCCTTTCGTGCAGGGTTTCAGCCACGAGACCCGGACGCACGGAGGCGTCGGCCTCGGACTTGCCATCGCCGCGACGCTGGCCCAGCGGCTTCGCGCGAGAATTGTGCTCGACAGCGACGTGGGCAAAGGCTCAACGTTTTCGCTCCTCCTGAGCGAAGGCTCCCAGGTCGTCGAGGACCTGCGGACGGCGTACGAGCCCTGGCCGCCCCTCTCGCAGTCGATAAGGATTTTCGCCGACAAGGGGCACGCCTTGGAGCCGCCGGTCACGACCTCCCCGCTATTGCCGGCTCCGGCAGCAGCGCGCGGCGGAGCCGCATTGGGTTCTTACGGCCACGTGCTCGTCGTGGACGACGAGAGTGTGAATCGAGAAGTCATCTGGCAAGCCCTGCGCGACACGCATCAGGTGACGCGAGTCGCTGACGGCGCCATGGCCCTCGACGTCCTCCGCTCGACGCCGGTCGACCTGGTGCTGCTCGACATCATGATGCCCGGCATGTCGGGCTACCACGTGCTCGACGAGATGCGGCGAGAAGGGCTCCTCGAGCGCGTTCCGGTGATCATGCTCAGCGCGAAGACCTCGAAGGATGCCGTCGTCAAAGGGCTCGAGCTCGGAGCTTCCGACTACATCGGCAAGCCATTCCACCGCGCAGAGCTCCTGTGCCGAGTGCGGGCTCACCTCGAGATCAAGCGGCAGCGCGATCAGCTCCGCCTGGAGGTCACGGCCAAGGCCGACGCCCTCGAGATCGCCGAGCTTTCGAGCAAAGTGAAGTCGCAGTTCCTCGCAAACGTTTCCCACGAGCTGCGGACGCCCCTGAACGGCATCGTCGGGTTCATCGACCTATTCTCGACGCTCGAGTGCACGGACGAGCAGGTGGAATGCCTCCGGAACCTGCAGGACAAAGCCGGGGACCTGGTGGAAGTCGTCGACGACATCCTCGACGTGGCCAAGATCGAGGCGCGGAACGTCGCTGCCCAGATCCGCCGTGCAGTACCCTCCGAGATTTTCGAGCGTGCGGTTTCCCAGTACCGGCTCGCCGCGCAGGCGAAAGGGCTCGAGTTCCGCTCCGCCTGGGAGCCTGGGCCGGTGCCCGCGGTGCACACCGACGCGCCTAAAGTGCAAAAGATCATTGAGATCCTGCTCGACAACGCCGTCAAGTTCACCGGGGAAGGGTGGATCGAGGCGACGGGCACCGTTCGGCCGCACGGGGACGGCCGCGTGGCGCTGACCATCCAGGTGCGCGACACCGGGATCGGTATCCCAGAGACCAAGCAGGAGCAGGTCTTCGAGCCTTTCAGCCAGGTGGACGGCTCCTCGACGCGGAATTTCGGCGGGATGGGCCTGGGCCTCTCTCTTGGCCGGCTCTACGCCCGGCTGCTGGGGGGCGACCTCACCGTCGAGAGCGCCCCCGGCAAGGGGAGCACTTTCCGGGCCACTATCGTGGCCGAAATCGGGGACCCGGGGTCCTCCCGGCCTCGCGAGCGAGTGGAAGCTACTTCCGCTCCCTGAGAGGCTGATTCGGGCCTTTTTTATCGGTCCTCGGCCCCCCTTAGACTCCGCGCGTGGTCGGCATCCAGGCCGCTTTCCACTTGCCTCGGTCGCGCCAGCTCGCGCAGAATCTCGCTCGTTCCGGGAATCCCCGCAGGGGGGCTTCCCGTTTCAGGTAGGGGCACGAATCGAGAGGGACGAAGAATGCAGGGCCCCAAGCCGATCGGTCGATTCTTTTCAGGGCGTGCCGCGGGTCACGTCCTCGTCATCTCCCCGGCGATGATCGCTTTTTGGGCGAGTCCGCTCTGGGCGATTCCTTCGCCCGATCTGGTCGTAAACTTTGCCGCGAGCGCAGCGCAGGTGCTGGGGCTTTTGACCGTGATCGCCGGGAGCTTCGCCTTTTCGGGGCGCCGCCGTGCCCGGGCGCAGGGACGAGCCGGCTCGAATTGGCGGTGGCCGTTCCGCATTTGCCTCACTGCGCTCTGCCTGTCGATCGCCGCGAACGTTTTTCAGTACACGCAGAATCTCGACGACCGCAACCGGCGGCTGCAGACGAACCTCTGGCGATCCTCGACGGAGGCCGGGAAGAAAGTCGGCGACATCAACCTGAAGACGCTGTCGGTCAGCGAACAGCTGAAGCGCCCCGACGCGATCCGCACCGAGGACCTCATCCAGTGGCTCGCGGAAAAGCGGCCGCTCAACCTGATCGACGTCCGCGAGCCCGAGGAAGTCGAGATGGGGAAAGTCCCCGGCTGCTGGCATCGCCGCTACCCCGACCTGCAAGCGAATCCGGACAGGCTGGAGGTGGAAGGAAAGCAGACGGTGCTGCTCTGTGAGTCCGGAAACCGGAGCGGCGAGCTCTCGGAGTACTTCCGCGGCAAAGGTTATAAGACGCTCTTCGTGATCGGCGGCTACGAGAAGTGGGTCGCCGAAGGCCGGCCGCTCGAGAACGCGAAGGAGCGTACGAGCGGGGAAATCCGTGACATCCCCGACTACCCGAACAAGCACGTCCTCCTCGACACGCCGGAGGTGCAGCAGCTTCTGGAGAAGGAAAACGTGCTCTTCGTCGACGTGCGCTACCCCGGCGAGTTCGACCAGGGGCACTTGCCCGAAGCCGTCAACATTACCCTGCGCAAAATGCAAACCGCGGAGATGAACGCGGCGCTGACGGGTCTCCCGCGGCGTCCCATCGTCGCCGCCTGCTACGACAAGCGGAGCAGCTTCTACGGCCTCGTGCTGGGGCTACGGCTGCATCGCCTGGGCTACGACTACCGCGGCAGGTACACGGTGCCGTACGAGATGGCCCAGCGTGTCGAGGACAAAGCCTGGGTTGCTCAATGGAAAGAAGCCCAGGCCGGGAACACGCTCTTCGGCCTCCTGACAGCTCCTCTGAAAGGATCTCTCGAGTGGCTCGAGGGACGCACCGGCAGCCTCGTCCTTGCGATCCTTTGCGTCGTGCTCGCGCTGCGGCTCCTCTTTTTGCCGCTGACGCTCAAAGCGGAGCGCGACCAGCGCCTGCAGGCAATGCTCGGCCCGGATGTGAAAGAACTGAAAGTGCGCCTCGGCGACGATCCGAAGCGCCTCTCGCGCGCGATCCTGGCCCTGCACCGGCGGCACCGGCTGACGCTAGGGAGGAACGTCCTCGGAACCGTCATGCAGCTCATCCTCCTGACTGCGTTCTTCACGGCGGTGAATACGGCCTCGGCCAATGCGAACCAGTCTTTCGGCTGGCTGCCGAGCCTCGCGAACCCTGACCCGCTGTACATTCTGCCGGTTCTTGTCGGCGCCGCGATCACGGTCCACCTCATCTGGAACGCGACGCAACGCACGCCACTCCGTATCGGCGCGCACATAGCCTGCGGTCTGCTCCTCGCCTTGGTCACTCTGCGCCTCCGTGCAGGGGTCAACATTTACCTCGTGGCCAACATCGGCCTCCTCGTGATCCAGAGCCGCTTCGCGGGCTGGCTCCAGCGGCGCTCCGAGACGAAGGAGCCCAAGCGCCGGCTCGTCGAGAGCCTCGAGAAGTCGGGGATGGTCGTCCTCAAGTTCGCCCACCACGTGCCAGGCACGGGCAACAAGGCGGTGCGACTGAGCCGCATGCTCGAGAAGGGCCTGCCGGTGCCCGACGGTTTCGTGCTGACCGATCGGGTCCTCTTCCGTGAGAGCCGGCTCGAGTTCTCCCACGGCGAGCGGCGCCATCTCAGCAAGCTCTGGAAAGGGCTCCAGACGCGACACGCTGCGGTGCGCAGCTCCGGTCTGAACGAGGACGGGTGTGACAAGAGCTACGCGGGCGTATTCGAGTCCGTCCTCAACGTCTCGTATGAAAAGCTCTTCGGCGCCATCGAGGAGGTGCACGGCTCATTGCGGTCCCATCGCGTGCAGGCCTACAGCGGCTCGCGGGAGGAGCGCGGTGGCATCCTGATCCAAAAGATGGTGCCGGCCGAGTACGCCGGAGTGCTCTTCACGGAGCATCCCGCTGCGTGCGGCGCGGCGCTTGTCGAGCTCGTCGAAGGTCTCGGCGACGCTCTCGTGAGCGGCTCCGCGACGCCGAGGTCGTACCGTTTCGGCCGCGTTTCCGGCCTGCTGCTCGACGCGACGGCCCCGCCGATCGACCTCGCGCCGCTGCTCGAGCTCGGCCGCGCCGTGGAAGCGGCGTTCGGGAAGCCGCAGGATATCGAGTGGGCGTACTCGAAAGGCAAGTTCCAGGTCCTGCAGGCGCGTGACATCACGACATCCTCGCGCTCGAGGAAGACGCGCCAGGGTCGGCGGGAAGAGGAGCGCCGCCGCCTACTCGAGGTTGCGGAGAAGTCGCTCTCGAGCGAGTCGGAGGCAAATGCCCCCGCAGCGGATGTGCGCAACGCTCGCTTCGGGAAAGAGCCGATTTTCGTCCAGAACGAGCTGTCGGAAGTGCTGCCCACCCCGAGCCCGCTCAGCCTTTCGCTCATGGAGCGCCTCTGGGCGCCCGGCGGAAGCACCGACCTCGCCGCCCGTGCGCTCGGTCTGCCGTACGACGTGGAAGAGAATTCGCCGCCGCTGGCGAACTCCGTTTTCGGCGCGCTCTACGTGAACGTCTGCGAAGCGAACCGCCGCGCGCGCCGTTCCCCAGGGGCGATCGTGTCATTCCGCCTGGCTCGCACCGCCGCGGACCTCGTCACGGACTTGCAGGAATTCCTGCCTGGCTACCTGCGCGACGTCCGACGCCGAGAGGCTTTGGATCCCTCCCGGCTCGAGCTGACGGATCTGTTGGACCTCCTCGAGGAGTGGCTCGGCGGCTTCGTCACGCAGACTTATTTCGAGGCCGAGAAAATCAACCTGGCGGCCGATTTCTACCTGAAGGCAGCGAAGCGCGAAGTCGAACGGAGGGGCCTCGACCCCTCCATCTGCCTCGCGAACGTCCCCGAGACGGTCGTCCACCGGGCCTTGTCGATCTTGCCGGGTATCTCCGTAGGCCATCGCACCGTCGAGGATTTCCTCGAGGTCTTCGGCCACCGCTCCCCTGCCGACTACGAGCTGGCCCGCCCGCGCTACAGCGAGACGCCCGACCTCGTCCTCGAGATGGCGTCCCGGTCGAAGGAGACCCCCCTCGGCTCGCGGGAGCTTTCGCCTCCGGAAGGCCCGACCGGCAGGATGTTGCTCCTCGGCCTCGAGCGCGCCCGTCAGTTCCAGTGCCTCAAAGAGGAAGCCAAACACCAAGCGCTCCGGGAGCTGGCCTGCATCCGCAAGCTACTCCTCGAGCTCGGCGCGCGCACGCGCCTCGGCGCTGGCGTTTTCTACCTCACGCTCGACGAGGTCCAGCGGTTGCGCGACGCGACATTCCGCGAGGCCGCAGCGGCTATCGCGCGGCAGCGGCAGGATGACGCCGAGGCGTTCGAAGGCCTCATGCTGCCCACCCAGCTGAGTGTTTCCCAGCTCGAAGCGCTCGACCTTAGCGAAATGGCCGCCCGGCCATTCGTCGAGCCTACCGCGGGTATGCTGCGTGGAGTGAGGGTCTCGGGATCGAAGGACGTCGAAGGCGTCGTCCGTGTCGTCACGAGTTCCACCGACCTGTCGAGCTTCCGCGAGGGTGAGATCCTCGTGGCGCGATTCACGGATCCGACCTGGACACCGCTCTTCCCCCGCGCATCGGGAGTGATCACGGAAGTCGGTGGCTGGCTCAGCCACGCGGCGATCGTGGCTCGAGAGTACGGCGTGACCTGCGTCGTGGGCGCGACCGGCGCTCTCTCGACGCTCGAGACAGGCGACTGGGTCCAGATCCGGAGCGACGGCAGCATCCACCGGGGAACTCGTGCTCGCCGGCCGGCGGCCGCCCCGATCACCGGCATTTCGATCCAGGTCGCGCTGGAGCGCCAAGGGGAGATCCTGCAGGCGATCGTGGAGGTCGCCTCGCGCACGGACGCGTTCTTGAGCCTGCCAGAAGGGATTCTGCTGGAGGCGGGCGAGGACGTCACCGTGAAGGTCAGCGCCGGGGGCGAGCTCGTGCGCGCGCAAGTCGTCCGCAGAGAAGGCAACGGCGGCTACAAAATCTCGTTCCTCACGCCGCCGGTGGGCCTGATCCCGACGGATTCCAGCGCGGCGCAGAACTGAGGTAGGCGGGGCGCAGCCCGGTCCGCTCGAGCGATCGAATCATGGACGAGGCTGTGCACCCCCCACTCGACCTACCTGGGCTGTCGCAGATCCAGGCAGCTCGCCGGCGCATCGCCGCGCACATCCACACGACGCCGCTTTTCTCCTGCCGGTCCTTCGGCGAGCGGCACGGCGCGGAGGTGCATCTCAAGGCTGAGAACCTGCAGCGCACCGGGTCGTTCAAGATCCGGGGAGCGCTCAACGCCCTCCTCACGGCGCGCGAAACCGGCCGGATCGCCGGCGAAGGCGTCATCACGTACTCGTCGGGGAATCACGGCCAGGCCGTTGCCCTCGCGGCGCGCATTCTCGGCGTGCGCGCGATCGTGGTGGTCCCGCGCGACATCGCCCGCGTCAAGCAAGACGCGATCGTGGGATACGGCGCGCAAGTCGTGCCGTGCGGCACCACGTCGGAAGACCGCCGCGAGGAAGCGGAGCGACTCGCCAAAGAGAGCGGGGCGACGATCATCCCCCCGTACGATCACCCGGACATCATCGCAGGCCAGGGCACGATCGCGCTCGAAGTGCTGGAGGCGCTTCCCGGCGCGGACGTCATCATCGTTCCGGTGGGCGGAGGTGGGCTGATCTCCGGAGTCGCGATCGGCACGAAGAGCCTGCGGCCGGAAGCCCTCGTCTTCGGCGCGGAGCCGGCCACGAGCAATGACATGGCGCTTTCTCTCGCAGCGGGGAAAAGAGTGCGGATCGATCCTTCCCGCACGATCGCCGACGGCCTCCGGGCGATCACTCCCGGCGTCCTGACGTTCGAGGCGGCGCAGCGCCATCTGAGCGGCGTCCTGTGCGTGGAGGAGGCGCAGATCCGTGATGCGCAGCGTTCGATCCTCGAGCGCGCGAAGCTGCTCGTCGAGCCATCCGGCGCTGTCGGAGTCGCGGCGTACCTGGCGCACGGAGAACGGTTCGCGGGGAAGAAAGTCGTCGCCGTGCTGAGCGGCGGAAACGCGGACCTTCCGCCTCTGGAATTCGACGCGCGGTGAGCGGTTCGCCGGATCATCCTCCGTCCTCCCCTCCGCAGCGCACTTTGACGACCACGCTCGGCAGAATCAGCTTCACGCGGCAAGGAAGCGCAGAGCGGCTGGTCCTCCTCATCCACGGTCTGGGGAGGACGCGAGAATCCTTCGACGTCTTGCGGGGAGCGCTCGGCGGAGATTTCACTTTCCTTGCCGTGGACCTGCTCGGGCACGGCGGTTCGGACTTCGACGCGCCGGACCTGGGTGCCGCAGCTCAGGCGGAGGCTCTCGGCGAAGTGCTCGCAGACCTGGGCATCGAGCGCGCGATCGTCATCGGCCATTCGTTCGGAGGCTCCGTCGCGCTCCGCCTGGCCGCTCTGGCTCCGCAGCGAGTAGAGAGGCTCGCGCTCCTCGCCGCGGGGTCCTACCACTACCGGCTTCCATTCTCCTGGCGAGCGTGTCGCAACCCGTTCCTCTGGCGGCTCGCAGGGGCGCTCGGAGGCCGCGAGGCAGCTCTTCGAGCGCTGGCGCTACCGCAGGACGCGGTCGCATCGACGCGCGAGCGACTCGGCTATCGCGACGCGTGGTCGGCCCTGGGGCGCGCTTACCGCCAGGCAACGGACGTGCGCGAGCTCGAGGAGCTCGAATTCCTCGTGGAGCAGCCGTTCGAGGTCCCCGCGCTCGTCCTCTGGGGCTCCGAGGACAAGCTCGTTGCGCCGGCGTCCGCGAGAGTCCTCTTCCGGTCCCGAAAGCACGTGCGCTTCGTCGAGGTCGCCGGGGCAGGGCACAATCTCCACGAGGAAGAGCCAGCTGTCGTGGCAGACCTCATCAAGGAGTTCCTGCGATGAGCGCGCCGGCTGGCTGCGTCAATTCGCTTGCATACGTCAGGGGGTTCGAGTTTCCTTCCAGCGCGCTACAGGTCCCCACGCCCTGAGACAGCAAGAAGAGATGCCAACGCCGCCGGGAGAGGAGATCGTTGACCTCGTGGACGAGGAGAATCGCGTGATCGGCTCCGCCACGCGGCGGGAGGTTCGTAGCCGAAACCTGCTGCATCGTGGCGTGGGCATCATCTGCTGGAACTCGCGGCGGGAGCTCTACGTCCACCGGCGCACGCTCACGAAGGATGTGTTCCCCGGTATGTACGACATGCTCGTGGGCGGCGTCGTCGGCGCGGGCGAAAGTTACGAGAGCGCGGCGCGCCGGGAGATCGCCGAAGAGCTCGGCATCGAAGGCCCCGAGCCCACGCCGCTCTTTCACCACCTCTACCAAGGGCCGAAGAACCGAAGCTGGGTGGCCGTCTACGAGGTGACCTGGGACGGACCCATCCAGCATCAGGCGAGCGAGGTCGACTGGGGTACGTTCCTCACGCTGAAGGATCTCGTCCAGAAGCTCGACTTTTGGGACTGGGTGCCCGACGGCCTCGAGATCTTCCAGCGCTACCTCGCGCAGGCCTCGAGGCAGTCCCAGGTGGGGTCGGAGCCTTCCTCTCCCACGGGCGGCGCGGGGGCCGGCCCCCCCGTGAACAAAAAGCTCAAAATGTAGATCCCGTCGCTGATGTCGAGCCGGCCGTCGTCGTTGGCGTCGCAGGCGTCCGAACACGCGATCGGACGCTTGGAGATGAAGAGGTGCGTGAACAGCTCGACGCTGTCGGAGAGGTCGACCACGCCCCGGTTTGCGTTGCAGTCCCCGCGCACGAAAGGAACCGGATCCGCATCGCAGAAGCCAGGGAGCTCGTACGCCCCCAGGTCCACGGGGTACGTGGATGCCTGGCTTGTGCAGACTCGGGAAGCGCGGCGGCAGGACCCCGCGAGGTCGACTGCGGATTCGATCGAGAATGAGCTCTCGCCGGAGTCGATGGCCGGCGAATCGGGGCTCAGCCGGAAATCAAGCCCTGATTCATCCAGGAAGCGGGGCGGGTCGCGGAAGTTTCCCTCCGGCGTCTTCCCGTCTCCATTCCAGCCGCTCCGGGAGAGGATATTCCTGGTCACTTTGCCGCCGCGCCCGGGGAACGCTTTGGGCGCGCCGCCGCGGGCAGCGTCGAAAGCCTCCCCGGCAAACTCCGAGGTCTCTCCCACCCCCCAGCAGATGTTGTTCGCAAAAGTGAACCCCGGGACGTCGAGGCCGCCGTCGACGAGCGCCGCCAGGTTGTCCTGGTAGACGACAAAGCGAGAGATCGCGAAGAAAGTGTTGTTCGCGATGACGATGGCGCTCTGGTGGTGCGGCCACAAGCTGAGGTAGAGCCCGCTTGCCACGGAGCCCGGCCCGAGCTCCGTGTTCGCGGGAAGGCTCGAGCCGTGGATCAGGTTGTTCGAGAGGACCGCGCGGAGATTGCCGGGCGTCGCAAGTAGCGCGGGTCCATCCGTCGACTCGACGAGCTGGACTGCCGACGCGACGCTACGGAAGACGCAGCGGTCGACGCGGAGGCCGAGGTCGCCTCCCGGCTCGAGGTACACGTCCACACCGGCGCCGAGGAAGCTCCCCGGACCGTAGCTCGCCAGATCCTTGAACTCCGAGGTCGAGACGTCGACGTCGAGCCGCCCCGCAGAAGGGCTCGCCGCGAAGATGCCGCCGCGAGACCCGGTGAAGCGGCAATTCGCCGCGTCAAGCCGCAAGGCACCGCCGCCTGCACCGGAAATTCGGACCGCCTGCCCGCGCTGCGCGGCAAAAGCGCAGCCCTGGAGCGAGATGCGGACCGCCGCCGCGGGCAGGTCCATCGCTTCGATCGCGGACGCGCCCCCCTGAAAATCGACCGCGGCGAAAGCCATCGTGACATCGGAGTTCGGCGCGACGCGGACGACGGGCCCCTCGAGCGCGGCCATCTCGAGCCGGGCGGTGCCCTCGCTCGGCCCGATGAGCTCGAGCGAGCGGAGCTCCGACGGCAAGGCCACGGGGAAGCGCTCGGCGCCGAGCGGCGCAGCGTCCGTGTAAACGCCGGCCGCGAGGTGAATCCGTGCTAGGTTCTGACCCGACGCGATGGCCTGCTCGCGCGCGCGTTCCAGGATGTAACCGAGCGTGAGCGCGGGCGCGCTCGGAGACGCGCCGTGGCTCGCATCGTCGATTCCCAGCCCCGGAGTCGGAGCCACATAGTAGTCCACGGCGTCCTGAGCCACCGCCCGGCCTGAGCGCCCCCCCACCGCGAGGCTCAGGAGGAGACTCGCAGCCAGCGCGCCGGGGCCGAAGTCTGCCAGCCGCCGCGAAGCGCCGCCGCACGCTTTCCCTCGGTGCGTCGAGTTCGTCTGTGTCGATTTCGGCTGTATCGATTTCGTCATTGAAAAGGAGCTCCCTTGCGGAGACCGTTTCTTCGAACGGCAGACGAGGCCCGTAGGCTCGAAAAAGTCTCGAAACCGATCCTGGCCTGGCTCCCGTCGACTGCAGGACAGACTCTAATTCGGGCCCTTTCTCAAGGTCAAGATTTTTCGCTTTTGACCATGAGCTCGAAAGTGGCCTCGAAAGTTCCTGGAGCGTGGCGCAGGCGCCGCCGGACGGAGCTTTCTACTTCCGCCGAGCGGCGCGCGCCTCGGTCTTCTTCACTTTCGGCGCGCTTTTCGATTTCGCCGCCGGAGCGCCCGAACGGCCGGTCTTGGCGGCCGGCCGCGAGCTCGCGCTTTTCGCCAGGCCGCTCTTCGGGTCCGGACGTGCGGAGCCGCCGGCTTTCGGCTTGGGCAGCGCAGCCGCTGGCTTCCCGGCGGGCGCCGTGGATTTCCCGGCCGGCTTGGGTGCAGGTCGGGAAGCGCTGGGCGCGGCGGCAGCTATCGCAATCTCGATTTTGCCACTGCCAACTTTCGCTCCCGCAGCGTGATGAGGACCTACGACCCCCGCGGGAGCGTTCTGCGCCGCGAGCTTCTTCTGCTTTTTCAGCTCCTTCTTCCGTTCGGCTTCCGCCGCTATAGCCGCTGCCTCGCGCGCGGCTTCGGCAGCTTTCGCCTGGAGCTGGAGCTTGTGGGCCGCCGGCCCTGCGACTTTCGACTTGGGGTACTTCTTCACGACGTGCTCGAGCATCGCCGTGGCGAAGGGGCGCATATCGTCGCCTTCCTCCGAGAAGTGGAACCCCATGTAGAAGAAGTCGTCCGCGTCGAGGTCCTTGTCGCCCGTCAGGCGCTTCACGAGGTCGGCGTAGTTGTCGTAGATCAACGCCCGAATCACCCGGAGGCCGAGGTTCGAGCGGCGAGCCGCCGGCGCGAGGTCCTTCGAGCTCGATTTGATGAGCGCGATGGCGAGGTAGTAGCGACCTTCCGCCGTAATCAGGTGGTTGTCCCAGAGAATCTGCAGCAGTGAGGACATGCGCTCCCACTTGTCGCGCCCCTTGCTCCGCTTCATCGCGTGAGCCTTGTCGTAGACCCGCTTCCGGAGCGGATCCGGGTCCAGGCTTTTCACGAAATCGAGGAAAGACTTGTAGTGCGGGTCGTTGTCCTCGAAAAGCTCGAGCAGTCGGGCGGAGGCTCGCTCCACGTACTTCTGCCGCGTCTCTTGCGAGAAATCGCGCAGGATCGCGTTGATTCGCTGTGTGACCTCGAGGTCCTCGGTCTTCATGAGGAGCGAGAACAGGCTCTCGATCGAAGTCGGCATCTTCCGGAGCGCGGCCTCAGCCGCCTCCCGCACTCGGAAACGGGAATCCG
>Ga0111538_10008167_pt1 | contig 14054 bp, 8 predicted proteins | sample SoiMethybrSBSTD1_FD_79669 | JGI IMG/M metagenome (GOLD analysis project Ga0111538, IMG submission 79669) | Bulk soil microbial communities from a Populus tree surrounding site in Tennessee, USA - Soil MetaG P. TD hybrid SBSTD1 (version 2)... | ecosystem: Environmental > Terrestrial > Soil > Tree... | reverse complement strand
GCTGCCGATGCGGACGAAGCTGCGCTGGTCGGGTGAGATGCCTAACGGGGCATACGACGGGAAGATGGAGAAGCTCTCGGGATACTTGTACGTGTACGCGGCGAGCTTTCGCGTATCGAGCACGCTGCCACCGATCTGATAGAGGCCAGGCGTCTCGAGCGAGATGCGGTTGATTCGTCCGCGCGGCACCTTGCGCTCGCCGTTTCGAAACGCGGCGCTGTCGGAGGTCAGAATGGAACCGCCCGCGAACGAGCAGTTGGGAACGTAGGTGGTGCGAAGCCGCCCGGACTCGTCCACCAGGACGTAACACGGACCCTGACTGGAGTTATCGATGAAATGCGCGAGCAGTGCCGGTTGCGGCCCGCCTACCACAGCGACGCCGTCGCTCTTCTCGACGCGGTCCTCCTCTGCTTTCGTCTCTGCTCGTTTCGCATCGACGACTACCGGCTGGCCGTTGTGCATGATCCTGAAGCGACCCATCGTGGCCAGAACTGTCTTGCCGTCGACGCTCTCGTCGTAGAAGTAGCTCGCGATCGTCTGCACCTCGAATGGTCCCACGCTCTCGGTGCGAACGGGCTCGCTCCGTTTCTGCACGCGGTAGCGGTACTGGAAGCCGTCGGCCAACGGCGGAGCGCCGGGACGCGCGTGAGGATACCACTCGGTCCACTGCATGTCCTTCTTTCCGGGCGCGCCGGACAGCGGGATGATGAACCCATGGTTGTTGTTCGAGTCGAGCCTCGCGACGATGCTGAGTCGACCGCGGGTCGTGAAGATGTCCACCGCTCCCGGCGCGACCCAGCGTCCGTCGACCAGGTGTGCGTCGGACGTCCAGAGGGGACCGCGAGACGTGGCGCGCTGCGTGTGCGACATCCGCGTTATGCTCCCGAGCTCCAGCGTCGGCTCGCCGGGCAATGCCGTGGGCGATTCCTTCTGCGCTTCGGGCCAGCGAATCTCCACCGCGAGCATGAGCTGCTCATCGTCGATGGTCGGCGGGATGTCCGCGAGGATTCGCGCGATACTGCCGATGATGACGAGCAGGCCGAGCAGCACACCGTTGGAGATGCCGAGCGCCTTGAGAAAGCCGGGGTCTGCACCGCCGCCGATGACGCGACTCGCAATGAGGCCTATGATGAAGCCGCCGATCATCCCGAAGATGGCAATGCTCGCGACGTACGCGGCCGACTGGGCCTCGAAGCCGGGGATGCGATACCAGCTCGCCGTGAGACTCGCGAGGAGCCCGCTGGCGAAGAGCCCGACGATCGCTGTGAGAAAGGCAACGCCGAACGACGAGGGCCAGGACATGGGTTCAGTGCGTGGCGGATTGTTGAACGCCCGACCCGAGTATCATGGCAGCGATGTGGACTGGCCGCCACGACCCCAGCATCTCGACCGTTACGGGAAAGGCAAAGACCTTACGCGGATTTGAACGGCGATTACACGGATTTCGCGGATTTGCTCCGCGACCGGGACGCTGGCGTCATCGCAACGAGCCCGGATTCTTTGGTGAAAGGCCTCGGGACGCAGGAGCTTCCCGAGGCCTTTCACAATGAAATGCAAAATCTGCACGAGGTAGTCGGCGACCTGAGTGCCCTCGGAGCCAATCCGCGAAATCCGCGTAATCGATTTTCAATCCGCGTTAGGGTTTACAAGGCAATGCCCTCCGCAACGACTTGTGCCGCCGAGCGAACACGGCGTTGCTTCAGCCACTCTGTTGCCTCGTGCAGGTACGCACACACGACAGGCACGACGATCAGCGTGAGCAGCGTCGACGTCAGCAACCCGCCGATCACCGCGCGCGCCATCGGCGCACGAAGCTCGCCGCCTTCCCCCGTGCCCAGCGCGATCGGAATCATGCCAAAGATCATCGCCAGCGTCGTCATGACGATCGGACGCAAGCGCGTCACGCCCGCTTCGACGAGTGCGTCGACCATCGACTTGCCCTCGCGACGCTGCTGATTGGCGTTGTCCACGAGCAGGATCGCGTTCTTCGTCACGAGCCCCATGAGCAACAGCACGCCGATCATGCTCATGAGGTTGAGGGTATCGCCCGTTGCCATGAGCGCGAGCATCACGCCCACGAGCGACAGTGGCAGCGCAAACATGATCGAGAACGGCTGCGTGAACGATCCGAACTGCGACGCGAGGATCAGGTAGATCAGGATCACGGCCAGCATCACCGACTCGCCGACGTATCCTGCCGTCTCCGCCATGTCCTCCGAATCACCGCCGAATCCGATCGTGTAGCCCGGCGGCAACTTGATCGACTCGATGCTTTTCTGGATTCCCTTCGTGATGTCGCCGACGTTGGACCCGAGCGCGACGTTCGCGTAGACGGTGACGACGCGCTCGAGATCCCTGCGATCGATCTGGGCCGGTCCCACGCTCGCCGCGATCGAGGCGACCTGCCCGAGCGGCACCGTGACGGTTTCGCCGTCGGTCCCGCGTGTCGCGATGGGCAAGCTCGCGATGCGCTCGGCCGTCGTCCGCGCGTCGTGAGGAAGCCGGACGACGACATCATGCTCTTCGCCCGTCGAGTCCTCCCACGTCGTGGCGGTCTGGCCGGCGAGGAGCGGTTGCACCGTCGACGCGATTCTCGAAACGTCGAGCCCGAGATCGTTCGCGCGGTCGATGTCGATGTCGAGACGCACCTCGGGCTTCGGGTCGCCGAGGCTCGACTCGACCTCGATCGCGCCTGGCACTTTGCGCGTGACGGCCATGACCTGATCGGCGATCGCCTGGAGCTCGTCGACATCGGCGCCACGGATCGCAACCTGAATCGGCTTCACCGCGCCGCCGAGGCGATCCGTCGGCAACACTGACGACTCGATTCCGTACATTGCGCCGAGCACGGTGCGCGCCTTCGTCATGATGACTTCCTGCGAGAGCTCACGCTGGTCGCGGTTGACGAGCTTCACGTAGGCAACGCCGCTGGTGACGCTGCCCGTCACGCCAGCACCGACCGTCGTGTACGTGTAGGCGACGCCGGGCAGCGCCTCGAGCGCCGCCGACAGCTCGCGTGCCTTGCTTTCGCTGTAGGCGATCGACGAGCCAGTGGGAGTGTCGAACTGCACCTCGAACTGCGACGTGTCCTGGTCGGGGAGGAACGCGCCGCCGACCATGGGCAGAAGGAGGATGGCTCCGACGAAGCTCGCCGCGGCAATGGCCAGCGTCGTCAGGCGATGCCGGAGCGACCACCGGCTCAAGGCTCGGAACGCTTCGGCCAACTTGTCGAACCAGCGATTGAACACGGCGATGAACCGTGTCAGCGGGTTTCGCGACGTGCTCGACGCTCCGTGTCCGTGCGCAACGTGCGCCTCTCCGCTCCCGGCCCACGAGGCCGCGAGCATGGGAGTGAGCGTGAACGACACGAACAGCGACACGAGCACGGCCCACGCGATCGTCAGGCCGAACTGGAAGAAGAATTTGCCGACGATCCCACCCATGAACGCGACGGGGACGAACACCGCGACGAGCGTCAGCGTCGTTGCCATGACGGCGAGAAAGATCTCCTGCGTGCCCTTGAACGCCGCGACGACGGCGCTCTCACCCATCTGTCGGCGCCGCACGATGTTCTCGATCACGACGATTGCGTCGTCGATCAGCACGCCGATCGAAAGCGAAAGCGCCATCATCGTCATCGTGTTCAGCGTGAAGTCGAGCGCGGCGAACAGCACGAACGTGCTGATGACCGAGACCGGCAGCGACAATGCGGTGATCATCGTCGCCCGACCGTCCGCCAGGAACAGGAAGACGATCGCGACGGTAAGCAGCGCGCCGAGGATGAGCTCGTGCTCCACGGAATTCACGGACTCGCGGATCTGCACTGAGTTGTCGCGAACGACTCGAAGCGTGACCCCTTCGGGCAACGTGCTTCGAAGCTTGACGATGGCCTCCTGCACCTCGTCGGCGACGGCGACGGTGTTCGACCCCGATACCTTGAGAAGGTCCAGACCCACCGCTGGCTTACCGTCGATCATCGCGACGCTACGCGCCTCCTCGGTCGTATCGCGGATCTGCGCGATCTGACCGAGTCGTATGACGCCGGCGCCACGGTCGGCCACGATCACGTGCTCGAACTGTTCGGGCCGAGTGATGCGCCCGGACACCCTCACGAGTCGCTCGCGATTCGCCTCCTCGACTCGACCTGCGGGGATGTCGAGGTTCTGCTGCTGGAGCGCGCCCATGACATCCTTGGCAGTGACCTTGAGCGCTTCCATCGCTTTCGGGTCGAGCAACACGTGCACCTCACGCTCGAGCCCACCGGCGATCTGCACACGCCCCACACCGTTCACGCCCTCGAGCGCGCGCCGGATGTCGCCGTCGGCAAGCGTCGTCAGGGCGCCTACCGACATTGTCTCGGACGCGAGCGCGAGTGACACGACCGGCGTCGCAGCCGGATCGTACTGCTGCACTACCGGGGCGTCGATGTCGGCCGGCAGCTCGTTGCGGACCTGCTCGATCTTGGACCGGACGTCAGCCGTGGCGGCGTCGATGTCCGTGCCGAGCTCGAATTCGACGGTGATGGCGCTCACGCCCTCGAGCGAGATGGACGTGATCTTGTCCACGCCACTCGTGGGGTTCACCGCCTCTTCGATCTTCTTCGTGACCTCGCGCTCCACGGACTCCGTGGACGCGCCACTGTATCGCGTCTCGATCGTCACGACCGGGATCGAGACGTCGGGGTATTCGTCGATGCCGAGTCCACCAAACGAGAAGATGCCGAGCACGACGAGGCCCAGCATGATCATCGTGGTGAAGACCGGCTGCCGGATCGCGACGCCAACGAGACCGGTGGCGTCGCGAACGGATGGATCCTTGGTTTCTATGGGTGACATGGTCAACGTCCTCCAACAGGACGTGAAGATTCGGAAGAATCAGCGGTGAACCGAACGACCGTCCCCGGCGCCAAACCGGCGCCTGGCGCGACGATCACCCGATCGCCCGCGGAAAGCCCGGAGCGAACTTCGAACAGACCAGCTGCGTCGTCGCGCGACCCGACGACGACCGCGCGACGCTCCGCGCGATCGCCGACAACGAGCATCACGGTCGCGCCCGCGCTGTCAGCGCGAACGGCCGCCGTCGGTACGGCGAGCACCGGAGCCGACGCATCGGTCGCCGTGAGGATCGTGCCGGTAGCGAATAGGCCGGCGACGATGCCATGACCGGCGTTAGGCACGCGGATGTACACCCCCACACGTCGCGTCGCGGCATCCGCCACGGGCTCGATGCGCGCGACACTGCCCGCGATCGCGCGGCCGGGATATGCATCGAGCGTGAGCCGAACCGGCTGCCCGACACGGACCCGACCGATCTGGTCCGCGCCAACCTGTGCCGCCAGCTCGAGGGAATCGTTGTTGACTACCGTGAACAGCTTCGTGCCTGGCTGCACTACCTCTCCGGAGCTGACATGCCGTTCGCTGATCTCGCCGCGAATCGGAGAGCGCACCGTTGCGTTCGACACCGCGTCGCGCGCCTGCGCAAGGTCGGCCTTTGCGGCATCGTGCGCGACGCGCGCCTGCCTGAAATCGCGCTCGGACAGGACGCCGGCGCGGTACAGCGTGTCGGCGGCATCGAGGTCACGCTCGCGGGCGCCGAGGTTCACCAGCGCGCTGATGCCGCGCGCCTGAACGATCGAGGCGTCGAACTGTGCCAGCATCTGGTCGCGGCCCACGATCGACCCGCGATCGACGACCACGCGCTCGATCTGACCGGACAGCTCCGCACGGATCTCCACACGATCCGCCGGATCGAGCGAGCCCGTGACGGCGATGCCGGCCGTGATAGGTGTGAGCGCGGCGATTGCGACGTCACGCGCGCCAAGCGTCACGACGGTTGTCTGCGATGGCTTCACATCCAGCTCGGCTGCGTCGCTGTTCGAGCACGCAGCGATGACGGTCGTCGCGGCGAGCGCCGCGGCGAGAGAGGATCTATTGTGCATGGCTATGGTCTCAGGAGATCGAATAAGGAGAGTGGCCGGCGGCGCGACGGAGGCGCGCCAGCGCGATGTAGTAGTCGTGAAGCGCCTGCACTTCATTCACCCGCGCCTGTCTCAGCTGAAGCCGAGCGTCGCTGAGCTGGAGTGTGTTCACCACGCCCTTGTCATACGCCAGCGACATGAGCGTGTAATTGCGCTCGGCCAGCGCGGTCGTGTGTGACCGTGCTTCGACCGACGCGGCTGCGCGATCGAGCTCGCCGCGCCGTTGAGCAACTTCGAGCGCGACGGCCTTCTTCATCTGATCGAGCTGCAGCTGCGATTGCACCCCAAGCTCGTGCGCCGAGGCGACATCGGCCTTACGCAGGCCGCCGTCGTAGATCGACGTCGAGAACGCGACACCGACAGACCAGTTGTCGCGCAGGTCGTCGTTGTCCGGCGTCCCGTTCGCCCACGCGCCAGACTTCGCGAAGCTCGCACCCACGGAAACCGTCGGAATCCAGCTTTGACGTGCGCCGCTCTCGCGAAGCTTCTGAATGCGAATGTTCCGATCGGCAGCCGCGATGCTCGCGCGCTGCGGGTACGTGCTGGCGATGCGGTCGATCTCCGGTGCCGACAGTGGTGCGAACCCTTCGGTCTGGAGCGAGTCGGTGAGCCGCAGCAGCTGCTCTTCCTTGATATCGATGAGCCGTTGCAGGTTTCGTAGCGCCTGGTCGCGCGCGTTCAACGCATCGACGCGATCCGGCTCGAGATTGTCGCGCTGGACCTGAACGTTCAGGACATCCATCTCCGACGCATTGCCCGCGGCGTGCGTTTTCTGAACGTGGTCGAGCTGTTTGTTCGCTTCATCGAGCGCCGCCTCCGAGATCTCCACGACTCGGTCTGCCAGGACGGCGCCGTAATAGGCCTCGACGATCTGCAGCGTCACGTCGAGCTGACGTTCCGTGAACTGGAGCTCCTGCGCCTCCTCGGCCTCCCGTGACGCGCGCAGGTTCGAGCGCGCACGACGGTCGAACAGCAGCTGCGATGCGCCAAACGTGCTGGTGTAGGAGTTCTTGCGACTGAGCATGTCATCGAACAACGGAGTGATCTGGTCGTCGGTACTGTTGCCATCGACGCGACCGACGTCGGAGAAGGGGCCCCGCAGCGTTCGCGTGTAGCTCGACTGCTGGTTGATCTGCGGCAGAAACGCCGACCGCGCCGACGCGCGCTGCGCCGATGCACCGCGCACCTGAGACCGAGCGATCCCGATGTCTTCGTTGCGCTGCATGGCGCGCTGCACCGCGGCCGAGAGCGACAGGGTCATTGTGTCGGACCCAACGGACGGCGACTGCGCATGCGCCGCGGAAGCGGCACCGGTGGTCGCTGCAATCGATACCGAGAGCGCCCACCGGATTGGCAATTGTCTATGGTTCAATCGTAGCATGGAAGTGAATTTGTTAGGCGTAACGAACCCTGCTGGCTCAGTGCGTGTCGACGGCGTTTGCAATCGCCTGCTCTGGCGCCGCGCCGCGGCGCACCGATGTCAACGACATCGTCAGCGTCCCGAACGAGACCTTGGCCTGCATCTTCACCATCACCCGCGCGGCGTCGTCGGTCAGCCAGATGCGCGCCTCGCCCTTCTCGGAGAAGATCCCCTTCGTCTTGATCACCGGCTGCAGCACGATCGTGTCGAACTCGCCGGCGGGAACCTTCACCCGCTCGCGGCCGATGACGCGGATCACGACCGGGTTGCGATCGGGGCGGAAGTACTGTCCGAACTCGTACGTCTCCCCGACGACGAGGTCCTGCGTGCGAACGAAGAAGAAGAACGAGCCATCATCCAGCGGACGTGGCGCGGACCGCTCCTCGGGTTTGTCGTTTTCGCTGAACGCGAGACGCTCGGGATACATCTCGATGCGGCGCTCACGCGTCTTGCCGCGCTCCTCGAGCTGCGACACGAAACGCAGCGACTGAAAGCAGCCGGTGTCGATCCAGCTCTCGAGCACGTCGTCCACCTTGTACATCGGCACGCCGCCCTTCACGCGAAAGCGCGTGTGCCACACCTCTCGCCCGCGAATCGTGTCCCGGCCGACGACCTCGACGGAACCTTGGCCTGCCTTGATGAATCCGAACTTGACCGAGTAATCGAGCTTCTCGCCGGCCCCGAACGGGGCGGCGTAGGGCGAATCACACGAGGTCTCGTCGCCTAACGGGGCGCGGACGACGGCGGACGGTGTCGTGACAACACGGCTCGTGGGGCGCGCTACGATGACGGGCATCGCGGCGAGCAGGGACAGGGGGCCCGCCATGACCAGGCGGCTGCTCCGGAATCGACGTCGTATATGTAAGGCAGGCATGGCACATTGTTAGGCAAAGTGTTCAGGGCTCATCACTCGACGCGGCGAGCTGCGTGGTCGGCGAGACGGGACCGAGCGTCTGGATCAACGTCTCGATCGTCGTCGCGACGGCGCGCTCGCGGTCGCGGCCGGTGATGCCGGCGTAGATGCCGGGATAGGCGAACCACAGGGCGTGCGCAGCGAGCGTGGCGAGAATCGTTCGCGCGGCGGCGCGTGCATCCACCGGACGCAGCTCGCCACGTGCGATGCCACCTTCGATGATCCGCTCGAGCGTGCGCACGAACCGTTCGAGGGCTTCCGTGGCGTGAAAGACAGCAAGCTCCGGGAAGCGCGGTAGCTCACCGATCGCGAGTCGAACAATGGCGACCAGCTCCGGCCGTTCCATCATGGTCCAGTAACGACGTGCGAGGGCTCGGACCGCGTCGGCAGCCGAGGGCTCCTGAGCCGAAACGGCGGCGTCGTCGCGCATGCTCAGGCTGCCGATCAGGGTCGACCGAACGACCTCGCGGAAGATTTCATCCTTCGAGCGGAAGTAGCGCAGCACGGTCGACGTCGACACACCCGCGCCCCGAGCGATATCGGTAAGCGTAGTGTCGGCGTAGCCGTTCTCGCCGAACGCGACGAGCGCGGCGGCAAGGATTTCATCTGCCCGCTCGTCCTGCGACTGCGGCGATTCTGAAGCGGGTCCAAAAAGGGGAACGTTCACGAGAAAAGCGTTGCGAGTTTCGAAGCGGGTCTGAATGGACGTCTGCGCAGAACGCGCAGCGGCGCGGACGAACGGCTCGACCGACGCGGCATTAGGGGAAAGCAACGCCGGGACCACACACCGAATCGTGCGCGCCGCAGCGGAGGATCGTGTTGTGGCAACACGACTTGCGTCGAGCGTAACGGCTCGCGCATTCTGTCACGCCGGCCTTGTGCGATTGCGGCATGTCACGACATTTGGGAGATGTCGCAGTCGGCGGACCGCTAAAGGACGACAGTTCGTGACCGCCCCACTCGAGACGCTGCGCCGGGTCACACGCGATATGGCCGTGACGCCGGAGCTGTCCGTGCTGTTGAATTCGATCGCCTCGGTGCTGGCCGAGCACACCGGCGCGTCGTTCGTGCGGGTCTTTCTGTACCAGACCGACGACGAGTGCGACATCTGTCGCGCGCGCGGAAAAGTCGAACCAACAGCCGCGCCGGGCGTGAAACGGCTGCACCTTCACGGCAACGCGGGCCGCCTGCAGGGCGCATTCGCCGATCAGCACGCGCTTGCGCTCGACCTGCCGACTCCTCCAACGAAGGTCGCCCGCGAACGAAAACCGTTTCTGACGAACGACTTGCTGCGGGACGTCCGGGGCAAGGTGCCTCCGGAGCTCCTGCAGGCCTACGAGGAGAACGGCGTCGTGGCAGCTGGCGCTCGGCCCCTCGAATTCCGCGGTGAGCTCTTGGGCGTCATCGGCATGATCAGTCGCCGCCCATTCGATCCCGAGCAATTCGAGTTGTTAGGTATCTTCGCGGATCAGGCTGCGGTCGCGATCAAGAGCGCGCACCTGTTCACCGAGCTGGAGCGGTACAAGCAGCGTCTCCAGATCGAGAACGCGTACCTGCAGGAGGAAATCCGCGCCGAGCGTGGCTTCGAAGACATCGTCGGGCAGAGTAGCGTCCTGCGCGCGGTGCTGCGAAAGGTGAAGCAGGTCGCTCCGGTGGAGACGACGGTGCTGCTCACCGGCGAGACGGGGACGGGGAAGGAGCTGATCGCGCGAGCGATCCACGAGCTGAGCCCGCGGAAGGATCGCCCGATGATCAAGGTGAACTGCGGAGCGATTCCGCACGGCGTGGTCGAGAGTGAGCTCTTCGGCCACGAGAAGGGCGCATTCACGGGCGCGCTGCAGCGGCGGATCGGACGCTTCGAGCTCGCCGACAAGGGAACGCTGTTCATGGACGAGGTAGGGGAACTGCCGCTCGACACGCAGGTCAAGCTGTTGCGCGTGCTGCAAGAGCAGGAGTTCGAGCGGCTGGGTGGCGTCCGGCCCATCAACGTCGACCTGCGCCTCGTCGCGGCAACGAACCGCGACCTCGACGTGGAGGTGAGTGACTCGCGGTTTCGCGCGGACCTTTACTACCGTCTCAACGTCTTTCCCATCCACATCCCGCCGCTCCGCGAGCGGCCGGAGGACATCCCGTCGCTCGTCAGGCATTTCCTGACGCAGTTCCAGCGAAAGCTGGCCAAGCCGCTGCGGGGCGTCACGCCGGACGGAATGCAGCGACTCGTCGAGTACCCGTGGCCGGGCAACATCCGCGAGCTTCAGAATGTGCTCGAGCGCGCCTGCGTGCTGGCCCGCGGTCCGATCGTCGATGTGGCCGCCGCCCTCGGGGCCACCGATCACCCCGTGCCTGACGGGATCCCGGTGGTGGACGAGCGCATCCTCACGCTCGACGAGCACGAGCAGCAGCAGATCCGGCGCGCGCTCGAGGAAGCTGGCGGCAAGATCCACGGTTCCGGCGGTGCGGCATCGCTGCTCGGTATCAACGCCTCGACGCTCCGCTCGCGGATGGAGAAGCACGGCATGACGAGGGCGGGCCAGTGACTGCGGCAATGCCTCAACTCGAGATGCTGCGCGGGATTACGCGGCAGATGGCCACCGCCGAGGACTTCGAGACGGTACTTCAGTCGATCGTGAGCGGACTGGTTGATCACAGCCAGGCCGTGCTCGCAAGAATTTTCCTCCTTGTAGAGGATCACGAGTGCGCGATTTGTCGGGCCCGTATCGATGCCGGGCAGATGAAGGCGACAAAGGAACGCGTACTCCACCTGGTTGCCGAAGGTGGGGGACCACCAGGTAGCGCCAGCATTTTTCACCGCGTCCCGCTCGACTCCAAGCTGCCGGTGGCGGAGATCGCGCGTACTCGCCAGGCATACCTCGTAGAGGATTGGCGCGCCATCGAGGAGGTCAGAAATGACGAGCGGATTGCGCCGTTGTGGAATTCGCTCGGGGTCATCGGCGTGGCCGGCTACCCGCTCGAGGTCCACGGCGAGCTCCTCGGAGCGATCGGCTATCTCGCGCGTCGCCGGATCACGCCGGAGGAGTACGAGGTCCTCGGTATCTTCGCGGACCAGGCCGCGATGGCCATCAAGAGCGCCCAACTGTTCGCCGAAATCGAGCGCTACAAGAATCGTCTCGAGGTGGAGAACGAATACCTGCAGGACGAGATTCGTGCCGAGAGTGGCTTCGACAACATCGTCGGGCAGAGCAGCACCCTCCGCGCCGTACTGCAAAAGGTGCGTCAGGTTGCCGGCGTCGAGACGACGGTCCTGCTCACGGGTGAGACCGGAACGGGCAAGGAGCTGATCGCGCGCGCGGTGCACAACGCCAGCGCGCGTAAGGATCGCCCGCTCATCAAGATCAACTGCGGCGCGATTCCGCAGGGCGTCGTCGAGAGCGAGCTGTTCGGACACGAGAAGGGCGCGTTTACCGGCGCGATTCAGAAGCGCATCGGCCGCTTCGAGCTCGCTGACAAGGGCAGCCTGTTCATGGATGAAGTGGGCGAGCTGCCGCTCGACACCCAGGTGAAGCTGCTGCGCGTGCTCCAGGAGCAAGAGTTCGAGCGTGTCGGCAGCACTCGGCCCATGAAGGTGGACGTTAGGCTCGTCGCGGCGACCAACCGCGATCTCGAGCACGAGGTGGCCGAAAGCCGCTTCCGCGCCGATCTCTTCTACCGGCTGAACGTCTTTCCGATTCGGCTGCCGCCGCTGCGCGAGCGCCCAGGCGACATTCCGGTGCTGGTCGATCACTTCCTCGCGGTCTTCCAGCGGAAGATGGCGAAGTCGCTCAAGCACGTGGACGAGAAGAGCATGGAGCAGCTTCAGCGTTATGCGTGGCCGGGCAACATCCGCGAGCTGCAGAACGTGCTCGAGCGCGCGTGTGTGCTTGCGGCTGGTCCGGTCGTGTCGATCGGCGAGACGCTACGCGCGACGCCGGGGATGACTCCTGCCAATGGATCTCCGTCGGTGGCGCCGCTACTCAAGCTCGAGGACAGCGAGCGGGCGCACATTCGTCGGGCGCTCGCGGCGGCCGGTGGTCGCGTGCACGGTCCGTCGGGCGCGGCGGAGCTCCTCGGCATCAATCCGAGCACGCTGCGGTCGCGAATGCAGAAGCTCGGCATCTCCACGAAGGGTTCGCCCGCATGACTGTCGGAGACGACCGGTTCCGCGAGGTGTTCAACCAGCTCGAGCGAGTGATCGAGGAGCAGTATTGTCTGCCCGTGGTGATCGCCGATGTCACCGACCCATTCACCGGTGATCTGGATGGCGCGCAGATCCTCGTCGACTACGATCTGGGAGCCGAGGAAGCGCTGTTCATTCTCGTGCACCTGTTCGGGCACACGGTGCAGTGGAACGTGAGCCCGAGAGACCGCCAGCTCGGCCTGCTCGAGGTCAAGAACCCGACGGATGAGGTGCTGTCGCAACTCGCGCGATACGAGCAGGACGCGGCGCGGTACTCGCTGCAGCTGTTCCATGAATCGGGTGTGCGCGATCTCGATCAGTGGCTGGCGAACTTCGCGGCGTGCGACGTCGCGTACCTCATGCACTTCTACCGGACGGGTGAGAAGCGGCCGTTCCGGTCCTTCTGGAACGACCATGCGGAGGGCCTAACGCCGCTGGAGATCCCGGCCTTTCGGCCGACGAGGTGGATCTCGCGCAGCGGGACGGTGATTTGAGTCCGGTCTAGCCTCCGGCTCCTTCACTCGCCGCGCAGCGTGAGCGCGGGATCGACGCGCGCGGCCCGGCGCGACGGGATGTAGGACGCGGCTACCGTCGCGAGCGCGAGAACGAGACCGCTGCCGACGAGCGGCGTCACGCCAGCAGCCGGGACGCCCAGCCGGGCCGACAGGACGCGCGAAGCGGCCAGCGCGCCTAACGCGCCGACGGTCGTGCCGATCATGCTCAGTCGGAGCGAGCGCCTGACAAACAGCGCGACCACGCCGCGCGCTGGCGCGCCAAGCGCGAGGCGAACGCCGATCTCGCGCCGCTGCTGCACCGTGGCGTACGCCGCGACGCCGTAAACCCCCAACATCGACAAGCCGAGCGCGAGCGCCGCCAGCATCCCGAGGAGGAATCCGAGCGCCCGCGGAGCCCAGACCTGGCGCCGGACGGCATCAGACAGCGAGCGCACGTCATACAATGCCAGTCGCGGGTCGAGCTCGAGCATCACTCGCCGCAGATCGCGCACAACGGGCGCGAGGTCGCCTCGCGCCTTCGCGACGATCACGATGCTCCGCGACGGCGCCTGCTCCAGTGGCCGATAGATCGCCCACGCGGTCGGTCCTTCTTCGATCCCACTCGTATCGCGCACGACGCCAACGATCCGCGCCCGCGCCTCCGACGAATCCCCACCGCCGATGACAAGCAGGTGACCAATGGCGTTGCCGTTCGGGAACAGGCGTCGCGCCATTGCCTCGTTGATGGCGACGACGGGTCCGCTCACGACGTCGGCCGTCGAGAATGGCGCGCCCGCAATGCGGCGAACTGCGAGCAGATCGAAGTACCCGGTCGCGACGGACCTGCTCTGGACAACCACGGCCGAGTCGCGGCCAGGTCCGCTTCCGCCCTCCACACGCACTGGGGTGAGGTGCCCACCATCGACCGCGGGGAGCGCGGTGGTCAGCGTCACGGCACTCGCTTGCGGTATGACGCTGACGCGCTCGACGATTGCACGGTACAACGCACGTACGTTGTCGAGACTGGGGTATGTGCTTTCCGGCAGCGTTAGGCGCGCGGAGACCACACTGCGGGC
>Ga0111538_10008165_pt1 | contig 14055 bp, 10 predicted proteins | sample SoiMethybrSBSTD1_FD_79669 | JGI IMG/M metagenome (GOLD analysis project Ga0111538, IMG submission 79669) | Bulk soil microbial communities from a Populus tree surrounding site in Tennessee, USA - Soil MetaG P. TD hybrid SBSTD1 (version 2)... | ecosystem: Environmental > Terrestrial > Soil >... | reverse complement strand
CATGCGGCGACCGGCATCATCGTCGATCGGGTGATCGGGCAGCGCGAAATCGTGGTCCGTGCGATCTCGGACCCGATCATCAAGGTCGCGGGCATCTCCGGCGCGACGGATCTCGGCGACGGACGCGTCGTGCTGATTCTGGACCTGGCTTCGCTGCTCGTGGCGGGTCGGCGTGGTGAGCCCCATGGCCACGCCGCGGCCATGCGTAACGGCTCGCCACGCGCCGGGAGCGCAGCATGACCGACAACTACATCGTCTTCAGCCTGGCCGGGACCGCCTACGCCCTTCCCACCGAAGCCGTCTCGCACGTCGAGATGGTGGACCAGATCACACCGGTCCCGAATGCGCCGCCGACGGTCGAAGGCGTGGTGTTCTCGCGCGGCGAGGTCGTTCCCGCGGTGAATCTTCGCGTGCGCTTCGGCTTCGAGCGGATGCCGCTGGACCTTCGCACCCGCCTCCTGGTGGTGCGTCATGACGGCCGCGGTACCGGGCTGCTGGTCGATGCCGCCCGCGAGTTCCTCGTGATCCCCGCGGCGGCGATTCATCCTCCGGGCGAGAGCCTGGCGGGGTTGAGCGGGAAGTATTTGCGCGGCATCGCCACGCTCGGCGACCGCCTGATTCTGATCCTGGACTTGTCCGAAGTGTTGAACGCCTCGGCCGCGGAGCTCGCCGAGGACGTCGGAACCGCGCAGTAATGGCAGGGAGACATCATGGCTAGCCGGAATGGACAGGCGAACGGGCGGGGAAATGGTCATCGCGCGCGCGCATTCGATACGCAGGCCGCCTTCGATCGGGCGCTGCGGGTCACGGAAGCCGCCGGCGAGATCGTCCGGCTCTCCGACCAGGTGGCGCACGGCGCGACCTCACAGGTGCGATCCCTCGACGACGCGCTGACCGGGCTCAACGAGATGTCTGCGTCGCTCGGCGAGACCGCCGGACAGGCGGAAACCATCGCGACGGCCACCGACCAGCTCGTCTCCGCGGTCACCGAGGTGTCGGCGTCGATCGATCAGGTGACCGCGAACTCGGCGAGCCTGGCCTCGTCGGCAACGGAGACCGCGGTGGCGGCGGAAGAAACGACGAGATCGGTGCAGAACGTGACGTCGCTCGTGCAGGAGATGGCGTCATCGGCCGAGGACATGACGACGTCCATCGCGGAGATGGCGTCGTCAGTGAAGAGCGTCAGCCAGGACACCGAATCGCTGAACAGCGCGATCGCCCAGACCGGCGCGGCGATCGAGCAGATGGCGCAGTCGATCAAGGGCGTCTCGGGCAACGCTGATGATCTCGCGGCGACCGCCGAACAGACCTCGTCGTCGATCAACGAGCTGGCGGCCTCGATTGAGGAGGTCGGCGCGATGACCGAGGGCCTCGCGACCGCGGTCGAGCAGAACTCCGCCGCGATCGAACAGATGTCGCGCTCGGTCCAGGCGGTGGCCCAGTCGGGCCGCCGGATCACCGAGGCCGCAGGCGATGCCGCGACCAGCGCGACCGAGATGGAGCGTGCGAGCCAGTCCGTGGCCGGGCTCGCCCGCAAGGCCGACGACGTGACCGTGCGCGCGACCCGCGAAGCCGAAGAGGGCGCGGCGGTCGTTCAGAAATCGATCGCCGGGATTTCGCGGCTGCGCGAGTCGCTGGTGCAGTCGTCCGGCGTGATGCGCGAGATGGGCAAGCGCACCAGCGACATTACCTCGATCGTCGACACCATCAACCGGATCGCGGAGCGGACCAACCTGCTGTCCCTCAACGCCTCCATCGAGGCCGCCCGCGCCGGCGATGCCGGCCGCGGTTTCGCGGTCGTCGCGGAGGAGATCCGGAATCTGGCCGATCGTTCGGCCAAGGCCACCTCCGACATCGCCGCGATCATCAAGGCGTTGCAGGAGGTCTCTCAAGACGCGGTGGCGGCGTCGAACGACGGTCTGCGGATTGCCGACGAGAGCAACGCGCTCGCGGAGGCAGGCGGCACCGGGCTCAAGAAGATCCTGAGCGGCTTGACGGAGACCGCCGGAGTCGTGTCTCAGATCACCCGGGCCTCGGAGGAGCAGCGCCAGGCGGCCCAGAATGCCGTGACTGCGGTCGCCTCGACCGCAGAGCAGGCACGTCAGGTCGCGACGGCGACGGCGGAACAGGCGACGACTGCGGCCTCGATCGTGCAGGCGACCGGCCAGATGCGGAAGACCGCGCAGGAAGTCGCCAAGGCCGTCGGGGAACAGGGCCGTGCCTCCCGCGACATCATCAAGGCGGCGCAGAGCGCCAGCCGGCTGGCGGTCGCGGTGCGAAAGGCCACGGCGGAACAGGCCAAGAGCGCCGCCGAAGTCACCACGGCGGTCGGCTCGATGCGCCGCGGAGCGGCGACGACGACCCGTGCGCTCTCGGAACAGGTGGTGGCCTCCGAGCAGATTGCCAAGAGTGCCGGCGTGGTGTCACGGCAGGCGGTCCAGGCCTCGAAGGCGCTCGCCGAGCAGGGGACGGCCACGTCCCAGATCGCCACCGCGGCGGCGAGCATGCGCCAGCAGACCGGCGAAGCCGCCAAGGCGCTCGCCGAGCAGGCGAGGGCGGTCCAGGAGATCAGCGGCGTCGCCGCCAGCACCGCCCGTCAGATCAAGCAGATCACCCGGGCGAACAAGGAGCATTCGTCGGTCTCCGCATCGCTCCTGGCTCAGCTCGAGGACGTCCGCCGCATTACCGATCGCAACGCCGCCGGTGTCCAGGAGACGCGCGGCAGCATGTCACGCCTGCTGGAAGAGGCGCAGGCGCTGACCGATAGCGTCGGGAAAGCCAGGGCGACTCCCGGGCGGGGCGGATCCAGCAGTGGCTCTCGCTGAGCCCTGATGAACACCGGGAAAGACATTGGCATCTTCACCACGGACATGGACCTTCGGGTCCGGGTGTGGGATGAGTGGGTTGCCACGGCGACGGGTATCGCCGCGGACCGCGCCCGCGGGCGACACATCACCGAGCTGATCCCCGATCTCGACGGTCGCGGTCTGCTCGCCCGCTTCGAGGAGGTGTTGACCTCCGGCTCGGTCCACATCCTCGCACCCGCCTTCCATCACTACCTGCTCCCCTGCCCGCCACGAACGCCGTCGCCGAGATTCGCGCAGATGCAGCAGCGCGTGACACTCGGCCCGCTGCGCGAGGACGGGAAAGTCGTCGGCGTGATGGTCGCCGTCGAGGACGTCACGCCGCGGCTCGACGCCGAGCGCGAGCTCTCGCTCGCTCTGCAGAGCCCTGATCTCGAGATCCGCCAGCAGGCCGCGCGGTCGATTGAAGCCGGCGCGGACGTGGACCCCCGGGACGCGCTTCGCGAGACGCTCGGTCACGAGGACTGGCGGGTGCGGCGCCTTGGCGTGACGGGACTGGCCCGCTCGGCGGATCCGGAGCTCGTCGCCGATCTCATCGATGCGTTGCGAGAGCAGCACCGCGATTTCGGCGTGCTCAGCAGCGCGCTCAAGCTGCTCGCGATCGTCGACGTGGACGTGACCGCGCCCTTGACGGCGCTGATGCACCACCACGATCCGGATCTGCGCATTCAGGCCGCGCTGGCGCTCGGCGATCGGCGCAATGCCGCGGCCGTGGACGCGCTGCTGCACGCTCTCGATGACCCGGACGCCAACGTCCGCTTCCATGCCATCGAGTCGCTCGGCCGCCTCGGCGCGATCGCCGCTGTCGAGGCGCTCGCCGCGATTGTCGAGTCGAAGGACTTCTTCCTCGCCTTCGCCGCCATCGATGCGCTGGCGCTGATTGGCGACGCCGGCGTGCTCAGCCGGTTGACCCCGCTGCTCCGTGACCCCTCCCTCCAAGTGCCGATCGTGGATGCGATCGGGGTGCTGGGCGATGACGATGCCGTGCCGTCTCTGGTCGAGTCGCTCAATGGCGAGCCGCATGTTGCCGCCGTGGCCGCACACGCGCTGGTGTCGATCTATCGCCGTTCCGAGGATCAGTACGGGACCGGGGTGGTCGTGGCGGAATTGGTCAGCGTTGGCGTCACCGAGGCCGGCGCCGCCAACTTGATCGAGAGCTTGCGTTCGGCCGAAGGGGAACGGCTGGCATCGGTGATCCGCGTGCTCGGATGGGTGCGGGGCTCCGGCGTGGATCGCGCGCTGGTGCGGCTCCTCAGCAACCCCGGCGTGCGTTCCCACGTGGTCGAATCGCTGGTTCGGCACGGGAGCCGCGTCATCGAGCTCTTGTCGGCGGTCCTGAACGACGACGAGCCTTCAACGCGGGTTGCTGCGGTGGAAGCGCTCGGTCGGGTTGGCGACCGCGCCGCCACTCCGGCGCTGGTGGCGGCGCTCGAGGACGACGTGACCGTCGTGGTGGCTGCGGCGGGGGCCCTGGCCAGGCTTGGCGACCCAGCCGCGTTCGAGCCGCTCTTGACACTGATCGGGCATCGCGACGCGGCGGTGCGGCAGGCGGCCATTGGTGCGCTCAACTCGATCGGACATCCGCTCATGCCGGAGCGGGTCGCCGCGATCCTGGCGAGCGACGATCACTTCGTGCGCGAGTCCGCGGTGCGCATCGCCGGCTACTTCGGCTATCCCCAGGTGGCGTCGGCGCTGCTGGCGCGCGCTCGCGACCCGGTCGAGTCCGTCCGCAGGGCGGCGCTCGAGCACCTGCCGTTCCTGGACGACGAACGCGTGACTCCGGCACTGATCGCGGCGTTGCAGGAGGATACGCCGCTCGCGCGGGCTGCCGCGGCTCGGGCGCTGTCGCGGGTCGAGGATGCCCGCGGCGCGGCCGCGCTACGGCATGCGCTGACCGACAGCGATGGCTGGGTGCGGTACTACGCAGCGCGCTCGCTTGCCTCGCTCCGGGATTCCGGGGGTCTCGATGCGTTGCTCCGCCTGGCCGCGTCCGATCCGTGGCCTCACGTACGGATCGCGGCGATCGAGGCGGTGGCCGCGATTGGCGGCGCCGATGTCCTGCCCCGGCTGCAGGAATGGTGCGAGGCTGACGAACGCGACGTCGCCGCCGCGGCGCTCGAGGCCGTGGGGCGCCTGGCCGACGCCGCCGGACTGCGGCCTCTGGAAGAGGCGCTGAAGAGCGACGATCCGGCGCGCCGGCTGGCGGCGTTGCGGGCGCTCATCGCGCAGGGCAGCAGCGGGGCGGTCGCCACCCTGGAGTGGACCGCCGCCGCTGACGCCGACCCGGCAGTGGTCCGGCTCGCCATGGACGGCCTGCGGCAGGTCGCGACGGCGGGGGCGGACGGCCGCGACGCGGCGGTTGACGCGCTGGTAGGGCTGCTCGCCGATTCCGAGCGAAGGCGCCTTGCGGTCGGGCTGCTGGGAGAGCTGCCGCCGTCGTGCATCGCCCGGACCGGCCTCGGGCTGGCCGATCGCTCGGACGCCGTACGTCGCGGAACGCTCGACGCGCTGTCACGATTCCGGGAGAGGGAGGCGACCCGGCTGATCGCTTCGGCACTCGATGACCCGGCCGCAGAGGTGCGCGAGGCGGCGGTGGCTGCCCTTGTGCGCACGGGTGCGGCGGACGCGAGCGACGCTCTGGAGGTGTTGTCGCAGCGCGATCCATCGGCCACGGTCCGCCGCTCGGCGGCCTCAGCCTTGCTGCGGTTGACCGGCAGACGGCCCGATCGGCGCCCCTGACGGCCGCCGCCCTGTTGCTGTCGCATGGCTTTCGACGCCGACCACCTCGGTCTCCCCCGCAATGCGCTGACCCTGCTGCGGGATCTCATCCACGAGCGTACCGGGTTGTTCTATGACGACGGACGGTGCGACATGATGGCCGACAGGCTGAGCGGACTGGTGACGGAGCGGGGGTTCGAGTCGTTTCTCGACTACTACTACCTCCTGAAGTACGACAACCCTGCCGCTGAGTGGCATCGAGTCATGGATGCTCTCAGCGTCCCGGAAACCTACTTCTGGCGGGAAGCGGACCAGCTGCACGCCATCGCCGACGCGATCGTCCCGGCGCTGGCGCGGGAGGCGCCGAACCGGCCCATCTCGATCTGGTGCGTGCCCTGCGCCACCGGCGAGGAGCCGCTCAGTATCGCCATGCTCCTGGATCAGGGCGGATGGTTCGACCGCGCTGATATCGAGCTCCACGCCAGCGATGCGAGCCCGGCGATGGTCGAACGCGCCCGCGCCGGGGCCTATCGCGAGCGGTCGTTCCGCGCGCTGCCGCCGGCGCTCCGCGAGCGCTACTTCGAACGCCGCGGCGATCTGTCGCACGTCGCCCCCCGCCTCCACGCCCGGGTCCGTTCCTGGAGCGTGGTGAACCTGAAGAACCGGGCCGAGGTCGAGCCGCGGGCGGCGGCCGACGTGATCGTCTGCCGGAACGTCTTCATCTATTTTTCGCCCGCGGCTGTGCGGCAGGTCGTGGACACCTTTGCCGACCGCATGCCGTTGCCGGGCTACCTCTGCATCGGCGCGACCGAGTCGCTGCTGCGAGTGACCGATCGCTTCGAACTGACCGAAATCGCGGGCGCCTTCGTGTATGAGAAGCGGCCGGCCTCCGCGGAAGGAAAGGCATGAGCATCGTCCGGGTTGTGGTCGTGGACGACTCCGCTTACGTGCGGAAGGTCGTCAAGCAGATGCTGCTGCGGAGCCCCTTCATCGAGGTCGTCGGCGCGGGACGTGATGGTGCCGAGGCGCTGGAACTGGTCGCGGAACTGAATCCTGACGTGGTGACCTGCGACCTCATCATGCCTGAGATGAATGGGGTCGCATTCGTGCGTGAGCAGATGGCCAGGCGGCCGGTGCCCATCATCATCATGAGCGTCGCCAGCGAGTCGGGCGAGGAGGTCCTGGCCGCGCTGGACGCCGGAGCCATCGACTTCGTGCACAAGCCGACGGCGCTCGCGACCGACAAGCTGCTCGAAGTCGCCGACGAGCTGATTGAGAAAGTGAAGGCGGCCGCGCAGGCGCCCATGCGGACCCGGCCGGCGACTGGAAAGGCGGCCGTCCCGGTCGAGCTGCCGGCGATCCGGCCCGCCAGTGCCACGCAGGTGCTGGTGGTCGGCACCTCCACAGGCGGCCCCCAGGCGCTGAAGTTGATGATGCCGCGGCTGCCGGCTGACTTTCGCGTACCGGTCGGACTGGTGCTGCACATGCCGATTGGCTACACGGAGATGTACGCGCAGAAGCTGGACGAGCTCTGTGCGCTGAAAGTGGTCGAAGCGAAGGGTGGGGAGGAGGCGGTCGCAGGGATGGTGTTCCTGGCGCCCGCGGGACGACACCTCCTGTTCCGCCGCGGCGCAGACGGTGTCGTTCGCACCAGCCTGGACATCCGGCCCGTGGACACCCCGCACAGGCCGGCCGTGGATGTGCTGTTCCGTTCGGCAGCCGAAGTGTATGGGTCCGGGGTGCTCGCGGTCGTGATGACCGGGATGGGGGCGGATGGCCGCGAGGGCGCGGCGTGGATCAAAGCTCAGGGCGGACGCGTGCTGACCGAGGCGGAGGAGAGTTGTGTCGTGTATGGGATGCCGCGTTCGGTAGTCGAAGCCGGACTCAGCGATGCGAAGGTTCCCCTCGAAGAGATGGCGCGGGCCATAATGAACCTCACATGAGCCGCACGATTCTGGTCGTCGATGACTCGGGGCTGGCCAGGCGAGGCACGCGGCGCATCCTGGAAGGCGCGGGCTACACCATCTTGGAGGCGGAGGACGGGATGGCGGCGCTGGAACGCTACTTCGTGGACAAGCCGGATCTCGTGCTGCTCGATCTCGTCATGAAGGGAATGTACGGGATCGACGTGCTGACGAAGCTGCGCGCGCTCGACGCCGCGGCTCGCGTGATCGTGCTGTCTGCCGACATCCAGACGTCTTCCCGCGACATGGTCACCGCCGCCGGCGCGGCCGCCTTCCTGAACAAGCCCGTGGCGGCCGATGATCTCATCGCGGCCGTGCGCGCCGCGCTCGGAGAGTCGGCGTGAAGGAACTGACCCCGGTCCAGCACGATGCGCTCGTCGAGCTCCTGAATATCGGGTTTGGCCGCGCCGCCGCGTCGCTCTCTCAGCTGACGGGGCACCGGGTCATGCTCGACGTGCCTAATGTGTCGATCCATCCGATCGTCATGCTCGACACGGTCCTCGGCAGGGTCGTCGCGCAGGACATCGCGACGGTCCACCAGATTTTCAGCGGGGCGGTTGCCGGGGACGCGCTGCTGATCCTGAGCCACGAGGCCGCCGGCACGCTGAAGGAACTGCTGACCGACGAGGCGCCGCTGCCGCTGTCGGTCGACGCCTCCGCGCGGGAGGTGCTCACCGAGGTCGGCAACGTCCTGTTGAACGCCTGCCTGGGCACATTCGGGAACCTGCTCAACGTCCAGGTGTCATTCTCGGTTCCGCACCTCAATCTCGACACGCTTCGCGGCCTGCTCGGGTCGCTGCTGATCAATCGCGAGGGATTGCAGTACGCGCTCGTCGTCCATGCCGGGTTCCGACTGCGGGATGCCGAGGTGACCGGCTTTCTGGTGATCGTGCTGAGCGTCACGTCCCTCGACAAGCTGCTTCGCTCGCTCGAAGCCTGGGAGACCAAATAGCGGCCGTGTCCCTTCACACGTCCCTCCTCAACACCGCGATGTTGCGCTGGCTCGACGAGTTGGCCAATCAGGGTGTGTTCGCGACCGACGTCGACCTGGTCGTGTGTAGCTGGAATCGGTGGCTCGAGCAGCACACCGCGCGGCCGGCCGCTTCGGTCATCGGCCGGAAACTGTTCGAGGTCTACCCCGAGCTGGCCGAGCGCGGGTTCGACCGCCACTATCGCGCGGCGCTCGCCGGCGAAGCGTCGGTGCTGTCGCAACGATTTCACAAGTACTTCCTCCCGATCCCCCTCTCCCGGGACGCAGCGGCTGACCCGATACCGCAGAGCGCGCGCATTGCGCCACTGGTCGAGTCGGGGATCGTCGTCGGAACGATCACCGTCATCGACGACGTCACCGAGCGGGTGAACAGCGAGGCGGAGCTTCGCCGCCAGATCGCGGCGTCGGAGCGCGCGCGGCTGGTGGCGGAGGAAACCTCACGCGTGAAGGACGAGTTCCTCGCGACCTTGTCGCACGAGATCCGGACGCCCTTGAACGCTGTACTGGGGTGGACGAGGATCCTGCAGGGGCGAACCGTCGATGCCGCCACGCTGCAGCGGGCGCTGGAAGTCATCGATCGCAACGCCGCGGCCCAGGCGGTGCTGATCGAGGACATGCTCGACATGGCGCGCATCGTCAGCGGCAAGCTCCGCCTCGAGATTGGCGAAGTGGATCCAGTCGCTGCGACTCTGGCCGCGATTGACGTGGTGTCGCCTGCCGCGGCGGCCAAGGACATCACCCTTCGAACCAGCCTGAGCGACAACGTGCCGTCGATGCGCGGGGATCCCGATCGAGTTCAGCAGGTTATCTGGAACATCCTTTCCAACGCCGTCAAGTTCACCCCCTCCGGCGGCATCGTTCACATTCGCGTCGCAACCGCAGGACGCTCCATTGTCATCAGCGTAGAAGATACGGGACAGGGTATCCCGGCAGAGTTCCTGCCATTCGTGTTCGACCGGTTCCGGCAGGCGTCTTCGTCGGCCAGCCGGACGCACAGCGGCCTGGGCCTTGGGCTCGCGCTCGCGCGCCAGCTGGTCGAGATGCAGGGAGGGACCGTGACCGCCGCCAGCGCCGGCCACGGCCTTGGCGCGACCTTCACGGTGTCCTTTCCGGTGCTGACTGGTGCGTCGAGGCCGCGGGCAGCGGCGTCGTCAGCCGCGAAAGACAGTCCTCAGTTGGAGCAGATCCGGGTGCTGGTGGTGGACGATGAGCGCGACGCCCGGGAATTGCTCATCGCCGCTCTCAACCACGCGGGGGCGGATGTCTCGTCGGCCGCCTCGGCCGAGCAGGCGCTGCAGCTGCTGCTCGGCGCGTCCGATCGAAAGCCGCAGGTGCTGATTGCCGACATCGGCATGCCCGACGCCACCGGATACGACCTGGTCAGACGTCTCCGCAGCAGTGAAGACAACAGCCTTCGGATTCCAGCGCTTGCCGTGACGGCATACGCGACGCCCGGTGACCGGCGCCGGGCGTTGGAGGCGGGGTTCGATGCGCATCTCGCCAAGCCGATCACGCCCGACGCGCTGATTGCGGTCGTCCACGACCTGATCTCGGGCAGTGCGGCCCCACCGGATCCCGATCTCACCGAACACGCCGGTTGAACCGGAACAACTCGTCTTCCGGTTTCGCGACGCCGCGGATCATGCGGGCGAGCATCTCACCGGCGAGGAAGCCGAACGTCATTCCGTTGCCGCCGTACCCGAGCGCAAACAGGTGCCGGGGGTATCTGCCGTGGCGGCCGATGTAGGGCAGGCCGTCGGGCGTCGTGGCGAACAGTCCCTCCCAGGCGTACTCAGGAGCCAGGTCGCGCGCCGTTGGGTAGAGATCGATGAGATCGGCGGTCAGTTCTGCCGTCCGCCTGCGTAGCGTGGCAGGACTCGTCGGTCGCTTGCGCGGGTGGTCGCGTCCGCCGAACAACAGGCGGTGATCAGCGGTCCATCGGCCGTAGTGATACGGCCGTTCCGTGTCCCACAACATCACGTCGCCGAGCCCGAGGCGCCGGCGCTGCCCGGCATCCAGCGGCGGTGTGGCGATCACGTAGGTGTTGGACATGCGAAACCGCAAAGCCAGCGGCTTGAACTCCGCCGTGGCATAGCCGGTCGCGACGATAGCCCACGCATCCTGTGATGCCGCCGCCGATGACGACCACGTCTGCGTCGTGGCGGCCGGCAAGCCTCGGCGCAGAGACACGAGGTCCGCGGTATTCGTCGAGCCAGAGGCTGGTGCCGCGTCGAAGCCTGGAGCTGGTCAACAGCCTACCCTCGCAGCTTCCGTCTTCGAGCGAATGTTCAGCGCCGGCGCCAGCCTTCCGGCTAAAGCCGGAAGCCACACCAACCCCAGACGGGTGGCTTCCGCCTTCAGGCCGACGTTCAACGCCGGCCACGAACGTGGCTTTGAAGCGCGATGGCGAGCGGGTTGCTTTGTAGTGAGGACGCGGAGGCTGAGCAATGAAGAACGCAGTCGAGACGAAATCATACTGGACCGACTCTACCAAGATGCCCAGGTACGGCAGGCTGAGCCGGGATGTAGATGTAGATGTGGTCGTGGTGGGCGCCGGAATCACCGGGCTGACGGCTGCCTACCTGCTCAAGAGGGCCGGCCGCCGCGTGGCTGTGCTCGAACGGCGTGGCGTCGGCGGTGTCGACACCATGTCGACGACCGCGCACGTGACGTGCGTGACCGATCGGCCCCTGAGTGAGCTCGTCCACAGCTTCGGACGGGATCACGCACAAGCCGTCTGGGATGCCGGCCTCGCTGCGATTGCGCAGATCGACTCGATCGTGCGGGGCGAGCGAATCGATTGTGGCTGGGTCTTCGTGGACGGGGTCAAGCACGCCGCTGCAGGTCAGGCGTCAGCGCGGCAGCTGAAGCCGCTGCAGGACGAAGCGGCGCTCGCGCGCGAGCTCACGTTCGAAGCTCGCTACGTCGACAGCGCGCCGTTCGTCGGCGTGCCGGGGATCGTGTTCGGGGGCCAGGCGCGGATTCATCCTGCCAGGTACCTCGCGGCGCTCGCGTCGCTCGTCGACGGCGATGGCTCGTTCGTCTTCGAGGAGTCGGCCTGCGAAGAGGTGGTCGATGAGCCGTTGTCCGTCAAGGCCAACGGACGGACCCTCTCGTGCGAGTATGTCGTCCTTGCCACACATACGCCCCTGATGGGCAAGACCAGCCTGGCGAGCGCGACGCTGCTGCAGACGAAGCTTTATCTGTATACGTCGTATGTGGTGGGGGGGAGCGTGTCGAAAGGCACGTTGCCCGACCTGCTGTTCTGGGATACCGCCGATCCGTACCACTACCTTCGAATCGACGCCAGGCCCGATGACGATTTCGCCATCTTCGGCGGCAACGATCACAAGACGGGGCAGGCCGGCGACGAGCAGAAATGCTTCGCCGAACTGGAGGCCGCGGCAAGGGCGCTCATTCCCGGTCTGGATGTCACGCATCATTGGTCCGGTCAGGTCGTCGAGACCAACGACGGGCTGCCGTTCATCGGTGAAACCTCTTCACGTCAGTTCGCCGGAACCGGCTTCGCCGGCAACGGGACGACTTTCGGCACGCTGACCGGGATGATGGCGGCTGATGCCGCGCTGGGGTTGAAGAACCCGTGGTCGGAACTGTTCGACGTCGGCCGAACGAAGATCCGTGGCGGCGCGTGGGACTACATAAAGGAAAACATCGATTACCCCTACTACATGCTGCGCGCTTCGACATGGCTCAGCGCAGCCCTGAGCGTCGTCGAAGGGCGCGACCGGATCAGCGGACCGGATGCGACGTCGCTCCGGGAACTGCGACGCGGCGAGGGCAGGATCGTCGAGCTCCGCGGCGAACGCGTGGCCGCTTCGAGGTCCGACCATGGACGGATCACGCTGCTGTCGCCGATTTGCACGCACATGGGATGTCAGGTCGAGTGGAACACAGCGGAACGCACGTGGGACTGCCCATGCCACGGCTCGCGCTTCACGCCGACTGGTGAGGTACTGGCGGGGCCGGCGGAGACGCCGCTCGAGAAGCGGTCCGTGCGGACGTGAACGGCAAGGTGCTTGCACCACCTATTCTCCTTATCTCTTGGCCCTCCTGTGAAGAACAGCGACGCGACTATGTGGAAGCCTCTAGTCGGCAGGCGTGAGGTAGCGAATACGCTTGTGCACGTCCGTATTGATCGAGTGATAGGGCTGGGCCAGGTTGCCCGGATTGAACAGTGTCTGCCGCATATGCTCGGCATCGTCGTTCCCGATCGCGTCGGTGAAGATCGGCATCAGATACTCCACGCCGACGCGTGACGGCTTCATGATGCGAGGATCGTAGAGGCTCGGATGCAGCCGCCGGGCATGAATCAGGCCCCAGCGATCGCGGAACCGGTTGGCGTTGTAGCCCTCGACGTGAAAGCCGCGTTCCGAGTGGTACTGCAGCACCGAGACCGCGTTGTTGCGTCCCTCCACCAGGAGATCGACCGCCTCTGCTCCGAGCATCGCCGCGTAGAACCGATCGAAGAGAATCGGCCGGCCACCGCGCTGCGTGTGTCCGACTTTCCTGGTGAAAATCGCTTCATTCGCAGTGCTGCTGCGGCGATACATCTGGAAATAGCGGTCACCCAGCCGCTTGATCATCTGCGTCCGCAGGGCCTCGGCGGCGCCGCTCAACACCTTGTTGCCGGAGGGATCGGTCGACGTCTCCTCCGCCCCCAGCTCCGCGCCAGTCTCGTCGACGATGCCCTCGCCGCAGACGATCACCACGTTCTTCTGGAGATCGTAGAGGTGCTTGACCCGTTCGACGAGCAGGTTGATGTCGAGCGGAGATTCGGGTACGAGGATGATGTCGGGCTGACCGTACGCGGTCCCGAGCGCGATGTAACCGGAGTGCCGGCCCATCACCTCGATGATCGCAATCCGCCGGTGGCTCTCCGCGGTCGTGCGGATGCGCTCGACGCCCTGCGCGGCGACCAGCACTGCGGTCGCGTAGCCAGGCGTTGCGTAGTTGACGATCTGATTGAGATCGAACGCCGCACCCGACGATGACTGGCTGTAGCGATACCGCTGCTTGCTCTCGGGATCGGCGACCCGCGTCCACTCATCCGGCTCACCGGGATAGTTCAGTCCCAGGTCGTTGTCGATCGTTTTGGGGGCCAGCACGGTCGGCAGGCGCTCGACCAGCGGCTGGAGTCCGTTGAGCGTGCCGTCGCCACCAACGGCGATCAGGCCCTCGACCCCCAGCTTCTTCAGGCGGTCGGTAATGAGATCGAGCTCGTGGCTCTGGTCGGGATCGATGTAGTCGCGCGACGACCCGATCAGCGTCCCTCCTTTGGTCGGATCGAGCTCCGGGATTTCCTGGAACAGCGGGTTCAGGTGCACGTGAGGGACGCGCGGGTTGAAGAGGCAATTGAAACCCTTGATCAGCCCGTAGATCTCGATGCGCAGCTGGTTGGCGCGGACGACGGCACCGTGGATCGTCGCGTTCAGTGCCGGAGTGTCACCCCCGGCCGTCAGGATGGCGATGCGTTTCATGGCTGCACCACATACCGCGT
>Ga0111538_10008162_pt1 | contig 14056 bp, 11 predicted proteins | sample SoiMethybrSBSTD1_FD_79669 | JGI IMG/M metagenome (GOLD analysis project Ga0111538, IMG submission 79669) | Bulk soil microbial communities from a Populus tree surrounding site in Tennessee, USA - Soil MetaG P. TD hybrid SBSTD1 (version 2)... | ecosystem: Environmental > Terrestrial > Soil >... | reverse complement strand
CGGCTACTCCACCCCAGGAGGAGGCAAGAGCGGCGCGGGGCCGGGCGGCAGCGGCGCACGTTCGAGCGGCGGCAGCGGCGGGTCGGGAGCGCGCGGGGGAAGCGGCGGCGCGAGCGGCAGCGCGGGTGATGGCGGAAGCGCCAGCGCGAGCGATGGCGGAAGCAGCGGCGCGAGCGGCAGTGCGGGCGATGGCGGAAGCGGCAGCGCGAGCGATGGCGGAAGCAGCGGCGCGAGCGGCAGTGCGGGCGATGGTGCAAGCGGCGGCGCGAGCGGTAGCGCCGGCGATGGCGGAAGCGGCGGCGCAAGCGGAAGCGCGGGCGATGGCGGAAGCGGGGGCGATGGCGGCCGCGGCGGGACGAGCGGCCGCGGCGGGACGAGCGGTCGCGGCGGCACTGGCGGCAGCGGCGCAAGCGGCGGCAGCGGCGCAACCGGCGGAACCGGAGGCAGCGGCGGCACTGGAGGCGCCGGCGGAACCGGCGGCACCGGCGGCAGCAGCGGATCGACGGGAGCGGGCGGACTCCCGAACGTCGGTGGGTGTCAGATCTTCACCGGCGGCGACGCTTGGAACACGCCGGTGGATGGGCTTCAGCCGGACGCCGCCTGGACACAGAAGCTGATGAACCTGGTGGGCAATATCAAGATCCACCCCGACTACGGCAACGCCGGCAGCGAGGTCTACGGCATCCCGATCAACATCGTGCCGCAAGGCCAAGCGATGCTGCCAATCACGTTCGACTGGTGGCCGCGCGAGAGCGACCCCGGCCCATATCCGTTTCCCGGCCCCGGCAGCGTCAAGATCGAAGGCGGCTCGCCGACCGCATGCGACGGCGACTGTCACGTGCTCGTGATTCAGCAGGGCACGTGCATGCTGTATGAAGGCTATGCCTGCGAATCTCGCAGCGACGGCTGGCACTGCGGCAACGGCGCGAAGTGGGATCTGACGCGCGCCAGCTACGGCCAGCGGCCGAAGGGCTGGACCTCGGCCGACGCCGCGGGCCTCGCGATCGCGTCCGGCTTGATTCGCTACGACGAAGTGATGGCGCATTCGATCAATCACGCGATTCGCTTCACCGTGAAGTGCTCGAAGCCGAACTACGTGAACCCCGCGACGCACTACGCGGTGCCGCCCGGCTGCAGCGCCACGGATCCGAACGCGCCGCCGATGGGCCTGCGCGTGCGACTGAAAGCCAGCTACGACATCAGCAGTTTCAACGCCGAAGTGCGGGCCGTGCTCACCGCGTTCAAGAAGTACGGCCTGATCCTGGCCGACAACGGCTCGAACTTCTACTTCCAGGGGGAGTCGCATTCCGGCTGGACCAGCCAGCTCGTCGATCCCTTGAAGCAGGTGCCGGCGAACGCGTTCGAGGTGGTCGAAGTTCCGCCGCTCGAAGCTTCGCCTTAAAACTCCTGCTCGGTCGGGCGAATCAAGAGCTCGTTAATCGCGACGTGTCGCGGGCGGCTCACGATGTACTCGATGGCGTCGGCGATGTCTTCCGCCTGCATCATCTCGACGTTTCCGAGACGCTGCCGCATCTGAGCCAGGATCTCGGGGCGCAGATGCGTCGCGAGCTCCGTAGCGACGGCGCCGGGCTCGATCACCGAAACCCGGACGTGGCGCCGGGTCACCTCCTGGCGCAACGAGTCGCTGAACGCGCCGACGCCGTGTTTGGTCAGGTTGTAGACGCCCGAACCGACGCGGGTCACGCGGCCGGCGACGGAGCTCACGTTCACGAGATCGGCGACCCGGCGCGGGCCGCTTTCCGCCGCGGCGAGCAGGTGCGGCAGCGCCGCGTGAGTCACGTACAGCAAGCCGAGCAGATTGATCCGCACCATCTGATCCCATTCCGCGGTCGGCGCATCCACGGCGGGCCCGAGCAGCATCACGCCGGCGTTGTTGACCACGATGTCCAGCCCGCCGAATTCGTCGGCGGCACGCTTCACCGCGGCGACGGCTTGCGCCTGGTCGGTGATGTCGGCTTCGATCGGCAGCGCGCGCCCGCCCGCGGCGCCGATCTCCTGGGTCAGCTGGTCGAGCCGCTCCTTGCGCCGCGCCACGATCGCCACGGCCGCACCTTGCCCGGCGAGCGCGCGCGCCGTCGCCGCGCCGATTCCGCTGCTCGCCCCGGTGATGAGAGCCTTCGATGCTTCGAGTCGTCGTGTCATGACCGGGAAGCCTTAGCGCACCCCGGGACGCGGCGCGATCCGAGGTTAGGGAAGCTCGACCTCGAGGTCGACGTTCGCGATGTGCATCGAGTTCGGCGGCATGTTGAACGGCGTCGCATTGGTGCTGAATTCCACGCCGTTGTCGCCGGCGACCAGGTCTTCGAGCGGGACCGGGACGCTGAAACCCTGCCGCTCCCAGGTGGTCGCGATCGCGGGGACCGTGAAGTCCCGCCACTGTTTGCCGTTGAAACGAACGCGGATCGTGTTGCCCGCCGCGACGAAGGTCGTGTTGAAGTTCAGCCGCGCGCTCACCCCGCCGGCGGGATCGACGCCGGCGAAGCCAAGCTTCACGGGTTTGTCCAAGTCACCGAGATCGTAAGTGACACCCTCCTTCACCGCGTACGAGATGCGGTAGCCGTTCGGCGAGCAGTTCGCCTGGCCGGAGAACGCGGTGAGCGGGTCGCTGATTTCGTACGCGCGCGGGGTCAAAAGTTGCGGTCCGTCGAAGGCGACCCGCGCCCACTGATAACTCTGGTACGACGTCACCTCCGCTTTGTGCGCGTTGTAGTGAACGTGGCTGATGTGGACGTAGCCGCGGCTGAAAGGGAGATTGACGTCCGCTTCGGCGATCCGCTCGAGCTCGGTCTTGCCGGCGTCCGACGCCCAGACCTCGACGCGGTTCTCGCTCAGCTTGAACTGTAGCTTGTTGAGAATGCCTTGCTCGGTCGTCACGCAGCGCGCGTTCGCGTTGGGGCCGCTGAACGGATCGTAAACGTCTTTCACGACGTGGTCGTGGACGACCATGATTCGGCTCACTCCGACCAGACCGGAGCCGGCGGTGCCGAGGCCGGCGGCGCCCTTGCCACAGTTGAGCGCGAGCTCGATGCCCACCGCTTCTTTCGACGTGACCACCTGATCGATGTGCACGTTGACCCCGGGCACCGGGTCCTGGGTGATCCAGGTTTCGACCCACCAGCCGTGGCTGCCGGAAGTACGGGCGTCGGCCTCCCATTGAATCGTCCCCAGGCGTCCCTTGAAGTCGAAGGGCTGCCGGATGCGCGCCGCGATGTAGTTGAAGCTCGAGTTGTCGTCGAAGCCCTCCGCCCAGCGCGGCTCGTTCTGCTCGTTGACGCAAAACTTGGAGTCCGGCCCGCCGGGATTCACCGTCTGCCACACGCCGCACACGTTGAGCGGCGTCGGCGGAAACGAAAACGCACCTTCGCAACCGAACCCGAGCCGCGCAAAGCTCCAGTTGGCGTCGTCGAGATCGCCGGCCCTGCCGCCCGGCGAAGGCTTCGCGAACGCGTCGCAGAAGGCCGCGTCGGGCAGTGTGCAAGAGGCGTCGACCGGCGGCCTCGCTCCGGAACCCCCGTCGCCCGCACTTCCGCCGCTCCCCGCGGCACCACTGCCCCCGGCGCCCGAGCCTCCCGCGTCAGTGCCGCCTGCGCTCGTGCCGCCCGCGCTCGTGCCGCCTGCGCTCGTGCCGCCTGCTCCAGCGCCGCTCGAACCGGCGCTCCCTCCGCTGGTGCCACCGGCGCCGCCCGCCGCGCCGGAACCGCTCGGCGCCGGCCCCGGATCTTCGGAGCAACCCCAAAGGAGCGTGAGAACGACGAATCGAGGGAGATGACGCATGGCCCGTGCCTCCTATTGGGTTTGCAAAATCAGATCGATGTTGAGCGCGACCGGCGGGTACGACATCGGCGCGTTCGTGGTCGTGAGCTCGAGCGTGTTCGTGCCCGACGCGAGATCGGCCACGTCGACGTCGAGCAGCAGTGAACGAGTACCCGCGTTGTCGAGGTCCACCATCATCTTGAGCTCGCTCGCCGTCAGCTTGCGCACCTTCCATGCGTGGCCGTTGAGGCGATAGTTGAGCGCGAAGTCCGGTTCTGGCTCGCTGCCCGCGAAGTGAAGGCTCCAGTTTTCGAGCGCGAGCCGAGCACTGACCACGCCCGCCGTGTCCACCCCCGTGATCTGGATCTTCTGTGCCGGTCCGGTCGCCTGGTCCGCGAGGCGAAAGCCGACGTTGACCTTGCCCCCGTTCGTGCGAGCCAGGGAATCGAGCGCTTCGTACTCGCGCCAGCCGCTGGTGATGGCCGGGCCGTCGAATCCCACGTTGTCCCAGCGCGCGGCCCACGCGTCTACGGTGTCGTTGCTGTACTTCAGCGACGCGTGATTGTGCGTCGTCACGTGGACGTAGCCGCGCGAAAACGGCAGATCGACGTCGACCTCGCGCAGCAGCACGCGCGCTCCGAAAGTCTTTCCGTCCTGCGACGCCGGCGTCGCGTAGATTGCCAGATGATTCTGGGCAACCTCGACCTCGAAGTGGTTCAGCAAGTCCTTTGCAGCGTCGGCGCAGTCACCTTCGTTCGAAGCGAGCGGCGTTTGTGCAAAGTCTTTGTAAACGAGGAGGTCGCCGATCCCCACCTTGTTTCCGCCGCAGTTGTGGGAGAATTGAATCTCGACCCCGTTGCGCGGGATCGCGCCGTTTTCCCAGTTCTGCTGCAGGGTGAACGAGGGCGCGGGCGTGGGGTCTTCGGTGATCTCGAGCGAGATCCAGCCCTGGAGCCCGACGTTGTACCCCTGTGCGTCGAACACGATTTTGCCGGTGCGACCGCTGAAGTCGAACGGCTGGCGGACGCGATACGAGTTTTGCCCGTAGTTCTGGGCCGCCACCAGCACCAACAAGTGGTTGCTCTGAAGCTCCGGAGTGCCGTCGCAGATCAGCGCGTCTTGCGACGGAAAAACTTGCGCCGGAAGTCCCGCTCGGCACGCGGGCACTCGCGCCGAACCGATCGCCACCGCTTCGTCGTCGGCACTCGGTCCCCCGATGTTGCACATGCGCGCCGCACTCCAGCGCTTCGGGTCGAGCTCGCCGGCGCGCGTCGTCAGGCCCGCGGGCGCATCGAAGGTGTCGCAGAAGGCGGCATGCTCGAGACCGCATCCCGGTGGCCCGGGTGGATAGATCGTGCCGCCGCCGCTGCCGCCCGTTCCTGCGCTACCGCCTCCATCTTGAGAGGAGCTGCCGGACGCGCCGCCAGTCGCCGAGCCTCCGCTCCCTGCGTTCGATGTTCCACCGGCGGACGATCCTCCGCCGCCGCTGCCCCCACTCGAGGTGCCCGCGCTGGAAGAACCTCCCTGCCCTGAACCGCCGGACCCCGGTTGCTGCGCGGGTGAGTGCGAGCCCTCCGAGCAGGCAGCGCTCAGGACCGTCAGGAGGCAGATCGCAAGTCGCCCGTGCACGATGGGGGGATTGCCGCGGGCCTGCCTGATCCATCACGAAATCGTGATCGTCGAATTCGTGATGGGCTTTCGCGCCTCGAGGCAAACCAAGGTGGTTTTCCATGTGGCGCGCGCTTTTGACGCTGGCGGTGCTGGTCGGATGCAGCGGCGGCGAAAGCCCCGGATCCGCAGCCAGCGGACCTGCCGGGGCGAGCGGCGCAGCGGGGAGCAGCGCGGGCCAAGGCGGAACAGCGGGCAGCGCCGGAACGGGCGGCGCGACGGCCGGCACCGGTGGGCAAGGCGGAACAGCGGGCAGCGCCGGTGGCGCGGGCGGGTTCAGCGACGCGGACTGGGCCCTGTTGCGGGAGCTGGCTCCGGAGACCATGCCTGCTCCGAGGAACGACGTGAGCAACCGCTTCGCCGACGACGCCGCAGCGGCCGCGCTCGGAGAGAAGCTGTTCTTCGATGCCGGCTTCTCCGGAAAGCTGCTCGATCTGGACGACGACGGCAGCTCGCGCACCCTCGGCCTGCGCGGTCAAAGCGGCAGGGTGGCGTGCGCCGGCTGCCACATCGCCGCGGCCGGGTTTCTGGACGACCGCTCCCCGTTCAAGGAGATTTCGCTCGCGACCGGCTGGACCGCGCGGCGCACACCGTCGCTGCTCGACGTGGGCCAGGCGACGATCGTGATGTGGGGCGGACGCCATTCCACGCTCTACGCGCAGGTGTTCGGCGCGCTCGAGAACCCGCTCGAGATGAACAGCTCGCGCTTGTTCTTCGCGCAATGGATCGCCGGCCACTACCGGACCGAGTACGAAGCCGTGTTCGGCGCCGCCACGCTCGCACCGCTCGACGACGGCGCCCGCTTCCCTGCGTTGACGCCCGACACCACCGGCTGCCGGCTGACCCGGGCGGTCGATCACCCGCGCGCGCAGCCGCCCGATCCACTCTACGAGTGCCACGGATTTCCGGGCGATGGCGCCGAGTACGATGCGCTGCCGCCGGCCGACCAGGAGCTGATCACGCGGATTGTCGTGAACGCGGGCAAGGCAATCGCCGCCTACGAGCGCTTGCTCGTGTGCGGGCAAGGCCGCTTCGATGCGTGGGTCCACGGCGCTGCCGATGCGCTGACCGCCTCCGAACAGAACGGTGCAAAGCTCTTCATCGGCAAGGCCCGCTGCGTCTCCTGCCACTCGGGACCGTACTTGTCGGACCAGAAATTCCACAATCTGGGTCTCGAAGAGCAAGCGACGCGCGCGCTCGTGTTCAACGGCAACGATCACGGCGCCGCGGCGGATCTTCCCAAGGCGGCCGCCGATCCGCTCGGCATCGACGGCGCCTTCAGTGACGGCAACGACGGCCGGTTGCCCGCCGCCCTCGGCCCCGAATACGAAGGCGCGTTCCGCACTTTGCCCCTGCGCTGCGTCGGAAAGCGCCCGAGCTTCATGCACTCTGGCCTCTTGCACACGCTCGAAGAAGTCGTCGCGTTCTTCAATCGCGGCGGTGACGCGCCGGGCAGCTACGTCGGCACGGGCGTGCTCGAGCCGCTCGGGCTCAGCGCTGAAGAGCAGGCCGATCTCGTCGCATTTCTCCGAGCGCTCGACGGCAACGCGCCGACTCCGACCTTCCGCTGATTGTGATTTTTGTAGTGCTCGCCACGGTCTTCGCGGATATTGCTCGCGAACGTGGCGCGGCTCTTGCCTTGGAACGCTATCGCCGCCCTGAGCGTGTGGTGCGTCATGGCGTCCGCGGCCGAGCACGCGAGCGTCACGCTCGCGTACACGCGTGACGAAGCCGCGACGAGTTGCCCCGATGAAACCACCTTCCGCGGTCTGGTCGCGGCCCGCCTCGGCTACGATCCGTTCGTCGCCGCCGGCGCGCTGGCGCTGAGCGTCGACTTCCGGCGCGGCGGAAAGGAAGTCGTCGGGCGGCTGAACCTCACGGGGAAGCAGCGAACGCTGCGCGCCCCGGCCGACGATTGCTTCGAGCTTGCCACGAGCATGGCGCTGATCGCCGCCGTGGCCGTCGATCCCGACGCCGTCCGCGCTCGAACCGAAACGCCGAGTCCCGCTGAAAAGCCGGCCGAACGCGAACCCGCACCCGTTCCCGCACCAGCACCAGCGCAGAAGCCCGCGCCGCCACCACCGGCCCTGCCCCTGCCGCCCGCCGCCGACCACAACGGCGGAGTTCGCCTCGAGCTCGGCGCGCTGCTTCCGATCGGCATCGTGCCGGCGCCCCGCGGCGGCGTGCGCGCCGGAGCCGCCGTTCACGTCGGCAGCTTTTCGATCGGCGCCGAAGGGGCCTTCCTTTTTCCGAGCTCCCGCGAAAACAGCTCGGGCGAGGTGAGCGCCAACGTGCTGAGCGGCTCGCTCGTCCCCTGCGCTCACCCGGCGGATTCCGAGCGCTGGCTGCTGAGTTTCTGCGCCGTGGGGTCGCTGGGCGTGCTGCGATCGAGCGCGGCGCGAGTGGCGCGCGCCGAGGCCGCCACCGACCTGTTCGCGACGGTGGGGCCGCGGGCGGCGGCCGTCGCAATGCTGTCGCGCGCCATCGGCCTCGGAGCTTCGGCGGACGTTCCGGTCACACTGTCGCGCGTACACCTACACATCGTCGACGGCGCAGAGCCTCGCGAGGTGTGGGCCCAGAGCCGCGTCGGATTCATCGGCGGCCTTTCGTTGGTCGCGCGCCTGAAATAGCGGCGTATCGTCGAATTGTTGATGGACCCGAGCGGCGAGCGTCAAAAGAAGAGTGTGGAGCAAGCCGCCCACGCGTCCGGCGACCGCCAGCTGGATTTTCGGACGATCTTCGAGCTGGAGGTGGGATACGTGATGCGAACCTTGCGCCGCCTGAGCGTCGCCCCCGCCGATCTCGAGGACATGGCGCACGAAGTGTTTCTGGCCGTTCACCAGCAGCTGCACCGCTACGACTCGTCCCGGCCGCTCCGTCCCTGGCTGTTCGGATTCGCCTTCCGCATCGCCTCGCACTATCGGAGAAAAGCCAAACGCGAGACGCCCCTCGCCGACGTCGACGGCGTGGTCGACGCCACGGACACGCCGGACACGCTGGTCGAGAAGGAGCGCCAGCGCAGGCTCGTGCTCGCGGCGCTCGATCAGATCGAGCTCTCGCGGCGCGCCGTGTTCGTGCTTCACGAGCTCGACGGCTTCACGTGTGAAGAAATCGCGCGCACGCTCGAAATTCCCATCGGCACGACGTACTCACGCCTGCGCCTGGCTCGCGAAGACTTCTCTGCCACCATGCATCGACTCCGAGCGAGGAGGGCCGTCGGATGAGACCGCTTCCCGATGATCTCGAGACCTTGCTCGACGCGGAGCGCGACATCGACGCGCCCGCGCCCGCGCAGCGCCAGCGCATGTTCGCGCGGCTCGAGCCCTTGATCCTGCCCGCCGCGATCGGAACGGGAGCACTCGCGGCCAGCGCGAGCGCGACCGCGGACGCCGCGGCAAGTGCAGGCGCGAGCGCCGCCATCGGAGGCGGGCTGCGCGCCAAGCTCGTCGCCGCGGTGGTTTCGGCGGCGATGGTCGGCGGCGCCGTGGGCGCAGCTGGACACGCCTACTTCGCGGCACCGCCCGCGCACGTGCCCGTGCCCGCGCCCACGCCCGCGCCCGCGCCCAAAGCCCCGGTCGAGCCTGCGCCGACTGCCTCGGAAGCAGCACCGCCGGAACCGGCTCCCTCCGCGGCGGCTCCGGCGCCCTCCGGCGCATCGCGCAGCGAAGAGCGAACGCGTGGCAAAGGCTCGCTCCGCGCCGAACGGCTGCTGATCGAAACCGCTTCGGCCGCGCTGATGCGCGGCGACAACGCTTCGGCGATCGCGGCTCTGAGACAGCACGCGCGCTCGTTTCCGAAGGGGGACCTCGCCGAGGAGCGCGAGGTGCTGCTGGTCAAAGCGCTCGCCGCGTCGGGGGACGGCGCCGCGGCCGAGCGCCGGGCGAAGGATTTCAAGAAAAAGTTCCCCGGCAGCATGCAAGAGGATTCGGTGGACAAGGCTACGCGCCCCAAATGACGCCGCGGTCATCCGCGACGCTGCTCGTCCTGCTGCTGGGTGGCTGCGACGTCGACACCACCGTCGGCTACAACGACGGCGAGGGCGCGCTCGTCGGCGGCGCGCGTTGCACGGCGGAGGCGCCGCTCGGCCGCTGCGCGGGCAGCCCGTGCGTCGTCACCGATCTGTTCGATCCGCCGCTCGGCGCGATCACGATCGCCGTCGACGCCGAGAACGCATTCTTCCTGTCCGGTCCCCAGGCCCTGGCCAGGCGCCCGCTCGCCGGTGGACCGAGCGTCGATCTCGCGAGCGCCGACAGCACGCTGATGCGCATGACGATCGACGATCGCTACGTGTACTGGACGGAGCTCAACGGCAAGGCGCGGGGCGTCCCGAAGGCGGGCGGAGCGTCCTTCGACGCGGGTTACGTGTTCGGCAATCCGACCGACATCGCGGTCGACTCCGAGTACCTCTACTGGGTATTGCCCGGGTTCGGCGAGGTAGCCATGGCGCCGAAACCCTCGGGCGAAGCGACGCACATCGGGGGCCAGGGGGAACCGCGTGCGATCGCCGTCGACGCTACGCACGTCTACTGGGTGAACGCCACCGAGCTCGTCCGAGCGCTCCGCGGAAACCTCGCGAGCGCCGAAGTGATCCTTTCCGATCTGGATGACCCGGTCGCGATCAGCGTGAGCGACGACGCCGTCTACTGGGCGTCAAAAAACGCCGTGTTCAGGCTGCCGAAGGACGGCGCCGGGGAAGCGGCGCAGATCGCCGGAGGTTTCGATGAAGTGAAGGCCATCGCCGTTTTCGGCAATACCGTTTACGGCGCGGGCATGGACGGCCTGTGGCGCGTGCCGGTGAGCGGGGACGACCCGTTCCTCCTCGACCGGCGGCCGATGAGCGCGCTGACGCTCACCTGTTCGGGGGTGTACGCAAGCGGCTGGTTCGACAGTGTATTCGTTCGCTACGCGCCGCAGTGAAATACGCGTGATCCGAAAATCGCCTTCGATGCCACTCGAACGACGTGGCCCATAGAACTACACGACATTTGGCGATTCTCGCCGCGTTGGCGCTGGTTGCTTGTAGCGGCTCGAGCTCGGAACCCGGCGGGGCGGCGGGGCAAGGCGGCAGCGCCGGCAACGCCGGCACCGGCGGCGGCGCGGGCAGCGGCGGCAGCGCGGGGAGCAGCGGCACTTCCGCGACGGGCGGCACGGCCGGGAGCGGCGGAGGCGGCGGCACCGGCGGAAGCGGTGGGGGCACCGACGGAAGCGGCGGTACTGGCGGAAGCGGCGGCACCGGCGGAAGCGGCGGCGGCACCGGCGGAAGCGGTGGGGTTGCCAACTGTGCCGCAGCTCGGCACACGCCGGGCGGCCCCGACGCGTGGGGCGGCTGCTGGCCCGGGCCGGACAACACCGGCGTGCCGGCGGGGACGGTGCTGACGCCTTACACCGGCCCCTGCCTCGTCACGGCGAACGGCACGGTGATCGACTCGAAGACGATCGATTGCGATCTGCGGATTCAGGCTGCGAACGTCAGCATCACTCGTTCAAAGATCAACGGCTCCGTCGCCACCGACGAGAACTCGACCGGCTATTCGTTCAGCATCTCGGACAGCGAGGTCGACGTGGGCGATCGCGCCGGCACGGGCATCGGAGCCGTGAACTTCACGGCCACGCGCGTCCACGTGCGCGGTGGCAACCGATCGATCCATTGCTGGCACGACTGCACGGTGACCGATTCTTATGCCCACGGGCAGTTCACGGATCCGAGCGGCACGGCCCATGAAAGCGCAATGCGCATGGGCCAATCGGCGACGTTTCGCCACAACACCGTGATCTGCGACGCTCCCGACGTGCCTCCCGACGGCGGTTGTTCGGCCGACCTGACGGGATACGGTGATTTCGGCCCGGTCCAGAACAACACGATCGACCGAAACCTGTTCGGCGCCACGACCGGCGGCTACTGCACTTACGGCGGTTCATCCAAGGGCAAGCCGTACTCGGACCAGACGAATCACATCGTGTTCACCAGCAACGTGTGGCAGCGCGGCAACCGGGCGAGCGATCACGGCGATTACGTTTGCGGCTACTACGGTTCGAACACTTCCTTCGATCCGGCATTGCCGGGCAACGTCTGGACCGACAACACGTTCGACGACGGAGCCCCCGTCGCCTCGTCGAACTAGAACTACTCGCGCAGCAAGCGCTTCAAGAGCTCGACCCGAGCTTCGGGCGCGCCGAAAAGTTCGCGATAGTCGAGCACGCTCTCCTTGATCGTCGCAAAGGCCTCGGCGCGATCGTAGATTTCCGCGATTTCGACCGGCCCCGAGCTCGAATCGGGCCGGCGCTTGTAGGTGAGAAAGTAGTGCCGTAGCCGATCGAGCATCGGCTTGGGAAAGTCCGCGATGTCGCGGTAGCCGCCGTAGGCCAGATCCGAGGTCAGCACCGCGATGATCTTGTCGTCCGCCTGGTCGCCGTCGATCATCCGGAGTCCTCCGATTGGCTCGACGCGACAAAGAAAGTTGCCGTGGCTCACCGTGCGCTCGGTGAGCACGCAGATATCCATCGGATCCCCATCCCCGTTCGCGACCGGTTTGCCGCTGCGGGCGCGGCAGCGCGCTCCGACGCGCGGGCCGCAATAGGTCTGCGGAACGAAGCCGTACAGAGCCGGCGGCATGCTCGAAAAGCGCTGTGGGCGGTCGATACCGAGATGGCCGCTCGGTTTGTCGAGCTCGTACTTGATCGTATCCGCGGGCACGATCTCGATGAACGCGTTCACGAGATCGTCCGTGGCGTGCGCGCCCAGCCCGTGCCAAGGGTGCGCTTGGAACATGAGCTTCAAGAGCTCGTCCAGCGGAGGCTTGGTTTGCGACATCGAGGCAAACATAGCCACGGCGAGCGCCGCAGCTCGGCTTGGAGATGAGCCCGATTCTGGGAGGGGCTGACCTCGAACCGACGATTTAGTGATGGCTCGCCGGAGCTCATGGCAAGCTCGTCCGATGCGAGGCCATCGAATGCGCGCCGCTCTCGCGAGTCTCGCGCTGCCGCTCGTGCTTTCGGCCTGTTCGGAAAGCTCCGAGCCGCCGAACGCCAACAACGGCGGCTCGTCCGCGAGCGGCGGCGCTGCGGGGAGTGCGGGCGCTGCGGGAAGCGGCGGCGCTGCGGGCACGAGCGGCTCCTCCGGTTCGGGTGGCACCTCCGGCGCGTTCGGCTCGGGCGGCTCTTCCGGCACCACGCAGAACCCGGACGGCGGCCCGCCCGACGACGACAGCGACATTCCGCAGGACAAGGACACCGGTCCCTCGACCTCCGCGTCGCGACTCAAGGCGTTCCCGCTCGGAGGCTCGAAAACCGCGCCGAACGGCTTTTACGAGTATCTGCCGCCGGGATACGGCGCGTCCTCGCGCGCGCCGTTGCTCGTGTTCTGGCACGGCATCGGACAGAACGGCAACGGCGGCTCGGAGCTCGACAAGGTCCTCGGTGAAGGCCCGCCGAAGCTCATCGATGCGAACCAGTGGCCAGACTCGCGGCCGTTCGTCGTCTTGATGCCGCAGTACGTCGGGGTGAACGGAGAAATCGCGCCGGGAAAGGGCTGCCCTTCGAGCGCGATCATCCACGCGTTTCTGACCTGGGCCCTCGACGAGTATTCGATCGACCCGAAGCAGGTCTTCCTCACCGGTTTGAGCTGCGGCGCGATCGGCTCGTGGGACTACCTGGGCGATCACCCCGGCACGACGGTGGCTGCCGCGGTGCTGATCTGCGGCAACCCCGGCGACCCCACCGAGACGGGCAGCGCCTGGGAGCGCGCGGGCTGTGAGATCGGCAACGCGGCGATCTGGTCGCTCCACGGCGACGCCGACAGCGTGGTTCCCTACGAACCCGATCGCGACACGATGCAGCGGCTGATCGCGTGCCCGAAGCCGCCGCGCCGCGCCGCGGTCTTGTCGACCCTCGAGGGCGCAGACCACGGGATCTGGCCTCCGATTTACGACCTGAGCTCGGGCCTCGGCAACGTGTACCAATGGCTGCTCGAGCACCCCAAGCGGTGAACCGAGGCGCGCGCCGGGTACTGGCGCTGGCCATCGGTGGCTGGTTGGCGTGGCTCGCCGCATCGTGCTCGGAGGACGGCGCGCCCGCCGCCGCGGGCAAGAACGGCGGAGGATCCGGCAAAGGCGGTACGAGCGGCACGAGCGCCACTGGCAGCGGAGCGTCAGGCGGCGCGAGTGGCACGGGCGCCGAAGCGTCGGGCGGCGCGAGCGGCTCCAGCGGATCAGGCGCAGGGGGAAACGCGGATGCCAGCGCGGGCACCGGCGGAAGCGCCGGTGCGAGCGGAACCGCGGGCGTTGGCGGCGGGGGCAGCGGCGGGACGGCGCCGCGGTTCATTCTGGGCGCCGACATTTCGAGCGTAGAGGAAGCGGTCGAGCGCGGCGCCCGCTACGTCGATACCGACGGCCAAGAGAAGGGGATGCTCGAGATCCTGAAGAATCACGGCATGAACTTCATCCGGCTCCGCACGTTCGTGAATCCCGAGGCCGCGTACGGGTATGCGTCGGGAACGGGGCAGTGTCAGGCCCGCGCGGAGGCCTACTGCGACGCCAATCACACGCTCGAGTTCGCCCGGCAAATCAAGGGCGCCGGGTTCGGGCTCTTGCTCGACTTTCACTACAGTGACACCTGG
>Ga0111538_10008159_pt1 | contig 14057 bp, 9 predicted proteins | sample SoiMethybrSBSTD1_FD_79669 | JGI IMG/M metagenome (GOLD analysis project Ga0111538, IMG submission 79669) | Bulk soil microbial communities from a Populus tree surrounding site in Tennessee, USA - Soil MetaG P. TD hybrid SBSTD1 (version 2)... | ecosystem: Environmental > Terrestrial > Soil > Tree... | reverse complement strand
TGGCTGGCTGATTCAACGGAACTTATAGCATCCAATGTCGTTGCCATTTTCTTCACACCCGGTACTAGAAAGGAAGAATAAAAAAGGCGAAGCTGGAGAATTAGCTAGCACTACTCTAAGAATGCATTAAAAATTAACACCTATTGATCGACTTATACCTACGCCAAATTTGATATTAGCTGCTGTAAAGTAACTGCACCATCGCGCTGGCGCCGTCGGATTAGTTTACTTCCTTAATCCTTTGATGAAAAACATATCTGCCACTTATTCCAAGTCGCAATCCGGTCCAGTCTGCCGTAATCGGTGTATTGCCAGCGCCAATCAAATAACTGTCCTTATTTTCATCGAACTTGAGTTTGCCTGCAAAGGCGCTGAAATGAAAACCTGCGGATACTTTGATACCAAAATTTCCCCAAGCCTTATGTAGTTCTACCGTAGGCTGCATTGTCGCATTTATCGAGTGAAATTTGTACGACTCCTTAAAACTTTGATCTCTTACCCTGGTGAAGCTAATAAGTTCCAGGCTTGTAAATGTTGCGCCGGGATGCAGATCAAATCGCATAAAGAAGTTATTCTTGAATTCCAACTCCTGACCTGCACTAAGAGCCAACGTATTGCCGCGCAGGAGTTGATCCGAATAGACCTCTCCAGAAAAGTCTTCATAATGGATCCTGCCAGCTGTCGAGGCGAATTGATAATAAATGCCGATAAATCCACCGCGATGCAGTCGGTACAAAAGGGAAGCGTCATATGTTAAGTAGGGCGGAAATTTTTCGGTGACCTGCGCTTTAACTGGAAATGTGGTCTGCATGTGTTCCTGAAAGTCTTGAAGATCGGCCATGCTATACCACCCTACACCTGTGCCGGCTGACACTTCAACCTGTGCACTCGCTTTTCCGCAAAGCAATAACGCAATAGCTAAGAAGACTTTTCTCATAACACCTTGATGTATTGACCCCCGTAGTTGAATAAATAGCCATTCATCAGTTGCCAACCGGTAGAGTACGCCGGAACGGTCCTGGTGTCGTTTGTATCGATGTTGATCAGGTAAACAACAGTACCATCAGTTTTCGCGCAAACTACATAATGAGTTACAGGGTCATAGCCAGTCATATTATACCCAGTTGGTAATTGTATGGTTCGCAACAACTGCAGATTAAGGGAGCTGACAATTGAAACCGATCCATAACTTCTCAACAATATCTCAGCATTGTTGTCTGGCCGGAACGAAAAAAAGGCCCCCAGATAAGGAAGGCCCCCAACCGGCACAAGATTATTGTTTTCAATTCTACTGATATGCATTCCGTTAACAGTAAGAGAAAATCCACCTTCATCTGACAGCACCCTGCTTTGTGGAGGTATATGCATTTTTGGATCGTAAGATGAATTTGTTCGCACGATAAAACTATTGTCATTCGTGTTCAGGATTGCCTCGCTCACGTGCTGATCCCAGAAAACTTGATTGTTTAGTGAAAAATATGAAACTAGGCCATTTGAGGATCCGTGAATGCTGTGCGGCTCAATGAAAAAACCAGACCAGTCATTAAAGTATATTTTATTGCCAGTCACAACGTTCCAACGGACGAGTTGGTTACCAGAGACGTAATAAACAAAATTTCCGCTATATGGTACCGCAATCACAGGGCTGAATACCCGGACGCTATCGGTAACTTTCATTTGATCGTCATAAAAATAAACGAGATCATATTGAGTGCTGTGACCTATCACTTTGCCACTCTGATAATACAGTGTAGGCGTTCCATTAATGCGCGACGTGGTTACAGGATTGAAAAACTCTCTTGATTCAAAAATAGCTTGCGTTTGGTCTTTTGGAAAAACCTGTAACATAACCGACTCGCTTCTGCCCCACAATACTTCGTTGAGCTTCAAAGTAAAAGTAGAATCAGAAGCGTTCGAAATTGTTTTACGGAGTGTTTGGTTCTCTGTAATGACAACACTTTTGAAGGCATTGTAGAACCTGGATGGCTTCCATTTAAGTAATGCGGTGCTGTCGCTACTATTATAGGTAAGAGTGAATTTCTGTTGTTCATTAATGTATGCGTTGTTGCTCACAGCGCTTCCAAATGCATTGATGACCGCCAACTGGTAGCTCGCTGATCCCCAAAGGAAGCTACTATCAACCCAAAACGTGGAAAGTGAATCATTAAACACTATTTCACGGTTCGGGGTGCCGCTAACAGTAAGTTTGTAGGAAATGAAATTTTTCTTAGTGAACCGCGTCCAGTCCAATCGGAGCCGACCATTCATCTCTGTAATATTCAATTCCGGAGTAGGGGGTGGATCGTTATCATATCTGACAACCTTAAGGACCCAACTTCTCCAAATCTGAAAAGTTTCGGCGTCGAGCTTATCGGCCAGACTTCCACTATTAGACTTGGCTTTGAATTGTATGGTGAGAAGATGGGTGCCAATTGCTATGTAAGACTGCGACAGGGTAAAGACTCCAGTACCGGAATAACTTGCAACAATTGGTTTTGAATCCAAAAGGACCTCGGCTATTTGAATTGTGGAAGGATGGGAAATATCAACATTAAAGTTGAAAGTTGTGGGTTGTTCCAGAAGAATCGTATCGCGGTCGTTGTATTCCGAAAGATCGATCGAGAACAGGGGTTCAATGCTCTTAACTTCATTGAAGAATTCTTCGCTGGGTTCATAGGCGCACCCCAGGAGAAATAGTCCCGCAAAAATTAGGAGTTTTGTAAATGAGGAGCTAACGGATCTACTTTCTGACATATCCTGGCGATCGGGCAGGCCATTCTTAGGCCCGGCTAAAATTCCAACTAAATACGGAAAAAGCCAAAGGAGTAACCAGTCGAACTAGTCAAGAATTGCCTCGGAAAATGTTCATGTGAATTCCAACGATCGCCTGCGAACAGGTGTCTTATGATTGAAGTGTATCTAAAATTGACGATGAAGGGTTTTCAGCGTTGGGTATTGATAAGTTGTCTGCTGCTCGGAGCTCAGGCCTGTGAACCGGAGGAGATTACTCCATCCAGCGATAATGCTGATCATTCAGGAGAAATTATCGATACTTCAATCTTTGGAGGCGAATGGATTTTAATTGATTATAAGAATGCATGGCTACCAACCGACCTTAGATACAAAGCTTGCTTGAAGTTTAACAGAAGCCAGGGGGATATCCACATTGCAACCGGAATAAGTTTTGTTAATCAATATTCCGGTGGCTGCAAGCTTGATGAGGAGCACGGATTGCTCTCCGTCGATAATATAATTTCGACAAAGATGGGTGGGACTCCTGACGAGAATTCTGCGGAGGAGAACTATTTTAAGAACCTAATGAGTGTGAAGTCTTATGAGCTCGCAGGCGACTACCTCACCTTATATTTTGACAATAAGGAAGTGGGTTACTTTGTGCGAAAAAAATAAAAATACCCCTATACCTCTATACCCTATACCCTATACCTTTCCCTCACTGCCAGCCTCCGCCAAGCGACTTGTAAATATTCACTTTAGCATTCATCTGCTTAAGCTTTATTTCAATAAGGTCCATTCTGGATTCTAATGCCTCACGCTGTGTTAACAAAACTTCCAGGTAATCAGCCCGGGCTGAAGTAAACAGGCTATTTGATATAGTGATGGACTGTGTAAGGAGCTCCACTTCCCTCGCTTTGGTTTGGTAACTTTTTGCAAAGTTGTCGACTTTGGAAAGTTGATTGACAACCTCCAGGTAGGCGTTCAAAATGGTACGCTCATAATCATACACCTGCTGTATTTGAGTAGCATTGGCGCTTTTGTAAGCGGCGGTGATCGCATTTCTATTGATGAGAGGTGCCATCAAGTCACCGGCCAAATTATAAAACATTGACTCCGGTTTGATCAGGTAGCTTAGATTGAATGCCTGGAATCCAGTCCCGGCCACGATCCTCAGCGAAGGGTAGAAGTTTGCCCGCGCAACCTTGACATCTAATTTTGCAGCTTGCAGTTCAAGTTCAGCCTGACGTATATCGGGACGGTTGGCCAATAATTGTGAAGGCAGCCCCGCCGTTACTGAGTCCAGCGAGATATCAGTGAATCCGACGGAGTTTCTTCGTATGCCTTTCGGGAATCCGCCCGTCAGGAAGTGAATTCTGTTTTCGGTCTCGACGATCCGTTGCCTGATTTCGTATTGAAGATTTTGGGTATTGAGCAACTGAGCTTCGAATCGGTTCACGGCCAGCTGCGTAGTCTTCGCCGCATCTTTTTGTCGCCGGACTATTTCAAGCCCGTTAGTTTGTATATCGATATTTTGTTGAATGATTGCAAGAAGGTTGTCAAGCGCCATCAGTTCGTAGTAACTGTTGGCAATTTCAGCAATCAGGCTTGTGACCATAAAATTCCGGCCTTCAACTGTTGCGAGGTACCGAGTTACCGCTGATTTTTTCGCGTTCCTCAGCTTTTTCCAAATATCGACTTCCCATGAAGCGTGCAGCCCAATCATATAATCATTGAGCGGTTCAGGAAATGCTGTCTCAGGTGCGATCTCAAGATTTTCATCCACGGATCCGTTCCGGGTATACCTTCCTGCTTTCTCAAGACCAGAACCTGCGCCCAGATCAACAAAAGGAAGATATTCTCCTTTTCGGGCGCGAATTTCGTTTTTACTGATCTCAATTTCCTGCAACATTATATTCAACTCCTGATTGTTTCTCAATGCCGTATCGATCAACACATTCAGATTTTCATCGGAGAAATAATTCTTCCAAACGACCTTTGCAATGTTTATTGAATCCTCAACATTGCCAAAACGTGTCGGGACTGACTTGTTTTCTGTTTTAACGGTGAGCCGCGGGGTACAGCACCACATCAGTGCCGACAGACAAATCAATGCAACGGATTTATACCTTTTCCTTCGTTTCATTTTTGAATTTGATTTTTTTCAACAACTTTTTAATCATTGAGGCTTCCTCGTTGTTTTCTACATATTCTTCGCTCAACGGTTTCTCGTCTTCGTCTTGGATCAGCTTTTTGCCTTCAGCAAGTTTTCCAAAAATGTAATACAGACCAGGAATGACGATGACACCTAAAATTGTTCCGAACACCATACCTCCAAGGGACGAAGCACCAATCGTGCGATTGCCCTTTGCGCCAGGACCGGTCGCGACTACCAAGGGGATCAAGCCTGCAATGAATGCGAAGGAAGTCATAAGGATTGGACGAAAGCGTACTCTCGCACCTTCAATTGCCGCTTCGAGCACAGTTGCTCCTTTCTGATGTTTCTGCACGGCAAACTCTACGATCAAGACCGCATTTTTCCCCAGGAGACCCAAGAGCATGATTACTCCAATTTGCGCGTAAATATCATTTGCCAGTCCCATTAACTTTAGGAGCAGGAACGATCCAAATACCCCGACAGGAAGTGAAAGGATTACTGCCAATGGTATGATAAAACTTTCGTATTGGCCGGCCAGGATCAGATAGACAAATATCAAGACAACAACGAAAATGTAAAGAGCTTCATTTCCCCGGTTAGCTTCGTCAAATGAAAGGCCTTCCCATGCCACGTCGTAGCCCTGCGGAAGTGTTTCGTTTGCTACTTCCTGAATGGCATGAATAGCGTCTCCACTAGTATAACCGGGCGCTGGAATTCCCCTGATAGAAGAAGAAGTGTATAGGTTAAAACGAGTGATCTCGTTAGGCCCCTGAGTCTTTTGCATTGTCATAAAGGATGAGTAAGGGACCATTTCATCGCGATCATTCTTAATGAACAAGTCCAGAATATCGGTAGGCATCTTTCGGTATTGAGGTGCTGACTGTGTGTAAACTTTAAAAAAGTTTCCAAACCTGACGAATCCTTGCTCGTATGTGCTGCCGATGAGAATGTCAAGGTTTGACATAGCCTTTCCGATGGAAACACCCTTTTGCATAGCCAGCTCGTTGTCGATGATCAACTCGTACTGTGGATAGTTTGCAGCGAAAAAAGTAAATAACCCCGTCAGCTCTTTTCGTTGCCCGAGGGCATGCATGAACTCGGTATTTATCTTGTCGAATTCCTGGTAATCCACGGTGCTGTGCTTGTCGAGAAGTCGTAAGGAAAAACCGTCTGAAGATCCATAACCAGGAACTGCTGGTGGTTCGAAGTATTCAACGACGGCACCCATATCCTTCGTTTTCTCTTCGAGCTCCTCAATGATCTCGGTCACGGAATGTTCACGCTCCGACCAGTCCTTCAAGTTGATAATACACGTTCCCGCATTCGAACCCCGACCTTCAGTCAGAATTTCATATCCTGCAAGAGATGAAACAGACTGTATGCCTTCAACTTCTTCTGCAATCTCCTGTAGGTGTCTTGATACGTCATTTGTTGTCTCCAGTGTGCTCCCTGGAGGGGTTTGAATGATTGCGTAAATCATACCCTGATCTTCATTGGGAATAAAGCCAGCCGGCAACGTTTCATTGATAGCAAAAATACCAAAGCCAAATGCAAGCAATATTCCATATGTAACTACCTGGCGGTTGGCAATCAGTCGCAACAAGCCCGTATATTTACCGGTGAGCTTTTCAAACTTGCGGTTAAAGGCACTGAGTAACTTATCAATGGGCGATTTTCTTTTCGGCCTTCCATGGGGATTCTTTAGGATCATAGCACAGAGTACCGGTGTGAGTGTAAGCGCAACGACCCCCGAGAGAACAATCGCACTTGCCATCGTGATCGAAAATTGCCGGTAGAAGATTCCGACCGGACCTGTCATGAATGCAACGGGAACGAATACTGCGGTCATGATCAGGGTAATAGCAATGATTGCACCGCTGATTTCTCCGAGCACTTTTTTTACCGCATTGAAAGGAGAGAGGTGTTCTTCTTCCATTTTTGTGTGCACGGCTTCAACAACCACAATTGCGTTGTCGACCACAATACCAATGGCAAGAACAAGCGCGAAGAGTGTGATCAAGTTTATGGTCAATCCAAATAACTGCATGAAAACAAATGCACCGATAAGTGACACAGGAACGGCAAGGGTTGGAATAAGCGTTGATCGCCAATCACCAAGAAAAATGAAGACCACTAGTGCCACCAGTACAAACGCTTCAACCAAGGTGTGAAGGACCTTGTCGATAGAAGCATTTACAAATTTTGAAACGTCGTAGTTGATTTCATAGCTCATTCCTGGAGGAAAATCTTCTTCCAGTTCTTTAAGCTTAGCCTTAACGCCATCGATTACTTTACTCGCATTGCTTCCAAAATTTTGTTTCAATACGATAGATGCCGCCGGATACCCATCCTTATTAGAATAAATGTCAAAGAACTCACTGCCTAATTCAACTTCTGCAACATCTTTGAGCTTAAGGATCTCTCCGTCGGGATTCGCCCTGACGATAATATTGTTATACTCCTCGGGTTTATTGAACCTTCCTTTATAGGTTAAGACATATTCAAGTGACTGAGGTGTTTTTCCTGAGGCCTGGCCAAGTCGCCCTGGTCGTCCAATAACACTTTGTTCATTTATTGCCTCCATTACTTCCTCGGTGGAAACATTGTAGGCACGCATGCGATCGGGTTTTAACCAGATACGCATAGCATACTGCCGGCTTCCAAGAATTTGAGCGCGGCCCATTCCACTTATCCGCTGTAGCTCGGGCAGGATATGAACATTGGCATAGTTATACAGGAATTTTTCATCAGCATGTTTGTCAGTGCTGTACAAGTTCACATACATCAACATACTGGGTTGTATAGGGGAGATGATGACCCCCTCTCTTTGAACCAATGGCGGAAGATTATTCATCACCTGGTCAACTCTTGTTTTTACGTTGACGACAGCGGCATTGGGATCTATTCCTGGTTCAAATACGATCTGAATGGTAGCCTCTCCGGCACTCGTAGCGTCGGATATAATGTATTGCATTCCTTGAACACCATTGATGGCTCGTTCCAAGGGGACCAATGTAGTCTCAACCAATACTCTTGCGCTGGAGCCCGGGTACGCGATAAAGATATTTACCCTGGGTGGTGCAATCTGCGGAAACTGAGAAATCGGTCTCGTATTGATTGCAAGGATTCCCAAAAAAATGATACCAACAGATATTGATATTGCCAGTACCGGCCTTTGAATAAATTTACTAAACATGAATGTAATTTTTTAGGTTATCTATTCAGCGTGAAGCTGGTTCATTTGGGCTATAATCTGTCGTACATCGTGCATTGCAAATTTGATCTTTTGATTGTTCTTGACTTTTCGCAAGCCCTCCACGAGGATTTTGTCAGTTTCCATCAGGCCAGACTGCACTGCGTATAGGTGAGGCAACTCCGTGCCAACTGTAATTTGCCTTGATTTCACGACACCATTATCGTCAACAACGTAAACATATTTCTTATCAAGAATTTCGAACGTCGCTTTTTGAGGAATGATCAATGCGTCATGAAGAACCGCCGGCATGAAGATGTTTCCCGTTTCACCGTGTCTTAAAATGCTCTTGGGATTCGGGAAGGTCGCTCGGAATGCAATGTTACCGGTTTCATTATTAAAGTCGGCCTCTATTGTTTCAACAAAACCGTCGTGCTCGTACATTTGGTTATTTGCCATCTGAAGCAGTACTTTCTTATCGCTGTCAGATTTAGCTTTCGTCATGTAGTCGAGGTATTCAGCCTCAGGTACGTTGAAGTACACCCACATTTTGCTATTATCAGAAAGGGTAGTGAGCAATTCACCTTCGTCAAGCAGGCTACCCAATCGGACCTGAAACCTGTCCATGATTCCGTCAAAAGGTGCAGTGATTCTTGTAAATCCTAAATGCGCTTGTGCCAATGCTACTTCAGCTTTCGCCTTATCAAGCCTGGCTTTTCCCAAAGCGAGTTCATTCTGTGAAACGATGTTGTTGTCAGCGAGACTTTTTGTGTTGAGATATTCAATCTCGGCGAATTTAACTTCAGCTTCAGCCTTCTGCAATTCAGCCTGGTAAATCATTGGCATGATCTGAAACATAAGTTGACCTTTCTTCACGAATTGTCCTTCGTCTACATAGGTATTTTGCAAGTATCCTTTTTCAAGTGCTCTTAATTCTATGTGCTGGATCGCGCGGATTTGACAAACATATTCGTTCATTACCACGGTATCTTTTTTTATCGGTGTGGTTACGATAAAAGTACTTTCGTCATGATTTTTTTCTTTATCATGATGGCAACTAACCGAAATGAAAAATGTTGCCATACTAGCGAGAATAAGAACTCTCTTCATAAAAATAATTTGTTTAAGGAAAAATTGTTTAAGCCGTAGTGTGTAATCAAGCAATGAACTCAGCGCTTACCCCACACGTGGCAGTCTAGACAGACTTAGTTGAATTGAGAAGAAAAAGCAATCAGATTAGAAAGCTCTTCCAGGAATGATGAAGTATAACGAGTGAAATAGTTGGACGTTTTTGCAATGACCACAAAAACTGAAGTAACAGATTGTTTGAGTTATCTCTTCCGTTCTTTTCTGACAGCTGCAGTGAATGAGTACTAAATTCCTCGTCAGGAACAGGTTCTTTTTCTAACTCATTATCATCAGGGAATTCGGCGTTGGGATGTCCGGGCTCCGACTGATGAGAGACTTGTCCATGAACCCCTTTCTCCTTAAGTGAATGGTAATCTTGGTTGTTAAAATTCGCAAGGGTAGAGGAGTAAACAAAAACCAATAATAGCACAATGTTGATCATCACGCTGGAGCGCGCTGTAACGATTCCCGAGCAAATATGACTAACACTATGTTTGCTTCGAACGAGCATAATCGACAAAGCTAACAAACATATTGAAAACCATCAAGAATTCGCTAGATGAGTTAGGGTAGTGTTATCGTAAATGACTGTTTGAGCCGCTATTTTAGTTGGATGGCACGCATGTCGACTGTCTAAATCAAAAAATAACCGCTTGTTGAACGCGGGTCCTACTTGGAACCTTCTGTTCAATAAGAGAGAAAGTTACTAACCGACATCGTAGTCTTTTGCTCGAACACTGTCTAATGCGATGCACTCGATTGCAATTCAATAACCTTATAGTCTATTTCCATGAAATCTTCGACCTCATTAAGCCAGCGAGTTTGCACGAAAGCTGTATGATCAGGATGGTTGTTATAGCGATCATAGGCTTGTTGGTCCGCAAATTCCATAGATAATCCAAAAGCAAATTTATTCTTCTTGCTGATTTGTTTCAGGCACTCAAACTTTTCAACGCCGGGGATAACAGCGAGTTTTTTCGCAGCATTCAAAAATGCATTCTCTTTTGCAGAACCACGTTCATGTTTTAACTGAAAAACCACTGTGTGGCGAATAAACTTGTTCTCAGGTCTCATATTATGTTGGATTAATTTGTCGGTGGGTTTTGTTACCACCGGTCGTTTTGTGAAAAACTAAACTCAGATAAACATGCTAGTCCATCCTAACACTCCCCTATACCCTATACCGTATACCCTATACCCTATACCTCCGCCTATTCATTTCCATTCCAGATATCATGCGTCGTCAACCATGAACCATCATCCTGACGTTCAAGGATGTTGATGTATTTAGCAGTTGAGAAAAGCGTGTCACCTCCGCTATGGGGAACGAGCTTGACCTTTGCGTATCCTACACCATAAGCAAGATCGCCCGAAACCTTTACTTCCTCGTAGCCACTCTCAAGAAATGTTTTGTACTGATCAAAGATACTTTGATAATATTTGCGCACAGCCTCACGTCCTTTACCTGATTTCATAGTAGGAGCAAGTAGCATCCCGTTTTCTGTAAATGCGTTCGCTATTACATTGGCATTTCCCTCATTGAAAGCTTTCGCACGCGCTGCACTCAGGGCTTTGATCTCAGAAATGTCACCGGCTTTATCCTGACTGCCTCGCTTGCTGGAACAACCCCAGCAGACTATGAGAAACATCATCGTGATCATCAGTAGTTTTTGCATCGCCGTAATTGTGTTGAGCTGCAATTTAGGAATGAAGAAATCAATAAGCCAGCTACCGCCTGATGGTTCGGCGGCGTAACCAAAATAAATTCTTTACCTTAGTATTGGGCTTATGATTCAATAGGACTTCGGATAGCTGGGAAAAATCGCTGGTCTCAAAGCCTTACCGTTTTTGATATCGACAGAGTATCATTGAAGAATACTTCTACTCATTAAGAAAACGAATTCGATGACGCAGGCCCGTCAGCTAGCTGCAATTATGTTCACCGATATTGTCGGCTATACGGCCATGATGCAGGCCGATGAACAAAAGGCAGTGGCCGTAATTAAACATTATAACTCCTCACTTGAAGAATTGGTACGCCAATATAATGGCCAGGTATTAAACTATTATGGCGATGGCAGCCTTTGTATTTTTCACAATGCCATGGATGCGGCTAATTGTTCGCTGGATTTACAAAAAGAATTAAAGAATAATCCCGGGGTTCCGTTGCGTATCGGCTTACACATCGGCGAAGTTTTTTTTGAAGAGGAAAAAGCCTTGGGTGATGGCGTGAACCTGGCCTCAAGGATCCAATCACTGGGCCAGGAAAATAACATCCTGGTTTCAGCAGAATTTTATGATAAAATAAAAAATAATTCTGCCTTTTCCGTTGTCTCGTTGGGTCAATTTGAATTTAAGAATGTCACCAAATCATTGGAAGTTCTTGCGCTATGCAATGAAGGATTATCTATTCCGCGTCGGAGCAAGATGGAGGGGAAGTTAAGGAAGAAATCGACGCTGAAAAAATTAATAATTGCCACATCGTTGATCCTCTTTTGTGCAGCAGTGTTTTTTATTGGTAAAACATTTTTGCCGGGAGAGAGTGCAGCAGCATCTAATGAACAATCCATTGCGGTACTGCCCTTTGTCGATATGAGTCCTGATAAAGATCAGGAATATTTTAGTGATGGTATGAGTGAAGAATTACTTAACCTTCTATCAAAAATTCCTGATCTAAAAGTTATCTCACGTACCTCATCATTTTCTTTTAAAGGGAAAAATGAGGATGTCCGTAAGATTGGTGAAAACCTGGGCGTTGCTAATGTCCTGGAAGGCAGTATTCGGAAATCGGGTAATAAAATCCGTATTACCGCTCAGTTGATCGAAGTACGGGAAGGAACTCACCTTTGGTCTGAGACATTCGAGCGGGAGATGTCGGATGTTTTTGCTATCCAGGATGAAATTTCAAAAAAGATCGTTGACATTTTGAAGATCACGTTGACCACCAAAGATGCAAATCAACTAAGAGGGAGTTTCACAAAAGATCCCGAAGCGTATGAGGATTTTCTGATGGGTCGTTTTCATTGGAACATGAGGACTGAAGAAGGAATCAAAAAATCAATTGGGTATTTTGAAGATGCGATCAAGAGAGATCCCAATTATGCGGCTGCATATGCCGGACTGGCGGACACATATCTTACACTCTATGACTATGGTTTGATGTCAATTGATGAATCAACTTCAAAGGCAAAAGAGGCAGCACTGCGAGCCTTGACTATCAATGGGATGCTTGCGGAAGCACACAATTCACTAGCCCACGTCGATTTGCATGAGTGGAAGTGGAAAAGTGCAGTAGAAGGGTTCCAACGTGCCATTGAATTAAACCCAAACTATGTGCTGGCCCACCATTGGTATGCGCTTTGCCTTACGTCGTTAGGCAGATCAGATGAGGCGGTGAATGAGATGAAGAAAGCCAGGGAGCTTAATCCTCTTTCGACACGTATAAATGGTGATCTCGGGATGGCATATCTTGCTGCGGGAGAATTTGACAAAGCTATAGAGCAAGAGCAAAAAACCCTGGAACTGAATCCGAACGCCGTAGGGCCTTTCTGGATACGTGGTATGGCGTACCAGCAAAAGAAATTGTATGATTCTGCGATAAAAGACTTTCGCCATGCATTGGAACTTTCGCCTGGCGATCCTGATTTTCTCGCTGCTCTTGGACATGTATATGCTTCAAGTGGAGATACTGTTGCCTCACGGAACATTCTTGACACGTTATTTATTGAGAATAAAAAACAACCGGTATCTCCATTTTGTTTCGCTCTTGTTTATGCTGGACTTAACGATAAGGAAAAGGCTTTAGAGTGGCTGGAAGAAGCGTACAAACAAAAATCAGGCTCGGTTCGTTACCTAAAGATGGAACCGCGTCTGGACGTACTACGCAATGAACCACGTTATTTGGTACTTATGGAAAAGATCGGATTACGATAAATGATCAATCATCAACATCAATAATCTTTTATATACGTTCACGGATTAATATCCATCTTAACAGCAGTCTCGTAATCCGTATAATGAACGTATTTTTTTACATTCATCCAGAGAAGCCTGGGTGAGCCGTCCATCGGGTGATTTCTGATCACAAAGGGTCGTACGTTATCAAAGTTTGAATTTGTTGTGATCTCAGTCACCTTCCAATGTTTTCCTTTGTCAGGCGTGGTCCATTTTTCAATTTCGAATTTGTTATTCTTCGTACGCGAAAGATAAACCGTGGATGGATCCTGGTGATCGAGGATGATCCCTCCGGAATAATTCCGTTCCGTTTCAACAGCTCCCGCCGGAGTATGTGGGAACCAGCGTCCGGAATTTAAAAGTTTATGGTTGACCCATTTGCCCTGATCCCACAGAGCATAATAATATAGATGAGTGGAATCATTCGGGAATCGGGAATACACGATCACCGGATCACCTTCCAGATCTTCTGCCACATCCCAGATCCAGGCTTTTTCTTTTGTTGTCGTTGCGTCGTATACAACATCGGTCTGTCGCGGTTCCACGGGCAAGGCGGTCCATGCTTTTATTCTTTTTCCATTTGCTTTGTGCAGATAGCCATTGCGGTATTTAGCATAATAAATGGAGTTAGAAGCCTCAGCATTGGGGTGGCCGTCGGTAAAGGCGAAGTGAATCACATTTTTGTTGTTGGAAGCGATTTTTACATAGGGGCGCCTGTCTTTATAGAGTCTTTCAGGTAGGATGAAAATTTTTCCCTGCGACCAGGTTTCTCCATTATCGGTTGACATGGAAAAATTAGGTTTATAGTCCGCTCCGCGCCAGAATAAGTACAATGTATTTTGCTCATCAGCCAGCTGGCAAAGGTTTGTGTAGGTATATGTGTTGCTGACT
>Ga0111538_10008158_pt1 | contig 14058 bp, 19 predicted proteins | sample SoiMethybrSBSTD1_FD_79669 | JGI IMG/M metagenome (GOLD analysis project Ga0111538, IMG submission 79669) | Bulk soil microbial communities from a Populus tree surrounding site in Tennessee, USA - Soil MetaG P. TD hybrid SBSTD1 (version 2)... | ecosystem: Environmental > Terrestrial > Soil >... | reverse complement strand
GGTCTTCACGAAGTTGTGCTCCAGACGGTGGCGCAGCGCCGATTCCTGGTCGCGCGGGCGCGCCGACTTCAGATGGGCGTACGCGGCGTCGAGGGACGGGAATTCCGTCGGCGACTCGAGCATCCGGTTCGCCGAGCCCAGCACCTTGATCGTCTCGGCGCGGGTCGGGAAGAAGTTGCTGGTGTGCGGTCCGCCGACGAGCCCGAGCCCCAGGATGCGCTCCGGGTGAACCGCCGCGAACACCTGGCCGACCCGGCCGCCCAGCGACTGACCGGCGACGATCGCCTTGTCGATCCCGACGGCCTGGAAGAATAGGAGCAGGTCGCTGGAGTACTCCTCCGCGGAGTAGTCCCCGTCGGGCCGCCCGCTGTCGCCGTGGCCGCGCTGGTCGAGCGCCCACACGTGGTATTGCGAGCCGAGCGCGCTCGCCGTCGCCTCCCACATGCGCCCGTAGCCCGAGGACGGATGCAGGAGCACCATGTGCGGCCCGGCGCCGGGCCACTCGTAGTAGTGGATCGTGAGGCCGCTGGCCAGGGTGACGTTCTTCTCGTGGAAGGCGAGCGGCGCTGGAGAAGTCATCGGCTGGTCCCTCCCGGCCGGCATTCTACGGTCCGGCGAGTTTCTCCGCACGCGTATACTGTGCCGGCCCCGGCGGCTGTGCGCGCTGCAGGCCGTCGCGGGGCTGGGGCCCCGCCGGCCGAGGCGCGCCCATGGATCAAGAACGAGAGGAGGGCGCCGATGCCGAGAGTGGCGCTGGACCTGAACAAGGCCGAGGATCGACGACACGTGAAGGGCGAGTGGCGCGTGGCGCCGGGGCTGGTTCCCGGCGCGCCCAACGAAGGGCTGAAGGCACAGCTCGTCTCGACGCCTGCGCGGCTGGCCGATCATGACGACTCCGCCTGGGACATCTGCGCCAACATCCGCGAGAGCCGCTCGGTCGGCTTCACCTTCGCGTGGTATCGCATCAAGCTCGAGGTGCCGGCGGCGATCGGCGGCGTCGCCCTGGCCGGCTCCCGCCTGTGGTTCGAGACCAACATCGACAACTACGGCGAGATCTGGGTCGACGGCAAGATCGACCGGAGCACCGGCGTCATCGTCGGCCTCAACGCCCAGCATCGCGTGGAGGTGAGTGGAAGCGCCGTGATCGGCCAGAAGCACGTCATCGCATGCCTGGTCGGCAACGGCCCGCTGGCCGAGCCGCGCGGCGGCATCTTCATGCGCTACGCGACGCTCGCGTTCGAGTCACCGGGATAAACCTCTATCGATTCGTCAGGCGGCTAGCGCGATGGGGAGCGGCTGTCGCGCTGATCATCCTCGGGCTCGTGCTGTCTGTCCCCGGCATTCCGGGCCCGGGCCTGCTCGTCGTGCTCCTCGGCGTCTTCGTCCTGTTGCCCGAAAGCCGCTGGCTCCGCAAGAAGTACGTCGCGCTCGCCCGCCGGTACCCGAAGCTCTTTCATCTCGTGGAAGCCCGGCGCGCGCGGGCCCGGCATGCTCGCCGCTCTCGACACAGTGGGCGGTAGTCGACCCGGAAGCCTGCCAGTCCCGACGATAGTCGCAACGGGCCCCGGCGACAGTCCAGTTGTGGCGCTCCAGGGTCGTCGCTAGAGTTCCTGGAATGCTAGCGGTTTCGCGGGTTTCCATTCTCCGGAGGCTTGTCCTGGCCGTTGCGATCGCGGTGGGCGCCCCGGTCGCCGCCACCGCTCAGCCCTATCCTGTGCCACCGACCTGGGGTGGGGACTTCTGGTCGCGGCCCCGGCTCACCGGCGACTGGTTCGGCTTCCGTGACGAGATGGGCAAGAAGGGCGTCGTGGTCGACATCGACGTGCTTCAAATCCTGCAAGGCAACGCCACGGGTGGGCGAGACACGGGAGTGTCCTATGGGGGCACGGCCGAGTACACGCTGAACGTGGACACGGGCAAGCTCGGGCTCTGGCCCGGCGGATTCTTCCGGGCCTACGCGATGTCGGGCTTCGGCAAGAGCGAGAACGACGACGCCGGGGTCATCAGCGCAGTGAATATGGCGGCCCTCCTGCCCGAGCCCCACACGTCGACCGCCCTCATGGATCTCACGTACATGCAGTTCTTCGCCACGTGGATCGGCGTGTTCGCGGGAAAGGTCTACATGCTCGACGCCGACGCCAACGAATTTGCCCACAACTATCGGACGCAGTTCTTGAACTTCGGCTTGAACATCAACCAGGCCGCCACCCTGGCGCCGATCTCCGCGTGGGGCGGCGGGCTCGTGGCAGTCCCCTGGAAGGACGCGCTCATGACGGTCAGCGTCCTCGATCCGGACGGCACCCCCGTCGACAACAGCCTCGCCGGCGCGTTCAGCAGCGGTGTGCTGGTCGGGGCCGAGGGGCGCGTGACCATCCGGCCGTTCGGGCTCGCGGGCCATCAGCTCGTCGGCGGCTACTGGAGCAACAAGGAACGCCTGCGGATCGATCAGGATCCTTCCAACATCGCGCTCTTCCTCGCCGAATCCCGCTTCCCGCGCCTGGAGAATCCGGGTCCGATGCTCCGGCGCATCCTCGAGCGATTCTTCCCCCAGTTCCTGGTGCCCGTGCAGCCGGCGAAGACCCAGGACTACACGTGGACGGTCTACTACAACTTCGACCAGTACCTGTGGAACCCGGGCAGCGATAAGAATCGAGGTCTCGGCGTCTTCTTCCGCTTCGGCGCCTCCGACGGCCAGGTGAACCCGGTCAAGTACGCCTATAACGTCGGGTTCTCGGGCAACGGGGTGGTGCCCGGGCGCGCTGACGACACGTTCGGCGTCGGCTGGTCGCGGATCCAGTTCAGCAACAATCTCGTCCCGTTTCTCCGCGATACCCTGCACCTGGGTCTCGATCACGAGGATGCGGTCGAGCTCTACTACAACGTCGCGGCGACCAAGTGGCTCGGCGTGACGGTCGATCTCCAGGTCGTCAATCCGGGGCTCAAGAAGACGCTGACGTCGAGCGGCGAGCTCAAGGATGTGAACACCGCAGTCGTCGGCGGACTGCGCGCCTACGTGCGCTTCTAGGGATCGTGGCGTGCCGGATCCTGTGTCGTGGAAGATCCTCGTCACCGGCCACTTGCCCGAGTACGTGTACGAGCAGGACCGCTTCGACCGGGATGTCCCGTTCGAGGAGCTGAAGCGCCTCGGGCACATCAACCAAAGGGCGCAGAAGGCGGACAAGTCGTCCGACTTTTCGCGCCTGATCCGGGTGGGAGCGCCGTGATCGACGGGCGGCAGGCCCGATGAGCCGAGTCGCAATCGGTGACAGCTCGATCAACTTCGAGCTCCGAGCCTGGACGAGCCACTTCAGGCGGTGGGCCACGATCCAGACCGAGCTGGCGGGGGCGGTCTATGCGGCGCTGCGTGACGCCGGGATGACGTTCCCATTTCCCCAGCGCGAGGTCCGGCTGGTGCACGATGCCCCGGAAGGACCGCGCGGGAGCGCCTCACGACCTTCGGACGGCTGATCCGTCTGGCGGCGCCCGTTCGCTGCTACTTCGGTTCGGGGGCCGGCACGTCTCGACTCATGCTCTCGCGCAGGTCGACCAGCGCCTGATCGAAGGCGTCCACGCGAATCCAGCCCAGACGCGGGTACTCGATGTCGAGGATGACGAACACCGCGATCGCCATGACGAGCGCGAACCCGAGCATGTGCAAGCGGCTGCGCACCTTGCTGCCGGTCATGCCGTAACCGGCCAGGAAGGACGCCGCCAGCGCCAGCCCGAAGAGCATCGCGAAGACCGCCCGCGGCGGGTGCAGCTGCGCCGCCATGGTTCGGGTCGTCGCGATGTCGATCATCGCGTTCAGCGCGGGCAGCAGGAGCAGCGGCGCCGCCAGCGCCGCACCGTCCGCCTGGACGGCGTCTACCGCCTGGCGCCAGATTTCTCGCTGTAGCTGGTTGCCCCGGGCCCGGGACTCGCGGACGGCCGCCAGGTCCGGAATCTTCCGGTAGGTCTCGATCCGAGAATCCAGGTAGCGCCGGAAGCTCTCGCGCAGCGGCGGCTGGAAGTCGGCGGGGAGCACGTCGAGCCGGAGGTAGGCCGTGCCGATATTGTTGGTCTCCTCGACGATGAGCTGCCGCCGCGCGTCGAATCGGGCGGTCGCTCCGGAGAAGGTGAACGCGATGAGGAGCCCCAGCACCGCGAAGACCGCGCCGTCAACCGCGCCGATGCCCTCGGCGGCGTCGCTCGAATCGTCTTGCCATCGCCGGAAGCCGAGGCGCCGGCCGATCTCCAGAAAGAGCAGCATGCCCACGAACAAGCTGGAGGTGAACAGGAAGACGGCCGCGCCGTGGCTCATGTCGTGTCCTCGCGACTGCGAGTTGGATGTCCCGAAAGCGGGCCCAGTGTACCTCGCGCCCGGGAGCGACAGGGGCACGGCGACGGGCTATCATGGGCCGCGAAGCGGACATTCGAGATCCAGGAGGCGACCGATGGCACTGCAGGTGCGGCGAGTGATCACGGGCCACGACGCGAACGGCAAGGCGATCGTGAAGATCGACGAGGTCGCGAAGAACGTCACGTCGGGCCGGCCGGGCGCGACGGCCTGCAACATCTGGACGACGGAAGGATTCCCAGCCAACAACGACGGCGCCGCCGACGAGGGGCTGCGCAAGGTCGCCACGACCCTGAAGAACGGGACGATCTTCCGCATCATCGAGTTCGCGCCGGGCCTCGCGGCCCGCAATCACCGTACCGACTCGATCGACTACATCGTGATCATCTCGGGCGAGATCGACATGGAACTCGACGGCTCGGTCGTGCATCTCAAGGCCGGCGACGTCATGGTGCAGCGGGGCACCATCCACAACTGGGTCAACAACGGCACAGCGCCGTGCGTGCTGGCCGTGATTCTCATCGACGCCAAGTCGGTCGAGGTCGGCGGGAAGGTTCTGAGCGCGGCCGGGTAGATGGCCGACACGACGCGGACCCCTTCACGGTTGTGGAAACTGATGACCCCGGAGCAGCGGCATCGCGCCGCCTCTGCGCTCTGGGGCACGGATGAAGCGACCAGCGATCAGATGCAGGCCGTGCTGCTCATCGCCAAGAAGATGAAGTTCCGGCCCAAGACGGTGATGGGGCTCGACGACCAGCACAAGGCGCGTTACCTCGCCAGCGTGCCGGATCCGCCCGAGGACCTCGCCGCTCGTCTGCTGGTCGTGTATCACCTCGCCGAGCAGCGGCCGATGATGGGCGCGTTTCTCGACGCGCTCGGCGTCGCGCACGAGAACGGTCTGATCCGGGAGGACGCGGCCACCCCGGATCCGGCGAAGATGGCTGCGGCCGCCGCCGCGATCGCCCGAGAGTACCCGGCGCCCGATGTCGCCCTCTACCTCAACACGCTCCTGTGGCAGGATCCGGCGGCATGGGGCTCGATCCAGAGTGTGCCGGAAGTCATCGGTCGAACCGTTACCGAGAAGGAATGACTGATATGAACGTGTATCCGTTGCTCATCGAGTTCGTGCCCGGTACCCGCATCACCCGCGAGCCGGAGGTGGTGTCGAAGCTGCCGATCTTGCAGAACGGTCCGCCTGGAACGTCTGTGGTCTTCCGAGACGGGGCCGAGGTCCCCTTGCCGACCGATCAGATCGTTTTCGCCGAGGACGGCCGGGGAGCCGCCCATGTCGGCTTCGGCGGAATGAGCTTCGCCGGAATCGAGGACGGCGAGCTGGTCTTCCTCCGGGTTCGCGATCTCCAGCCCGAGGCGCTGCTGTCTCCCCAGCGGGGTCGAAGGATGACGCTCGAGCCACGCATGGTCGCGTCCATTGCAGTTGACGGGCGAGTCGTCTGGCCACTGTGACGACTCGGCGCTGGCCACCCGTTCGGAGCTGACTCAGCTGATTCCTCTGTTCGGGTTGATCAGATACTTCTGCCCGGTGGCTTGCTTGCTGTAGACCGCGACCTCCTCGAGTCGCAGCGCTTCGGCGAGAGACACTTCCTTCGCATAGGTGCTCGCGAATGTAGTCTTGATCTCGGCGGCGACCCTCTCGCGTAGCTTCTGGGCGGCCTCGAATCCAATCTTCTGCAGGAAGGCGGTGAGCAGCCAGCCGCCGATACCCCAGGCCATGCCGAAGGCACGATTGAACTCGGTCGGCCCGCGGTCCAGTCCGCCGTAGATGTAGAGCGGGGCGGTAGGTAAGGGGGGCCTGTCGACCCCCCTACCGTTCAGCGAATCCGTTCAGCGGATCAGGCCGTAGAACTTCCCGGCGTTCTCGCAGGTCATCTTCCGGGTCACATCCGCCGGCAGGTGCGAGAACTGGTCCTTGATGTACTTGCCCGACTCCGGCCACACGCCGTCCGGGTGCGGATAGTCCGAGCCCCACATCAAGGTTTCGACGCCCATCTCGTCGATCAGCTTGGTGCCGACCCGGTCGTACTGGAAGGTCGCCTTGCACTGGCGGCGCCAGTACTCGCTCGGCTTCAGCTTGAGCGGGAGGTCCTTGTACTGGTCCTCGTACTCGAAGTCCATGCGGTCGAGCACGTACGGGATCCAGCCGATGCCGCTCTCGCCGAACCCGATCTTCAGATTCGGATAGCGCTCGAACACCGCCTTGCCCATCAGCGCGGTGAGGATGTTGCCGAGGGTCATCTGGAACAGGCAGAGCCCGCTGTACATGAGCGCGCGCTGCGTGAGGCCCGTGTACTGCTCGCGGAGCTTCGGCGACACCGACGGGAAGGTGTGGAAGTGCAGGGGAATGCCGACCTCGTTGATGGCCTGCCAGAGCGGCTCCCACATCGGATGCCACATGGGCTCCATGTCCCACGAGCACGAGAGCTCGAGCCCCTTGAAGCCCATCTTGGCCGCGCGATGCACCTCGGCGACGGCCGCGTCGATGTCGCCGTACGGCAGGCACGCCAGGCCGATGTGCCGATCGGGATAGTGGCTGCAGAAATCGTTCATCCACGTGTTGTAGATGCGCAGCATCTCGTTGGAGGCTTCCTTGTCGTTCAGCTTGGCCGCCGCCGCGAGGATGCCGTAAATGACCTCGGCGTCGACGCCGTCGCGGTCCATGTCCTTCACGCGCAGATGGGGATCGCCCGGACGCCGCAGGCCCTTCTTGCCGTCCTCGTACAGGCCGGCCTCGGCCATCTTGTCGACGCGCAGCTGCTTGCCCGGTATGTACTTCGTACCCGAGGCGCCGACGCCTCCCGCGATGCCGAAGACCGCCCCGTTGTTGGCGACCCAGCGCCGTCCGTCAGGGCCGTCGGCCACATAGGGCATCCGGTCCTTCATCTCGCGAGGTGCCTCCGAGACGAACAAATCTGGTGGGAGCCAGATCAGATCGAGGTGACAATCGGCCGAGATTCGGTTGTAGGCCATCGCTCCGCCTCCGGTTTGGCTTTCACTGCGCGCGCTCCGTCAGTCTTGCCCCTCACGGTACTACCGTGTACCGACCAGGGGCAATCCCTCCTGCTGCCGGACCTCGTTGAGGACCTCGAGGACGCGGGTGTGCAGGCCGGGGTACTCGATCCCGAACTCCTTGGCCAGCCGGCTCCAGTCCACCAGGTAGTTTCCGGATTCCTCGCGGCCGCCCTCGTTGGTGAAGGTGATCTTCGCGTCCGGGATGAATCCGCGGACGATGTCGGCCAGCTCGCCGAGGCTTACCGGGATGCCCCCCGAGTTGTAGAGACTGTGGCGAGGCGCCTCGGCCAGGAGCACGCGGACGAAGACCTCCGCGATGTCCTCGACGTGGATCAAGGTGCGCATCATCCCCTTGTTCGGCAGGTGTACCGGCCGGCCCCGGGCGGCGTCGACCATGATCTGCACGTGGTCGACGGAGCCGCGCACCTTGTCCGGCCCGGTGACGTTGGCCGGGCGCACGCCCACGATCGACATGCCGTAGTTCTTGATGTACTTCTTCGCCTGGAACTCGTTGAAGATCTTGTGCATCGCGTACTGGCTCGTGCCGTAGACCGGATCGTCCTCGGTCGCCGGCCGGTCGCCGAAATTCTTCTGCTGGCCGCTCACCGCGATCGAGCTCGCGTACACGACGCGCTTGACGCCGGCCAGGCGCGCGGCCTCGAAGCAGTTGTCCATGCCGAGAATGTCCAGGCGCATGACCTGGTGCGGATTGCCCTCGCCGGCCCCGAGCCCGTAGGCGAGGTTGATGAGCCGGTCCGGCTTGACGTCGAGGACGGTTCGCATCACGTCCTCGAACTGCGTGACGTCGCCCCGGAGCACCGGCGCGCCGATCGGCACGCCGCCGAACGTCGCCGCGCCGGGGTTCAGGTCCATGCCCACGACCGATTCCCCGCGGGCGATCAGCTTCCGGATGAACCGCGGGCCGATGAATCCCGTCGCGCCGACGACCAGCGTGGACACGGCTAGTCCTGCTTGGTCGACTGCCAGGCCACCATGCGCCAGTCGGCGCCCGACTTCGCGTAGACGGCCAGGTAGCGCACGGTGAAGCGGTTCTCCTTGCCGTCGCGCTCGACGTGCATGTCCGACACACCGTTGACGATGCCGACGCCGCCGTGAATGCGCACGCGCCGGTCGCGCGGTGCGATGCCGCGATAATGCGGCTTGCCGCCGCGCAGGTTCGCGATGTGCTCGGCCTTCGACTCCTGACGGGCGGTGGAGTGCACGTAGACCAGGTCGTCCGCGAGCGCGGCGTCGAGCCCGGCCCAGTCGCCCTTGCGCATCGCCTCGAAGCGCCGGTCGTCGGCGCGAAGAACCTCGGCCTCGATCCCGCTGAGCTGCGTCGTCACGGTCGCCATGGAATGCCTCCTTGTCTGGGTGCGGCTACGCGCCGGCGGCGACGGGCGTGGCCCGTGAAGCCGCGCGGCACGCGGGAATGACGTGCTTGCCGAACATCTCGATGGACGAGAGCGCGCGCTCGTGGGGGATGGTCTCGGTCTGTGTGATCAGGATGACCTGATCGACGCCGGCCTCCTCGTAGAGCTGGACGCCGCGGATGCAGCTATCTGGATCGCCGGCGATGATGATGCCGCGATCGCAGAGGGTGTCGGCGTCCATCTGGCCGAACGCCGCGCGGGCCGCGCCCGGGCCGCTGTCGAGCGAGATGCCGACCTGCGCCGCCTGCTCCTTGTGCGCCTCGTCGGACTGGCGCAGCCACCGGCCGAAGTCGGCCTTGAGGTGGTCGGGCACGCCGCCCCACGACTCGAGCAATTGCTCGTAGGCGTTGACGCGGTCGCGAATGTAGGGCTTGTCCGGGCCGAAGAAGGTCTTGAGCGACAGGGCCGCCAGGTCGCGGGCCTCGCGGTTGTTGGTGCCGCAGAAGGCGTGGACGTTGTTGCCCCAGTACTCGTTGGTCACCGCGCCGACGGGGCTCGTCCGGTTGACGCGCGCCCGGTAGCGCTTGACGTGCTCGGCCAGGATGTTGGTCGCGAACGTCGCCGAGGAGAGCACGCCGATGCCCTTCTCGGCCGCCACGTCGTAGCTCTCGGTCTGCGTGCAGGCCAGGTACATCGGCGGGTGCGGCTTCTGGAAGGGCTTGGGCAGCACGTGGCGCTTGGGCACGGTCCAGAATTGCCCTTCCCAGGAGAACTCCTCCGACTGCCAGATGCGCGGGATCATCGAGATCGACTCTTCCCACATCGCGCGCGTGTTGCGTGGATCGATGCCCTGGCCGATCTGCTCGTAGGCGTTGGAGCGTCCGGTCCCGAACTCGAGCCGCCCGTCAGTCAGCTGGTCCAGCATGGCCGCGCGCTCGGCGGCGCGGACGGGATGGTGAGCGGGAAGGATGCACACGCCGAAGCCGATGCGGATCCGCCGGGTCATCTGGCTGAGCGCGCCCAGCAGGACTTCAGGGCACGGCGAGCCCGAGAAGCCGGTCAGGAAGTGGTGCTCGACGAACCACACGTTGTCGAAGCCCATCCTGTCGGCGAGCACGCACTGCTCGATGGTCTCCTTGTAGAGCTTGTTCCAGTCGATGTCCTTGCCCTTGAACGGTCGCTGCGCCTCGTAGAGCAGGCCGAATTTCATGGTCGAATCTCCCGGGTCGCTCGTAGTGAGAGTGCCGCAATGCTACCACGGACGCGGCGGGCCTTGTCTTGACGTCCCCGTCGCCGGCGGCTTAGTGTCGGACGCCATGCGGGAGCGAGTCATCGACATCGAGACGCTGTCGGGCCGGATGCCAACGTTCGTCACCCACCCGGAGCAGGACGGGCCGTTTCCGCCTGTCATCCTCTACATGGACATCTGGGGCGTGCGCGAGGAGCTGCACGAGATCGCGCGCCGCGTCGGCACCGTGGGCTACTACTGCATGGTTCCGGATTTCTACTATCGCCAGGGCCGCGTCCGTCACGAGTTCCGTGACGCGCAGAACCGGATGATCTCGCTGCACGCGCTCGACGAGGAGCGGCGCCAGCGGGTGGTCGAGCCCGGCCGCAAGCTATCGAACCAGATGGTCGTCGACGATACCGGGGCCATCCTCGACTTCGTTTCGCGCGGCGAGCCGGTGCGCCCGGGCGGCGTCGGGGCCATCGGCTACTGCATGGGCGGACGCCACGTGCTTTGCGCGGCCGGCCACTTTCCGGAACGCGTCATCGCCTCGGCGAGCCTGCACGGCACGAGCCTCGTCAGCGACGCGGCCGACTCGCCGCATCGGCTGGCGCCCAGATTCCGGGGCGAGATCTACTGCGGCTTCGCCGAGATGGATCCCTACGCACCCTTGTCGATGGTGAAGGAGCTCGAGGAGCTCCTGCGCCCGGGCCCGGTTGACTATCGCTACGCCGTGCACCCTGGCGCCCAGCACGGCTACGCGCTGCCCAACCGCGACATCTTCGACGCGCGCGGGGCCGCGCGCGACTGGGAGCAGATCTTCGCGATGTTCCATCGCCGGATTCCCGCCTACCGGACGTAGGCGTGCGAGAGGAGCGAGAGCCATGGAGTGGATCGAGGCCAATGGCGCGAGCCTGCGTTACGACCTGAGCGGCAGCGGCCGGGACACCCTGGTGATGGTCCACGAGGTCGGCGGCTGCATCGAGAGCTGGGACGACACGCTCCCCGCCTTCCAGCCTCACTTCCGGGTGCTGCGCTACGACCAGCGGGGATTCGGGATGTCGGAGAAGACGCGTGCGCTGACGATGGACGGCATCGTCGACGATCTGGCCGCGTTGCTCGGCGCGCTCGGGATCACCGGGCCGGTGCGACTGGCCGGGTGCGCGATGGGCGCCGCCATCTCGCTCGCGTTCGCGGGCCGTCACCCCGGGCGCGTCGCGCGCGTCGTCGCCGCGAGCCCGGCCACCTGGGCCAACGCCGACCCCGCCGCCGCCCGCAAGCGCATCGAGGAGACCGAGCGCGGTGGTGTGCGCGCGGTCGAGCCGCCGAGTCTCGCCGCATCGTACCCGGAGAGCATGCGGGCGCTCGACCGCGCGCGGTTCGAGCGCTTTCGCCGGCGCTGGCTCGGCAACGACCCCGAGGCGATGGCGGCGATCCTCAGGATGTCGTCGAATCCCGCGTTCGATCTGAGCGCGGACCTGGCGCGGATCACCGCGCCGACCTTGATCATCGGCTGCACCGAGGACGGGATCCGCACGCCGGCGATGGTCGCGAAAGTGGCCGGGCAGATATCGGGCGCGAAGTACGTCGAGGCGCGGACCGGCCACTTCATGGTCGTCGAGACGCCCGACCTGTTCGCCGAGATGGCCGTGCCCTTCCTGAAGGGCGTCTAGCGAGTGCTAGAGTAGGCGAGATGTCGTCGCACGCGCCGAACGGGGTCATCGACTACAAGACGCTCGTCCAGGACGACCGCATTCACGCCTCGCTCTACACCGACCCGCAGGTCTTCGACGACGAGATGGAGCGGATCTTCCGCCGGGGCTGGGTCTTCGTCGGCCACGCGAGCGAGATCACGGGCCCCGGCGACTTCGTGACCCGCCGCGTCGGGACCGAGCCGGTCATCATGGTGCGCGGCAAGGACGGCGGGGTCGTCGTGCTCGTGAACCGGTGCATGCACCGGGGCACGATGGTGTGCCCGGCCGATCGCGGCAGCGCGGGGGTGTTCACCTGCCCGTATCACGGCTGGACCTACGACATCTCCGGCGAGCTGCTCGGCGTGCCGTACCCGGGCGGCTACGCGGCCTTCGACAAGAGCGCGCACGGCCTCACGCGCGCGCCCCGCGTGTCGAGCTACCGCGGCTTCGTCTTCGCGAGCCTGAGCGCCGAGGGCATCTCGCTCGCCGAGCATCTCGGCTCGGCGACCCGCCTGATCGATCGCTCCTGTGATCTCTCGCCGGCCGGCGAGATCGAGCTCATCGCCGGCTGGGTGAAGCACCGCTGCCCCGCGAACTGGAAGGCGCTGCCCGAGAACGACAGCGACGGCTACCATCTTGGGTTTGTCCACCGGGCGCTCTTCAGCACCGTGCGCTCGCAATACCAGCGCGTCGTGGGCGACGAGAAGACGATCAAGGCGGTCGTGCGCGACTGGGGCAACGGCCACATCGAGATCGACTGGTCGCCGGGTTATCAGGGCCCCTTCGAGTGGCTGGGCGGCGTCTCCGGGTCGACGGTCGCCGACTTCGTGGCGGCGCTCGAGCGTCGGGATGGAGCCGAGGTGACACGCCGGCGAATCTTCGAAGGACCGGCGCACGCCCTCATCTTCCCGAATCTCTTTCTCGGCGAGACCAACATCGCGATCGTCGAGCCGGTCAGCGTCGAGGAGTGCGTGCACTGGCACACGCCGATGTTCCTCAAGGGCGTTCCCGAGTTCCGGAGCCGGCTGCTCCGGATGGCCGAGGCGGGCATGGGGCCGGCGTCGTTCCTGATGCCAGAAGATCTGACGGTCGCGAGCCGCAACCAGCTCGGCCTTCACGCCCGCACGGCGCCGTGGCTCGAGCTGGGCCGCGGCCTGAACCGCGAGCGCGTCGACGCCGAGGGCCGCACCGTGTCCCACGTGACCGACGAGACGACCAACCGCGCGCTGTGGCGGCACTACCGGGCGGTGATGACGGAGGCGTAGCCCGTCCCCGTTCCGATGGTCTCCGAGGCCGAATACCGGGCTGTCGTCGAGTTCCTCTACCGCGAGGCGCGTCTGGCCGACGAGGCGCGCTATGCGGAATGGCTGGCGTTGTGGACCGACGACGCCGTGTACTGGGTTCCGGCGACCACCGACCCGGCCGCCGACCCGGACAAGCACCTCTCGCACATCTACGACAATCGCGGCCGGCTCGAGACGCGGATCAAGCTGCTCCAGACGGGCCATCGATACAGCCAGGAGCCCGCGTCGCCAATGCGCCGGCTCATCTCCAACATCGAGGTGGCGCCGGCCGACAACGGCGAGCTCGTCGCCGAATCGAACTTCGCTCTCGCCGAGCTGGCGATCCAGGCCAAGCGCGAGCTGCACTGGTGGGTTGGCCGCGCGACGCATCGCCTGCGCCGCGTCGGCAGCGAGCTCAAGCTGTGCCGCAAGACGGTTGTGCTGGTCAACGCGGCGGAGCCGCTGCCGAACCTGTCGTTCCTGATCTAGATCGGGGTGACGCGGAGTCTACGGGACTCGCCGAAGCGTCAGCGTGGTCCCGCGGACGATCCCGGTGATCTGGTCGCCGCTGACGGTCAGTGGAGGAGTATTCCCGTAGCCGCTTGCCTCTTTCAGCCTGATGAGGTTGCCCTCGATGACGCCTTCGATGGGGCCGTCGGCAGTCCCGGCTCCGCTGAGGGTGCCCTTCACGATCTCCCCCGACTGGCTCAGGACCATCGTGTACGTCGCCGCTCCGGTCGCCATACTGCCCGTCCACGTGCCGTTGACGTCGACGGTGGGCAACGACGCTATCTCGGCGCTCATGCACCGGGTCAGCAGGACGATCAACAGCCCGAGGATCGATACGGGTGCCTTCGGCATCACGGTTGATTCAGGAACTGGAGGATCGCGTCCTTGTTCTCGGCAACCTGCTTGGCGGCCGCGGCATAGATGAGGTCACGGTCACACTCCGAGGTGAGACCGAGGCGTGTCGGGATTGCGGCGATGCGGTTCTCCACGTCTTCCAGGGTCTTGAGATGCAGCCCCTCAACCTTGCAGGACGCTGGCACATCGCTCAGGTCGGCCGCAAACCTGGCTTCGGTATGGCGCAGCAGGATGACCGTGACGGTCTTCGAAT
>Ga0111538_10008157_pt1 | contig 14058 bp, 9 predicted proteins | sample SoiMethybrSBSTD1_FD_79669 | JGI IMG/M metagenome (GOLD analysis project Ga0111538, IMG submission 79669) | Bulk soil microbial communities from a Populus tree surrounding site in Tennessee, USA - Soil MetaG P. TD hybrid SBSTD1 (version 2)... | ecosystem: Environmental > Terrestrial > Soil > Tree... | reverse complement strand
GCGGGTCGAGTTGGCCTTCCTGGGCTTCAACATGACCGAGTTCGCGACCTGGATCGCGATCCTGGTCTATGCGTTCGAGGCGGGCGGCGCCGGGGCGGCGGGGGTGGTGGCGACGATCCTGTTGGTCCCCTCGGCGATCGTCGCGCCCTTCGCCGCCTACTCGGGCGACCGCTTCCGCCGCGACCGCGTGCTCCAGGTCGACTACCTCGTGCAGGGCATCGCGATCGGCGCGACGGCCGTGACGTTGTTCGTCGACGCGCCGTCGTGGGTCGTGTACGGGGCCGCGACCGTCATGTCGATCACGATCACGTTCAGCCGGCCGGCCCACAACGCGCTGCTCCCCTCGCTGGCGAGCACACCGCAGGACCTGACCGCCACCAACGTCGTCACCGGCGTGGTCGAGGGCACCGGGAAGATGCTCGGGCCGGTGATCGCCGGCGTCCTGCTGGCCGTGCGGGGGCCCGACGCGGTCTTCGCCGTGTTCTCGGTCGTGTCCCTCCTCGGCGCCTTCGCCGTTTCGGGGGTCCACCTCGAGGTCACCGGGGCGCGCGGCCCGGGTCGGATGGACGCGCGCGAGGTGCTGCGGGAGACGCTGCGCGGGTTCCGAACCCTGCACCGGCACCCTGAGCCGCGCCTGATCGTGCTCCTGCTCTCGTCGGGCGTCGTCGTGGTTGGGGCGCTCGACGTGCTGTTCGTCGCCACGGCGATCGACCTGCTCGACCTCGGATCGGGCGGCGCGGGGTTCCTCAGCGCGGCGTTCGGCCTGGGCGCCGTGCTCGGCGCTGCCTCGACGGCGGTGCTGGTCGGCCGGCGGCGGCTCACCCCGCCCCTGGCGGCCGGCGCCGTGATCTTCGGCGTGCCGATCGGACTGGTCGCCGTCGCGCCGTCCGCGGTGAGCGCACCCACGCTGTTCGCGTTCGCCGGAGCGGGCCGGGGTGTCGGCGACGTCGCCGGCCGCACGCTCCTGCAGCGCGTGTCGCCCAACGAGGTCCTGTCCCGCGTGTTCGGCGTCCTCGAGGGGCTGATGATGCTCGCGCTCGCGATCGGCTCGGTCGGCGCGGCGGTCCTGATCGAGGCGTTCGGCGTGCAGACGGCGCTCATCGTGATCGGGGCCTTCCTCCCGTTCGTCATCCTGGTGTCGTCGGGCCGACTGCTGTCGATCGACCGCCGGTCCGAGGCCCCCGACGCAGAGGTCCTCGCCCTCCTGCGCGCGATCCCGTTCTTCGCGCCGCTCCCCGCCCCCGCGCTCGAACGCGTGATGGCGGACCTGGTCCGCTCGGAGGCCGAACCCGGCACGCTCGTGATCCGCGAGGGCGACCGCGGCGACCGCTTCTACGTCATCGTGGAGGGCGAAGTCACCGTCACGCGGGGCGGCACGCACGTGCAGGACGTGGGCCCCGGCGGGTACGTCGGCGAGATCGCCCTGCTTCGCGATGTTCCGAGGACCGCGTCCGTGACCGCGAAGACCCACGTCGACCTGCTAGCGCTCGAACGCGAGCCCTTCCTGCTCGCGGTCACGGGCCACCCGCAGAGCCAGCAGGAGGCGCACGCCGTCGCCGAGGCCCGCACCCGCTAGGTTCGGAACGACAGGGCGGCCGACACCGCGAAGCCGAACGCGAGGGCCACGCCGACCGTCTTGTTGTGGTCCGTGTACTCGAACGCCTCGGGGATCATCTCGTCGGCCAGCATCGTCAGGATGGCGCCAGCGGAGAACGCTTGGATCCCCGACACCCAGTCACCCGACGCTCCCTTCAGCGCGGCGTATCCGAGACCGGCAGCGATCGTGCTAGCTCCGACCACGATCACCCACATCAGGAACACCCTGCCCCGCGACCACCCCTCGCGCAGGAGATCGCTGGAGGCGGCGACCGACTCCGGGACGTTGGACAGGAAGACCGCCACCACGACGGCGATGCTCGCCGAGTCCTCCTTGATCAGCGAGGCGCCGATCACCACCGACTCGGGGATCCCGTCCAGGACCGCGCCCAGGACGATCCCGAGCCCGCCCGGCTCCGAGCCGCCTCCCTTCAGCCGCCTCTCGATCAGGATGTCGCCGCCCGCGAACACGAGCGCGCCGAGCGCGAACGAGCCGGCCACGACCCCCGGCGACGCCCCGAACCCGGCGGCCTCCTCCACCAGTTCGTAGGCGACCGCGCTGATCAGCACCCCCGCGCCGAACGCCAGGACGAAGCCGAGCAGCTGCTTGCCGATCGGCGCGACGAACGACAGGCCGGCGCCGATCAGCAGGGACGAGGCGCCCAGGAGCGCCCACGCCATGGCCTCCAGCACGCGAGCTACAGGCCGATCTCGGGAGCGACGCCCTGCAGGCCCTCGATCGACACGGCGAAGAACTCGTCGAGCGGCAGGCCGATCCCGTCCTCGACGCCCAGGACCTCCTCGCGGTTCACGCCGGGCGCGAAGGCCTTCTCCTTCAGCTTCTTCTTGACCGAGGACACCTTCATCCCCGTGGCCTTCTCGGGGCGCACGAGCGCGGCCGCGACGAGCAGGCCGGCGACGGCGTCGGCGTGCACCACCGCCTTCGACATGAGGTCGGTGCGGTACTCGGGATAGGCGTGGGCGAGCACCCCGTTGATCACGCGCTCGTCGACGCCGGCCTCGCCGAGCCACTCGGCCGCAAGGCGCGCGTGGTTCGACGCGTCGTCGCCGGTGTGATCCTGGTCCAGGTCGTGGAACATGCCGGTCAGGCCCCACATGTCCTCGTCCTCGCCGAACCGCCGGGCGAGCGACCGCATCACGCCCTCCACCGAGATCAGGTGGCGGACCGTCGTCTCCTTCAGGCACTTCTCGCGGCAGAGCGCTACGGCCTGTTCGCGATCCATCAGCCCGATGGAACCATGTCGGGTTCGCGCTCGCCGCCCAAGACGTACGGGACGCTGGACAGAACCACGTTGGGCTCGAACAGGAACAGGCGCTTGACGAACAGCGCGTTCTGGTTGTGCAGCAGCACGTGCCACCAGCTGGACACGACGAGCTCCGGCAGGACGACGATCACGATCGTCCCCGGCCGGCCGGTGAAGCGCCGGACCTCCTCGAGCATCGGCCCCGTGAGGTCGCGGAACGGCGCCTCGACGATGTCCAGCGGGATCCGCATGCCCTCATCGACCCACCGCTCCTGCATCTCGCTCGCTTGCTCGGGGTCCAGGTCGAAGTAGATCGCCCGGGTCTCCGAGGCCTCGAGGGTCTCAGCGTAGTTGACGGCGCGCTTCGTCGCGTCGTTGACCGCCGACACGAACGCGAGCGCGACCGTCCGCGCGGGGATCAACGGGCGCACGGACGACGTGTCGGACGGCCGGTCCTCGAGGACCACGGGCACGTCGGTCACGACGATATTGCGTTCACGCAGCAGGCTGGCCTTGAGGCGGACGAGCTCGGTCCGTCCGATCAGGTAGCGCAGGAGCGACGGGTGCACCATCTCGGGGATCACGACGTTGATGAAGTCCTCCGGCGCGCGCTCGATCCGCGACAGGTAGCCGCGCAATGCCCCGAGCAGCCCGCGGTCGCCCATCGGCAACGGCTCGAGCCGCGGCTCGCGCCCGGCGAACGTCCGCCAGGCCTCCTGCAGGTCGAACGGCACCAGGTCGCCCGGCCGCTCGACCGGATGCACCACGTGCAGCTCGGCCGGCCGGATCCCGCGGATCGCGCCGAGGGCCTCCGCCGTGGCCCGGTCGAGGTCGCGCACCAGCAGCACCATGTGGTTCACGCCGGTCTCGCCGGTGCGAACGGCATTGCGGCGCAGGTTGCCCCGGACCCCCACGTAATGGCGGTGGACGGCGAGGAACAGCATGACCAGGATCGTCATGAACAAGAGCGAGAGCCAGCCGCCCGCGGTGAACTTCGAGACCGTGACCACTACCAGGACGACCCCGGTGGAGATGGCGCCGATCAGGTTGATCACGATCGAGCGACGCCGCTGGTGCGTCGGCGTGGTTCCCCGATGCTTCTCGCGCGTCCAGTGGACGATCATCCCGCTCTGGGACAACGTGAACGACATGAACACGCCGATCACGTAGAGCTGGATCAGACGGGTCAGGTCGGCCTCGAACGCGAAGATCATGATCGAGGCGGCGATCGCCAGCACGATGATGCCGTTGGAGAACACGAGGCGATCCCCGCGGTTCATGAACTGCCTGGGCATGTAGCGGTCGCGCGCCAGGATCGACGACAGCCTCGGGAAGTCCTGATAGGCCGTGTTCGCGGCCAGGATCAGGATCGCCGCCGTGAAGAACTGGACGACGTAGAACCCGAGCCCGCCCCCGAACACCGCGTACGCGATCTGCGCGGGGATCGAACGCTCGTCGCTCGCGATCGTCCCGGGGATGTGCACGGCGAGCCACGAGATGCCGATGAACATCGTGATCGCGATGACGCCCATGATGGCCAGCGTCTCCGCCGCGTTGCGGGCCTGGGGACGCCGGAACGCCGGGACCCCGTTGGAGATCGCCTCGACGCCCGTGAGCGCGGTCGCGCCGGAGGAGAAGGCCTTCAGCACGGCGAACAACCCGATCGCGGTGGCCGCCGTCGCCGCGTTCGCGATGGGCTCGACGGGCGGCGTGGGCGGGCAGCCGCCCACGCACCGGACCAGGCCGATCGTGATCGTGACCATGATCGCCCCGACGAACCCGTAGGTCGGGACCGCGAACAGCGTCCCGGACTCACGCGCGCCGCGGAGGTTCGCGATCGTCACGAGCCACACGAACCCGATCGACAGCAGCACCTTGTGGTCGTTGGCGGGTGGGTAGGCGGAGCCGATCGCGAAGACCCCGGCCACGATCGAGACCACCACGGTCATCATGTAGTCGACGAGCAGGGCGGCCGCGGCGATGAGCCCGGCCCACGCCCCGAGGTTGTCCTTGCTCACGATGTACGCGCCGCCGCCGGAGGGATAGGCGCGCACCGTCTGGCGGTACGAGATCACCACGATCGCCATCAGGGTCGCGATCGCGAGGGAGATCGGCAGGACGTAGCCCTTGAAGACGGTACTGACGATCGCGAGCTGGATGAAGATCTCGCCGGTCGCGTAGGCGACCGAGGACAGCGCGTCCGAGGCGAACACCGGCAGCGCCAGGACCTTGGGCAGCAGCGTGTGTTCGAGCTGGCTACTGGAGAACGCGCGCCCGACGACAATCCGCTTGAGGACCGAGCCGGTCGGTTCGGAGGTCCGGGTCGCGCTCATCGGCCGTCGCCCCTCAGGCGGCGGCCGACACCTCGATCGGCGCCGTCCGCAGGTGGAACGGCACGCTGGTGACCACGACCCCCGGCTCGAACAGCAGCAGACGCTTGATGTAGAACGCGGTCTGGTTGTGGAGCAGGTTCTCCCACCAGTGGGCCGGGATGAGCTCGGGCAGGACCACCGTGACGATCGTGTCCCCGCGGTGCGTCTGCTTGCGGATCTCCTCCAGCAGCGGGATGCCCAGGTCGCGGAAGGGCGACTCCACCATCACCAGGGGGATGTCCATCCCGCGCTCGTGCCAGGCATCCACCACCCCGGCGCCCTCCTCGGGGTCGCCCATGAAGAACAGGCCCTCGACGTGGCTGGGCCGCAAAGACTTCGCGTACACGACCGCCCGAACCGTCGCGTCGTGTACCCCCGAGACCGGGACGACCACCACGTGACGGACCACCTCGGTGGGGTGCTCGGCGTGCGAGGCGGCCGAGCGCTCGAGCTCCTCGGGCACCAGTGGGACGTCCGTCACCACGACGCCGGGTTCGAACAGCAGCGCGCTCTTGAGCAGCAGCGCGCGCCGACGCCGCAGGAACTGGAGCCATGAGGTGGAGACCAGCAGCTCGGGGATCACCACGGTCACGAAGTCGCCCTCGCTCCTCGGCAGCTCCCGCAGGTACCGCTTCACGCCCCTGGACAGGTGGTCGCCGCCGCCGAGCAGCTCGAGCTCGCCGAGCCTGGGCGCCACGTTCCGCCACGCAGCGGCGGTCTCCTCGTACCGGTCCTGCGGGCCGGTGAACAGCGGCACGACCTCCTCCGCGCGCACCGCCCGCAGGTAGCGGACCACATCCAGGATCGCCGGCCCGAGGTCGTCCACCAGCACCAGGAAGATGTTGCGCGGCTCCGCGCGCGCGTCCAGCCGGCGTGCCCGCAGGATCGCGTGGACCTTCTCGTAGTGATGGTGCACTGCCATGAAGAAGCCGACGATGATCGGGATCGCGAGGATCACGATCCACGCCCCGCGCGCGAACTTCGTGATCGTGACGATCACCAGCACGATCCCCGTCGTGACCGCCCCGGTCCCGTTGATGAAGGCGTACCGCTGCCAGTTCGGCTCGCGCAGGCGCATCCAGCGGCGCACCATGCCCGTCTGTGACAGCGTGAACGCGGTGAACACGCCCACCACGTACAGCTGGATCAGGTGCGTGAGCTCCGCGTGGAACAGCCACACCAGGATCGAGGCCAACGTGGCCAGGACGATGACCCCGTTGGAGAACACCAGCCGGTCGCCGCGGTTGCGGAACTGCGAGGGCATGAACCGATCCCGCGCCAGGATCGCCGAGAGCCGAGGGAAGTCCTGGAACGCGGTGTTGGCCGCCAGGATCAGGATCCCCGCCGTGAACGCCTGCAGCACGTAGAAGAGGAACCCGCCCCCATACACGGTGTCGCCGATCTGGGCGAGCACCGAGGGCGCCTCGACGACTTCGCTCACGCGGATCCCCAGCGCCCGCGCGAGGATCGTGATCCCCAGGAACATCGAGATGCTGATCGCGCCGAGCACCGCGAGCGTCGTCGCCGCGTTGCGCGCCTGCGGTCTCCGGAACGCCTGCACGCCGTCGGCGATCGCCTCGACGCCCGTGAGCGCCGTCGCGCCCGAGGAGAACGCGCGTAACAGGACGAACAGCGTCAGCGCGTGGATCGCGGGGAGCGGCAGGTTCGCCGACTCGGCCACCGGGCACCCGCCGAGGCATCGCACCGCCCCGACGACCAGCGTCACGAACACCAGGAACACGAAGCCGTAGGTCGGGACCGCGAACAGCGTGCCGGCCTCCTTGACGCCCCGGAGGTTCAGCACGGTGATCAGCAGGATGAACGAGATCGCGATCTCGACCCGCCAGGGTTCGAGCGAGGGGGCCGCCGAGACGACCGCCACCGTCCCCGCCGTCACGCTGACGGCCACGGTCAGGACGTAGTCGGTCAGGATCGCCGCGGCCGCCACTAGGCCGGGCACGACCCCGAGGTTCTCCTTCGAGACGATGTAGGAGCCGCCGCCGCGCGGGTAGGCGCGCACCGTCTGGCGGTAAGAGGTCACGACGATCGCGAGGAGCACCGCGATCGCCGCCCCGATCGGCAGCATCGCCCTGAGCGCCGCGGCCCCGGCCAGCGCCAGGACGAGCATCATCTCCTCGGTCGCGTAGGCCACCGAGGACAGCGCGTCCGAGGACAGGATCGGCAGCGCCAGCAGCTTGGGCAGCAGCTGGTGCTCCTGCTTGTGCGTCGCGAGTGCCCGCCCGAGTAGCAGGCGCTTGAACACGCCGTGGGAGGGTTGCGTTCGGGTCCCGGTCGCCATCGCGCCGGATTGTAGGCCGCGGCCCGGCGCTCATGACCCGATCGGGGTCTCCTGCCCGATCCACCGGTAGCCGACCGCGGGCTCGGTCAGGATCAGGCGCGGCGCGCTCGCGTGGTCCCCCAGCTTGCGACGGAGCGCCCGGACGTACACCCGCAGGTAGTGGCTCTCGTTCGCGTATCCGGGACCCCACACCTGTCGAAGCAGCCACTGGTGCGTGAGCAGCTTGCCCGGGTTGGTGACGAACGCCTCCAGCAGCGCGTACTCGGTCTTGGTGAGATGGACCCGCTCGCCCTCGAGCGACACGAGGCGCTTGCCCAGGTCGATCTGCAAGGGTCCGAACGCCAGCGTGGCGGGCTCGGTCTGCTCGGTCGGGCCGCGCCGGAGCGCCGCCCGCAACCGCGCGAGCACCTCTTCCATCCCGAACGGCTTGGTCACGTAGTCGTCGGCCCCGGCGTCGAGCGCCGCCACCTTGTCGTTCTGCCGGTCGCGGACGGACAGCACGATCACCGGCACCGGCGAGAACGAGCGGACGCGCCGGATCACGTCGGTCCCGTCGATGTCGGGCAGGCCGAGGTCGAGGAACACCAGGTCCAGCCCGGACTCGGCCGCCGCGACGACCGCCTCCTCGCCGTTCGAGGCCGTCTGTACGTCGTAGCCGTGGGCTTCCAGGCTCGTCCGGAGCGCTCGCCGGATCTGGGGCTCGTCGTCGACGACCAGCACCCGCGTCACGTCCGCCGCTCCGAGCCGCCCCTGCCCGCATCCACCGCGGGCCGCGGCTCGGGCGGCGCCGGCTCCCCGCTCTCGGACGGCGGGACGGGCTCGGCGGCTGCGGGCGACGCGGGCTTCGCGGCGCCGGAGGTTGCGGCCGGCGCCACCGGTGCCACGCCGTCGGGGGTCGGCAGCTCGAACACGACCGAGACGCCACCGGTGGGCGACCCCTCCATCCGGATCCGCCCCCCGTGCGCCAGGACGATCGCCCGTGCGATCGTCAGGCCGAGCCCGCTGCCGACGTTGCCGCCGGCGTCACCCTGATAGAAGGCGTCGAACACGCGCTCCCGGTCTTCGGGCGAGATCCCGCGACCCTGATCAGAGATGCGTACCTGCACTGCCTTCTTCCAGGGCGTGATGGCGATCGCGATCTCGCCGTTCGGCGGCGAGAACCGCAGGGCGTTCTCGAGCAGGTTCGTGACCACCTGGTCGAGCTGGACGGGATCGGCCTGGATCTCCGGGGTGTCGCGGATCACCGTTCGGATCCGCACCGAGGACAGGCGCGGCTCCAGGCGGTGCAACACGGACGCGAGGATCTCGTCGACCGCGACCGGCTGCTTCGACGGCGTGAGGACGCCGGCCTCGAACCGCGCGAGGTCCAGCAGGTTGCCCAGCAACCGGTTGAGGCGGTCGGTCTCCTCGAGCACCGTTTGGAGCAGGTCCGCCCGCTGGGCCTCGTCGTGGGCGGCGTCGTCGTCGAGCAGGCTCGTGGCCGCGGCCTTGATCGAGGCGAGCGGCGTCCGAAGGTCGTGGGTCACCGCCGAGAACAATGCGGCGCGAGCCTGGTTGGTCTCTGCGTCCAGGCGGGCCACGGTCACCTGCGAGTCGAGCCGCGCGCGTTCGAGCGCGAGCGCGATCTGCCGGGCGGCCGCCTCGAGCAGCCGGAACTCGTCACGGCCCATCGGCGGCTGGTCGGCCTCGCGCACGACGGCGAGCGTTCCGAACACCTCGCCCCCGACGTCCAGCGGCAGGTTGCGTTCCTCGCCGCCAGCCGCGCCCTCCCGCGACTGCACGACGTCGTAGGATCCGGTCCCGGTCCCCGCCCGGATCTCACATCGGGCCAGGTGGAGCGGACCCAGGAGCGACCCGGCGAAGTCCTCTAACACTCGCTCGAGCCGCTCGCCGGCAAGGACCTTCGTGGCGAGGTAGCTGAGCAGTTGGGACTCCCGCTCGCCGCGCGCGGCCCGGGCCCGCTCCTCCAGCGTGCGCGCCACCAGCGATCCCACGATCGCGGCGACCACCAGGAACGCCACCAGCGCCACGACGTCCTCGGAGTCGGTGACCCTGAACGTGTGGAGCGGTTCGGTGAAGAAATAGTTGATGCAGAACAGGCTGAGGACCGAGGCCACCAGGCCGCTCCACAGGCCGCCGACCGCGGCCGCGATCACCACGCCGAGCAGGTAGATCGAGATCGCGCCGAGCGCCCGGCCGGGCTGCAGGATCAACCCGAGGCCCGTCGCCGCGGCCGGCGCCACCAACGCGACGGCTGCGCCGCGCGCCCACGGGGACCGCCGGAGCCTGCCGAGCGCGCTCATACCCAAACGCTACGGCTTCGCTACGGGTTCTTCACGGGCTGAGAGGAGGCTTTCACGGGACGTTTACGCAGGTCGTCGCACGCTTAGGGCATGGTCGCGACGATCAGGGCACCGGCGACCCGGGGCCCGGTCGCGGCGCCGCCGGGAACGGTTCCGGCGCCGCTGCCGCCGGGGACCGGCCACGCGATCAAGCGGCTCCTCCTCGGGCCCGCCCTTCCGACCGCGCACCTGAAGCACGAGCGCCTGGGCAAGCCGACCGCGCTCGCGGTGTTCGCGAGCGACAACCTGTCCTCGGTCGCCTACGCGACCGAGGAGATCCTCAAGGTCGCGGTCCCGGCCGTCGGGGTGCTCGCCTTCTCCCTGGTCATGCCCGTGACCCTCGGGATCCTTGCCGTCCTGGCGATCCTGCTCTTCTCCTACCGCCAGACGATCAAGGCGTACCCGAGCGCCGGTGGCGCCTACATCGTGACGAAGGACAACTTCGGGCTCTTGACCGCCCAGCTGGCCGGCGTGGCCCTGCTCACCGACTACGTGCTCACGGTCTCGGTCTCGGTGGCGGCGGGGGTGGCCGCGATCACGTCGGCCGCACCAGGCCTGTACCCGTACCGCGTGTGGCTCTCGGTCGCGTGCATCTGGATCATCGCGTGGGGCAACCTGCGGGGCGTCCGCGAGTCCGGGCGGATGTTCGCGGTCCCCACCTACTTCTTCATCGCGATGATGTTTCTGCTGCTGGGCGTTGGAGTGGTCCGGGCGTTCGCCGGCGACCTGCACCCGCTGCCGGTCTCCGCCGACGTCGCCCAGACCACGGGCGCGATCGGCATCTTCCTCGTGCTCCACGCGTTCGCGTCCGGCGGCGCCGCCGTGACCGGGGTCGAGGCGATCTCCAACGGCGTGCCCGCGTTCAAGCCGCCCGAATGGGTGCACGCGCGCACGACGCTGATGTGGATGGGCAGCCTCCTGGGCGTGATGTTCCTCGGCCTGTCGTTCCTGGCGATGAAGCTGCAGGTCGTTCCCACGGAGACCAAGACCGCGATCTCCGAGGTCGGGCGGGCGGTGTTCGGGAGCGGAGGCGCCGGCACGGCCCTGTTCCTGATGCTGCAGGTCGCGACCACGCTGATCCTGATCCTGGCCGCGAACACGTCCTTCGCCGACTTCCCGCGACTGGCGAACTTCCACGCGCAAGACCACTTCATGCCGCGGCCCCTCACCAAGCGGGGTCACCGGCTCGTGTTCTCCAACGGCATCATCGGCCTCGCGATCGCGTCCACGTTCCTGGTCGTGGTGTTCCGGGCCGACGTGCATCGGCTGATCCCGCTGTACGCGATCGGCGTCTTCACGTCGTTCACGCTGTCGCAGGCCGGCATGGCCAAGCGGCACCTGCGCCTTCGCGAACCCGGCTGGCGCCACGGGCTCCTCATCAACGGCCTCGGCGCGATCACCACCGCGCTGGTGACCGTCGTGATCGCGATCACGAAGTTCGCGCACGGCGCATGGGCCGTGATGGTGTTCGTTCCGGTGATGGTCTGGCTGCTGGTCCGGATGAACCACCAGTACACCCGCGAGTATGCCGAGCTCGACGCCGGGGTCGAGCCCTTCGACCCCACCCCGATCCAGCACCCGACGGTCGTGGTGCTCGTGGACGAACTCGACCGAAAGGCGGTCCACGCCCTCCAGTACGCGAGGACGATCCGCTCGAGGGCGATCCGCGCCGTGCACGTGGACGTGGACCCGGCCAACGCGGCGAGACTGCGCGAGGCCTGGGAGCGACGGGGGTTCGACGTGCCGCTCGACCTGGTCCCGGCGCGCCAGGACCCGACCGAGACGCTGCTCGGATACGTCGGCGGCCTCTCGCTGAGCTCCGACGTGTCGCTGATCGTGCCGGGGCCTACGCAGATGGGACGCATCGAGCGGCTGCGGCGAGGTCGGACGGGCGCCCACCTGGCCCGGGAGCTGGCGCCCAACCCGCGGGTCCGCGTCACGCTCGTGCGCGACCACCCCGCGCCCGGCGGCCCCGACCGAGGGGAGCTGCGGGCGCTCCCCCGCGCGAACCACCACGTCGTGGTCCTCGTCGACGACGCGGACCGGGCCACGCTGCGGGCCGTCCGCTACGCGCTCTCGCTGGGTGCCGAGGACGTCGTCGCGGTGCACGCCGCGGCCGACCCCGACGCCCAGGAGGGGCTGATCGACCGGTGGATGGAGCTCCGCGTGCCCGTCGCCCTGGACCTGGTCGAATGCTGGGACCGCGACGTGGCGCGCACCGTCGAGCGGTACGTGGTCGAGCTCATGGGGGCCCGTTCAGAGGTCACCGTCGTGCTCCCGCGGCGCGACTTCCCGCATCTGCGCCAGCGCGTGCTCCACGACCGAACCAGCCGCGGCATCGCCCGGGCACTCGGCCGCTACGACCACGTTGACGTGGCCGTCGTGCCCTACTTCATCGGGGCCTCCAGCGAGGTGGCCAAGGCCAACGCGGCGCCGCCCGAGGCTGCGACCGCCCATCGGGCACGCTAAGGTAGCCAACCGTGCGCGTGATCATCATGGGCTGCGGTCGTGTCGGCATCCTGCTCACCCAGGAGCTGTCCAAGCAGGGCCAGGAGGTCACCGTGATCGACAAGAACGCGGCAGCCTTCTCGCGCCTGCCGCCCGGGTTCGAGGCGCGCACGATGGTCGGGCTCGGCTTCGACCGCGAGGTGCTCGAGGATGCCGGGATCAAGGAGGCGGACGCCTTCCTCGCGGTCTCGAGCGGCGACAACTCGAACATCCTGTCCGCCCGGGTCGCGCGAGAGACCTATCACGTGCCCAAGGTCATCGCCCGGATCTACGATCCGATGCGCGCCGACATCTACGAGCGGCTGAACATCCCCACGGTCTCGACGACGCGGTGGGGCGTCAAGCAGATGATCCTGATGCTCAAGCATCCCGGCGAGGAGATCAAGGAATCGCTCGCGGCCGGGGACCTGTTCCGCATGCGGATCGAGATCCCCGCGCACCTGGTCGGCAAGCCGGTCTCGTCCATCAATCTGGAGGGCAAGATCCTGGTGGCCGGCGTCGATCGCGGCGGCACGGGCTTCATCCCGGTCGCCTCCAGCACCTTCCAGGAGGGCGACTTCGCCGCGGTGATCGTGCAAAAGGACTCCGTCGACACGCTGGAGGAACTGCTCCAGCCGCTCGCGGAGCATTGAGATGCGCGTCGTGATCAGCGGGGCCGGGGCAGTGGGTCGTCACCTCGCCTCCGACCTGGCCAAACGGGGCCACGGCGTGACGCTGATCGAGCAGGACCCCGCCGTGCTCGAGACGGCCAAGGAGTGGGCCCCAGACGTCGACCACATGATCGGCGACGCGTGCGAGCCCTGGGTGCTGGAGAAGGCGCAGCTCAACACAGCCGACGTCGTCGTGGCCGCGACCGGCGACGACGAGGACAACCTGGTCACGGCGCTGCTCGCCAAGCAGGAGTTCGGCGTGCCGCGAGTGCTCGCACGCGTGAACCATCCCGACAACGAGTGGCTGTTCACCGAGCAGTGGGGCGTCGACGCCGCGGTCTCCCCGCCGCACCTGCTGACGGCGATGGTGGAGGAGGAGGTCACGGTCGGTGACCTCGTCCGGTTGCTGCCGCTGGAACGCGGAGGGATCGCGATCGTCGAGCTCACGATCCCCGCCGAGTCCCCGTCCGCCGGCCGGCCGCTCTACGAGCTGCGGCTGCCGCCGGACGCGGCGATCGTGGCGATCATCCGCGAGAGTCACGTCGTGATCCCCCAGCCCGAGACCGTGATCACCGACGGCGACGAGGTGATCGCGCTGACGGTCCCCTCGGCCGAGATCGCGCTCCGCGAGGCCGTCCTGGGAGGCGCGTCGACCCAGGCCTAAGCCGGGCAGCGCCTAGTGGCCGTTGCCCTTGCCGTTCCCGCCGGCGTTCCCGTGGCCGTTGCCGCCGGGGTTGCCGTGAGACGACCCGCTCTGACCGTGGGTCGAGTCCGATGTCTCGTCCTCGGATCCCTCGTCCTTCTCGCCCTCGTGCGGGTTGCCCTGCTCGCCCTCGTGCTTGCCCTCGTTCGCCTGGAGGTGATCGAGGGCGTTCTGCAGGCCCTCGTTGTCCGGGTGCACGACCAGGAGCGCCTCGTGCCGACAGATCGCGTTGTCGAGCCCGGTCATGCCCTCACAGGCACTGAAGTCGGGCGTCTGCCCCTCGTCTTCAGAAGGCTCGACCGGCTCGGTGACCGGTCCGGACG
>Ga0111538_10008156_pt1 | contig 14060 bp, 9 predicted proteins | sample SoiMethybrSBSTD1_FD_79669 | JGI IMG/M metagenome (GOLD analysis project Ga0111538, IMG submission 79669) | Bulk soil microbial communities from a Populus tree surrounding site in Tennessee, USA - Soil MetaG P. TD hybrid SBSTD1 (version 2)... | ecosystem: Environmental > Terrestrial > Soil > Tree... | reverse complement strand
GTGTCACGGCGCCGTCGATCACCCGGTCGGCCAGCATGGGGCCAAGCGTGCGCTTGAGCGCTTTGCTGACCGCACCTGAATCCGCGTTGCGCTTCTCGTCCCTAAGGTTGGCGGTCACCGTCTGCTTGAGGTTGGCGCGCAACATCGGCCAGTCGACCCGCTGCTCGATGCCGGGGAGGTCGCGGGCCTTGACCGCCGCACGCAGCTGCCACGCCGACCACAGGGGCCAGGCCGCGTAGGCAAGCGCGAACGACACAAGAAGCCCGAGCGTCAGAAGCAGCGGTGCCAGGAGCTTGCGCATGTGTGGACGATTCCGGGATCAGGGAGCGAAGCAACAAGGCGCGCTCTACGCCGCGGCGCGGGCCTCTCAGAAGGAGCCGCCGGCGATGGCGAGGCTGGTCAGCTTCCACTCGAAGCCCTTGAGCTCGAGCGTACCGACATAGTGCCGGCCCGGCCGGTCCTTGTCTTCTACCTCGACCTCGAAGCGCGTCGGCGAGTAGAACACCGCACGGCGAAGCCTGGTCCAGAAGCTGGCAAACCGATCCACGCTCGAGCCGGCAAGCAGGGTGCCCGCGAGCGCCGAGGGCGGCCCAACCAGGCTGGAGGAGGGTTGCGCACCCCCGCTCTGCACGGGACGACGATAGCCGAACAGCAGGGGGAGGTTCTCCGCGGTGACGTAGCGCTCGACCACACTGTCGGCCATGCTGGGCGCGACCGCCGCCTTGACGCGCTGCCAGAGCGTGGGCTTGGGCGCATCCGGGTCCGCCATCAGCCTGGCCGCGGTCTCGGGCGTGAGCGAAGCCTTGACGGCGGCACGCAGTGCCGGCCAGTCCACCCTGCGCTCCAGCGTGGCGGTATCGCCGGCCACAATGGCGTCGCGAATCTCGAGAGCCGTGTAAACCGGCCAACCGAGATAGGCGATCGTGAGCGGCAGCGCGAAAAGGAGAACCCTGGCCAGCCGACGCATGCGCATCTTCCTTGTCCGCCCTGATCAAAGGGCAGAAATCTGGCAAACGCGGGGCCGGCGCGGCACACTGCACGCAAACGCAGAGATGACTCCCCTCCCCCTTGCGGGAAGGAGTGGAGGTGGGGGTCCACAAGAACGAGACGTCGCTACTGCGCGGCCGCGCCGAGCGCCCGCAGTCGCTCCCGCGCCGTGTTGTGGGCCCAGGCGCCGTTGCTGTACTTGGCCGGCACGGTCAATGCCGCGCGGAAGTCCTCGATCGCCTTGTCGCGCGCGCCCATCCGCTCATGCGTAATGCCACGGCTCGTATAGGCGGCGGTGTAGGACTTGTCCTTGGAGATGGTCGCCGTGAAATCGCGCACCGCGTCCTCGAACCGCGTCATCTCGCGATAGACCAGACCCCTGTTGTAGATGCCGTGCAGGAACTCCGGCTGCGTGCGCACGACCTCGTCGAAGTCGCGCAGGGCCGCGTCGTAACGCTTCAGCACGCGATTGACATTGCCGCGATTGTTGCGCGCGTTCGTATGTCCGGGCGCGAGCCGCAAGGTCTCGTCGTAGGCCGCAATCGCCTCGTCGTAGCGGCGCAGATTCTGCAGCGCTGTACCGCGGCCGTATTGCAGCTCGGCGTCCTGCGGCTTTGCTTCGACCGCGCTCACGTAGTCGGCGAGCGCGGCCTCGTAGTCATTCTTCCGGGCGTGCGCACGGGCCCGCTTCTGCAGCGCCTCCGTGTCCTTGGGATCTGAAGCGAGCGCCCTGCTCGCCTCAGCGATCTCGCGATCGGCCTGGGGGTCGATCTTCGGCACAGGCGGCGTCGGCGCAGGGGCTGGTGCATTCGCCGCGGTGCGCGGCGGAGCCGGTGCCGGAGTCGGCGAGGCCGGCCGCTCGTTCGACGCCGCCGGCGGATTGGCCGCGGGCTGCTTGGCGGCCGGAGCCGGAGTTGACGGGGAAGTGGCGGGCGGACCCGCGGCCGGCGATGGCGGCGGACTTGCTGCGGACGGCTTCGGCGCGGGTGCCGGCTGGGAGGCGGAGGCCGGTGCCGGCGGGCTCGACGCGGACGGCTTCGGAGCCGGCGCAGGCTGCGCCGTTGCGTCGTTGGCCGCCGTCCGCTTGCGCGTCGGCGCCGGGGTGGGCGTGGTCGGCGCAGGCGGAGGGGGCGCCTTCTCGACTGCCGGGGTCGTCGGCGGGGCCGGAGGCGGCACGCGGATCAGCGGACCGCATGCCTCGCGCAACGCGGTCCAATCCTCCTTCGACAGCGCGGGCGTGGATGCATACTCGGGCTGTGCCCGGATCATCGCGATGCGCTCGGCGGTCTGAGGGTGAGTGCTCAGCACCGACATGTCATGAAACTTGCCGTCGCTGTTCTGGCCCGCAGGCGGCTTGCCTTCGAGACGCTCGAAGAAGTCTGCAAATCCCTTGTGCGAGATGCCAGCGCCCTTGAGGATGCGGAGCGCGTGCGTGTCGGCGTCGCGCTCGGCGACGCGAGAGTAGCGCAGCGTGGTCAGCACCACGCCGGCGTTGGTGAGCGTGCCCGACGAGCCCGCAAACGCCAGCTGGGCCGCCGCGGAAAGACCCATGTAGCGGATGATCCCCGCCTCGGGATGCATCTCCACGGCATGGCCGAGCTCATGTGCCAGCACACCGGCAACCTCGTCGGGCGAACCCGCCTGCTGGATGAGGCCGCGCGTCAGGACAATCTGACCGCCGGGCACGGCGAACGCATTGACGAGCGGCCAATCCAAGACCAGCACGCGTACATCCGCTGGCGGGTTGGAGGTCGCGGCAAGGAGGCGCGATGTCATTCGCGCCAGTGCAGCCTTGCTGGCGGGCGTCTCGCACACCTTGCGGTCCTTGGCCAGCGATGTAACCACTGCGTCTCCAAGCGTCGCCCGCGCGTGCTGCGGCATGACCCGGGCCAGCGCCTGCGAGGGCTGCAGATCGAACGCCCATATGCTGCCGACGAGGACCGCCACGCAGGCGACCGCGGCGAGGCCCGGCCTCAGGCCTTGCCAGCGCCGGTGCGCCGGCGACAGCGAAGGGGCGCGGCTGCGCACCACGTTGGCAAACGTCGGATTGTTGACGAAGAGCGTCTCAGCCCCGTCCGCGCGCAGGGTCAGCAGCACATCGGGGGCATCCGAACGCACGGGCACGCTGCTGAACAGCTCCATGTAGGGCCAGATGCGCGTCTTGCGGTCGTCGTCGGTGCGCAACTCGAGGCCGCCGCCCGCGATGCGGATCGATACGGGCTTCGCGCCGGCAGTCTTGCCGTCGCTAAGCAGACCCGTGAAACGCGCGCCGTCAGAAGGCATCGACATTGAAAGCCTCCGCAAGCCCTTCGCCGCGCTTCAACAATGCGTCGGGGTTCTGCCCGATCTCGTGCCAGGCGATGGCGCCTTCGCACGAGAGCCGGTCGACGATGTAGCGCATCGAGCGTGCCTCGGTCACCGCCGACAGGAAGCCGAGCGACAGGATGCGGATGAGGTAGTTGCTGGCCGTGAGCCAGACGAGGCTCGGGGCGGTGGCGTTGAGCGTAAAGCCCGCCCCTTGCAGCTTCGTCTCGGCCGCGAAGTAGTTGAGCACCCGTGCGCTGTACCAGGCACGCAGCATGGCGAAGGCGAGCAGCGCTACCAGTACGACGGCGACGATGCCGGCAACGTATTCCGGCTTCACGGTCGGCATGGCCTGTGGTGTTCCGGGCAACGGCTGCCGCAGCCCGAGCGCAGAGACGCCGACGATGGCCGCGCCCGTGGCAATGACCAGCAGCAGGGTCCCAAGCCAGACCACCAGGAAGCGCTTGTAGAGCGGCCCGGACGTCGCCGTGAAGGTGAAGGCCTTGTCGCCGAACCGCGTGTCCTCGAGGAGCGCGCGCTGCAGGCGGACGGTGCGCCAGGGCACGATCCAGCCGAGCGTGAAGGGAATGAGCACCATGGTCCACAGGTAGGTCCAGGCGAACCCGGCCGAGCTTCCACTCAAGCCGCCGCGGATGCCGCGCCAGCGCGTCCGTGAAAGACGATAGCGGCGGGCACGGTGGATGCCGATGCCGGACAGCAGAAGCAGCACAATCCAGAAGGCGATCGAGTAGGCGCCGTAGGCGGCCGGACCCAGCAGCGAAGCGCCAAAGCTTGCCAGAAGCATCGGCAGCAGAATGACGAGGAAGACGATGAGAAAGCCGCGCAGCAGTTCACCCCCGGTCCCCCGGTATTCCAACGGCTCGCCATTGATGCGGATGGCGGACCACATGCGCTGGCGCACCTCGGTCTTGCCCCAGAAGTGATAGATGCCGAGCGTAAGAATGCGCAACACACCGTTCAGCATGCTGAGCCCAGCGAAGCCGCCAGGGGGGTGCACCCAGCTGATATGGGGAACGGTCGCTATGGGCGGCGACGTGGCGGCTTGGTCGACCAAGGACATGCGGGCCTCGAGCAGGGCGGCGCAGGGCGCGACAATTTAGCATGGCGGCCGGCGCCCAGAAACGCGGACCGCGCCTGCCGTCCCCATCCCTATCGACCCCCAGGCGAAGCCGCTGTTTCTCAAGGAACAAGCATTCCCAGACATACGCCTCCCTCAGGAGATTCCTCGCGAAGGATTAACCATGGTGTTGCCCAACAGCCACGAATTAGCGCACGCATGCCACTGTTGGGCCACAAACACCGGCCACGTTGGTTGCGGATCGCATTCATGGGGAAGGCGTCCGCCCAACACTGGCGCGCTTTCCGCAGCTTGGCCTGCCGAACGGCAGACCCGGGAAGCGTTTGTATTGTCGGACCAAGCGGTCCTTGGCCGGACCGGGTGCTGGTGTGCAGGACGACACTGAGTCCCACGCCAGCGAGGAGCACAAAGTACGATGGACGCAAGGACGTTCGACAAGTCCAAGCTTCCCAGCCGGCACGTCACGGAGGGGCCGTCGCGCGCACCGCACCGCTCCTACTACTATGCCATGGGGCTGACGGAGGAGGAGATCCATCGGCCGTTCGTCGGCGTCGTGTCGTGCTGGAACGAGGCCGCGCCCTGCAACATCGCGCTCATGCGCCAAGCCCAGTCGGCCAAGAAGGGCGTGCACGAAGCCGGCGGCACGCCGCGCGAGTTCTGCACCATCACCGTCACCGACGGCATCGCCATGGGCCACCAGGGCATGAAGTCGTCGCTTGTGTCGCGCGAGGTGATCGCCGATTCGATCGAGCTGACGATGCGCGGACACTGCTATGACGCCATGGTCGGGCTGGCCGGATGCGATAAGTCTCTGCCGGGCGTGATGATGGCGATGCTGCGCCTCAACGTGCCGTCGGTATTCATGTACGGCGGCACGATCCTGCCCGGCAAGTTCCACGGCAAGGACGTGACCGTCGTCGACGTATTCGAGGGCGTCGGCCAGCACTCCGCCGGTAAGATGTCGGACGCGGACCTGCATGAGCTCGAGTGCGTCGCCTGTCCGGGCGCCGGCGCCTGCGGCGGCCAGTTCACCGCCAATACGATGGCGATGGTCTCCGAGGCGATCGGCCTGGCGCTGCCGGCGTCGGCGGGCGCACCGGCGCCCTACGAGAGCCGCGACGAGTATGCGGCGGCAAGCGGCAAGGCCGTGATGCGGCTCGTCGCCGACGGCATCCGCCCGCGCGACATCTGCACCAGGAAGGCCTTCGAAAATGCGGCCACCATCGTTGCGGCCACGGGCGGTTCGACGAACGCCGGCCTGCACCTGCCGGCGATGGCGCACGAGTGCGGCATTGATTTCGACCTGATGGAGGTCGCGGCGATCTTCAAGAAGACGCCCTACATCGCCGACCTCAAGCCTGGCGGGAAGTACGTGGCCAAGGACGTGTTCGATATCGGCGGCGTGCCGCAGATCATGCGCGCCCTGCTCGATGGCGGCTATCTGCATGAGGATTGCCTGACGGTGACGGGCAAGACCATCAAGCAGAATCTCGAAAACGTGAAGTTCAATGCGGATCAAAAGGTTGTCTATCCCGTTTCAAGGGCCATATCACCAACGGGCGGAGTTGTGGGGCTGCAAGGCTCGTTGGCACCGGAAGGCGCCATCGTGAAGGTTGCCGGCATGTCCCGACTGAACTTCCGCGGCCCAGCGCGCGTCTTCGATTGCGAGGAAGACTGCTTCCAGGCAGTCGAGAACCGCAACTACGAGGACGGCGAAATTCTCGTGATCCGCTACGAGGGTCCCAAGGGCGGCCCCGGCATGCGCGAGATGCTTTCCACCACCGCGGCACTCTACGGCCAGGGCGCCGGCGAGAAAGTCGCTCTGATAACGGACGGCCGTTTTTCCGGCGCAACGCGCGGCTTCTGCATCGGCCATGTCGGACCGGAGGCAGGCGTGGGCGGGCCGATCGCACTCGTTCGCGACGGCGACATCATCGCCATCGACGCCGAAAAGGGCACACTCGACGTCGAATTGAGCGCGGCGGAGCTTGAGGCGCGGCGCAAGGCCTGGAAGGCGCCGGCGAATCCATATCAAAGCGGTATACTGAGAAAATATGCGGATCAAGTGGGGCCGGCCCGCAAGGGCGCGGTGACGCATGCTGGCGGGAGAGCGGAAGTTGTTTGCTATGCGGACATTTAAAAGGGCGCTGGCGACTGCGGTGGTCGTCGTCTGCGCGGCACCGGCGTTTGCGAGCGTGAAGTACGCATCTCCGCAGGCGGCGTTCGAGCAGGGTCTCGGCGCCTACAAGGCGGGATACTACGAGATCGCCATTCCGGCGTTGGAGGAGGCGGCCCAGAAGGGCGCGGAGATCAACAGGTTCTTCGCCGAGTTCTATCTCGCCCGCATTTATTCCGACAATGCCAGCGCGCTCACCAACCACGCCAAGGCCTATGAGCTTTTCCGCAAGCTGGCGGATGAGAACGTCGACGCCGATCCCGACGACGGACGGCGCGCGCCGTTCGTTGCCAAGGCGCTGACCGCGCTCGCGGGGTACCTGCGCAACGGCCTCAAGGAGATCGGCCTGCGCCCCGACGCCGACCGCGCGGTCGAGTACCTGCAGCACGCGGCGACGTTCTTCAACGACAAGGACGCGCAGTTCGAGCTGGCGAAGATCTGCGTCGGCGCGCGCTCCGATCCCGAGGACGCAAAACGCGGCGTTCACTATCTCTCGGTGCTGACCGAGGAAGGACACCCCGGAGCGCAGGCGTTCCTCGCCGACCTCTACTGGCGCGGCCGCTTCGTCCCCAAGGACCCGCGGCGCGCCCTGGCACTGATCACGATGGCGGTCGAGAACGCTCCGCCGCACGAGCGCATCTGGATCGAGGACGTCTATCAGAACATCTTCTGCGGTACCTCGACGGGCACGCGCAAGCAGGCGAGCGGGATCGTCGCGGTGTGGCGCAAGATGTTCTCGCGTCCCCCCGCGCCGGCCGACCATTCCACGCTTGCCGAACGCGAGGCCCAGCCGCAGCGCACCTGCGGCGATGGCGAGGTGCTCGACATCAATCGCTCGGATGCACAGTCACCGACGACGGCCCGGCCGGCCTCAGGCTCGCCTGGACCCGGTCCGGACATCATGCGCGGCAGCACCAGCTTCGGTCTGCGTGACGCCGGCACCACGGGCGAGCCCCGCCGCTGAGCCGTCCGCGGGCCCGCAGGTTGGGTCGAGCGTTCGCGACGGCCCAACATCCCCGAGAAATTGAGACCACGTTGGGTCGCCGCTTCGCTTGACCCAATGCATGACTGCGCCTCGCCACCAGCTACGAGGCCATCCGTTCGCCCGGCTTCTTCTTCTGCTGCTGTTGAGCCGCCTGCTCCTTGGCATCCTGGGTGAACAGTTCTTCCAGCTCCTGCGTGTGGCTCTTGGCCAGCTCCTGCATTTTCTCGATGTCGGTGTAGTACTTGTAGTCCTCGTAGAGCCGGCGCCGGTCCGCGTCCCTGAAGGTGTCGACGGCAAAGCGCACATCGCGCTCGGACAGCCCGAGGCCTCGCAGCAGCTCGCGCGTCAGGTCGAGCGAGGACAGGAACGTCTCGCGGCGGATGATCTTGACGCCCAGATCCATTAACTGATGCGTGTGCCGGCGATGGCGCGAGCGGGCGTAGATGGGCACGTGCGGATAGCGCTGCTTGACCATCTGCGCGGTGCGCAGCGACGCCTCGACGTTGTCGATCGCCAGCACGAAGGCGCGTGCCTTGTCCGTCTGCGCGGCATCGAGGATCTCGGGCCGGCTGGCATCGCCGTAGAATGTGCGAGCCCCGAACTTGCGCATGCCGTCCACGTGCTCGGGATTGGCGTCAAGGGCGGTAAAGGGAATTTGCTTGGCGGCGAGAATCCGCCCGACGATCTGGCCGACGCGGCCGAAGCCTGCGATCACCACGTGGCCGTCGTTTTGCGGCAGTGCGTCGAAGGCACGCGCGACCTCCGCCTTGGGCGCCAGCATCTCGTCCAGCAGCAGCAGCAGCGGGGTCGCCGCCATCGACAGCATCACGGCAACCGCGAGGACGTCGACGAGCTTCTGGTCGAGGACGCCGAATTCCACGCCGGACGCGAACAGCACGAAGGCGAACTCGCCGCCCTGGGCAATCGCCAGCGCCAGGCGCCGCGACGGCCCGGCCTCCAGCCCGGCGCGGCGCCCGAGCACGTAGAGCACGCCCGCCTTGACGGCGAGGAGGCCGACGACGACGGCCATGATCAGGTTCGGCCGCTCCGCGATCAGCCCGAGATTGAGGGACATGCCGATGGCAGTGAAGAAGAGGCCCAGCAGCAGGCCCTCGAAGGGCGCGATGTCGGCCTGGATTTCGTGGCGATAGTCGGAGTCGGCAAGGAGCACGCCGGCGATGAAGGCGCCGAGCGAGGCGGATAGTCCCGCCTTCTCCATCGCCAGGGTCACACCGACCACGGTCAGCAGCGCGCAGGCCGTCATGGCTTCCTTCACGCGGGTGCGGGCGACGATGCGGATGACGCCGTCGAGCACATAGCGGCCGACCATCACCACCAGCAGAATGACGGCGATGGCCTTCACCGCGGAGATGAGCTCCATGGGGGCCTTGCTCCCCGCCGCGACGGCGAACAAGGGCGTCAGCGCGATGAGCGGGATGGCGGCAAGGTCCTGGAACAGCAGCACGGCGAATGCCAGACGGCCGTGCCGCATCGCAAGCTCGCCCTTCTCCTCGAGCATCTGTAGGGCAAAGGCGGTCGACGACAGCGACAGGGCGAGACCGGCAAACAGCGCCGCTTGCCAGGCCAGGCCGAAGCCGACCGCAATCGCGGCCAGGATAAGCGCCGTGATGGCGACCTGTGCCCCGCCCACGCCGAAGATGCTGGTCCTCAGGGCCCACAACCGCTTCGGCCGTAGCTCCAGACCGATGAGGAACAGCAGCAGCACCACGCCGAACTCGGCGAAATGCAGGATCGAGCTCACCTCGTAGACTGAGTAGACGAAACCGAGGCCGAATGGGCCGATCAGGACGCCGACAAGCAGGTAGCCCAGCACGTTGCCGATGCGCAGGAGCTTGGCGAGCGGGGCTGCCACCACCGCCGCCGCCAAGAACAGCGCTACTTGTGTCAATGTCACGTCGGTCATGAGTGGTTCCGTTGCCGCCGCTCGTCAGTGGGCGCGATGTCTTGATAAGAAGGATGGCGCCCCCAAGGCAACCTTGCAAATGCCGGCTTCGCTTCACGCACGAGGGCAGATCGACGCAAGCTTTGGCGCGAGCGCAAGAGGTCTCACGCGCCTCTGCCTGCCCGGTGCGGCTCGACGACGGGAAAGCCTATGGAGAAGTCGTCGAGGAGTGCGAAAAGCTCGGCAAGCTTACCGGCATCGCCAGCAATCGTGATGCGCCCTTGGGCAATAGCCTCCGCCAGGGGCAGCTCGCGCAGGATGATGCCGTTGAGCGTGGCGCGGTCGAGCGTCACGGTGCAGTCGGCCTCGGACGCCTGACGATCGGCCAGGTAGGTAAGGGCGCAGTTCTGCAGGGTGAGGACATGGCGGTCGCCGGTGTCGGACAGCTGCCAGTTGATGAGGAGAGTCCTGCCCTCCGCCTTCTCGCCGTCGAGCCGGATGCCCAGAAGGTCGAAGAAGAGATCGAGCGAGACCCCGCGCACGATGTCGCTCGTGGCGCGCGTCGGGGCACCCCGCGCCAGTCCCATGCCGCCCCGCAGCTCGCGGGCTCCCTGCAGGTAGGCATTGCGCCAGGTGGCCGACTCCGACTGGTAGCCAAGCTGCTCCAGCGCATCGGCGCCGAGCGCGCGGGCCTCGGCGCTGCCGGGCTCGGCGAACACGACCTGGCTCATGGCCTCGGCGACCCAGCGATACTCGCCTCTGGCGAAGTCCTCGCGCGCCCTGGCGATGGCGGCGGCAGCGCCGCCCATGTAGGCGACGTACTTCGCCGCCCGCTCGGCCGGAGGCAGGGGATTGAGATTGGCCGGATTGGCGTCGTACCAGCCGAGGTAGCGCTGGTAGATCGCCTTGGAGTTGTGGCTGAAGGTGCCGTAGTAGCCGCGTACGTGCCACTCGCGCTCCAGCGAGCGCGGCAGCGCCAGCCGTTCCGCGATCTCCGGCGCCTTGAGGCCGTGGTTCATGAGCCGCAGCGTCTGGTCGTGCAGATACTTGTAGGCGTCGCGCTGCTTGGCCAGATAGTCGAGCAGGCGGCGGTTGCCCCATACCGGCCAGTGATGCTGGGCGAACACCACGTCGGCCTTGGCGGCGAACCGGTCACGCGCTTCGTTGAGATACTTGGCCCAGGCATTGGCATCGCGCACCTGGGCGCCGCGGATCGGATAGATGTTGTGCAAATTGTGGGTGGCGTTCTCGGCGAGGTTCAGGGCGCGCAAGCCCGGATAGAACATGTGCATCTCGGCCGGCGCCTCGGTGTCGGGCGTGAGCTGGAAGACGATCTCGACGCCGTCGATCGTGTGCACCTCGATCGGATCGCGGATGACCTGCGTCGGCGGGATCAGCGTGACGGTGCCGCGCGAGGTCACCTTGCCGAGACCGGCATCGACCTGCCCCCTCGGTCCCTTGGGCAGCAGGCCGCCGAACTGGAACATGGCGCGGCGGATCATCGGCGAGCCCGCAAGCACGTTCTCCTTCGTCACCTCCTCCATGAATCGGTCGGGGGCGAGGATGATGACATTGCCGGCCTTCACATCGGCCTCGTCGACGACGCCGCGCACGCCGCCGAAGTGATCGACATGGCTGTGGCTGTAGATGACGGCCGCCACCGGCTTGCGGCCGCGGTGCTGCCAATAGAGCTCCAGGCCGGCGCGCGCGATCTCGGCAGAAATCAGCGGATCGATGATGATGACGCCACGGCTGCCTTCGATGATCGTCATATTGGAGATGTCGAAGCCGCGGATCTGATAGATGCGCTCCGTGACCTCGAACAGCCCATTCGCCATGTTGAGCCGCGCCTGCCGCCACAGGCTCGGATTGACGGTGTCGGGTGCTTGCTCCTCGTCGAGGAAGGCGTAGTCCTCGAGACTGTAGATCACGCGACCTTCGGCATTGCGGAACTCGACCTTCGGCAGAGTGCCGATGAACCCACGGCGCGCGTCCTCGAAGTCCGCCCGGTCGCCGAAGGGGAGGCTGCCGAGGACCGAGCGGTTGTGTGCGCAGGTGATGGGCGTCGCGGGCTTGAGGCCCAGATCGGGGGCCTGAGCGTCGGCTGACATCGGTGATCCCTCCCGGCTCGCGCCGTCCGTCCGCAGGCCTCGACCTGGGCCGGACAGGGCGGGCGATCAATGCAACTGCGACGGTCCTATGCGGGCCAGCCTTGCCCCGCGCCGTCGATCCGCACCACCTGGCCGGACACGAAAGCCCCAAGCGGACCGGCGAAGAATTCCACCACCCGCGCCACCTCGTCCACCGTGGCAATGCGATCGAGCGTTCCGTCTTCGGCAAGTCGCGCCGGATCGACGGGGCGGGTGGCGAGAAACCGCTCGGTGCGCGTATCGCCGGGGGCGATGGAATTGACGGTCACGTTGAAGGGTCGCATCTGGTCGGCGAGGCAGCGCGTGAAATGCACGGCAGCGGCCTTGGCCGTGGCATAGATCGATCCGTTGGTGCGCCCCCGGAAAGCCGCGACGGAAGTGATGGTGATGATGCGGCCCCGACGGCGCTGCATCATGGCGCGCGCCACCTGCTGGCACACGAAGATGGTGCTCAGCAGATTGCGGTCGATCACGGCGCGAACGTCCTCCTCCTTGATGTGGACGACGTCGTTCGGATCAGGCTTGCCGCCGGCCGCCGCGATGTCGCCTCCGGCGTTGTGGACGAGAATGTCGATCGCACCGAGATCGCGCGACGCCGTCGCGACCACACGCTCGACGTCCGCACTCCGAGTCAGGTCGGCCAGGACCTTCACGGTGCGCACGCCATGCACCTCGGCAATCGACCGGGCGACGTCGGACAGCGTCTCGCGGCCTCCGTACTCGGATGGGCCATGCTCGCGCATGCCGTGCACCGCGATGTTGCAGCCTAGAGACGCCAGACGCTCGGCGAACGCGCGTCCAAGTCCGCGGCCCGCACCAGTGACAAGCGCCGTTTGCCCTTCCAGTACCCGGTCCGGCATATCGTCGTCTCCCGTGCAGGATGGCAAACGCGGCAGCGCGAATTTCGTTAACGCTCAGACAACTTGTTGATTTGCAGCCAGTTCTTCCAGTCCGTCAGCGGCCGGGGCTTGGACCGCACGCAAGACTAGGCGGTTTCGCTGTCGGCAACAAACGGGGCGATCCCCCCACGGCCTGCGACCGCGCCCTCCGATCCACTTGATGGCTGCCAAATGCCCGCGAATTCGATAAAGTCCCGGCCGGGCAAGCACAGGCGACCGCAATGGACCAGTGCGCTCAATGGGAGGACAACAATGCTGTGCCGCATATTTGCGGCGGCGACCGCCGCCGCCGTGCTTATTGGACTTTCTAGCCCCGGCTTGGCGCAGGCGCCCGGCAACTATCCGAACAAACCCATCACTCTGATCGTCCCCTTCCAGGCGGGGGTCAGCGCAGACCTGCTGTTCAGAGGTCTCGCCGAGAGCGCTTCGGCGCACCTTGGCCAGCCCGTGATCGTCGAGAACAAGCCGGGCGGGAGCGCCACGCTCGGTCCGGCCACGATGGCGGCCACTGCCAAGCCCGACGGCTACACGATCGCGCAGATCGCCATTCCGGTATTTCGCGTCCCCGTGATGCAGAAGGCCACGTTCGATCCGGTCAAGGATTTCACGTACGTGATCATGCTCGGCGGCTACACCCTGGGCGTGGCGGTCAAAGCCGACGGTCCCTTCAAGAAGTGGCAGGACGTCATAGACTTCGCCAAGACCAACCCGGGCAAGTTCACCTATGCCACCATCGGTGCGGCCACGACCAACAGCATCGCCATGGAGCTGATGGCGCGCCAGTCCGGAGTGCAGTTCAATCACATCCCCACCAAAGGGGGCGGTGAGTCGATCGCGGCAATCCTCGGCGGGCACGTCATGTGCATGGTGGAGTCGCCGAGCTGGGGACCGCTGGTGGCATCGGGCGACTTCCGCCTGCTGATGCTGTTGAACGGCGAGCGCAGCAAGAAATGGCCGGACGCTCCGAGCCTGAAGGAGTTCGGCTACACCTACGAGTTCGACTCCCCCTTTGGCCTCGCCGGCCCCAAGGGAATGGACCCCGCCATCGTCAGGGTACTGCACGACGCCTTCAAGAAGGCCTATGAGGACCCGAAGGTCATCGAGCTCTACGACAAGTTCGACTTCACCAGGCGCTACAAGAGCACCGAGGACTATCAAGCCTTCATTCCCAAGCATGCCGCGGAGGAGCGGGCAGCGCTCGAGAAGATCGGGTTGGCGAAGAAGGATTGAGATAACCGGGATTGCGGCCGGTATCGTCAATCATCATCCACACAAGGAGGAAAGATACGTGCATTGCCGTCATTTCGCTGCCCTGGCCGTCGGCCTGCTTGCCGTGGCCGGGACATCCGACGCTTTCGCGCAAGCTTACCCGAGCAAGCCCATCACCATGGTCGTGCCGTGGCCGGCCGGCGGTTCGACCGATATCGTCATGCGCGCCATCAGTGAGGCTGCGGCCAAGAACCTCGGCCAGCCGATCGTCACCGACAACAAGCCCGGCGCCTCGGGCACGCTCGGCCCGGCCGTGGTTGCGGCGACCGGCAAGCCGGACGGCTACAC
>Ga0111538_10008155_pt1 | contig 14061 bp, 13 predicted proteins | sample SoiMethybrSBSTD1_FD_79669 | JGI IMG/M metagenome (GOLD analysis project Ga0111538, IMG submission 79669) | Bulk soil microbial communities from a Populus tree surrounding site in Tennessee, USA - Soil MetaG P. TD hybrid SBSTD1 (version 2)... | ecosystem: Environmental > Terrestrial > Soil >... | reverse complement strand
GTTGGTTGACTGTGCGCGAGGCGGTGTCTACACTGTGCCGGTTCGACGAATGGCACGAGGAGCGAGTGCATGAAGCGGACGTTTCAACCGAATCGACGGCGGCGCGCGAAGACCCACGGGTTTCGCGAGCGCATGAGTACGAAGGGCGGGCGCAAGGTACTCAAGCGCCGCCGTGCTAAGGGTCGCAAACGGCTCACGGTGTAGCGGGTCGCTTCCCCCGACGCGAGCGGTTGACCACCAGCGCTGAATTCCAGACGCTCTTCCAGCGAGGCCGCCGGATCGATCGCCCGGCGCTCATCGTGCTGTGGCGGGAAGCGACCGAGCCTACGCGCGTTGGATTCGCCGTGAGCCGCCAGGTCAAGAACGCCGTCCAGCGCAACCGTGCTCGGCGCCGGCTGCGCGAGGCGTACCGTGCAAGCCGGGATGCCGCTCCCGCGCAGGCCAGGATGGTGATCGTCGGGCGGCCGGCCGTGCTGAAGGCGCCCTTTACCGCCTTGACGGGTCAGTTGCGGGCCGCTCTGGGCGCGATCCCCGGGCCAAGGCCGCCGGCGTGAGCGGTCGGCAGATGCTGGCAGCCGCGGTGTCGGGGTACCAGCGGCTGGTGTCGCCGTTTCTCCCCCGGGCGTGCCGGTTCGCGCCGACCTGCTCGGAGTACGCGAGGCTGGCGGTTCTCGAGCATGGCGTCGTAAGGGGGACAGGGCTTGCACTGGCCAGGCTTGTCCGGTGTAATCCTTTTAATCCGGGGGGTTACGATCCCCCACCGACTCGGGAGCGTGCCGCGCCGTGACGATGGAGAAACGCGCATTCCTGGCCGTGGCCCTCATGGCGGCGGTCCTGATTCTCTACCAGACCTTTCTGGCCCCGCCGACCCCGGAAGTACCGCCCGCTTCCCAGCCCCAACAGCAGGCTGAAAAGCCCGCGACCCCTGCTCCAGCCCCGGTGGCGAAGCCCGCCGAGAGCATGGCGCCAGCCGTACCGGCAGCGCTGGCCGAGCCGCGGCCGCCGCAGCGGCTGGCCCGGGTGACGGCGCCGCTGTACGAAGCCGTGGTCAGCAGCGAGGGCGGCAAACTGCAGGAGTTCACGCTCAAGTATCGCGGCGAGAAGCCGATGGTGGTCGTCGGCGACCTTGGGCCCGCGGGGCTGGTGATCGGTCCGACGGAGGGTGCGGGCGGAACTGTGGTCCCGATGCAGCTCTCCGCCGAGGCCGTTGCCGTCACGCCCGACAAGCCGACGCAGGAGCTGGTGCTCACGGGCACGCACGAGGGACTGCGCATCCGCGAGGTCTTGACGTTTCGGGCCGACTCGTACGCGATCGACGCGCACGTCAAGATCGAAAACCCGTCGAGCGCGCCACGGGCCCTGACGGTCGCGTTGCCCTGGTTCACGCGTCAGGATTGGCGGGACGAGAAGCCGAAGGAACGGTTCCAGGGCCAGCATCCCACGGAGATCCTGTGGTCGAGTAGCAACGGGCATGTCACGCACGACGAGAATCTCTGCAAGGTTCCCCCGCTCTCGAGCGATGGCCAGTGGATCGGGATGGGAAGCGTCTGGTACATGGCCGCGCTCGCGCCTCGCGGCGAGGGGTTCAAGCTCGTCGCGCAGGGCGACGACAAGGCCTGCGACGCGAAGGCCACGGCGCCGGTTGGTCGCGCGACCATCGCGGTTCAGGCCGCGCCGACGCTCGCGCCGGGGCAGGCGTGGGAAGGCCGCGTCACGATCTTCGTCGGACCCAAGGAATACGACCGCCTCAAGGCGGTCGGGCTCGAAGGGGCCATCAACTTCGGCGGCTTCCCTGTCCCGCGCCAGTGGGGCGGCTTGCCGATGGACTGGCTGGGCGTGCCGATTCTGCTGCTCATGAACTGGGTGTATCGCCACGTCGGCAACTACGGCGTGGCCATCATCCTGCTCACGGTCGTGTCGAAGGTCCTCTTCTACCCGCTGACGGTGAAGTCGATGCGCTCCATGAAGGCGATGCAGGCCCTGGCGCCGCAGATCAATGCGCTCCGGAACAAGCACAAGAGCGACCCGCAGCGCCTGCAGCGGGAAACGATGGATCTCTACCGGCAGCACAAAGTGAATCCGATGGGCGGCTGCTTGCCGATGGTGGCGCAGATCCCGATCTTCTACGCGCTCTACCTGGCGCTGTCGGTCTCCGTCGAGCTGCAGAACGCGACGTTCCTGTGCATCGGTCGCGTGTTCGGCCTACACATCTGGATCTGCGATCTGGCGAGCCACGACCCGACGTACGTGCTTCCGATCCTTATGGGCGTGACCATGTTCATCCAGCAGAAGATGACGCCGACCGCAGGGGACCCCCGGCAGGCGAAGATGATGTTGGTCATGCCATTCATTTTCACCTTTATGTTCCTGAACTTACCGGCCGGACTAGTGCTCTACTGGACCGTCTCCAACGTGCTGCAGATCGCTCAGCAAAAGTTCATGGATCGGCCGAGAGCTCGCGCTGCCGCCTAGGATGACCGGGGCCTGACCGCAGGGCCTCGGCCACCCCTCAACCACCTTCAGTGCGACTGACGACCGCGCTCGAGGCCCTCCTGATCGAGCGCTCGCGACCAATTCTCGAGCGGACCCTATCGGCTCACGAGGTCGATGCGTTCACGAAGTACCTCGCTCTGATCGTCCGCTGGCAGCGCGCCCATAGGCTCGTCGGCTCGATCGAGCCGAAGTGGCTCGTCGAAAACGTCCTGCTGGATAGCCTCCAATTCTTGCGGGTGCTCCCTCCGGCGATTGAATCGATGGCCGATCTCGGGTCAGGCGCTGGACTTCCGGGAATTCCGATCAAGATAGTCAGACCGGAGCTGCGAGTGACCTTGATCGAATCGCGAGAGCGTCGCGCCTCCTTCCTGGCGGCAGTCATACGAGAGCTCGGGCTTCAGGGCTGCAGGGTCGTGGCTGATCGCGCGGAGGTAGCGGCGGACGTCGCTGTCTACGACGCTGTGGTGATGCGCTGTGCCGGAGATCTCGAGGAGCTCGTCCCGGTGGCGGCTCGACTGACGAAGCCTGGAGGGTCGGTGATCGCGTCAGGGCCACCGAGAGTGAGGGCCGCCCCACTCGGGTCTATGCCACTTGAGTGGGTGGAGGTACCCAGGGCGATCGGGACGAGACGCTTTGCGGTCTATAGAAAGCCCCACCAAGATAGAAAGCCCCACCAAGATTCGCAATGAGACAGGATCAGGTCAGAGGTCAAAGGGCTCTCCGAAGCTGTCCCAGGCACGGGCACCGCTAAGTGTGGAACGTGGAACACTTAAATACTCGTCATGCGATTGGTAGTATTTGGCTCGTGGAACACTGGTCTCCCCGGCCTGGGCGAAGATCCGGCCGGCCGTCTCCAACCCTGAGGTATGATGCCCCCGGATCACGGGTACCGCAGAGCCACCTGAAGAAGGTCGTAGCCGCCGGAGCTAGCGTCAGCTAGATCCGAGCTGAAGGCCAGCCGATTCGCAAGACCGTTGCGGTGGTGAACCAAAAAGGCGGGGTCGGCAAGACCACCACGGCTGTGAATCTTGCGGCCGGTCTCGCCCTCGCGCACAGCACCACCCTGATCGTTGATCTTGATCCTCAGGGCAACGCCACCAGCGGATTGGGAATCCAGAAGTCCGACCTGTATCCAACCATCTATCACGTGTTGCTGGGCTCCGAGCCCCTCAGCAAGGCTCTGCTCCCCACCGACCTCTCTCATCTCAAGCTCTTGCCATCCGACATAGACCTGGTCGGCGCCGAGATCGAGCTGGTCGGGATCGAGCAGCGCGAAAGCCGGCTCAAGGCAGCGCTTGCCGCTGCCGATGATGACGGCTGGACCATCATCGATTGCCCGCCATCCCTGGGGCTTCTTACGATCAACGCACTCGTCGCCGCCGATAGCGTGATCGTTCCGCTCCAGTGCGAGTTCTACGCCCTGGAGGGGCTCACGCATCTGCTCAAGACCATCAAGCTCGTTCGGGAGAGGCTGAACCCCAATCTCAAGGTCGGCGGTATTGTGCTCACCATGTTCGATGGGCGGACGAGCATGGCGGTTCAGATCAGAGAGGAAGTTCATCGCTACTTCCCGGGCGAGATCTTCGAGACCGTCATCCCACGCAACGTCCGGCTCAGCGAGGCGCCGAGCCACGGCAAGCCCGTGATGCTCCACGATCTACGATCCAGTGGTGCGATCGCCTATCTCGAACTGACTCGGGAGGTTCTCAAGCATGCAGAGTAAGCCCGGCCTTGGACGCGGCCTCGGCGCCCTTCTCTCCTCCACGCCGACCGAGGGCGAGACCCTCTTGCAGATTCGGGTCGATCAGGTCGAAGCCAATCCGAATCAGCCAAGAAAATCGTTTGATTCCAATGCTTTGGAGGAACTGTCGGCGTCGATCAAATTGTCCGGGCTGATTCAACCCGTCGTGGTACGGCGTCAGGGGCCTGGGTTTCAGCTCATCGCCGGTGAGCGTCGATGGCGGGCTGCGCGCCACGCGGGGTTGACCCAGATTCCGGCGATTGTTCGCGAGGTCACCGACGCCGAGAGTCTCGAGCTGGCGCTTGTCGAGAACCTGCTCCGGGAAGACCTCAATCCGATGGAAGAGGGCGAGGCCTTCGACCGGCTGCTGACGCAGTTCGGCTGGACTCAGGAGGAGCTGGCGCAGCGAGTCGGCAAGGACCGGAGCTCGATCTCCAACGCGCTCCGCCTGCTGCGACTCCCCTCGCCCATCCAGGATGACCTGCGCTCCAGCCGCCTGACCATGGGCCACGCGCGCGCTCTGCTCGCGCTGGCCACGCCGGCCGAGCAGCTCAAGCTGCGCGATGACATCCTCGCTCACGACTGGTCGGTGCGCGCGACCGAGGACAGCATCCGCACCACGACCGAGGCCCGCCCGCGGCGTCCCAAGCAGCGCCGTCGCTCCGCCGAGCTGGCCGCCGTCGAGGATTCACTGCAACGAACACTCATGACGCGTGTCCGCGTCGTGGGCAGCGAGCGCCAGGGTCGCATCGAGATCGTCTACGCCAACGCCGAGGAGCTCGAACGCCTCACGGGATTGCTTGGCGCGCGACACTGACTTCATGTCGGCCGAACGCATCGTCGTCGGAATGAGCGGAGGCGTCGACTCTTCCGTGGCCGCCGCGCTTCTCACCGAGGCGGGCCACGAGGTCGTCGGGGTGACGATGCGCGTCTGGCCGTGGCGGGAGGCATCCGAGGGCTCGACCCGATTCGGCTCGTGCTGTGGGACGGACGCCGTGGAAGACGCGCGCCGAGTCGCCGGCGCGCTCGGCATTCCATACTACGTACTCAACATGGCCGATGAGTTCGACCGCCGAGTGATCGCCCCGTTCGCCGAGGCCTATCGCGACGGGCGCACGCCGGTCCCGTGCCTGGCGTGCAATTCAGACCTAAAGTTCGGCTCCCTTCTCGGTCGGGCGGCGGCCTGGGACGCGGCCGCCGTCGCGACGGGCCACTACGCGCGGATCGATCGGGTCCCCGAGACGGGTCGCTGGCGCTTGCTGCGCGCCCGGGACGTGCGCAAGGATCAGACCGATTTTCTCTGGCCGCTCACCCAGGCCCAGCTGGGCGCCGCGCGGTTTCCCATCGGCGAGCTGACCAAGGACGAGGTGCGCGACTACGCGCGTCGGCTCGGCCTGGTGACGGCGGACAAGCCGGAGAGCCAGGAGATCTGCTTCGTCCCCGATGGGAACTATCGAGGGTTCTTACGCGAGCGCGAGCCGGCCACGTTCCGGGCGGGATCGATCGTCGATATCGACGGCCGCACGCTCGGTCAGCACGATGGGGTGGCCGGGTTCACGATCGGCCAGCGGCGCGGGCTCGGGCTAGCGGCCGGGCGCGCGCTCTACGTCGTCGACCTCGATGCCGACACCGACCGGGTCACCGTCGGTGACGCCGCCGACCTCGAGCGCGATCGGCTGGTCGCCGGCCGGGTCAACTTCATCGCGGGCGCGCCGCCGGCGGAGCCGCAGCGGGTGATGGCCAAGATCCGGCACAACCACGAGCCCGCCGCCGCGACGCTCCGGCTGCTGGCGGACGGCCGGGCCGAGGCCGTCTTCGATCGTCCCCAGCGCGCGATCGCCCCGGGGCAGTCGTGCGTGTGGTATCAAGACGAGGAGGTCCTGGGCGGCGGCGTGATCGAGCGGCGTTGACACACGCCCAAATCGCGTGATAGTTTTCACAAACCTTCAGCAGCAGCACGTGACCGGGGGAATCCGCCTCATGCATCATCGTCGATCCGACTGGCGTGGGTGGCTCGTGTGCGCGGTCGTCTCGCTGCTCTTCCTGCTCCCGACGGTGACCCTGGCGGCCGAGGGCGGGGGCGAGCACGGTGGCGGCGGCCTCATCAACCTCGACAAGTCGTTGATCGTGCAGGTCGTCAACTTCGTGATTCTCCTCATTGTTTTACAGAAGTTCCTCTACAAGCCGCTACTGGCCAAGATGGAGGAGCGCACCGGCGCCATCAAGCGGTCGCTCGACGAGGCCCAGGCGGCCCGGGCGGACGCCGTGCGTCAGCAGGAGGAGAACGCGGCCCAGCTACGGGCGGCGTATGCCGAGGCCGCGTCGATCCGCGACCAGGCGCTTCGCGAGGCCGAGGAGGCCGGGCGCAAGCAACTGGAGGCGGCCCAGGTCCAGGCGCGCAAGCTGGTGGAGGACACCAAGGCCCAGCTGGATGGCGAGATCCGTCGGGCGCGCGAAGAGCTGCGTCGCGAGACCACCGATCTGGCCCTGGCCGTGGCCGAGAAGCTCGTCCGCCGCACGCTGCGCGAGGAGGATCACCGGAAGATCGTGGCCGACGCCATCGCCGGCCTCAAGACTTCGTGAAGATCAACGCCGGCGCCGCCAAGTCGTACGCCAAGGCGCTCTTCGACCTGGCGCGCGAGCGGAATCAAGCGGATCAGATCCAGACCGAGATCGATCGGATCGCCGAGGTGATGGCGGCTGACGCCGAGCTGACCGACGTGCTCGGCCGCCCGTGGGTGACCACCGCCGTCAAGCAACAAATCGCCAAGTCGGTGGGTGAGCGCCTGGAGCTGTCCAAGCTCGGCGCCGACTTCCTGACGCTGGTGGCCACGCACGGCCGCGCGGATCATCTCGTCGCCATCGCCCACGTCTACCGGGGCTTGCTCGATGCCGCGCACGGCCGCGTGCGTGCGCGCGTGCGGACCGCGGTGCCGCTGACCGCGGCTGATCGCACCGCGCTGGGCCAGCGCCTGGGTCGCGCGCTGGCGAGCAACGCCGGCAGCGCCAAGCCGCTCGAGGTCGTCATCGAAGAGATCTCAGACGAACAACTGCTCGGCGGCTTCGTCGCCGAGATCGGCAGCCTGGTCGTGGACGGCAGCCTCGACGGCCAGCTCGCGCGGATGCGGGAACGCCTGGTGAAAGGGTAGGGGAGACACGGCATGATCAAGGCCGGAGAGATCAGCGAGATCATCAAGCGCCAGCTCGCGGGCTTCGAGGCGGAGATCGACCTCCAGGAGGTCGGTCGCGTGATCGAGGTCGGCGACGGCATCGCGCGCGTGTACGGGCTCGAGAAGGCGATGGCCGGCGAGCTGCTGCAATTCCCGGGCGACGTCATCGGCATGGTGCTCAACCTCGAGCAGGACCAGGTCGGCGCCGTGCTTCTCGGCGAGGACCGCGCGATCAAGGAAGGCGACACGGTCAAGCGCACCAACCGGATCGCCCAGGTGCCGGTCGGCGAGGCGCTGGTCGGGCGCGTCGTCAACGCGCTCGGTCTTCCGGTCGACGGCAAGGGCCCGATCGCGACCACGGAATTCCGGCCGATCGAGCGGTACGCGCCCGGAGTCGTGGATCGGCGCTCGGTGAAGGAGCCGCTGCAGACCGGACTCAAGGCCATCGACTCGATGATTCCGATCGGGCGCGGCCAGCGCGAGCTGATCATCGGCGACCGCGGCACCGGCAAGACCGCCATCGGCGTCGACACGATCATCAATCAGAAGGGGCAGGACGTCTTCTGCTTCTACGTCGCCGTCGGGCAGAAGCGCTCCACCGTGGCCCAGGTCGTGAAGATCCTCGAGGACGCTGGAGCGATGGCCTTCACGACGGTGGTCGTCGCCTCGGCCTCGGAGCCGGCGCCGCTGCAGTACATCGCGCCGTACACCGGCGTCACGATGGGCGAGTACTTCCGCGACAGCAAGCGCCACGCGCTCTGCATCTATGATGACCTGAGCAAGCACGCCGCCGCCTATCGGCAGCTCTCGCTGCTCCTTCGCCGTCCGCCGGGCCGCGAAGCGTATCCGGGCGACGTCTTCTATCTCCACTCTCGGCTACTGGAACGGGCGGCCAAGCTCAACGATGACCTGGGCGGTGGCTCGCTCACCGCGCTGCCGATCATCGAGACGCAGCTGGGCGACGTCTCGGCCTACATCCCGACGAACGTCATCTCCATCACCGACGGCCAGATCTATCTGGAGTCCGACCTGTTCTACGGCGGCATCCGGCCGGCCGTGAACGTCGGCCTCTCGGTCTCGCGCGTGGGTGGCTCGGCGCAGATCAAGGCCATGCGGCAGGTGGCGGGCAAGCTCCGACTCGACCTCGCCCAGTACCGCGAGCTCGCGGCCTTCGCGCAGTTCGGCTCCGACCTCGACCGGGCCACGCAGGCGCAGCTCGCCCGCGGTCAGCGCATGGTCGAGCTCCTCAAGCAGGGCCAGTACCAGCCGCTGCCGGTCGAGAAGCAGGTGGCGATCATCTTCGCCGGTAGCCAGGGATTGCTCGACGACGTGCCGGTCGATGCCGTCCGGGCCTTCGAGGAGTTCTTCTACGGCTACCTCGAGCGGCGGCATCCGCAGATGCTCGCCGAGATTCGCGACAAGAAGGAGATCAGCGACTCGCTCCGCGACCAGCTGGCGAAGGCGATCGGCGAGTGCAAGACCGAGTTCACCGCCGCCAAGGGCATCAAGGCCGCGTAGATGACACCTGAGAGACTATCGAGGGGCGCCACGGCTCCGCCGGGGCGTCCCGAGCGAGGGGGGTATGGGGGCCATTTCGGGGCCCCCATCTACTAATGGCGACGCTCCGGGATATTCAGCGGCGGATCCGATCCGTCCAGTCGACGCAGAAGATCACGCGGGCCATGAAGCTGGTGGCGGCGGCGAAGCTGCGGCGGGCGCAGGAGCGCATCCTGTCCGCCCGGCCGTACGCCAGCAAGATGGCCGAGCTGCTCGGCAACCTCGTGAGCGGCACCGACACCGGCCATCCGCTGATGGAGCAGCGCGAGGGACCGCGGCGGCAGATCGTCATCATCACGGCCGATCGAGGCCTGGCCGGTGCCTTCAACACCAACGTCATCCGCCGGGCGGTGGAGCTCGTGCGCGAGTCGAGCTCGGCCGAGGTGACCCTGGTCGTCGTGGGTCGCAAGGCCCGCGACTTCTTTCGCCGCCGGGCGACGACGATCAAGCGCGACATGATCGGCTTCTGGGATCGGCTGGCCTACAGCCACGCCGTCGAGCTGGCCGACTATTTCATGCAGCAGTACCTCGACAGCGAGGTGGACGAGGTCGTCCTCCTCTATAACGAGTTCCGCTCGGTCACCATGCAGCGTCCGGTGCGGGTGCAGTTGCTGCCCATCCCGCACGGCGAGGTGGAAGCAGCCGAGAGCGCGGCGCCGGTGGACTACATCTACGAGCCGAGCCCCGAGGCCATCCTCGGCGATCTGCTGCCACGTCACGTGCGCATGCAGGTCTATCGCGCGCTGATGGAATCGCTGGCCGGCGAGTACGGCGCCCGCATGACGGCCATGGAAGCCGCCACCAAGAACGCCAAGGAGATGATCGACGTCCTGACGATCCAGTACAACAAGGCCCGTCAGGAGAAGATCACCAAGGAGCTGCTCGACATCGTGGGCGGAGCGGAAGCCCTCAAGCAAGGAGCGGAGGCATGAGCACCGGGAAGATCGTTCAGGTCATCGGGCCGGTTGTCGACGTGGAGTTCGAGCCGGGCCAGCTCCCCGCCATCTACAACGCGCTGCTCGTGCAGGGCGTCGTGAACAAGGACGTCTTCGCCTATTCGCAGAAGCTCACGCTGGAGGTGGCCCAGCATCTCGGCGAGAGCCAGGTACGCACGATCGCCATGGCCTCCACCGACGGCCTCACCCGGGGCATGTCCGTGGACGACACCGGCGCGCCGATCACGATCCCCGTCGGTAATGCGACGCTCGGCCGCATCCTCAACATCGTCGGCGAGCCGGTCGACAAGGGCCCGGCCATCAAGGCCACCAAGTTCTATCCGATCCACCGCCCGGCGCCGCCCTTCGACGAGCAGTCCACGAAGGTCGAGATGGTCGAGACCGGCATCAAGGTCGTCGACCTGCTCGAGCCGTACACCAGAGGCGGCAAGACCGGCCTCTTCGGCGGCGGGGGCGTCGGCAAGACCGTGTTGATCCAGGAACTGATCAACAACATCGCCAAGCAGCACGGTGGCATCTCGGTTTTCGCCGGCGTCGGCGAGCGCACGCGCGAGGGCAACGACCTCTACCACGAGATGAAGGAATCGGGCGTCATCGAGAAGACTGCGCTGATCTTCGGCCAGATGACCGAGCCACCGGGCTCGCGGCTGCGCGTGGCGCTGACCGGCCTGACTGCCGCGGAATACTTCCGCGACGAGGAAGGCCAGGACGTGCTGCTCTTCATCGACAACATCTTCCGCTTCACGCAGGCCGGCTCCGAGGTCTCCGCGCTGCTGGGCCGCATGCCGTCGGCGGTCGGCTACCAGCCCACGCTGGCCACCGAGATGGGCCAGCTGCAGGAGCGGATCACCTCGACGAAGAAGGGCTCGATCACCTCGGTGCAGGCCATCTACGTGCCGGCCGACGACATCACGGATCCGGCGCCGGCCACGGCCTTCGCCCACCTCGACGCCACGACCGTGCTCAACCGTGCGCTCACCGAGAAGGGCATCTACCCGGCGGTGGATCCGCTCACCTCGACCTCGCGCATTCTCGATCCGAACATCCTCGGCCTCGAGCACTATCAGACGGCGCGCGCGGTGCAGTCGATCCTGCAGCGCTACAAGGATCTGCAAGACATCATCGCGATCCTGGGCATGGAAGAGCTGTCGGACGACGACAAGCTCACGGTGTCCCGGGCGCGGAAGATCGAGCGCTTCCTGTCCCAGCCGTTCAACGTGGCCCAGGTCTTCACGGGTCAGCCGGGACGGTACGTGAAGCTCGCCGACACCGTGAAGTCCTTCAAGGAAGTCGTCGAGGGTAAGCACGACGACCTGCCCGAGCAGGCCTTCTACATGGTGGGCGACATCGGCGAGGTGGTGGACAAGGCCAAGAAGCTCCGCGAGGTCGCCTAGTGGCCGAGCGACTCACGCTCGAGCTCGCCACACCGACGCGGATGGTGGTCACCGCCGAGGTGGACGAGGTGGTGGCGCCGGGGAGCGAGGGCTACTTCGGCGTGCTGCCCGGCCACGCCCCGTTTCTCACGACGCTGGGCATCGGTGAGCTGATGTACCGCATCGGCCGCGACGAGCACCACGTCGCGGTCGCGGGCGGCTTCGCCGAAGTGCGGAACGACAAGGTCATCATCCTCGCCGACTCGGCGGAAACCCCCGCCGACATCGATCGCGCCCGCGCGGAGAAGGCCCTGGAGCGCGCCGAGACGCGCCTGGGCGGCCGCGGCGGCGAGGAGAACGTCGACTTCAACCGGGCGCGTTCAACCGCCGCCCGGGCGTTTACCCGCCTCACCGTGGCCGGCCGAAACCGATAGAATTCACGCGCTGGTGACATCCGAGGGCCGCCCGGAACCGTAGTCTGGGACAACGCGCTGGCATCTGGTAGCCGTCACCGGCCGCGCCGATTCTCATCCCACTGAGGAGGCGACCATGAAGCATCCTTTCCGACTGCTGGCTCTCGTCCCCGTCCTCGGCCTGACGCTTTCGGCGCTGGTGGTGCCGAGTAGCGCCGGACCGGACAAGATCAAGTTCCCCGACGGGTGGAAGAGCCACGTGATGTACACCACCGTGGACCGGTACGACATCAAGCAGTTCCGGGAGCTCTACGCCAGCTCCCAGGCCGCGGTGGATGCCATGAAGGCGGGGAACCCGCTGCCCGATGGGACCGTGCTCACGCTCGTACAGTACAAGGCCGAGGTCGACGCGGCGGGGACGCCGGTGAAGGGCCCCAACGGGCGCTTCGTCAAGGGCGACCTGATCGCCCTGACCGTGATGGAAAAGCGCGCGGGGTTCGGGACGGAGTATCCGCCCGAGCTGCGCAACGGCGACTGGGAGTACGCGGCCTTCAGCGGGGCAGGGGTACTGAATGAGAAGGCGAACTACAAGGCGTGCTTCGAGTGCCACAAGCCGCACGAGAAGATGGACTACGTCATCTCGCTGGCCGCGGTGCGCGGGGCCGCCGCTCCGACCACGGCGCCCAAGCCCGACGTGAAGATCACCGGGTTCACCTTTGGACCGAACAAGCTGGCGGGAACGGTGGGCCAGCCGGTGACCTGGGTGAACGAGGATGATTCGCCGCACCAGATCACCGTCGTGAGCACCAAGGAGCGTTCCCCGATTCTCACCAAGGGCCAGAGCGCCGTCATGGCCTTCCCGACCGCCGGCACCTACGACTACATCTGTGGGCTGCACCCGAACATGAAAGGCTCCGTCGAGGTGAAGTAGCTCCCGGATCACTGCTGCCCAGCGGCGCGGGCAACCCGCCCGCGCCGCGCGGCAGATTCCCCTTCCGCGCTCCGCCCAACTGCGCGTCCCGACGTACCGTCCGCCGTGGCGTTTCGCTTGCTCCCTCCACCCGCATGCTGACAATCTTGATCACCGACGACGAGCCACACGTGGTGGAGCTGGTGCGCGTGACCCTGGAAGACGAGCGCGTGCGGGTGATCGAAGCGAGCGACGGCGCGACCGCGCTGGCGCTGGCCGATCGGCTCGAGCCCGAGCTGATCTTTCTTGACGTCAACCTGCCGGATCTCAGCGGGATCGAAGTGTGTCGGCGCCTGCGCCGCCAGCCGCGGCTGGCCGGCTCGAGCATCGTCATGCTGACCGCCGCGGCCCAGCAGGAGGACATCTCCCGCGGCCTCGCGGCCGGCGCCACGCAGTACCTGACCAAGCCCTTTTCCCCGGTGCGACTGCTGTCGCTCGTGGAAGAGCTGCTGCCGGGAGCCGCATGGCTTCCCGAGTGACCTCCGACGGACCCGGGCGCGACATGCGACGACCCGGTGCGGCCGAGCTGCAGTCGCTGCGGTATGCCGAGGACGTGCGGCGCCTCTACCGCCAGCTGCAGCGCGCGATTTGCCAGTCGCTGCTCGGCCTGGCCAACGCGCTGGAAGCGAAGGATCCGTACACGCGCGGGCACTCCGAGCGGGTGGGCGCGTGGGGCCGCCGGCTCGCAACCGCGCTGGGCCTCGCGCCCGGTGACGTGGAGACGGTGGTGCAGGCGGGGCTGCTGCACGACATCGGCAAGATCGGGATCCCGGAGACGGTGCTGCGCAAGCGCGGCCCGCTCGACACGGCGGAGTGGGCGCTGATGCACAATCATCCGATCATCGGCGCCCAGATCGTCGCGCCGTTCGAGTTCTTCGCCGCCGGCGCCCTCGTCATCCGCCACCACCACGAGCGCTGGAACGGCACCGGCTACCCCGATGGGCTGGCCGGAGCCGCCATTCCGCTCGGCGCCCGCATCGTCGCGGTGGCCGATGTCTTCGATGCCCTGACCTCCGACCGGCCGTACCGCGGCGCCCTGTCCCGCGACGTCGCCCTCGCGCATCTCATCGGCGAGGCCGGCCGCACGCTGGACGCCGACGTCGTGGCCGCGCTCCTCGGGCTCGTGCACCTCGACGCCGGCGACGCCGCCTGAGTTGCGCCATGTACGCCCTGGAACAACCGCTCGTTCGTCGTCAGACCGCGCTGCTCGACCAGACACCCTGGGGTGCACTGGCGGCGCTCGCATGCGGCATCGCCGGCGTCACGATCCTGTCCGTCGCGGGCTTGGTGCCGCGAGCCGCGGTGGGCATCGCCGGATTCGCCGGCGCGCACGGCGCCCTCCTCGGGGTCGCGCTGGCCTGGACCTCGACCGGGGAGCGGCGCGACCG
>Ga0111538_10008153_pt1 | contig 14063 bp, 10 predicted proteins | sample SoiMethybrSBSTD1_FD_79669 | JGI IMG/M metagenome (GOLD analysis project Ga0111538, IMG submission 79669) | Bulk soil microbial communities from a Populus tree surrounding site in Tennessee, USA - Soil MetaG P. TD hybrid SBSTD1 (version 2)... | ecosystem: Environmental > Terrestrial > Soil >... | reverse complement strand
CCTGGCCGCTTCGCTCGAGGGACCGCGACAACAGCGCGTGCAGCCTCCGCAACATGCGTTCCGCAGCGTTAGGCGCCTCGTGGGCCAGCTCCTGGATCGCGTTCAGCGAATTGAAGAGGAAGTGCGGCTGGAGCTGCAGCTCGAGGAAGTGCAGTTGCGCGCGGGCCAGCTGCGTCTCGAGGACGTGCGTGCGCAACGTGCGGTCGAGATACCGCCGGTGCGACGCGATCGCCCGGCCCGTCAGCACGACGGCGAGGTATGTGAAGAGGTTTACGTCCGCCCAGAAAATGACCCTCGGCCAGAACAGCTCGGCCGTGAACTGCATGCGCCAGCCGTTTGCCATCGACGGCGAGAAGGCGAGGATGAGCGCGAGGCGAAGGGCGCCCATGCCCAGGGCGACGAGGGCGAACGTTACACCGTGCGCCGCCAGCGAGCGCGCCCACCCGATGCGCTTCGGGTCCGCGACGGCGGCGAGCCGGAAGAGCAACGGCGTCAGCGCCGCCCACGTCCAAGCCATAACGAGCGCGCTGAGCAGCATCCACCCCCACCGGTCGCGCGAGGTGGAAGTCGAAATCCAGTAGATCGCGTGGACCAGCCCGTAGACCGTCCACGTGACGAGGATCAGGGCGGCCGCGCGAAAGCGCATCGCTCGCCGCCCGGGTGTCGGGGGGTTCGCGAGGCTCAGGGTAAACGCGGGCGACGGGTTTGTGGCGGTGCCCAGCGGTCGGCGAAGCTGCGGTTGAGGTTACGATCGACTTGTCGCAAGGCAATCAACCTCAGTGAAAGCGCTCCGGGCGAGCAAGCTGGGACGAACCGAACCAGAGGAGCGGCGAAGGGTTCAGCGGTCCCCGCACGACGGGTTATGGATTGGACACCCGAATGCCCCTAAGCGATGCTCGGCTCGCCTGGGGAGCCGCCGCAGGGCGGATCCAGCGCCGCATTGACGGCCCCTAAATGCAAAACCGCGCTGCTCGTCAGGCAGCGCGGCAAATGCTCGAGTTTCTTTTGAGCGGACCTGGACTACCTCGGATCGAGCACCGTGTCGATGGCGTGGATCACGCCGTTCGTCGCACGGATGTTGGTCTTCACGATCCGCGCTTCATCCACATGGAACCCTTTCGCTGATGCCGTGAGCTTCAGGTCGTCGCCGAACTGCGGCGTCGCACTGCGCGGCTTCAATTCGCGCGGGGCCTTCACTTTTCCCGACACGACGTGGTGCCGGATCAGTTCAGCCAGGCGCACCGAGTCGGCGAGCAGCGCCGTCCTCTCGTCGAGTGGAATCTTCTCGAAGGCGCGATCCGTGGGCGCAAAAATCGTGAGTGGTCCGTCCCCGCGGAGCAAGTCCGCCAGGCCCGCGGCGCCAACGGCGGAGCTGAACGCCTGCAGTCGCGAAATGGAGGCACACCGTTCCATGAGCGATTCAGCATAGGGCGAGCGCTCCTGGCGGGTTCGGTCACCAGTTCGCCTGGTGCGTGCCACGCGTTTTGGCGCGCTGCCGTTTTTCGCGGGCGTATCATCCGCCTGCGCGTGGTGTTTCGCGGACGATGGCGGAGCGCCGTTTGGTTTGGTCGTGGGCTTCATCCTTCACTCCCGTGATGACGGTGGATGCTGGCCCAGTGCAGCCAGCCTGGCTTCAGGTGGGTATCAGGACCGAGTCAATCGCGTGGATGATGCCGTTCGAAGCGGGGATGCTCGTTTGCACGAGCCTGATGTTCGCCACGTGATATGCGCCGTTGCTCGAGGTGAGCACCAACGTTTTCCCGTCGACCGTCACCGCGCACAGTGGCCTTGCTGCTGTTGGCGGCGACACTCGGCCCGCGACCACGTGTCCCCGCATGACTTCACGGAGGCGACGCGTATCGGCGAGGAGTGCGTCCCGCTCGCGCATCGACATCTTGGCGAATGCCCGGTCGGTCGGTGCGAACACCGTGAACGGTCCTTTCTCCAGCAACAGCCGCGACAGACCGGCCGCGCGCATGAAGTCGACAAACACGCCGAGCCGGTTCGAGCCTTCGGCCGTGGTGAGAATGTCGTGAAGATGCGCGGTGGCTTGATCCTGTGGCTCCAGGGCCGCGTGGTCTGCGGGATCCGTGAGCGCCTTCTCGAGTTCAGCCAGCGGTGCGAGGTCCGGCGTCATGGATGCCTTTGCAAGGGGCCGGTCCAGGAGACCGCTGGACGACCGGCCCAGATGCGCCGTCCTGCGTACTTGAATCAATCCGCTGGACCGGGCGCTGTCAATGTTCTGACCAGGACATTACCTTGACAGCGCGACCCTCCCGTCCCCCATGACGACCACCCACGCCCCCGAACGCACCGAGACGCACCGCCACCCCATGCGCGTGGTGACGCGCCGCACCGGCCTGCCGGCGGAACTCCTCCGCGTCTGGGAGCGGCGCTACAAGGTCGTGGTGCCGGCACGAACAGAGACCGGACGACGCCTCTACTCCGATGCGGACATCGAACGCCTCGACCTCCTGTACCGCGCGACGTTAGGCGGGCGGAGTATCGGCCTGATTGCGCCGCTCCCGACGGCGTCGCTGGAAGAGCTCCTGCGCCAGGATGCCGAAGCGGATAAAACGCGCATCACCGGCCTTCGGGGCGCGCACAGCAACGCGGACGACGCCAGTCGCGACGCCGAGTTCGTGAGCGACAGCCTGCGCGCGCTGGAGCGTTTCGATCCGCCGGCGCTCAGCGCGGTGCTGCGACGCGCGTCCATCGCGCTTCCCGCGACCGTCTTCCTCGAGAAGGTCGTCGCCGCGCTGCTGGAGCAGGTCGGCACACGATGGCGCGAGGGGACGCTCCGCCCGGTTCACGGCCACCTGGCGGCGACCGTGGTGCGCCGTGTCCTCGAGCGCACGACGGTTTCGGCGCCGCCGCCCGCGCCACGACTCCTCGTCGCCACGGTCAGCGGTCAGTCGCATGAACTTGGAGCGCTCATCGCCGCAGCCGCCGCGGCCTCCGAGGGATGGACGGTCACCTGGCTCGGCGCCAACCTGCCGGCCGACGACATCGCGGAAGCCGCCGCGAAACTCCGTGTCCAGGCGGTGGGGTTGAGCCTCATCCATCCAAGCAGCGACGTCGCCGTGATGCAGGAACTGCGACGGCTCCGCTCGTTCCTGCCGCGCTCCGTGGCGCTCATCGCCGGAGGAACCGCGTCTTCGTCATACGCCGGTGTACTCGACGAAATCGGCGCGACGCGAGTCAGCGGACTCGATGAATTCGTCACGCTGCTGCGAAGCATTGCTTTCAAGTTGCGCTCCAAACGCCGTTCTCGCACCGCCAAGTCGAAGCCGAATCAGCCGGGCACGAAGGCTCGGGAGGTGACAACATGATCAGAAGGCGAACCACGCTGGTAGAAGCGCTTCAGGAAATCGAAGCCGGGGAGCTTGCGGGCGTCACCGCGATCGTCGTGAATCGCGAGTGGTGGGATTTGCTGCCGGTGGGCACCCAGAGTGAATTTCGCAAACGGTGCGCGCGACACGGCGTCGACCTCCGCGCGGACGACGCGTTATCGCGTCACTTCGTCGAGCTGGCGAGCGATCGCAACGAACCACCGCTCAGCACCGAACACCGCGTGTGAGCGTCGCCGGACGCCTGGTCAGGTCACAACACGGTCGACCGCCTCCGTGACGCCGCTTTCACGCGCACAGTGGGCGCAGCAATAGTAGTTTCCCTCGGCTTCTATGCCGTGGCCGATGATGCGGCACTCACAGTGGTCGCAGGCAGGCGCAAGCACGTGGATCGCGCACTCGAAGCTGTCGAACACGTGAGTTGAACCGTCGCTGGTCCGTACCTCGAAGGCCTTGTCGTACGAGTTGCCGCAGAGCTCGCAGGGTTCCATAACGTCTCCCGAAAGGGATTTGATGCTGGTAACCCGCTCGCGCGGACCGCTGTTCCCGGAGCGAGCGCCGCTACTCCACCACGAGCATGCCGATCGCGCCTTTCTGGCCGTGGCCGAATCCGTGATTCACGAACGGAAACTCGCCAGCCACGTCGCACATCAGCTCGAAACACATGCCTCCGCCCGCGGCGACGTCCCAGGTCTGGCATCCGCGGATCGGTGAACCCGGCGGCGCGCCGAGATACATCGTGTCGAACTGCTCGCCGACGACGTGGAACGCGCACGGGTGTGTCGGTCCGCAGTTCACGACCCAGAAGCGCACGCGATCGCCGACCTTCACGCGTATGGGAGCCGCGATGTACTGCATCGGGCGGCCGTTGAACGAGAGAAAGTCGGGTGAAGTGGAAAGCATCTTGTTGTAGTCGAATGGCCTGATGCCGCTCGCGTCCGCATCGCCGAGATAGAACTCGTTCTGGATGAGCACGAACTCCTTCGCTGCCGGGAGCGGTGTCGGCGGCGAGACGATGATGGCGCCGAACATTCCTGCGCCGATGTGCATCAGCACCGGTGACGAGCCGCAGTGGTACATGAAGGCGCCCGCCCACTTCGGCGTGAATGTGAAGCTGACGGATTGCCCCTTCATGACGGACCGGAACGCCTCCTTTGGATTGATCTGCGCCGCGTGGAAATCCATCGAGTGCGGGATAGAACCTTCGTTCGTCAACGTGAAGTTGATCGTGTCGCCAACGCGGCAATGCACGATGGGTCCGGGCAGGTTTCCCTCGAACGTCCACGCCGCGACCACGGTGTTGTCGGAGATGCGCACCGGCACTTCCTGGGCGCGCCAGTTCAACTGCATCGTCCGCGACGCCTGGAGCGGCGGCAGTGTGGGATCGAAGCGCTGGAATGGGACGTCGGCCGTCGGTGAAGCCGCGGGCACCGCGGTGGATGGCGAGTGCGGCACGTTGAGTGCGGTGTCGAGCCGGCTGTTGGGATTCTGCAGCGGTGCACGTGTGCCCGTATCGCCTTTCGCGCCGGCCTGTGGCTCTGATTCCTCGTCGCGACAGGCTGTCAGGGCGGCTCCGCCTATCGCGAAACCGAACGCCGACTTCCCGAGGAAATGGCGCCGGCTGGTCGGTTCCGGTGACGTCGCGAGGTCCGACAACCGCGGGGGCACAACCTGCGCGTTGGGCATGGGCCTCTCCAGGCTGGGGGTAACGACGGCCGCTATCCGCTCCTCAGCGTCCTCGCAGGATCGGTGCTCGCGGCCTGTCGCGCGGGAAGGTAGCACGCGAGCAGCGCGACGAGCGATAGCAGCACGGTCGTGCCCGCGAACGTCAACGCGTCGGTGGCCGTCACGCCGAACAGCAGCGGGATGTCCAACGGGAGGCTCGTCAGGGCGCGCGTCAGCGCCAACGCGAGCACGAGGCCGGCGCCGAGCCCGATCGCCACGAGCACCATGCCCTGCCGCACCACCAGGCGGAGGATGTCGGCGCGCATCGCGCCTAACGCGATGCGGATGCCGACTTCGCGCCGGCGTTGCGCCACCGAATACGCCACCACGCCGTAGATACCGACCGTGGCCAGGAACAGCGCCAGTATGCCGCACGCGCCGACGACGAATCCCAGCAGCCGGAATGGATACAATGCCACGCTGAAGTAGCCGTTCAGCGTCTGGACATCCGTCACCGGCATCGCCGGATCGAGCTCGCGTATGGCGCGACGCACGGGCGCGACCAGGTTCGATGGATCACCGGCCGTGCGCGCCACCAGTGTCATTCGCTTTCGATCCAGCTGCAGCAGCGGCAGCGCATAGGTGGGGCGCGCTTCCTTCTCCAACGCCTGCCAGGCATTGTCGCGGATCACACCGATGATCACGCACATCTCGCGTTGGGGTCGAAAGCGCGCGAGATGTTTTCCCACGGCTTGCGATGTGCCACCGAGGTAGCGCCCGACAAACGCCTCGTTGACCATGGCCACGCAGGGCGCGCCGTCGCGGTCACGATCGTCGAAGTCCCGTCCGAGGATGATCGGCACTTTCATGGCCGTGAAATAACCTGGACCCGCGATGGTGAAATCGATTTCCATGTCCTCGCCAGGCCGCGGCTCGTACCCCTCGATCTCCGTGCTGCTGCGCGTGCGACTCATGAATCCACCAGGTACGGCTTCAACGAGACTGACATCACTGACGCCCGGCTCCGCGCGCACGCGTTCGGCGATGTCCGTGTAGAATCTCTGCGTCCCGCTCCGGTCGTAGCGTGCCTCGTCGAGGCTGAGCGGCGCGACGACGAAGTTGGTGGAATCGAATCCGAGCCGGGTGGGGCGCACCTTCTCCAGGCTGCGCAACACGAGGCCCGCGCCGATCAAGAGCAAAAGCGAAAACGAAACCTGCGCCGTCACGAGCCACGCCCGCAGGCGTGACGCGCGCTGCTTGCTCGTCGATGCCGCCGCTTCGTCCTTCAGGATGCTCGCGACGTCCGCCCTCGTGCCGTGCAACGCGGGCGCCAAACCGAAGAGAATCCCCGTGAACATGGAGAACACCACGGTATAGGCCACGACACGCCAGTCCAGGCGCGGGTCCACGGCCACCCGCAGGCCCTCCGGCAACGGCGGCATGAAGGCCACCAGCAGGTTGAGCGACCAGACGGCCAGTACGATTCCTGCCACGCCCGCGATCGACGAGAGCAGCACGCTTTCCGTGAGCAGCTGGCGTATGATCCGCGACCGCCCCGCACCTAACGCCAGGCGCACCCCGATTTCGCTGCGACGCGCCATGGCCCGGGCCAGCAGCATGCCGGCCAGGTTCATGCAGGCGATGACCAGCACCAGGTCCACGATCACCAGCAGCAGGGCGGCCAGCGCGTACGCAGCCACGCGCATCTGGGGATGCACGCGTGTCTCGCGCTCCGTCAGCACCGAGACGAAATACTCGCGCGTGGGTTCGCCCTCGCGTGCCTCGCGCCATTCATCCGGGTACGCCGCCCGCATCTGTTCCGAAAGGAGTTCGAAGCGCGCCCTCGCCTGCTCGATCGTTATGCCGTGCCTGAGGCGGCCGACCATCACAACCCACTTACTGAGTCGGCTCGCGATCCTGTACTGGCCGCTTATCGGGTCCAGTGCAGGCTGCATCATCGCGGGTGCCCAGAGCTCGCTCGCCACGCCGCCCATCATGCCAGTGAACGACTGTGGCGCGATTCCCACCACCGTCATCGGCTGGTTGTTGAGGGTGACAGTCCGGCCAACCATCGCCGGGTCGGAATTGAAGCGGCGTTGCCAGAGACCGTAGCTGATCACCACGACCGGGTTCCGGTTAGGCACCGAGTCCTCTTCAGCGAGGAACGCGCGTCCGCGGAACATCGGCACGCCGAGCACGTCGAAGTAGTTGCCGGACACCACCTCGCCCCAGGTCAGCTCGACGTCATTGGCATAGCCGAGCCTGAACTGATCGATGCCGTACGCGGCGAGGCCGGTGAAGACCTCGTTGCGCTCGCGAAACTCGAGGTAACTCGGATACGAGGACGTCTCGTACGGATGGTCGCGATGACCCGAGTAGAGCTCGACGATTTCTTCCGGTGCGGCGACCGGTCGCGGCCGCAGGAGGATCGAGTTCGCGACGCTGAAGATCGCGGAGTTGGCCCCGATCCCTGTGGCGAGGGAGATGAGGGCAATGGCGGTGATGCCCTTCGATTTCCAGAGCATCCTGGCGCCGTACCGAACGTCGTTGACGAGCGATTCCAAGTGCTCTCCCGGGCGATGGTTACGGTCAGCAACCGATCTGGTCAGAAACGTCGAGGGACGAGAAAAAGATTCAGGGATTTGCGGGATGCGACCCGCAGCGCTCGCCGTCGGCCTCATCCCTCACCTTGCGTCTGAAACCCAGCAGCGCTACCGTCGTATGGGAATCCCATAGGACACACCATGGCGCCGAAACTCGACGTGAAGCAGGGCACGCTCGCCCTCATGATCCTCAAGACCCTCGAAGGTCTTGGGCCGCTGCACGGGTACGGCATTGCGCGGCGCATCGAGGAGACCAGCAGGAATCGCCTCGTGCTCAACTACGGGACGCTGTATCCCGCGCTCCTCAAGCTCGAGCAGGAAGGGTTCATCAAGGCGGAGTGGAAACAGTCCGAGAACAACCGGCGCGCCAAGTACTACGGGCTCACCGCGGCCGGGAAAAAGCAGCTCGAGCGGGAAGCGCGGGAGTGGTACCAGACCGCTGACCTGATCGCGGCCTTCCTCACGCCGCGACCGGAGGAAACATGAAATACTTTCGCTCCGCCTTGACGCGAATCGCCGGCGTCTTCACCAGGAACCGCGGTGATGACGATCTTCGCGAAGAGTTCCAGGCACACCTCGACATGGAAACCGCCGAGAACGTCCGGAGAGGCTTGTCTCCCGAGGACGCACGCCGGCGGGCGATGCTCGCCGCCGGTGGCCTGGCGCAGGCCGCCGAGGCGGTCCGCGACCAGCGTGGACTGCCGTGGGTCGAGGGCGTCGCGGCCGACGTGAAGTACGCCTGGCGCGCGCTCCGGCACAGCCCCGCGTTCGCGGCCGTGGTCGTCGCGACGCTGGCGTTAGGCATCGGCGCGAACACGGCGATCTTCAGCGTCGTGCGCGGCGTGCTGCTCAAGCCCCTTCCCCACCGCGACGGCAGCCGGCTGGTCTACCTGCGCCAGTCGATGGACGGACCGGGCGGTGAGAACCTGTCCTTCTCCGTCCCGGAGGTTCGCGACATCCGGGACGGCGCGCGATCGCTGGCCGCCCTCGCCGAATTCTCGGAGTGGAGCGTGAGCCTCCTGCGCAATGATGGCGCCGCGCGCATGCCGGTGGGCCTCGTCACCGGTAACTACTTCGCGGTCATGGGACTCTCGCCGATCCTCGGGCGTGTCATGGACGCGAGCAACGACGGTCCCGGCGTGCCGATCGTCATGGTGCTGACGCACGACGGATGGATGAGCCGCTTCGGCGGGGATTCCGGCGTCATCGGCAGGGTCGTGAAGGTCGACGACAAGCCGGCCACCATCATCGGAGTGCTCCAGGCCGCGCCGTTCTTCCCGGGGCGTGCCGATGCGCTGCTCAACATGGTGGCCAGCGAACACCACTTGAGCGCGTTCATGGTAGAAGGGCGCGTGCACCGCATGACCGAGCTCGTCGCGCGCCTGACGCCTGACGCCACCGTGCAGCAGGCCCGTGGCGAAGTCCAGGCGACGTATGAGCGCATGACACGGGACCACACGGAAGCCTACAATCCCGGCCAGCATTACCGGGTCGCGGTCATCCCGTTCCGGAAGGTGATCGGGGAACGCGCCAGCCTCACGCTCTGGCTCCTCATGGGAGCCGCCGTGTTCGTCATGATCATCACGGCCGCGAACGTCGCGAACCTCACCCTGATGCGCGGCGTCCGCCGTGAGCACGAGCTCGTGGTGCGCGCAGCGTTAGGCGCCGGCGTGGCGCGGTTGCGGCGGCTGTTGCTCGTCGAGAACCTGTTCCTGACGCTGGGTGGCGCGGCGATCGGACTCGTGATTGCCGTGGCCGGCGTGCGGCTGCTCACCTCGTTCGCCGCGCGGTATTCGCCGCGCGCGGATGAGATCCGCCTGGATGGCACCGTCCTTGGCTTCACCCTGCTCCTCTCCGTCGCGGTCGCGTTGCTGCTGGCGTTCCTGGCTTCGCTGCCGCGCGATGGCGCGTTCGCGTCGTGGATCTCCGGCGCCACGCGGATGACGGGAAACCTCGGCAAGAACCGCCTGCAACGCGCGCTGGTCGTCGTGCAGGTTGCCGTTTCGGTCGTGCTGCTCGCCGGCGCGGGGCTGCTGACCCGCACCATGATTCGCCTCTCGAACGTCCAGACCGGCCTTCGCACCGAGGAAATCCTGACGATCCAGTTTTCGTTGCTGACGCCTCCCCAGACGCGCGACCCCGCTGCCGACGCGAACGCGAAGGATCGGTACGAACGAATGAAGCTCGAGGCAGCGGCGCTTCCGGGAGTCACCGAAGTCGGCATCGGCAGCCCGATGCCGTTGCGCCGGTCGGATGTGCCGCTCGAGGTGAAGGTCGAGGGCAAGGTCTTCGACCCGCGCGAAGCGCCGCCTCGCGCAGAAATCAGGACGGCCGACCCGAACTTCTTCCGCGCCGCCGGGATTCCGCTCCTCAGGGGACGCTACTTCGAGACCACCGATCGGAGGGACGGAGCCAAGGTGGTCATCATCAACCATACCCTGGCCGATCAGCTCTTTCCTGGCGAAGACCCTGTGGGAAAGAACCTCGCGTGGACGGGCGAGATCCTGAAGTTCACGCCGTTCGGGGGGGAGTGGCGCACGATTGTCGGCGTGGTCGCGAGCACGCAGGACGGTGGACTCGATGCGAAGCCCGTACCCTCGGTGTACATGCCATTTGCACAGGTACCCGCGATAGGCGGCGGCCTGGTGATCAGGGCGGACAGCAACGTGGCGCAGCTCGTTGCGCCGGCAACACAGATTGTGCGCCGCATCGCACCGACGACACCGATTGACCGGGTGCAGACGATCTCGCAGGTCAGGGAGGAAAGCGTGGCGCCGCGTCGCCTGAATGCGGCGCTGATTTCGTCCTTCGGTCTGCTCGCGGTCATCATCGCCGCCGTGGGAATCGCGGGTGTGCTGGCGTTTTCGGTGAGTGCGCGCACGACGGAGATCGGCATCCGCATGAGCCTGGGCGCCGATCCCGGACGGGTGCAGCGAATGATCCTTGGTGAGGGCGGCACGCTGCTGCTGATCGGTCTCGTGGCCGGTGGCGCCGGCGCCCTCCTCGCGGCGCGCGTGATACGCGGCCTGCTCTTCGACATCGAGCCTAACGACCCGACCACGCTCGTGGGCGTGTCGTTGATGATGGCGGCCATCGGGCTCGTGGCCTGCTGGGTTCCCGCGCTGCGCGCCGCGCGCATCGACCCGGCGATCACCATGCGAGCGCAGTAGCGAGGTCACATGCGACGACTCTTCCCTGCGTGCATCGACAACCGCCTTCGCGGTCCCCGGGTAGCGCTCTGGCTCTTCGCGCTGATCACGGTGCAGCGCGTCGCGCTCAGCTTCACGCACATGTTCAAGTCGGACGGCGGGGCACAGAGTGTTTCGACGATGCCGCTGGACACGTATCCGGCGGGCGCCGCGCAGAACATCATCGGGCTCATGGCGAGGATGGGGCTCGAGCAGTTCCTGCTGGCGTTGCTCATGCTGCTCGCACTGGTTCGGTATCGGTCGATGATCCCGCTGATGTACCTGCTACTCGTCCTGCAGTACGTCGCGGGGCGCGGGGTCGCATTCATGAAGCCGTTGTCGCTGGCGGGGACCTCCGGGGCAAGTACACCCTGATGGTGGTCGCTGCGCTCGCCGCGATCGGCTTGATACTGTCGTTGTCCGGGCGCGGTTATCGGGAAGACGCGGCGTTGCAGCCTAACGCCGCGTAGCGTCATCCGGGCTTGCCATCAACGAGCCGTCGCTGGTTCCTCAGCTGATCCACGCGCCACATGAGCCACGACGCTCCGTGCCGCACCCAGGTCTCGCGCTGAGTGACCCACGTTTCGACGTGATGAACCTTGCCGTCGGAGCGAAGTGCCATCCGATCCAGGTGCTGGTTCACAATGGCGAAAGCCGTATCGCCCGTCACGCGCAAGCTGTCGATAGTGAGCTCTTGCGCGTACCATTTCCGGATGCCGTTCATGAAGCCCTGAATCGACCGTTCCACCTCACCGCGGTCGTGACGCAGTCCATCGGGCGTGAGCGTGTGAAAGTCCGGGGCGCGTAGTCGCATCACCGCAGCCAGGTCACCGCGCTCGAACGCTTTTGCGTTTTTCGCATACAGGCGCTTCAATTCCGAGCGGATTTCTGCTACATGCGAAACCGAAGTGGTTTGGGCGTAAACCGGCATGGTCGCCCACGCAGCCACGAGAGCCGCTATCGGCGTTGTCAGAATGAGGCCCATGTGCTCCTCCGTATTGAGCTCAGCCTTCTGACAACCGCGGACCGGGAACGGTGTAACGCGAGGCCGGTTCCGGTAAACGAAAAAGCCGTGATCGCGATGATCACGGCCGTGCGGGCGGGCCCGAATCGAACCTCTTCCCATTAAGAGGATATAGCTGACCAGGGGCCTTGCGGCAATCCCCGGCCCGGGCTGTAGACTCGCGGCCTTCGTGACAGGAGAAACCGAATGGGTCGCTACGTATTGGGTTTCCATGAGGTCGACCGGACGCAGGTCGCGGCTGTCGGAGGCAAGGGCGCTCACCTGGGGGAGCTTTCGCGGATCGAGGGCGTCCGCGTGCCGATTGGCTTCTGCATCACGACATCTGCCTTCCAACGGATCCTCGCCGAAGTTCCGGCGATCGACCATCAGATCGCCCCCCTGTCGCACCTGGAGCCTAACGAGCGCGAGTCCATCAGCACCCTCAGCGAGAAGGTTCGAGAGACGATCGAAGGGATTGTCATACCCGGGGATCTCGCGGACGAGATTACTCGTGCGCTCGCAACGCTCGGCGAATCGGCTTGTGCCGTTCGATCGAGTGCGACCGCGGAAGACTTGCGGACCGCCTCCTTCGCGGGCCAGCACGACACGTACCTGAATGTCATCGGACACGCGGCGATCCTCCGGCACGTCAGGCAGTGCTGGGCCTCCCTCTTCACCGAGCGCGCGGTGACCTACCGCCTGCGAAACGGCATCGACCACCGGACGGTCCGCATGGCGGTCGTCGTGCAGCAGATGGTCTTTCCGCAGGTCGCCGGTCTCGTGTTCACGGCAGATCCCGTCAGCGGCAATCGCAGAGTCGCCGCCGTGGAGGCCAGCTTCGGCCTGGGTGAAGCCCTCGTGTCCGGGCTGACTGACGCGGACGCCTACAAGGTGCGAGACGGTGAAATCACCGGGACGATCGGGACGAAACAGCTTGCCATTCGTGCGGCTGCGGGAGGCGGTCTTCGGCGCGACCGGATCGAAGCCGGGCAGCAGCGGCAGCCGACGCTGACGGATGAACAGGTCGTTAGGCTCGTGCAACTGGGCCGGCAGATCGAAGCGCACTTCGGCCGGCCGCAGGATATCGAGTGGTGCCTGGTCGACGACGACTTCCGGGTTGTCCAGAGTCGACCGATCACCACGCTGTTTCCGATCCCGGAGGCAAGCGACAGCGAGAACCACGTCTACATCTCGGTCGGACATCAGCAGATGATGACCGACGCGATGAAGCCCCTGGGGCTTTCGTTCTGGCAGATGACGACCATGCGCCCCATGGCCGAAGCCGGCGGAAGGCTGTTTGTCGATGTCACTCAAATACTGGCGTCACCGGTGACCCGCGCCAGCCTCATGGGGCTCGTGGGCAAATCTGATCCGCTGATCGGAGACGCGCTGCAAACCGTCGTCGACCGCGGTGATTTCATCCGAGCGCTGCCTGACGCGGCTCCTGCCTGGACGCCGCCAGGCGCTGGCGCGCCCGCGATCGAGACTGATCCGGCCATTGTTACTGAACTGATCGAGCGTAATCAGGCTTCCATCGCCGCGTCGGGGCACGAGATCCGGGCAAGGTCCGGCTTGGCGCTGCTCGATTTCATCGTCGCCGACATCCAGGAGCTGAAGCGGGTTCAATTCGATCAGCGGAGCCAGCGGGTGATCATGGCAGGGATGGAGGCCGCCTGGTGGCTGAATGACCACATGCTGGCGTGGTTAGGCGAGAAAAACGCCGCCGACACGCTCACACTGTCCGTACCAAACAACGTTACGTCGGAGATGGGGCTCGCCCTGCTCGACGTCGCGGATGTGATACGCCCGCATCCGGAAGTGGTAGCATACCTGCAGCGCGTCGAGGACGATGGTTTCCTGGAGAGGTTGCCCGGATTCGAAGGCGGACGAGACGTGCGCGACGCAATCCAGGCCTGGCTCGGCAGGTACGGCATGCGCGGCGTCGGCGAGATCGACATCACAAGGCCGCGATGGAGCGAACATCCTGCGATGCTCTTGCCGATTCTCCTGGGCCACGTCGAGAACTTCGAAAGAGGCGCCGCCGCTCGCCGTTTCGAGCAAGGGCGACTGGAAGCGCGGAACAAGGAAGAGGAGATCCTCGCGCGTCTACGTCTCCTGCCTGACGGCGAGCAGAAGGCCGAAGAGACCAAGCGGATGATCGACCGGGTGCGAACCTTCGCCGGATACAGAGAATACCCGAAATTCGGATGGGTCAGCCGCTACTTCCTCTACAAGCAGGCGTTGCTTGAAGAGG
>Ga0111538_10008152_pt1 | contig 14063 bp, 10 predicted proteins | sample SoiMethybrSBSTD1_FD_79669 | JGI IMG/M metagenome (GOLD analysis project Ga0111538, IMG submission 79669) | Bulk soil microbial communities from a Populus tree surrounding site in Tennessee, USA - Soil MetaG P. TD hybrid SBSTD1 (version 2)... | ecosystem: Environmental > Terrestrial > Soil >... | reverse complement strand
TGGCCGGGATCCTCGGCCGCGGTCTCCTCGGGGTGCCACTGCACCGCGAGGTAGAAGGGATGGTCGCGCCGCTCGACGGCCTCGATCGTGCCGTCGGGCGCGCGGCCGACGACCTCGAGACCCGCGGCGACGCGCCGCAGCGCTTGATGGTGCGACGACGACGTGCGCGGGAAGAGATCGCCGACGATCTCGGCCACGCGCGAGCCGCGCGTGAGCTCGACCGCGTGCAGCGTGGACGAGCCCGGCGTTTCGCCGCGGTGCGCGACCTCGTCCCCCACCTCGTCGGGCAGGTGCTCGATCAGGTTCCCGCCGAAGGCCACGTTGACGATCTGGCAGCCGCGGCAGATGCCGAGCGTCGGCAGGCGCCGCTGGAAGGCCGTTCGCGCGAGCTCGATCTCGAGCGCGTCGCGCTCGGGGCTGATCCCGTACAGCTCGGGATGCGGTGCGCCGCCGTAGCACGCAGGGTCGATGTCGCCGCCTCCGGCGAGCACGAGCCCGTCGAGGTGCGCGAGCAGCTCGTCCACGCGCGGCTCGCCGGGCGGGATCAGCCAGGGCAGCGCTCCGGCGCGCCGGACGGCCCACACGTACTCCACGGGAAGGTGGAAGCGCTCGAGCCCCTTGCGCGGAGCGTAGGTCGTGATGCCGATGACCGGAGTCGAGCCCATCGTCCTTCGCGCGCCGTCAGATCCTCTCGAAGTACCGCTGCCGCTCCCAGTCCGTCACCGCGCGCTCCCAGGCCTCGTTCTCGCTCGCGAAGAAGTGCGCGTAGTGCTCGACGACGTCCTCGCCCAGGGCGGAGCGCGCGAAGGCGCTGCTGCGGAACAGGTCGAGGGCGTCGCGCAGCGTGCCGGGGACGCGCGCGAGATCGCGCGCCGCGTACAGGTCGCCCGTGAAGCACGCCGGCGGCTCGAGCTTGCGCTCGATGCCGTCGAGACCCGACGCGAGCGCCGCGGCGTAGGCCAGGTACGGGTTGCAGTCCGCGCCCGGGATGCGGCACTCGATGCGCAGGCTCTGGCCCGAGCCGACGACGCGGAAGCCGGCCGTGCGGTTGTCGTGGCTCCAGGCGAGGCGCGTGGGCGCCCACGATGCGGACTGGTAGCGCTTGTAGCTGTTCACCGTGGGCGCGTAGCAGGGCATGAGCTCGGCCGCGTGCGCGATCCAGCCCGCGAGGAAGTGGCGGAAGAAGAGCGAGCCCTTCACCGGCCCCACGGCTTCATCGCCGTCGAACGCGTTGCGCCCGTCCTTCCACAGCGACAGATGGATGTGGCACGAGGAGCCGGCCTGGTCGGCGGCGACCTTCGCCATGAACGTCAGCGCGAGGCCCTGCGCATCGGCGAGCTCGCGCAGGCACTGCTTGTAGACGACGTGGCGGTCGGCCATCGTGAGCAGCTCGGCGTAGCGCACGTTGAGCTCGTGCTGCCCGAGCCCCCACTCGCCCTTCGAGCCCTCGACCGGTACGCCCGACGACACGAGGTGGCGCCGCGCCGCCGCGTGGAAGGACTCCGTGCGCGCGCCCTGCTGCAGGTGGTAGTCCTCGAGGTAGTGACCGGCCGGCGCGAGCTCGCGCCAGCCGCGCGCGGCGGCATCGCGGTACGAGACGCGATAGAGGTAGTACTCGAGCTCGGAAGCGGCCTGGGCCGCGAAGCCGGCGGCCGCAGCGCGCTCGATTGCGCGGCGCAGGACCGAGCGCGGCGCGACGGCCGCGCGCTCGTGCGTCTTGACATCCTGCACGTCGCACAGCACGAGCGCGCTCCTGTCGAGCCAGCTCGCGATGCGCAGCGTGGCGAGGTCCGGCTGCAGGTGGAAGTCCCCGTAGCCGCGCTCCCAGTTCGCGAAGCGGTAGCCGGGCACGGGATTCATCTCCATGTCCACCGTGAGCAGGTAGTCGCAGGCGTGCGCGCCGTGCTCGACCACGCTCTCGAGGAAGAAGGCAGCGTCGAAGCGCTTGCCCATCGCGCGGCCGTAGTGATCGGTGAACGCCACCACGACGGTGTCGATCTCGCCGCGCTCCACGCGCTCGGCCAGGGCCGCGCGCGTCAGCATCCCCTGGGGGTCGGTCATGGCTCGTAGCGCGTCGTGAAGAAGGCGCGCGGCTCCGTCCGTGGAGATCCTGCCGATCGGAACGGCGCGTTCAACGGCGGCGCGCGATTCCCGCTGGCGGCCCGGTCACCGTCGACTCCGGATCGCGCCGCGAACGCCCTATACTGTCGGGCCGATGAGTGACCGGGACGACGCCCTGCTGGCCCGCGCGCGCAAGGCCGGGCTGGCCTCGATCGCCGAGAAGGTGCTGGCCGGCGCGCGCCTCGACCTCGAGGACGGCCTCGCGCTCTACCGCGCCGACCTCCACGCCGTCGGCGAGCTCGCCAACCGCTCGCGCGAGCGGCGCCACGGCGACCTCGCGTACTTCAACGTCAACCAGCACGTCAACTACACGAACTACTGCAACAAGTTCTGCTCGTTCTGCTCCTTCGACCGCCTGCCCGGTCAGGAGGGAGCGTTCTGGCTGACGCCCGAGCAGGCAGCAGCGAAGATCCGCGCGCAGCTCCACGAGCCCGTGACCGAGGTGCACATGGTCGCCGGCGTGTGGCCGGCGATCCCCTACTCGTACTACCTCGAGCTCCTGCGCGCGGTAAAGGCCGCGCGGCCCTCGATCCACGTGAAGGCGTTCACGATGGTCGAGCTCGACCAGATCGCGAAGGTGGCGCGAAAGCCGCTCACCGAGGTGCTCGAGGAGCTCAAGGCCGCGGGCCTCGACTCGTGCCCGGGCGGCGGCGCGGAGGTGTTCGCCGAGCGCGTACACGAGGCCGGCTACCGCCTGAAGATCAGCGGCGAGCGCTGGCTCGACATCGCGCGCACCGTGCACCGCGCAGGCCTGCGCACGAACTGCACGATGCTGCACGGCCACATCGAGACGCAGGAGGAGAAGCTCGACCACCTCGATCGCCTGCGGCGCCTGCAGGACGAGACGCGCGGCTTCCAGACCTACATCCCGCTCTCGTTCCACCCCGAGAACAACGAGTGGTCGCATCTCCCGGGGCCGAGCGCGCTCGACGAGCTGCGCGAGATCGCCGTCGGGCGCCTCATGCTCGACAACATCGCGCACGTCAAGGCCTACTGGATCATGCTCGGCATCCCGATCGCCCAGCTCGCGCTGTCGTTCGGGGCCGATGACGTCGACGGGACCGTGGTCGAGGAGCACATCTACCACGACGCGGGCGCGAAGACGCCGCAGCAGGTGCAGCGCGCGGAGCTCGTGCGCTGGATCCGCGACGCCGGCCGCATCCCCGTCGAGCGCGACACGCTCTACAACGTCGTGTGGTCGGCGGACGAGACGCGCGCACCGGCGGGCAAGCCCGCGCCGGTGGCCGTTCGCTAGCGGAACGGCCCGGCGGAGCCGGGATCCTCGAGCGGGAGCGTGAACTCGTCCGTGCGCACGGCATCGGGCCGCACGCGCTCGCGCGTCGTGAGCGGAGGCTCGATGGCCAGAGGCGCATCCGCGCGCTCGGGGGCCGCGTTCGAAACGGCAGGTCGCACGTCCATCGAGCTCGCCACCCTTCGTGCACCGCGCGCGAGGAAGAGCAGCGTCGAGTACGGGATGCCCGTGCGACGCGCGAGCGAGAGGCCCGCGGACTCCGAGAGTGCCTGCAGCGTGCGCACTCCGGCCGAGGTGAGCCGCTCGCACGCGGCCGCGTCCAGCCCGGGCACGAGCCCGGGACGAAGCGCTGCGGGAGCAGGCGCACGCGGCGGCGGCGGCGGCGGCGCGGGCTCGACGGGACGCGGGACCTCGAAGCTCACCGGAGCGCGCGGGGTCTCGCGAGCGGGGACCTCGGCGAAGGTGCCATCACCGATCCGGCGCGCGAGGCGCCGCGCCTCCGCCGCGAACGCGCGCGCCTGCGGCGCGGACGCGCACAGCCAGTCGGCCAGGATCTCGTCGGGCACGCGCTCGAGCTCGGCCAGCGAGGCGACTCCCGCCGAGCGCAGTCGCCGCAGGGTCAGCGGCCCGTCCGCGAACAGGTTGCAGCAGAGGGCCAGGCCGTCCATCAGGTCGCAGCGAGGGACGGAACCGCGAGCGCGCAGACCTCCTCGGCCAGAGCCTCGAAGTCGCTGGCCGCTCGCGAGAGCGGATCGAGCACCTGCACCGGCACACCGGAGGCCGCGGCCTCGCGCAGCCGCGTGCTCTGGTGGATCACGGTGTCGAAGAGCCGCCGGCCGAAACGCGCCTGAGTCGCGATGAGGAGCTCGCGCGCCATCTCGGCCTTGCGGTCGAACAGCGTGCCCACGACGCGGAGCTCGGGGCGCACCTCCATCTCGGCCGCCAGCTCCTCGAACACGGCGACGGCCTTGAGCGCGCCCTGCAGGGCGAAGGCACCCATCTCGACGACGAGAACGAGCACGTCGGCCGCGCGCAGGGCGTTCGCCGTGAGGACGCCGTCCGCGCGCGGCGGACAGTCGAGCACCGCGAAGTCGTGGTCGCCGGCGATCTCGCCCAGCGCCTGCGCGAGCATGCGCTCGGGGTGCAGCGTGCGGCCCGCCGCTTCCTCGAACTCGGCGAGCTCGAGCGTCGCGGGAACCAGGACGATCCCGCCCGGTGCCGGCCGCAGCGTCTCGCACAGCGAGGTCCCGCGCAGGAGGACGTCCGCGATGGAGCGCTCGTCGGGCTCGACCGCCACCGAGAGCGCGAGGGTGGCGTGCGCCTGCGGGTCGAGGTCGACGAGGCACACGCGCTCCCCGCGCGCGGCCAGGGCGCCCGCCAGGTTGACCGCGGTCGTGGTCTTGCCGCAGCCGCCCTTCTGATTCGCGAGCGCGAGGATCTTCATCCGGAACCGGCGGCCTGCTGTCCTCCCGGAGAGACGCCGGAAGCGTCGCAGGCACGCGGAGGACGCACGACAGCCTCTTTCCCCGCCGGCCTCAAGGGTGCGGGCCGCGGCTCCGCATCGGCCCTCCTAACGTGTGGGCGGCCAATGGCTTGCGGCCCGGGCTCCGCCGCGAGCGGAAAGCCCTTCGCCCGCACGCGGTACCACACGGCCGTCCCGGTGACTCCGGCACGAGCGTTGCGCTCCCGCTCGCGCCGGACGTCGCGTCCGGACCGAACCGAGAGGCCGTCATGCGTTTCGCACTGCTCGCCCCCCTGCTCCTGACCGGATTCGTGGCCTGCGACGACTGCGACGACTGTGACGGGAGCGATCCCGTCTTCTTCGAGAGCGAGCGCAACGACGATCCGGCGGACGCCGACTTCTTCGGCGTGCTGTTCCCCGGCTACCGCTTCTTCATCGACGGGAACATCAGCGACGACGGCACCGATCCGTTCGACGGCTTCGCCTTCACCGCCGGCGAGCCCATCCACGTGGACTTCCAGCTCTTCATCGACGATCCGTCCGACGACCTCGACGTGTGCCTCTACGATCCGCAGCTGGACGAGACGCTGGCCTGCTACGCCACCGACGTGAACCCGGAGCGCGGCGGCGTGGACGTCACGCTGAGCGGTCTCGACTTCCACCTGGTGGTCGAGTCCTTCCACGGCGCGTCGAGCTACTCGCTCGAGATCACGGTCTTCCCGGCCTTCACCGCCCGCGCCGCGGACGCCGCCGACGCGCCCGCGATCGTCGCCGAGTCGAATCTCGCCGAGGGCCGCGCTCCGGCGGCGGAGAACGGCTACCACGCGGAGCGCGAGAACGCGCGCGAGCCCGAGGTGCTCCTGGAGCGCCGGATCGAGATCGATCCCGAGACCGGCCTGGTGCTCGAGATCGTGCGCGTGCGCTCCTGATCCCGCGCTCAGCCCAGCTGATTCATGAAGGCCTCGAGCGAGACGCCGCGAATGGCCTCGGATGCAGGCTTTCGCGACGGAGAGGACCGGAACTGACCATTCACTTGGTCAGTGAGGACCCGCAAGGAGCGAAAGGCTGCAGATGAAGCCAGTCGCGTCGTCGTAGCCGAGGGCTTCGTGAATCAGCTGGGCTCAGAAGCGCCAGACGTCGAGCTCTGGAGCCGGGCACTCGAAGCGCAGGCGCTCCCGGCGCGTCGGGTGCGGGAGCTCGAGCGCGCGCGCGTGCAGGGCGATGCTGCGATCCGGCAGGCCCTCGCGCGCGCCGTACTTGAGGTCGCCGAGCAGCGGAGCACCGAGGCTCGCGGCCGCGACGCGCAGCTGGTGCGGACGGCCGGTCTCGGGGCGCAGCTCGAGCAGGCAGCGGCCACCTCCGGCGCGCGCGACCTCGCGCCAGGCGGTGATCGCGAGCTGCGCGCCCGGTCGCTCGCGCTCGAGGACGCGCACGACGTTGCGCTCGCGATCCTTCCAGAGCCATTGCTCGAGGCGTCCGGAGGGTGAGCGCGGCGCCACGGCACTCACGCCCCAGTAGACCTTCTCCACCGCGCGCGAGCGGAACGCCTGCGAGAGCCGCTGCGCGCCCTTCGAGGTGCGCGCGAACACGACCACCCCCGACACGGGCCGGTCGAGGCGGTGCACGACGCCGAGGAACGCCTTGCCGGGCTTCCCGAACTCGCGCTGCACCCACGCGCGCGCGCGCTCGAGCAGGCTCTCGTCGCCGCTCTCGTCCGGGACGACCGGGAGCCCCGCCGGCTTCGCCACCACGAGCAGGTGATTGTCGACGTGCAGGACGCGGAGCTCGCTCACGGTTCGGGCTGGCATCCACGGCGCCAGCGCGCGGTGAAACCGCAGGGCAAGAGGCGCGCGCCGCCTTCCTCGCGCAGCACGAGCTCGCCGGCCTCGACGTCGCCGCCCTCGAGGTCCCCGAGGAGGTTCACGAGCGCCAGCGGCGAGTACCCGACCGCGTAGCACGACAGGACCAGGAACGAGCGCTCGGCGAGGAGCTTGCCGCAGGCCTCGACCAGCGGCGCGAGCCCGAACTCGAGCTGCCACTTCTCCCCTCGTGGTCCGCGGCCGTAGTGCGGCGGGTCGAGCAGGATGCCGTGGTAGCGCGCGCCGCGGCGCACCTCGCGCCGCGCGAAGGCGAGCGCGTCGTCGAGCACCACGCGCAGCGCATCCTCGGCCAGGCCCGAGAGGCGCGCGTTCTCCTGCGTCCAGGCGAGCACGGTCTTCGAGGCGTCGACGTGCGTCACCTCGGCGCCCCACAGCGCGCCGAGCACGCTCGCGGCGCCCGTGTAGCCGAACAGGTTGAGCAGCCTCGGCCGCGGTCCGAGCGCCGCGAGCAGCGGCCTCGTCCAGAGCCAGTTCGCCGCCTGCTCGGGGAAGAGGCCGACGTGCTTGAACGGCGTCGGACGGATGCGCAGGCGTGCGCCCTCGAAGGCGACGGTCCAGCCGTTCTTCAGCGCGTCGTGCGTGCGTGGCTCCCAGCGTCCGCCGCGGTCCGACTCGCGCACGAAGGTGAGATCGGCCGAGCTCCACGCGGGCGCCTCGAGCCGCCGGCGCCACAGCGCCTGCGGGTCGGGCCGCGCGAGCACGAGCGCGCCGAAGCGCTCGAGCTTCTCGCCGCCGCCCGAGTCGAGCAGCGCGTGGTCCGGGAAGGGCGCGGGTTCGAAGGAGACCGGACGCACGGGCCGAGGATGATAGTCTCGCCGCCCGCATGCCCCGCGTCCTGCGCGTCGCCAGCGTCCCCTACCTCGTCGGCCGCCCGGTGGACGAAGGCCTCGCGCGCGAGCCGGGCATCGATTTCACGCGCGCCGTCCCGGCGCGGCTCGCGCAGGGCCTGCGCGACGGCTCGCTCGACGTGGCGCTCGTCAGCTCGATCGAGCTCTTCCGGCTTCCGGGCGCGACGTTCCTCGACGGCCCGTGCATCGCCGGCGAGAGCCGAGTCGCGAGCGTGAAGGTCTTCTTGCGCCGTCCGATCGAGGCGACACGAAGCGTGGCCCTCGATCCCGCGAGCCGCACGTCCGCAGCGCTCATCCGCGTCGTCTGGCCAGGCGCACTCCCCGAGCTCGTGAAGGTGCCCGAGGGGACGGATCCGGCGTCGATCGCGTGCGACGCCTGGCTCCGCATCGGCGATGCGGCGCTGCGCGAGCACCTGGCCCCCGGCTCGCCGCCGGTCTTCAACCCGTCGGAGGCGTGGCGCCAGCTCACCGGGCTGCCCTTCGTGTTCGCCCTGTGGGTCGCGCGCGCGGGGGTCGAGCTCGAGCCCTGGACCGGGGCCTTCGCGCGCAGCCGCGCGCGCGGACTCGAGCGCATGGCCACTCTCGCCGAGGAAGCCGCGCGCGAATGGTGCGTGCCGCACGAGGCGACGCGGCACTACCTCCTCGAGGAGTGTCTCTTCGAGCCGCGCGAGCGGCTGCGGCCGGCGCTCTTCGCCTTCCGCGATCGCGCGGCCGCGCTCGGGCTCGCGCGCGGCGACCTGGAGCCTCGCGGCGTGACGATGCTGGCGCAGCCGGTGCCCTGACGACGGGGCGCGAGCGCCGAGCTAGGGATGCCGCGCGGCTTCGACCTCGTTTGCCACGAGATTCATCTGGAGCTCGGCTCCGGCGACGACGTCATCCGGCGCGAGCACGAGTTTCCCGCTCAGTCCGTTGTCACTCGAGACCACGAGCTCGGTGGCGTCCGAGGGCACGACGAGTGGCAATACTTCCTCTCGATCGACACGCTCGGGAGAGAACCGGATCTCGCGCGGCCCACCGGGCGTCAGGGCGGTGCCGGTGAGGGTCTCGCCGCTGCGCAGGGGGCGCTCGAGCGAGAGTCGAAGCGTGACCGACACGTCGCTCCGCTCGAACCCCCGCTCCGTGACCGTGCCGGACTCGATGCGCACCTTGTCCTGGTTCTGGATCGAGCGACCGTAGTCTGTCCAGTAGTCGTACTCGCCGGGCATGAGCTGGGTCACGAAGACGCCGGGCTCGACCCCCGGGCGGAGCCGCTGCACGCTGCGTCCCTGCGGTCCCTGGAAGCACGGCAACGCGACGACCACCGAGGGGTCGGACAGCGCGCCCACGCGTACGACCAGCGTCCCGGGCTCCGGAACCTGCACGTGGAGCTCGGTCCGCTCGTCGGAGCGGACCTCCACGGCTCCGACGGTCCATGGTCCGACGCCGGGGATCCACGCACAGAGGTCGTGCTCACCCGCGGGCACGTGCGAGGCCGAGAATCGCCCCGAAACGGGATCGACGAGGAGCAGGCGCGGCGCGAAGAAGCCGTCGCCGCGCAGACACGCGAGCACGGGCATGCGTGCGAAGGAGACGTACTCGAAGCTCCCCTCGACGCTGCCGGGATGCAAGCGCTTCTCCGCGGGGTGCACGAGGAGCGGTGCCATTCCGGCGCGGACGTCGTGCAGGACGGCCAGGGGCACGTCGGTTCCGGCGCCGGGCTCGAAGAGCCTCAGGACGTAACTCGCACCCGGCGTGCACGAGGGGAACACGAAGCGGCCGCTGTCGTCCGTCGAGACCTTGCGATGGTCCGGAGGAAGGCGCGTGAGGCTCGCGTCCCAGAGCTCCACGTGCCATCCCGCGAGCGGCTGCTCGCCGTCGAGCACGCGACCGTGGATCGCGCCCCCTTCGGTGAGCATCACGTCGGTCCACGCGCGCTCGCCGGCAGCGAGCACGCCCTCGATGTAGCACGACTGCAGCGCCGCGGACGGGTCCGACAGCATCTGCAGGACGTAGCTCCCGGACGGCACGGACTCGAACAGGAACCTTCCCCGCTCGTCCGTCTCTACTTCCATGAGAACGAATGGGTCTGCAGGAGTGAGGGCGAGCCGCGCGGCGGCGACCGGCGTTCCATCCGGCCGCAGGAGCGTGCCCCCGAGGCTGGTGGGCGGCGCGAGGAACAGCTCGACTTCCTGCGGCGCTTCCGCGCGAAGGACCACCGTGACGCTCGGCGAGTGCCCCTCCGCCTGCACCATCAGTCGCTGGAACCGACCGTTCGACTGTCCCAGCACGAATCTCCCGTCTGTGTCCGTGACCGTGCTTCGCTGCAGCGAGCTGTTCGCGAGCGTCGTCTGATCCGTGATGTCCAGGCGATCGAGCCCGCCGAGCAACGTGACGCGAGCTTCCGCGACGGGCACACGGTCGGCCGAGAGGACACGCCCGGTCAAGCTGCCGATCTCGTGCCCGAGCATCAGCTCGAGGTCGCATCCCGACGGGATCGAGCCCACGAAATGACGGCTGGAGGGGATGCGCGTCTCCTCCTCGGCCCAGATGCAGAGCCGGCGATCGACCTCCCCGATGCGGCAGTGCCCCGATCCGTCGGAGCGACCGACGACGCGCGCCGCGCTTCCATCCGGGTTTGCGATCCGGATGTTCGCACCGGCGACGGGCTGGCGGTCCGGATCGACGACGGTGACCTCCACGGCGGTGTTCCAGGCCTCGTCGCCTGCCATCGGCGCTTCCAGGGGTGCGCGCTCCGGGACGGCGATGGGCCAGCGCTCACCGTTCCGCGTGAGCTCGCTCAGCTCCTCCCCCGGCACGAGTCGCGGCTCTGGTGAAGCCGCCACCCGCTGCGGCCGATCGACTCCCGTCGTCGCGAAGAAGATCGTCACGACGAGGACGCCCACCGCGATGCCTCCAGCGAGAGTCCGCTGGGCACTCGCTCGACGCCATCGCCCCCACAGCCACGGTACGAGCAGCTGGATCCTGCCGCGGTGCGAGGGCGGGGCTCCCAGCCGGATCCGCAGGAGATCGAGCCCGCGCTTGATCTGCGAGCGCACGGTGCCGGGCGAGCGGCGGAGCCGGGCAGCGATGTCGTGGATCTCGCGCTCCTCGAAGTAGCGCAGCCGAACCACCTCGCGGTACGGCTCGGCCAGCTCTTCCACGAGCGCGTTCAGCGACGCGCGCAGCGACTCGAGCTCGAGGACGTCGGAGACGGAAGGCGCGAGACCCGGCTTGGCGACGATCCGCTCGCGTTCCGCGCGCCGCCGGTCCCGCTGCCGGCGGCGGACGGCGATGCGCTTGATGGCCACGACCAGCCACGGCCGCACGCTGCGGATCTGCTCGCGTGAGTGACGCTGCAGCATCACCCACAGATCCTGCGCGACGTCCTCGGCGTCCTCGCGGCCCGACAGGAGGTCGCGGGCGATCGGCGTGAGGTCGGGCCAGGAGCGCTGGCTCTCTTCTTCGGCGGCCATGTGCTGACGGTTTCTATCACCCGGCGCACGGGTGTGTTACTCACAGACCGCGGGCCGCAGGTGTTGGAATCTTTCTGCGAGAAACCTGCCACGCGGCCCCGGGCGAGTGGCACAGACAGGCCTCGGGGCGTGCGTCCCGTGGATGGGACGGACGTTTCCGCGCGCAAGTGGATGCGAGCGCGCCGGGTCAGTCGTCCTGGCTCGGCGCGAGCGTCACCTGCAGCTCGCCGCCCGCCGCGACGTCGCCCTTCGACAGGACGAGCCGGCCTCGCAGGCCGTGGCTCGTGCTCACGCGGAGCTCGCTCGCGTCTCGTGGAACGCGGACGAGGAACTCCTCCGATCGTCCGATGCGTCCCGGGGACAGGAACGCGTCCCGCTGCTCGTCGTGGACGACGACGGAGCACATGACGGTCTCCGAGTTCAGCAGCGGACGATCGAGTTCGAGCCGCACCGTGAGCGGCACGAGCTCGCCCTGCGCGACCGTCTGCTCCGTGGTCGCACCCGGCTCGATTCGCGCGCGCCCGTGGTGATCGATCGAGCGCCCCGCGGTCAGCCAGTAGTCGTACTCGCCGGGCATCAGGAGTCCCGTGAAGACACGCTCGTCGTCCGGGCTCGGCCGGAGCCGCTGGACGCTGCGCGCATCCGCTCCGTGGAACGCCGCGGTGGCCACGGTCACGGAACGTTCCGCCTCGAGCGAGTCGGAGTCCACGCGGATGCGGAGCTCGCCCGCTTCGGGAACGCGGACGACGAGCTCCGCGCGCTCCCCGGGCTGGACCTCGACGTCGCCCGCGACCCAGGTCCCGACGTGCGGGATCCACGCGCACACCTGGTGGACGCCGGCCGGCACGTTCGGTGCATCGAAGGCGCCGGTCTCCGGATCCACGCGCAGCATCAACGGAGTCGGGAACGCGTCTCCGCGCAGGCACGCGACCAACGGTCGCAACGCGGGAGCCGGGCTCTCGAGGCGTCCCGCGAGGCTACCGGGAACGAGAGCGCCTTCGCCCGGTCGCAGCAGGAGCGGAGCAGCCGAGGGCCGGACGCCGCGCACCACCGCACACGGAACGCCGGCCGCGTCCGTGCGCTCGAACAGCCGCAACACGTACCGTCCGCCAGGCGTGCACGAGGGGAAAGCGAAGCCGCCATCTTCCGTCGTGCGGAGAACGCGATGGTCGCGCTGGAGCTCGACGGGATTCGTGTCCCACAGCTCCACCGTCCAGCCCACGAGCGGCGCGTCGCCGTCGAGCATTCGCCCGTGGATCGTGTGGCCCTGCGCGAGGGTCACGTCGCGCCACGCGCGCTCGCCCGCGGAGAGCGTGCCCGCGAGGAAGCACGACTCGAGCGCGTTCGCGGAGCTCGAGAGCAGCCGCAGCACGTGCGGCCCCGAGGCGACCGCCTCGAAGAGGAAGGCTCCGTTCTCGTCCGTGTCGACCTCGCGCGCGGGAATCGGTGGAGGGAACGACAGCTGGAGCCGTGTGCTCGCCGCCGGCGTTCCGTCGGAACGCACGACGCGCCCCTCGAGGGCGCTCGGGGCCGCGAGGACGACCTCGACCCGCTGTGGAAGCCGCTCCATGCGCTCGAACGCGGTCACGACCGGCGATCGATCGCTCGCCTCGACGAGCAGGCGGAAGAAGCGGCTCGTCGACTGGCCCAGCTCGAACGCTCCGTCGTCGCCGGTGAGGACGCGCTGGTGCAGCGCGCCGCTCGCGAGCGTGAGCTGGTCCGAGACCTCGAGCCGATCCGAGGCACCGAGCAGCGTGACGGAGGCGCTGCGCACCGGGCTCCCGTCCGCGGCGAGCACGCGGCCGATCAGGCTGCCGCGCGCGTGACCGAGGCGCAGGTCGAGCGCATTGCCGGCCGGGCTCGTGCCCACGAAGTGGCGCGCGGAAGGGATGCGAGCGCGGTCTTCCGCCCAGAGCGCCCGCCGCCGGTCGACGCGCGGGATCCGGTACCTTCCGCGCTCGTCGGAGCGCGCGACGACGCGCGCCTCAGTGCCGTCCAGCTCGCCGGCGAGCACGTCCGCTCCCGGCACCGGAGCGCCCTCGGGATCGATCACCGTGCCCTCGACCGCGGTGGACCATGGGTCGTCCGCGGTAGCCGGGGACGCCGCGCTCACCGCGGGAGCCTCGGCGACGGTCACGGGCAGGCGCGCGGTGGTGCCTCTGGCGAGCTCCCTCATTCGCGGCTCGCTCGTCGTCTCCGCGTCGGGTAGCGTCGCCACGAGCTCCTGCCGGTCGACTCCGGCGCCGACCAGCAAGACGCCGACGGCCACGACGCCAGCCGCGATCCCGGCCATCAGCGCGGAGCGCGCGCCGGAGCGCCGGATGTCGCGCCACGGCCCGGCGAGGATGGCCGCGAGCCGGCGAGGACGCTGTGACTCCGTTCCGAGACGCACGCGCAGCTGGTCCAGCCCGCGCTTCAGCTGCGATCGGACCGTCGCGTTCGGCCGGCCGAGTCGCGCCGCGATCTCCTCGGCCGAGCGGTCCTCGAGGTAGCGCAGGCGCACGACCTCGCGATAGGGCTCGGCGAGCTGATCGACGAGCGCGGCGAGGAACGCGCGCTCCGATTCGCTCTCCGCCAGCTCGACGGCGGAGGGCACCAGCACCGGACGAGCGACGGCCCGCTCGCGCTCCGCGCGCCGCAGGTCCTGCTGGCGTTTGCGGAAGGCGATGCGACGGATCGCGACGCTGAGCCAGGGACGCACGGTGCGCACGCTGTGGGGACGTCGCTGCAGAGCGACCCAGAGGTCCTGCGCGATGTCGTCGGCGTCCTCGCGTCCCTTCAGGAGATCGCGCGCGAAGGGCGTGAGATCCGGCCATCCGCGCTGCACGTCTTCCTCGAGGGCCATCCGGCATGTCCTACCCCCACCGCGTGCTCTCGGCTACCCCCCGAATCACAGGTCGAAGCGCGGAAAGAAAGCGGAGAAAGGTGCAACGCGACAGGCGAGGAGCGCGCGGGCCGTGGCGCTTCGTTCGACAGGCCGCCAACCGACGGCGCGCTCCGTTGCTCGCCCCCAAGTGTCCTGCCTCAGAAGTTCGCAGACATGTCCGG
>Ga0111538_10008151_pt1 | contig 14063 bp, 11 predicted proteins | sample SoiMethybrSBSTD1_FD_79669 | JGI IMG/M metagenome (GOLD analysis project Ga0111538, IMG submission 79669) | Bulk soil microbial communities from a Populus tree surrounding site in Tennessee, USA - Soil MetaG P. TD hybrid SBSTD1 (version 2)... | ecosystem: Environmental > Terrestrial > Soil >... | reverse complement strand
TGTCACCGTCATTCGTCGCGAGGGGCAGGTCGAGATCGTTACTGTCAAGTGACCTGCAGTTCAGAGTTCAGAGTTCACGGTTCACAGTTCAGGGTTCAGGGTTCCACGTTCATGGTTCAGAGTTCCGCGCCGCCGCGCGCTGAGCGATGAACCGAGAGAACCAAGAACACATGAACACGGAACCGCGAACCATGAACCATGAACTCTGAACGGCAGAGTTCATCAGTAGTTTTCCCGCACACCCCTTGCACCCGCAGCACTGCGGAGGTTCGCAACAATGCTCGAGACACTTATCGTCGTGCTCGTCGTGCTGTGGCTGCTCGGAATGGTCAGCTCTTACACGATTGGCGGGCTCATCCATCTCCTGCTTGTCCTTGCAGTTGTCGTCCTCGTGATCCGCCTGCTCCAGGGACGCCGCGTGGTATGACCACGCGACGGGGCACACCCATTGCTTCGTCAAGGGAGGAGCGAAGGAGGGTAACCATGAAGAAATGGCTCACTCATCCGGTGGCGCTACTCAGCCTTGCGCTGGCCACGAGCGGTATAGCCTGTGCGGAGCGCAGCGCCGCGTCGACCGCTGGCAGCACGCCGCAGCGGACGCCGCAGACCCAGGCACCGGCTGGGCCCGAAACCGTCGTCGGCAGCGAGCGTGGAACGATTCCCGTCGGACAGGAGCTCGACGTTCGACTGCGAACGCGGCTCAACTCCGACACTGCAACCGTTGAACAACGATTCGAGACGACGACCGTCGTCGATCTCGTCCAGGATGGCCGCGTCGTCGTGCCGGCCGGGACCCTGGTCGAAGGCGTCGTGAGTAACGTCGACAAGGCGACGCGGACGGATCGCACCGGGTCGCTCACGCTCAGCTTCGACCGGATGCGTGTGAATAGTCGTGAACACCGTATTCGCGCGAGCGCGACGCAAGTGTTCGAGAGCGGCGGCATTCGTGACGAAGCGCCAACGGCCGGTGTGGGCGCCGGCGTCGGCGGCATTGTCGGCGGCATCATCGGTGGTGTGAAAGGCGCAGTGCTCGGTGCGGCCATCGGCGCAGGCGGCGCGATTGCGGCGACAGAAGGGAAGAACGTCGATCTTCCTGCGGGCTCGATTATCAGGATCCGGATAGATTCGCCCGTGCGGTTGCTGTAAGGCCGGCCCGAACGGCACGCTCTGTGCCCGGTGCGCGCGTCTCACTGACGCGCGCGCCGCACCTCCCGGCAGCGAATTCCATCGATACATCAGCGCACGTCCGACATTCCCGTACACAAAAAAAGGGCACGCCCAACGGACGTGCCCTGCGAAACGTTTGGACGGTCTATCGCGAGGTCGGCCTCGGCTCCCACGCGTCGACTTGCCGCTGCGCCTCGTCGCGCGCGATCCCATAGCGCGTCTGCAGCTTTCCAACCAGCTGCTCCGAACGCCCCTGGATCTGATCGAGGTCGTCGTCAGTCAACTTGCCCCACTGCTCGCGAATCTTGCCTTTGAGTTGCGTCCACTGCCCCTTCAACGTGTCTTCGTTCATGATGGGTCTCCTTCGCCAGGGTTGTGTCGATCCGAAGCAAACAAAACGCCAGCGCCGCTCATCCATCCTGCGATGACACGCCTGAGTCCGTGAGGGTCTCACGAGATGGCGTTTCACTTGCACCGCGCCGTGATATGGCTCGAGCGCTTTGGACCGGCTCGCTTTCGTTCGGACTCGTCAACATCCCCGTCGAGGTACACACCGCGGTGCGCGAGCACCGGCCGCACTTCCGGATGCTCCACGCGAAAGACAAGTCACCGATCAACTTCCAACGGGTATGTCAGAAGGACGGCGAGGAAGTGGCGTGGAACGATCTCGTGCGCGGCTACGAATACGAGCGCGGCCATTTCGTCGTGCTGACGAAAGAAGACCTCGCCGCGGCCGCGCTGGAAAAGACGAGGCGCATCGACATCCTCGATTTCGTCGAGGCTGAAGCGATCGACGATCGCTACTTTGACAAGCCCTACTATCTGGTCCCCGGCAAGGGTGGCGACATGGCATACGCCCTGTTGCGCGAAGCGATCCGCGAGTCGAAGCGCATCGGCATCGCGAAGTTCATTCTGCGCGAGGCGCAGCACCTCTGCGCGGTCGAGGTCGTGGACGACGCGCTCGTGCTGTCGACGCTACGATTCGCCGACGAGCTCGTCGACGTCGAGACGCTTCGACTTCCACGAGCATCGCGCTTCAACAAGAAGGAGCTCGACATGGCGACGACGCTGGTCGAGAACCTGGCCGACGAGTGGAACCCCGAGAAATACACGGACGACTACCGTGAAAACCTGATGAAGGTGATCAAAGCCAAGATGAAAGGCAAGGAGGCGCATCTCGTGCCGGAGACACAGCTACGAAGCCCGAAGGTCGTCGATCTGATGGAGCGTCTGCGCGCGAGCCTCGACGCGGCCCAGCCCAAGAAAGCGAAAGCCGCCGTCACGCGTAAGCGGACCACGCGAACGAAGAGCAAGAGCACTGCGCGAAAGCGACGGGTGGCATAGCTGCCGTTCACGCCGCTTGACAGCAATATATCGTAAGACGATATAGTATGACGCTGAGCGTCCGATACGGCCGCTCGTCGACATACTATGCCTGCTGACAGCAGAACCCAATCGTTTCTGCCGCTGACGCCGCCCACGCTGCATACCTTGGTCGCGCTCGCCGACGGCGACAAACACGGTTACGCCATCATCAAAGAGATCGCCCGCAGAACGGACGGCCGCGTCCGCCTGGGCGCGGGTACGCTCTACGCGATTATCCGGCGCGCCGAGGCAGACGGCCTCATCGTCGAAACCGACGAGCGTCCAGACATCGCGCTCGACGATGAGCGCCGGCGCTATTACCGGTTGACGCCGCTTGGCCGGAAGGTGGCGGCGGCGGAGATCGAGCGGCTCGAGTCGATCGTCGAGATGGCGCGGGAGAAGAAGCTCGTGCCGCGGCCCAAGTCGGTATGAGCGCAACAGGTCCCTCGACTCCGAAGGACGGCAGGAACCCGTCGCTCGGGGCAAGCCGCGGGCGGTCTCTGGCCGAACGGGTCATGCGGGCGTTACTGCGCCTGTTCCCGTTCGACTTCCGCGCCGATCACGGCCGCGAGCTCGAACAGACGCTGCGCGCGCAGTACCGCGACGCGGCGGAGCACGGCGGCGTCAGGGCGGTGCTCAGCCTGTGGATGGAGGTTCTCGGCGACTTCGTCACAACCGCGCCACGCGAGCACCTCGCGGTGCTCAAGCAGGACCTGGGTTATGCCTTCCGCGCGCTGCGGCGTGCGCCCGTCTTCGCGGCGTCGGCGGTGTTGACGCTCGCGCTTGGAATGAGCGCGGCGACCGGCATGGTGGCCGTCGTGGATGCGGTCATGTTCCGGCCATTGACGGTTGAGCGCCCTGACGAGATCGTGTCGATCAGCAATCGCAACGGCGCGATGTGGCTGTCCTGGCGCGACCTGCAGGACTATCGCGCCGCCACGAACGTCCTGACCGATGCCGTGGGTCTCGCACCGCGCTCGGCATCCCTCATCGTGGACGGAGCGGCCGAACGCATCGCGATCGGTCTGGTCACCGACAATTACTTCTCGATGCTCGGCGTGAGCGCGGCCGCGGGCCGTGTCATACAGCCCGAGAAGAGTCGGGCGTGGATCGACGATCCTGTGCTGGTGCTGTCGTACGCGTATTGGCAGAGTCGATTCGGCGGCGACGCTGCCGTAATCGGCCGGACGGTGCGTGTCAGCGGCGCCCCGTTCACGATCATCGGCGTTGCGTCGGCGCGCTTCCGCGGAACCGAACCACTCCTCCGCGTGTCTGGTTACGTTCCCGCGGGTGCGTTCGAGCAATTCAACGAGGGGCGCGCGCCCGGGTCGTCGTTCGAGGATCGCACCTGGCGGATGTTCGCCACCCTGGCGCGACTGAAACCGGGTTTCACGATCGCGCAGGCGCGAGCCGAACTGGACCTCAGAGCCGCGCGATTGGCTCGCGAATTCCCGTCCACGCACAAGGACGTTTCCCTGCGGGTGGTGCCGGAGACACACACGCGCCCGACCCCGGAGCTCGGACCGTTTCTTCGTCTCGCGGCGACCGCACTGGCGGGGCTCGCGGCTATCGTCCTGCTGATCACCAGCGCGAACCTGGCCAACCTGCTGATGGCGCGCGCCGCGAGCCGGGGTCGTGAGGTGGCACTGCGCGCGGCCCTCGGTGCACGACGGGGGCGCATCGTACGCCAATTCGTCACGGAAAGCGTGGTCATCGCGGTGCTCGGTGGGCTCCTGGCGATTCCAATCGTCATGTTCGCGATGAGTCGCCTTCGTGCGTTCATCGCTGGCGTCACCGCAGCCTTCACGTTCGACCCGGACTTCAGCGTCGATGGCCGTGTGATCGCGTCCGCGCTCGCCATCGCGATCGGTGCGGGTGTTGTGGCCGGGCTCGCCCCGGCGCTGTGGGTGCTGCGTTCGGATGCCGCCGCCAGCCTGCGGAGCGCCGGCCGTGGCGTCACCGAGCGATTCAGCGGCCGATTACGGAGCGCGCTCGTCGTCGCGCAAGTGGCGCTGTCGCTCACGCTGCTGGTCAGCGGCGGGTTGTTCGTGCGCAGCCTCGATCGGGCGAGAAACATCGAGCTCGGCTTCGATCCCGACGGGCTGGTGATGGCATCGGCATCGCCCGGACTGCTGTCGTACGATCGCGCGAAGCGCGTGAGTTTCTACGAGGCCGTACTCGACCGCGTGGCAGCGTTGCCCGGCGTCGAGGCCGCCGCGTGGATTCAATTCCCACCGCTGGGCGTCGTCGGCGACAGTGCCGAGGTCTCGCCCGATCCCCGTCCCTCGGAGCCCGACTGGCGTCCGCCGATTGCCGCCGAATTGGTCGTCACTCCCGACTACTTCACCGCGGCACGCACGCGACAGATCGAAGGCCGGCCGTTCGACGATCGCGATCGCGCCGGGGCCCCGCTCGTGGCCATCATCAATGAAACGCTGGCGCGGCGGTTCTGGCCGAATCAGAGCCCGGTCGGACGCCGGCTGGTCGCCGACACGGCTACGCTCGAGATCATTGGCGTGGTGCAGAACGGAAAGTATCAAAACGTGGGTGAGGAGCCGCGCGGCGCCGTCTTCAGACCGCTTGCCCAAATAGCGCCCGAAATGGCCACGCTTGCCGTCCGGACGTCGCGCGCGTTGGCAGATGTCGGGCCGGACCTGCGTGACGCGTTCAGACGTGTCGATCCGGATGTCGCCGTCTTTGACGTGCGCCCGATGATGGCCCATCTCGACAACGGGAGCGCGTTCTTTCCCTTCCGGCTCGCCGCGTTCATGACGAGCCTCTTCGGCGCGATGGGAGTCCTGCTCGCCGCGATCGGCCTCTACGGAATGGTCGCTTTCCAAGTCGGCCGCCGCACCCAGGAGATTGGCGTGCGAATGGCGCTCGGCGCCGGGGCGCGCGACATCTACCGCGACGTGCTGTCGCAGGGCGCCCGCTTTGCCGCCATCGGCATCGGCGTCGGTGTGCTGCTCTCAGGCGGACTCGCTCAGCTGCTCCAGGGTCTGCTGCTCGGCATCAGCCCGTTCGACCCGCTGACCTACCTGCTCGTGGCCGCGTTTCTCGCCATCACCTGCCTGGTGGCGTCGTTCGTCCCCGCCCGCCGGGCTGTCGGCGTCGATCCGCTGACGGCCCTGCGTACGGACTGACGCACGCCCCAGCTCGGGAACTCGGGAACTACGGAACTCGGGAACTCGGGAACTCGGGAACTCGGGAACTCGCAAAGCCTTATCCTCGTTTACCGATACCAACCAAGCGCGGTATCCATCCGTCTAAGGTCTCGTTTGATGCCATCGGTAACCGAGAACAAGAAGGCGAGTTCCTGATTTACTGAGGCCTGAGGCCTGGGCCCTGGGGCCTTCGAGAGAGCACCTATGTGGCAGCGCTGGATTGACGCGATTCCCGCACGACTCAGGACACTGCTCCGTGGTGGTCGTACCGAGCGGGACCTGGACGACGAGCTTGCCTTTCACGTCGCGATGCAGGCGCGCGCGCACGAGCAGCACGGCCTGACGGCGGGCGAGGCGAATCGCCGCGCGCGGGTGGACATCGGCGGCGTGGAGCAGGTCAAGGAACGAAGCCGCGACGTGCGTCCATTGCGATGGGCGCGCGATTTCGTCCAGGACGTGCGCTACGGCTTCAGAACGCTGCGGAAGACGCCGCGCTTCACGGTGGCGGCCGTGTTGACGGTAGTGCTCGGCGTCGGTGCGAACGCCACGATGTTCAGCGCGCTCAATCCGTTGCTCTTCAAGCCGCTGCCCTATCCCGAGGCCGACCGCATCGTCAACGTGTTCCGCACGTCGCCCCAGTCGGATCGTTGGCCGTTTTCCGCGGCAAGCCACTTCGACCAGCGCGCGCACAACACGGTGTTCGAACACCTCACCGCGATGACATGGCAGGATGCGAGCCTCGCGGAACCGGAGCAACCCGCTGAGCGGCTCTACGCGATTCGTGCGACTGGCAACTATTTCTCCGTCTTCACTACGCCACCCCTGCTCGGTCGGACGTTCACCGACAACGACGACCGCGAAGGTGCCGAGCCCGTGATCGTGCTCTCGTATGGGTTCTGGCAACGCCGTTTCGCCGGCGACTCGGGCATCGTCGGTCGATCCCTGCGCCTCGATGGTCAACCGACGACGGTCATCGGGGTCATGCCTGAAGACTTCGAGTACCCGTTGTTCTGGGGCAACGTCGACATCTGGCGGCCGTTCGCGTTTCCGGCGGCGCAACGCGACAACCGCGGCAACAACTTCCTTCGCGAGTACGGCCGACTGAAGCCGGGCGTGACGTTCGAACAGGCCGATGACGCGATGAAGACGGTCGTCAAGCAGTTCCTGACGAGGTATCAGGACCTCGACCAGCGTGACAGCGCGCGGCTCGAGCGCCTCAGCATCGTCGATCCGGTCACCAAGCGCATCTCGGCGTTTGCCTTCGGCCTCACGTTTCTCGTTCTGCTGATCGCCTGCGCGAACCTGGCGAACCTGCAGCTCGCAAGGACGACCGCGAGGGCCCGCGAGTTCGCGATTCGCGGCGCCATCGGCGGCGCCAAGTCACGACTGATTCGGCAGTCGATGGCGGAAAGTCTGCTGCTCTCGCTGATCGGCGGGGCGATTGCCATTCCGTTGTCGTACTGGTGCACGCGCGCGATCGCGCATCAGCAATTCAGCGAGCTGCCGGGGGTGCACGTGACCATGGACCCGGTCAGCCTCGCGTTCGCGTTCGGGTGCGCGGTGCTCACCGGCATCCTGTTCGGCGCGATTCCCGCGTGGCTGGCCGCACGTGCCGACGTGAACGATGTGCTCAAGCAGAATCCGCAGAGCATGACCAGCGGCCACGGGCCGCGCCGTTTGCGGCAGGCGCTCATCGTCGCCGAGATCGCGTTCGCGCTCATCGTGCTGACCGTCGCGTCGTCCTTCATCCGAGGACTGCAGCGCATGACGGCGGTCGATCCGGGTTGGCAACCTGACAAGGTGCTGGCGGCTCGGCTGAATCTGGTCGGACGGCAGTACGCCGACCTGACGGCGCGACGGCTGTTTTTCGAGACACTCGGTGATCGCGTCGCTGAAATCCCCGGCCTGGCCAACGTTGCGCTGGCGAGCTCCTCGGTTCCCGTGTCGCCATTCGGCACGAGCACGACATTCGTTGCCGAGGGGCGGCGCGATACCGTCCTCGCCTACAACGAACGCGTCACGCCAGGCTATTTCGAGACGTTGCGGATTCCGCTGCGGCGCGGACGGGCGTTCACGGCGGACGATCGATTCGGGCGAGCGCCGGTGATGATCGTCAACGAGGCGGCGGCGCGGGCACTCTGGCCGAATGAGGATCCGATCGGCAAGCGCATCGGGTTTCAAGGCCCGAACGCCAACTGGCGCGAGATCGTCGGCGTGGTCGGCGACGTGACGTTCCCCTCCGTCGCTGGTGGTAGCGGCAGCGTCGACACGCCATTCCAGATCTACCAGCCCCTGGCGCAGACTGGAACCGCGATCGTCAACATTCTGGTGCGCACGTCACGCGAGCCCGATTCGGTCGCCCCCGATCTTCGACGCGTCCTCGCCGCCATCGATCGCGACATTCCCTTGTTCGGCCTCAACACCGCCGTGCAGGCTGCCGCGCGAAACACCGCACGACTCCGGCTGCTCGCCAACGTCCTTGGCGGCTTCGCGATCCTTGGCTTGGTCCTCTCAGCCGTCGGAATCTTTGGCGTGGTGTCGTACTCGACGTCGCAGCGCCTGGGCGAGCTGGCGATGCGCATGGCGCTCGGCGCGCGCCACGCCACCGTGCTGTGGCTGGTTCTGGGTCAGGGTGTCACGCTCACGGTCCTCGGCGCACTCGCCGGCCTTACCGGTGGCTTCGGGCTCAGCAGGGCGCTCGCGTCGGCGATGCCGCAGCTGCCTTCGCCGGAACTCCTGCTCGTGATCGGCGCCTCCGCCGTCATGGCAGCGGTGGCATTGACGGCGATGTATATCCCGGCCCGGCGCGCCTCCAGGATCAGCCCGATGATGGCCCTGCGACACGAATGATCCTTGTCGCGTGTCAGTCCTGAGTCTGGGCAGCGCACCAAGGACCAGGGACCACTGGACGGACCAAGAACCAGGGCCGAGGGACCAAGGCCGGCTAGTAGAAAACATGATCTCGGTGACTGAAAGATGAGCAAACCTCCCGATCTCGTACAAGGCACACTCGACCTGCTGCTGCTGAAGATTCTGGCGCTCGAGCCGCTGCACGGCTGGGCCATCAGCCAACGTCTGAAGCAGGTGTCGGGCGACGAGCTGCAGGTGAGCGACGGATCGCTCTACCCTGCGCTCCACAAGCTGGAACTGGCCGGCTGGATCACGGCGGAATGGAAGACGAGCGAGCTCGGACGACGCGCCAAGTTCTATTCGCTCACGCGCGCCGGGCGTCGATATCTGAGCCAGGAGACGGAACACTGGCGCCGGCTCGCCTCGGCCATCAGTCGAGTGCTCGAACTGAAAGAGGTGTAAGCGATGCGCTCGAGTCGGGCTGGTCAGCCAGGTTTGAAGACCCGCCTCTACGCATATCTCTGCGCGATCCCCGCGAAAGTCCGGGCGTTGATGCGTGTGCGCCGCACCGACCAGGACCTCGACGACGAGCTCGCGTTTCATGTCGCGATGCAGGCCAGGGAAAACGAGCAGCGCGGGATGAGTGCAATCGAGGCGCGCCGGCGCGCGCGGCTCGCGCTCGGCGGCGTCGAGCAGGTCAAGGAACGATCGCGAGCGCTGCGGCCGCTGCGTTGGGCGCGCGACGTGATGCAGGACGCGCGCTACGGGCTGCGCAGTCTCAGCAAGACACCGCGTTTCACGATCGCGGCGGTCGTCACGGTCGTGCTCGGCGTCGGGGCCAACGCCACGATCTTCAGCGTGCTGAACCCGCTGCTGTTCAAGCCGCTCCCGTATCGCGACCCCGCGCGTATCGTGAGCGTGTTCCGCACGTCCCCGCAGTCGCAGCGCTGGCCATTCTCCATCGCCAGCTATCTCGATCAACGCGACCGCAATCGCGTGTTCGAGCATCTCGCGGCGATGACGTGGGCCGACGCCAGCCTCGTCGAACCAAACCAACCGGCCGAGCGTGTGTATTCGATTCGCGCCAGCGGCAACTACTTCGCCATGCTGGGGGTCCCAGCGGTGGTGGGTCGGACGTTCACCGCCGCCGACGATCGGGCCGGCGCCGAGCCGGTGATCGTCCTGTCGCACCGCTTCTGGCAGCATCGCTTCGGTGGCGATCCCGGCGTCGTCGGTCGCGCTCTGCGGGTGGACGGCCGCACCGTCACCGTCATCGGCGTGATGCCGGACGAGTTCGAGGCGCCGCTGTTCTGGGGCAACGTCGACATCTGGCGACCGTTTGCGTACAGCGCCGAGCAGCTCCGCGATCGCGAGAACAACTTCCTCCTCGAGTTCGCCCGTTTGAAGCCTGGCGTCTCGATAGAACAGGCTGACGGGGCGATGAAAGCGATCGTCAAACAGATCATCGCCGAACACCCCGAGCTGGACGCGCGCGAAGGCGCGCGCGTGGCGCCGCTCAGCGTCGCCGACCCGACCACGCGGCGCATCTCGGGGTTTGCCTTCGGTCTCACGTTCTTCGTGCTGCTCATCGCGTGCGTGAACCTGGCCAACCTGCAGCTGGCGCGCACGACGTCGCGCGCCCGCGAGTTCGCGATTCGCGGCGCCATCGGCGGCGGCACTTCGCGGCTGCTGCGTCAATCGCTGACCGAGAGCCTGCTGCTGTCGCTGATCGGCGGCACGCTCGCGATTCCGGTGTCGCTGTGGTGCACGCAATGGATCGCCGCGATGCAGTTCGGCGATCTCGAGGGCGTCCAGGCCACGATGGATCCGGTCAGCCTCGCGTTCGCGTTCGGGTGCGCGGTCGTCACCGGCATCGTGTTCGGCGCAGTGCCGGCATGGCTGGCCGCTCGGACGGATATCAACGGCGTTCTGCAACAGCACCCGCGGAGCTCGACATCCGGGACCTCGCGTCGCTTCCGCCACGCGCTCATCGTCGCCGAGATCGCGTTCGCGCTCGTCACGCTCGCCGGCGCCGCGTCGTTCATCCGCGGTCTGCAGTTGATCGGCGGACTCGACACCGGCTGGCAGGCGGATGACGTCGCGATGGCGCGTATCAGCGTGATCAGCGCCGCGTATGCCGAGCCAACACCCCGGCTCGACTTCTTCGAACGACTGCACGACCGCGCCGCGACGCTTCCCGGCGTCGCCAGTGTGACGATCGCCAGCTCCTCGGCGCCGGTCCGGCCGTTCAACTCGAACAGCACCTTCCAGGCCGAGGGGCTCGCCGACACCTTCCTTGCCTTCGACGAGCGCGTGACGCCCGATTACTTCGACACGCTGGCGATTCCGCTGCGGCGGGGGCGCCAGTTCGCGCGCGACGACCGCGAGGGGCGTCCGCTCGTCGCGATCGTGAACGAATCGATGGCCAAGGCGATCTGGCCCGGTCACGATCCGATCGGCCGTCGCATCGCGTTCGAAGAGCCGACGCCGATCTGGGTCGAGGTGATCGGGGTCGTCGGTGACATCCGCTTTCCCTCATCGCCGACAATCGACACGCCGTTCCAGATCTATTTGCCACTCGCGCAGCGACCACCTGCCGTGGCGAGCATCATCCTGCGCACCAGCGGCGGTCTCGACGGCATCGCCGGGAACCTCAAGCGCATCGTCGCGGAGCTCGATCGTGACGTCGCGGTCGTGGGCCTCACCACCGCGCGGGCGGCAGCCGCGCAACGCACATCACACCTGCGGCTGCTCGCGAATGCGCTCGGGGCCTTTGCCGCGCTCGGCCTGGTCCTGGCCGCGCTAGGCATTTTCGGCGTCGTGTCCTATTCGACCTCGCAGCGGGCCGGCGAGATCGGGATGCGGATGGCGCTTGGCGCGCGCCAGTCAAACGTGCTGTGGCTCGTCCTGAGGCAGGGCCTCGTCCTGACCATCGCCGGCGCGATCACAGGGGTGGCAGGTGGATTCGGGGTGAGCCGCGTGCTCGCGGCATTGGTGCCGCATCTCCCGTCGCCCGAGGGACTTCTCGTCGCGGGCGTCGCCGCGCTGATGGTGCTCGTCGCCCTGGTGGCGATGTATATCCCCGCCTGGCGGGCCACCCGAATAAGCCCGATGTTGGCGCTGCGACACGAGTAGACCGTCGCGGGCGGCGGACTCGCTCGCCGTCGTGCGCGGGGGTATACTCGTCAGCCTTCGCCGGCATGAGCAACTTCACCTATGTCGTGGCGGCTTTGGCAGTGCTGTACTGCCTCCTGCTCGTTGGTAGCTTTTTCTACGCGCGGTCGCTTGCGCCTCTGATCCGTCGCCGGGATCTCCTGTCGCTGGGAGCCGGTCTGGCCGCATTCGTCGTTCACGCGCTGATCTTTTTCAGCGGCGCCATCCTGTTCTTGGCGCTCGCCACCTACGCGGCCATCTTCGGTCTGTTCTGGATCGTCGGGGCGCAGACGCGAACGAAAAGCTCGGCGTAGGTCTCCGCGTGCGCACGACGTCCACGATTCTGCTGCTCTTTCTGTTCACGACACCCACCGCTGCCGCAGACAAGACGACGGTCGGTGAGTTCTATACGGAGCCGCCGACGCTGCTCTCGCTTGGCTTCGAGTGGCACATCGACGGCGACGACAACCGCAATGCGACCGTCGCCGTGTCGTACCGCACGCAGGGCGAGACGATGTGGAAACCGGGACCACCGCTGTTGCGCATCGGCCACGAGCGGATCAACGAGAACGCGCTGCAGTACGTGACGCCGAACGTATTCGCCGGCAGTCTGTTCGATCTCACGCCCGGAACGACGTACGAAGCGCGCTTCGTGCTGTCCGACCCCGACGGTGTAACCGGCCGCAGCGAGCGCATCGTCACTGCCCGGACGCGGACGGAACCGCAGCCAGCGACTGGTGGCCGCGTCTACCACGTGTATCCGCCCGACTTCAAAGGCGAGCGCCAACAGCCGGCGTTTACCGGTCTGCTCGCCGCGTACTACACGGGCGCGTCGCATTCCGACAACTTCAACACCTATCCACCGCGTGTGCAGCCGGGCGACACGATTCTCGTCCACGCCGGCGTCTACAAAGACAATCGCTACCGCTACGGCGGCGGGCAGGGCACGGTGTCGAGCGGCACCTACTTCCTCACGCAGAGCGGCACACCCGACAAGCCGATCGTCATCAAGGCTGCCGGCGACGGCGAGGCCATCTTCGATGGCGACGGCGCCTACAACCTGTTCAACGTGATGGCCGCCAACTACAACTACTTCTAGGGGCTGACGATTCGAAACACCGAGCTCGCCTTCCAGGGCGGTCTCAAGCGAATCGCCGGCTCGAGCGGCCTGACGATCAAGCGGTGCCGTTTCGAGAACGTCGGACGCGGCATCTATACGGACTGGTCGGGCTCGAAGGACTATTACATCGCCGACAACGTCATGCTCGGGCGGTTCAATCCGAACTACCTGATGGGATTCACCGGCAGCACGTGGACGATGCTGCCCGAGTTCAACCCGCAGCTCGTCTCGGAATACGCGGTGAAGGTCTACGGCTCAGGGCACGTCGTCGCCTACAACTCGATCGCCAACTTCCACGACGGCGTCGACGTCGCCACTTACGGCAACCCCGACTCGGCCGCCGTAGCCTCAGCGAATGGGGCTGTCGGCCCCAGGCCCGTGCGCGATCGGATGGCCGTGTCGATCGACTTCTACGGCAACGACATCTCGAACGTCGAGGACAACTGCATCGAGTCCGACGGCGGCGTTCATAACATCCGCATCTTCCGCAACCGCTGCTTCAACCACGGGCACCGCGCCTTGAGCGTGCAGCCGATGTTTGGCGGCCCGGTCTACTTCATCCGCAACATCGTCTATCACGCCCCCGAGGGGGGCGCCGTCAAGTTCACCGCATCCTCCTCGGGGATCGTCGTGTGGCACAACACGCTGATCGCCCCGGTGAAGCCGATGCTGCTGGCGGCGTCCAACGTGCACTACCGCAACAACCTGATTCTCGGGAAGAGTGAGACGCTCGAGACGTTCGCCGTCGAAACAAATACCAACTACTCGAGCTCGGACTACAACGGCTTCCGTCCGAACGAAGGCGCGATGTTCGCGTTCGAGTGGAGCTCGCCGCCGATGACGATGCGGGCAAACTTTCCCGGAGAGCCAGGCGCGCTGTCGGTGCAGGAGCAGACCAAGCTGGAGGCATCGGCACGCGAACGGCGACGGTTCAAAACACTGCAGGAATACAGCAAGGCGACCGGGCAGGACACGCACAGCGTGCTGGTCGATTGGGACGTCTTCGTCAAAGTCGGCGCACCGGGCCCGGACCCGCGCACGCTCTACAAGCCGGCGGACTTCGATTTCCAACTGCGCCCGGGCTCGGCGGCCGTCGATGCCGGCGTCCGCATCACTGGAATCAACGACGACTTCACCGGTCGGGCACCCGACCTCGGAGCCTACGAGACGGGCCGTCCAGCTCCCCATTACGGCCCGCGCTAGCGGCGACCTTCGACCTACGCCTGGACCTTGCACCTAAACCT
>Ga0111538_10008150_pt1 | contig 14064 bp, 12 predicted proteins | sample SoiMethybrSBSTD1_FD_79669 | JGI IMG/M metagenome (GOLD analysis project Ga0111538, IMG submission 79669) | Bulk soil microbial communities from a Populus tree surrounding site in Tennessee, USA - Soil MetaG P. TD hybrid SBSTD1 (version 2)... | ecosystem: Environmental > Terrestrial > Soil >... | reverse complement strand
CATCGGCTCGCGGACCCCGGCCTACGTCAGTTGCTAGCCTGGCGGGGCCGCTCGCGGGGATTCATCGGCTCGCGGACCCCGGCCTACGTCAGTTGCTAGCCTGGCGGGGCCGCTCGCGGGGGATTCATCCGCTCGCGGACCCCGGCCTACGTCAGTTGCTAGCCTGGCGGGGCCGCTCGCGGGGATTCATCGGCTCGCGGACCCCGGGCCTACAGTCAGTTGCGGTCCTTCAGAAAATCCAGTACCGCCGCAGTGAATTCATCGGCGCATTCGACGTTGCTCAGATGCGCTGAATCAAATGTCACGAGCTGCGCGCCCGCGACACGCTCGCGAATGAACTCGAGGCCGTCTGGGGGTGTCGCGGTATCGGCGCTCGATGCGACGAGCAACGTTGGCGCGGTGATGCGCGCGATCTGATCCCGCAGGTCGGCGTCCCGCAGCGCCGCACAGCAGCCGAGATATCCGTCTGCCGGGCAGTTCTGCACCATCGCCCGGAACGCATGCACCGTCTCGCGATCCCGCGCGTGGAATGCAGGAGAAAACCAGCGCGGCATCGCCACGTCGGCAACCGCCGACATGCCCTTCTGGTGAACGAGCTCGATGCGCTCCGTCCATGACTCCACCGTGCCGACGCGTGCCGCCGTATTGGCCAGCACCAGCCGGCCGACGCGATCCGCGGCATTCAGCGCCAGCCACTGCGCCGTGATGCCGCCGAGCGAGAGCCCGCAGACGTGTGCCGTCCGCGCGCCGGCCGCGTCGAGGAGCGCCAGCGCGTCGCCTCCGAGCTGGTCGAGCGTGTAGGCGCCGTGCGGCACCGACGAGCGGCCGTGACCCCGCGCGTCGTAGCGAATCACGCGATAGGCGCTGGTAAAGGCGGCCATCTGCCGGGCCCACATCTCGCGTGTGCTGCCGATGGAGTTGATCAGCAGCAGCACCGGAGCCGCCGGATCGCCATCCATCTCATAGCAGATCGTTGCGCCGCCGCTCGTAACCTGGTACTCCATCAGTATTTGGAACCGCGAAGGCCGCGAAGAAACCAAGAATCAGTATTGTCTTGGCGATCTTCGCGCTCTTCGCGTTCTTCGCGGTTTAAATGTGTCAAGTCAGGCATCGAAGAAGACGGTCTCGCCGTCGCCCTGCAGGACGATATTGAACTCGTAGGCTCCGTCGGAGGCCGGACGGGCCAGCAACGTCTGCCGCCGGTCAGCCGGGATCTGCTGCAGCACCGGATCGCTCGCGTTCAGCGGCTCGCCCTCGAAATACAGTCGTGTCCAGCAGCGCGACATCACGCCACGGGCCATCACGCTGACGAGGATGTGCGGCGCCTGCGGCCGGCCGTCAGGGTCCGGAACACCTCCCGGCTTGATCGTCTGAAACATGAACGAACCGTGGCGCGTTGTCGCCGCCCGCCCAAAGCCGGAGAACGCGGAATCGGCCGCGGCGTGCTGCGGGTCCTCCGGATGGTGATAGCGTCCCGCCGCGTCTGCCTGCCAGATCTCGACGAGGCCGTCGTCAACGGGATGCCCGCGGCCGTCGAGCAGGGTGCCGCGGATCGTCACGCGCTCGCCGCGAGTAGCCTCTGTCACGAGGCAGTCCATTCCCTCCGGCCGATCGCGGACCAGCAGCTTGAAGAACGGACCGACGGTGTTGAAGGGTGTCAGGTCAGTCATCAATCAACTTCCAAGATTTCTTCGTGCCCTTCGATCTCTTCGTGCCCTTCGTGATCTCACATTTCTTCGTGCCCTTCGATCTCTTCGTGCCCTTCGTGATCTCAAATGCCCAACGGCGTTGCGTCGCGTCCGCGCAGCACGAGGTCGAACCGGAAGGCGAGCGACCAGTCCGGCACAGTGGCGTCGATGTCAAATGCGGCTACCACGCGATCGCGGGCGCGCTCGGGCACGCCCAGATAGATCGGATCGAAGGCGTGCAGCGGATCGCCCGGGAAGAACATCTGTGTCACCAGGCGGGTGAGGAAATTCGGGCCGAGCAGCGAGAAGTGCACATGCGCCGGCCGCCACGCGTTGTAATGATTCTGGAACGGGTAGCGGCCGGGCATGATCGTCAGGAACCGGTAGCGGCCTTCGCCATCGGTCAAGGCGCGTCCGGTCCCGGAGAAATTCGGATCCAGTGCAGCGTCGTGATTGTCCACGCCGTGCGCATAGCGTCCGGCGGCATTGGCCTGCCAGATTTCCACGAGCGTCTGCGGCACGGGGCGTCCGTCCTCGTCGAGCACCCGACCGTGCAGGATGATCCGCTCGCCGATCGGTTCCCCCGCATGCTGCCGCGTGAGGTCCGCGTCGGCGGCGCCGATGGAAGAGTAAGGGTAAACAGGTCCGGTCAGTTCGGACCGCGTCTGCGGGATGACGATGCGCGAATGCTGCGGATGGCGAAGGTGGGTGCCGCGGTTCGGCTCGAAGTAATCGGGCGAGTGAACGTCAGCCGGGACGGGGGGATAGATACGCGGTCTGTTCACAGAAATCGTCACACCGAGACACTGAGGCACCGAGAGTAACCAGATTCTTGCTCGGTGTCTCGGTGCCTCTGTGTGTCGTGATCAGGGCTTGCCGGCGCCTGCCATGTGCTGCGCCGCACGTGCCTTGTGCGTCGTCGAGTAGATGACGTGCAGCGACATCAGCGCCTGCAGCGGGTGACAGCCGGCGTCGGCCAGCGGCTTGACGTGATCGCTGACGAGTGGCCCTTTGGCGACGTCGATCATCGCCCGCGCGGCTTTCCGCTGGTCGCCCTGGAGTCCGTACTCGTTGGCTACGTTGTCGAAGTCGTCGACGATGCGATCGCGCAGCGGCTGGCTGTGCCGCGACTCGAACAGCAGCTTGTTGAGCGCGTAGGCGTCAGCTGGCGGATGCTTGTAGAACTGATATCCCTCGTTTCGGAACTGGAACCCACCGAACTGTTCTTCGACCTTCGACGGCGCCTGTTTGCGGGCGCGTTCCGGCAGGAACCGCATCATCGCCAGCCCGTGGTGCCAGGTCGGGATGTAGTCGATCAGCTCGCCCTGACGGGCGCCGATCGCGCCGTACATCACCGCCCAGTTCAACATCTCGGTGTTGCCGACTTCGTCGAGCTGGCTGCCGCTCATGTTGAGCAGCGCGTCGGCATTGCCAACCTCCATCTGTGAGACGAGCCAGCGATCGAAGTCGAATTCGGGACTGGTGTATTTCGTGGTGCCGGGGAAGTGGGACATGCCGCCGCTGGCGACGATGGCGACGCGTTCCTTGCGGCCTTTGACGATTTGCGCCACCGCCCGGCCGAGCGCCTCGCATCGCCGCGGTGTCGGGAGCGGCGGGACGTAGACGTTGGTGAAGAACGGAATCACCGGAATGTTGCGCTTGCCGATCAGGAACTCGAACGGGATCGAAAACGCGTGTCCCAGCTCTGCATCCTCGGAATAGGCCATGTCGAAGTTGTGCTCGACAACCAGCTTGTTGAGGATGTCTTCGGCCATCTCGCGGTGAATGGGCAGGTTGTGCTCACGCCCGGCGAATTTCGCGATCGCGCGGTTGCCGGCGACGATGGCGAATGTCGGCACGCAGGTCACCGAGAACGTCTCGACGTGATCCGCGCCGAACATCAGGATGACATCGGGCTTGCTCTCGTCGAGCGCCTTGCCGAGCTCCTCAATCGCGGCGACGGCCTGGTCGAGCTGCTGGGCATTCTCGTCCGGGGGCCGGGTGAACAGATACGGCGTATGACAGGTGCCTAATGCTGCGACGATTTCGCCCATGAGCGACTCCTTGGCATTTACGAATTTGCGAATCGCGAATTTGTTGAGGGCACGGAGGCTCCGTAGCCTGTCAATTCGTCAATTCGTCGATTCGTCAATTCATAGCTTTGTCTATCTTGTCCAGCAGCGCCATCGTCGGCACCACGCTCGCTGCGCTCGACTCCGGCTCACGGCCTTCGCGGATGGCGGCCACAAACTCGATGTCCTGACGATCGAATGCCGCTGTATTGTCCTCGAAGGTGACCTCGTTGCCGTCGCTGTCGGTCATCGAATCGCGATACACCTTGTAAGTATCTTCCTCGCCGATGTAGCGGTAAAACCCGCCGAACGGTCCCTTGTTGTTGAACGACATCGCCATGGTGAAGAGCGGCCCCTTCTTCGTTTTCATGGCGACGCTGATGTCCATCGGGATCTTCAGCTCCCGGTGATCCGGCCCCTTCTGACCCCAGACGTCCCAGTTCGGCTCGTCGAGAATCCACTGCGCCAGGTCCACGGAGTGGCAACCATGATGCCAGAGGAGGTTGTCCACCCACGACCGCGGCTGACCGTGCATGTTGAGGTTCGTGCGGCGGAAGAAATAGGTCTCGACGACCATGTGGTGCAGGTGAAACGTGCCGTCGCGGATGCGCTTCCTGATTTCGCGATGCGGGTTCGCGAAACGCCGGGTGTGCGTCACCATCAGCGTTTTTCCGGCCTTCTTTGACTCGTCCAGCATGCGCTGCGAATCGGCCAGATTGAGCGCCATCGGAATTTCGACCTGGACGTGCTTTCCCTTGCGCAGCGCCAGGAGCGTCTGGTCGTGATGCTGATCGCTCGGGGTCGTGAGGATGACGGCGTCAACGCCCGGCTGGTCGATGCAGGTCTCGAGGTCGGTCGAGGCGAAGGGAATATTCCACTTCGCCGCGAATTCCTTCACGCCGCTGTCGGTGCGTCCGGCGACTGAGACGATCTGTACGTCGTCGATTTTCTTGAGCGCCTTGGCGTGAATCTCGCCCATCGCGCCCGTGCCTGCGAGGCAGATTTTCATAGTTGGTAGTTGGCTGGTTGGTCGTTCGTTGTCACGAGTGCGTTGTTCGTCTATACGCCCGGGTCAGCCGCTTTCGCAGCATTTCAATGTACTCCAACTGCCAGGGCTACGAATTATCCGCCTCGATTGTCTGAGGTCAAGAGACGTGCGGAGGTTTCGGAGGAAACGGTTTTAACAGGAGCAAACGGAGCAACGGAGAACGAACGGAGGCCGTTCGACGCGTCGGTGAAGCCGGGCTTTGCCCGGTTTTCATCGATCGAGTGAACGGTCGATCGCAAGCCATTGAAAATCGCTGCCGTGGCTTGCGATCGACCGTTCACTCGATCGATTCGGGCGCGAAGCGCCCACCGACGCGTCGAGGCTTCAGAACATTGCGCCTCCACCCGAATGCCCTCCGTTCGTCCTCCGTTCCTCCGTTTCTCTTGTGAGCCCGTTTCCTCCGTCTGCTCCGTTCGCTCCGTCCGCTTTGGCGCCATACTCTACGCCCAGTACAGCCGCGTCGGGTTGTCGACGAGCAGCTTCTGCTGCAATTCCGGAGTAGTGGCAATCGTCGGCACCCAGTCGACGAGCAGCCCGTCGTCCGGCATGTGGCCCTTCAGATTCGGGTGCGGCCAGTCGGTGCCCCAGAGCACCCGATCGGGAAACGACTCGACCAGTCGTGTGGCGAACGGCACGACGTCGCGGTAGGCGTGCTGTTCACCGCCGAGCGCAGATGGACCGGCGACGCTCAATCGTTCGGGGCAGCTCACCTTCGACCAGATGTTGGAGTGCTCGCGCATCATCCGCACGAACAGCTCGAACTCGGGACCGTCAACCGGCTTGCTGACGTCGGGCCGGCCCATGTGATCGACGACGACGGTCGTCGGCAGCGACGTGAAGAAGTCCCACAGCTCCGGCAGATCGGCTGCTTCGAAATAGATGACGACGTGCCAGCCGAGCGGAGCGATGCGATGGGCGATCTCGGTGAGCACTTCGCGCGGCGTGAAGTCGACCAGGCGCTTGACGAAGTTGAAGCGCGTGCCGCGTACGCCGGCGGCGTGCATGTCTTGCAGCTCCTTGTCGGAGACGTTGCGATCGACGGTGGCGACACCGCGCGCTTTGCCGTTTGACGCGATGAGCGCGTCAACGAGGGCCCGGTTGTCGGTGCCGTGACAGGTGGCCTGGACGATGACGTTCTTGTCGAAGCCGAGCCGGTCGCGCAAGGCGAACAGCTGTTCCTTCGATGCGTCGACAGGCGTGTACTTCCGTTCCGGCGCATAGGGAAACTCTTCGCCAGGGCCGAAGACGTGACAGTGCGCATCGACCGATCCCGGCGGCACCTTGAACCGCGGAATCGACGGATTCGGGTGATAGGCGAGCCATCCTGGTGTGACTTCGAATGTGGGCATCTATATCCCCGGCGGGTCTGCTTCCGATGGCTCTCATCTCCAGCGGTACCCGCCCTGCAGAGACTTTTAGTGTAGGTCGGGTTCCGCAGCGCATCCGGAACCATCGCTGCGGACCCGACGTCCGGCTACAGGAGAATCTCCTCCGTGTCGATCTCGGTCTGCGTGGCGGCGTTGTAGCGCGCACCGGAGACGGTCCTCGGATTGATCAGCGCGTTCAGCGTGCTGATCGTTTTCTGCTCGAGTTCGATTTCCGTTGCGCCGACGTTTTCCTCGAGATGATCGACCCGCGTCGTGCCGGGAATCGGGACGATGTCTTCACCCTGAGCCAGCAGCCACGCGAGCACGAGCTGCGCCATCGTCACGTGCTGTTCTCGCGCAATCGTCGCCAAGCCGCCGAGCAAGCGGAGGTTGCGGTCGAAGTGCTCACCCTGAAAGCGCGGCATTGCCAGGCGGATGTCCTTCTGCGGCAAGGTCGAGACGTCTCTCAGCCCGCCGGTGAGGAACCCGCGGCCAAGGGGGCTGAACGCCACGAGCGTAATTCCCAGCTCGCGGCAAGTGTCGATGACGGCCACCTCAGGGTTGCGCGTCCACAACGAGTACTCGGTCTGGACCACGGTGATCGGATGTACGCGGTGCGCCTTGCGGATCGTCGTGGCCGAGACTTCACTCAGGCCGATCGTCTGCACTTTGCCGGCCTTGACCAGCTCCGCGACGGCGCCGACGCTTTCCTCCACCGGCAGCCGCTTGTCCCAGCGGTGCAGGTAATACACGTCGACGACGTCGGTCTGCAGACGCTGGAGGCTTTCCTCACAATGCTGCCTGATGGCATCTGGACGTCCGTCAATCTCGCGCTGGCCCTGTGCGTTGCGGAACATGCCGCCCTTCGTCGCCAGGATGAAATCTTTGCGTCGATGCTTCAGCGTCCGGCCGATCAGCGCTTCGTTGGCGCCGAAGCCGTACAACGCGGCTGTATCGAAGTGCGTGTATCCGAGGTCGAGCGCTCTGAGCAGAACGGCAGCGGCCGCATCCGGGTCCGGGGGCGTCCCGTAGGCGTGCGACAGGCTCATGCAGCCGAGCCCGATGCTTGAAACAGTAAGGGAACCGAGTCTGCGCGACTTCACAAACTCTCAATCTATCAGAGCGGCACTCCCGCCTTCTGCGATCCCGCCAGCCACGCGCGCCCTTCGTCGTAGAGCGTCTGCACCGCCGCGCCGCGCAACCCGGGCAGGTTCTGCTTCACGGCAAATCCAATCTTCGACTGCAGATAGGCGAGGTGCCGGTAGCCTTCCGGAAAACGTCCGAGGCGATCGGAATCCAGCTTCAGTGAGGCAGACGGATCGACGGGATCCATTCGATCCTTCTCATAGATCGGCTGGCGGCGGACGATCGCCCAGCGATCGCGCTTCTCGAGGAAGTCGTAGAACCTGCCGGTGCACACGACGTCGACAAGCACCTCGTCAACGGTCGCCCGCTGGTTGATCGTCATCTTCGTCTGCGCGACAGCACGCGAGCCGGTGATGTCGCATGTAAAGCCGCCAAGGAAGTGCAGGATGCTCACGCCGCGCTCGAATCCTTCGCGGCTGACGCGGATGAACTCGGACGCCGGGCCCTGAAACCAGGTCGCCGTCATCCAGCCGTCGTCGTGCCAGACGCTGGCGAACCGGTCCCAGTCGCCGGCATCGCGCCACAGCGCCCAGTTCTCGATCACCTCGCGTATCGCGAGCTTATCTGGATCCACGGCTCCCGGTGCCTCGGTGTGTGCTACTCACACATCTCGAACGGTATTCCGCATCGTCCCGATCCCTTCGACCTCTGTTTCGACGACGTCGCCGTTCTGCAGCCATTCCTGCGGCGTCCGTCCCATCCCGACGCCTTCCGGAGTTCCCGTCGCGATGATGTCGCCCGGCTCGAGCGTCAGTCCCTTCGAGAGCCACTCGATGATCGTTGCCACCGTGAAGATCATGTCGGAGGTGCGCGCATCCTGCTTCGTCACGCCATTTACGCGCAGGCTGATCCGCTTCTCCTGTGGGTCCCCGAATTCGTCGGCGGTGATGACGAGGGGCCCCATCGGGCAGGAGCCATCGAGGCTCTTGCCTTTGAACCACTGTGTGTGGCGCTGCTGCAGGTCGCGCGCGGTGACGTCGTTGATGACCGTATAGCCGAAAACGTGAGATAGCGCGTCCGCCGCAGCGATGTTGCGCCCGCGGCGGCCGATGATCACGCCGAGCTCGGCCTCCCAATCCATCTGAGTCGTGACCGTCGCGTGCCGAGGCACATCGTCAAACGGGCCGGTCACCGTGGTCGGAACCTTGGTGAAGAACACGGGGATATCGGGCAGCTTCACGTCGGTCTTGAACGCGGCGGCGCCTTCCTTCACGTGCGCCGCATAGTTGCGGCCCACGCAGAACACATTCTTCAGTGGCCGGGGAATCGGGGCATGCCATCTAACTTCCCCCGCCTTGTATGTCGCATCCGGTTTCAGCCTCGCCTCGGCCACGGCGGTGTCGGCGGCAAACGCCCATGCATCTTTCCCCTGCTGAATCAGTTCGAGCAGCGTGTCGGGCGCGGCACGGCGGCCGTCTACCTGAGCCGCCTGCAGGTCGAGGATGCGGTCGCCGACGACGGCACCAAGTCGCGGGAGCGGATTTTTTAACGTGGAAAATGTCGCGTATCGCATCAGGGAACCGTTGAACGGGCGAATAGCCGTGAGTATACTTCGCGCGCTTTTACGACTTTTTTGTGGCGGACCGTCGCGGGGCGGGCACGTTTCGTACGTTCAGGGAGGGGCAGATGAAGCGTTTACTGCGTGGACTCGTCTATCTTGCGGTCACCGTTTTACTCGGTACGCCTTCGGCTTACGCCCAAGCGACGGCGCAGATCACGGGGGTGGTATCGGACGCCCAAGGGGCCGTGCTGCCCGGCGTAGACGTCACCGCCATCCAGACGGAAACCGGTTTCAAGCGTTCGACGGTCAGCGATGCGAACGGCTCGTACACGCTCACGAACCTGCCTCTTGGCCCGTATCGCGTCGAGGCCAATCTGTCGGGTTTCCGCGCCTTCGTGCGCACCGGACTGGTGCTCCAGGTCAACGCCAACCCGGTCGTCAACATCAGTCTTGCCCTGGGCGACCTCAGCGAGACGATTGCCGTTGAGGCGGCGACGCCGCTGATCGAAACACGCAGCCCCAGCATCGGCGCCGTTATCGAGAACGAGCGCATCGAGGAGCTTCCGCTCAACGGTCGGCAGGCAACTGACTTAATCGTCCTCGCCGGAGCGGCGGTGCAGCCGCCGGGCGCCGGCGCATCGAGCCGGTCGATGACCGGTGGGGTCGGCATCGCGGTCGCCGGTGGGCAGACATTCGGTGTGGCGTACCTGCTGGATGGTGCGATGCACAACAATCCGTACGACAACCTGAACCTGCCGTTGCCGTTTCCCGACGCGATGCAGGAATTCCGCGTCGAAACCAGCTCGACGAACGCCAACAACGGGATGCACTCGGGAGCGTCGGTCAATGCGGTGACCAAGGCGGGAACGAACGTCTATCACGGCGATCTCTTTGAGTTCTTCCGCAATCACCGGTTCAACGCGACCGACCCGTTCGCACGCGTCGATCCGGCGACCGGCAAGCGCGTTGACGATGGCCTCAACCGCAACCAGTTCGGGGCCACCATCGGCGGCCCCGTTCGCCGCGACCGCGTGTTCTTCTTTGCGGCCTACCAGGGCACCAAGTTCCGCAGCACCCCGTCTGATCTCGAGGCGTTCGTGCCGACGGAGCGGATGCTGAACGGCGACTTCAGCGTCTTCAACTCGGCGGCCTGTGGCCGCAGCGTGCAGATGCGCACTCCATTCGTCAATAACAGGGTCCCTGCGTCACTGATCAGTCCGGCCGCTCGCGCGATAGCGGCGCACCTGCCCAAGCCTGAAGACGAATGTGGCCGCGTTCAGTACGAGACGACGAGGCCGCAGGACGATCACCAGTACATCGGCAAGGTCGACGTGCAGCTGAACGCCAACCACTCGATGTTCGGACGCTACATGCTGACAAAGGTCGAGATCACGCCGCCGCTGACGATTCACCCCGACAACGTCCTCGTCTCGAACCTGGGGGGCAACGTCCAGTTCGCGCATTCCCTGACGGTCGGCGACACGCGCGTGCTGAGCAACACCACCGTCAACTCGATCCGCATCGCCACGAACTATACGGACATTCATCGAACCCATGCGCCGATCGGCTTCGATGTCCGCGATGTCGGCATCAACACCTTCAGCTACCTCGACGACTACATGCTGCTGTCGGTCAGCGGCGGGTTCACACTCGGCGGCGGCACGGAAAGCGAGGCGAGATTCAAGACGCCGTCCTACCTGGCCAGCGACGACCTGACGATGATTCGAGGAAACCACCAGTACGGTATCGGCGGCACCCTCGGCTATTGGCGCTCGCTCTCACGCGCCAACGTGCGATCGCCAGGGCAGTTCTCGTTTGGGGGTGGAAATACCGGCATCGGCCTCGGCGACTTCGTCATCGGGCGTCTGTCGGCGTTGGGTCTGAACCCTGCATATATCCAGGCCGTTCCGAACACGCTCGACATGGAGCAGTGGTACGTCGGCCTGTACGCGCAGGACACGTGGAAAGCATCGCCGAGGTTCACGCTGAACTACGGCGTTCGCTGGGAGCCGGCGATCGCGCAGCAGATCCGGAACGGCGCGATTTACAACTTCGACATCGACCGTTTCCTCGCCGGTCAGCGGACAACCGTCTTCAGCAATGCGCCGCCGGGATTCCTCTTTCCAGGCGACCCCGGCTTCGTCAACGGCAACGCCGGCATGTACAACCATTGGAACCAATGGTCCCCGCGCGTCGGCGCGGCATGGGATCCGACCGGCAACGGCACGAGCGTCGTCCGCGGCGGCTATGCGCTTGCCTATGACTTCATCAACGCGCAATTTCACCTGAATACGTCGGTCGCTCAGCCGTGGGGCGCTGAAGTGCGGCTGGCCGATGGACAGCTGCTCGACGATCCGTTCACGGGCAGCGGAGTCGCGAATCCATTCCCGTACGTGCTCGGCAAAGATTCACCCTTCAACCTGTTCGGGCCGTACATTTCGATCCCGCCCGACATCAAGACGCCGCGGCAGCAGTCGTGGAACGTGACCTTCCAGCAGCAATTCGGCCGGTCGATGGCGGCCAACGTCAGCTATCTCGGGTCGTACAGCGATCGCCTCTGGAACGTGCGATCGCTCAACGAGGGCCAGTACATCCCCGGTTCGTGCACGCTGAACACACCAACCGGGCTGCGCACGTTCAATCCGTGCACGACGGCCGCCACGCTCAATTTCCGCCGCAAGGTCACGATGCAGAATTGGGAGACGGGGAAGTATCTGGGTGCGGTTGACGAACACACGGCGATTGGCGAACAGACCTATCACGGCGTGCTCTTCAACGTGCAGCGGCGCAGCATCGCGGGCATCAGCGTCGATGCCAACTACACGCTGTCGAAGTGCGAGGGGCACCCGACGCAGGGTGGCACGACACCGAACGTCAACTCCGGCTACGTCAACCCCAACGACATCGATTACGACTACGGCGCATGCAACGCCGACCGGCGACATGTCTTCAACCTGACCGCAGGCTACCGCACGCCGGAATTCTCCAACTCGCTGCTGCGTGCCATCGGGTCGAACTGGCGCGCCAATGTCATCTATCGAGTGTCCTCAGGCGCACCGATCACTGTCACGGTCAACACCGATCCGGCCGGGACCGGAATCGGCGGCCAGCGCGCGCATCTCAACGGCGATCCATACGGCGATCGCGACTCGATCTCCAATTATCTGAACTTCGCGTCGTTTTCCGCTCCTGCCCCCGGCGAATACGGGCGTCAGCGGCGCGGAGACATTTACGGCCCCGGAACGAGAAATGTCGATTTCGCGTTCGTCCGCCTCTTCCGGATCGACACGCACACGATTGAAGCGCGCGTCGAGTCGTTCAACCTGATGAACTGGACCCGCTATAACAATCCGTCGACCAACTTCAGCGCCGCGAACACATTCGGCCGGATCACGAGCGCGCAGGACCCGCGAATCATGCAGTTCGCATTCAAGTACGCGTTCTGATGCGTTGGTTGGTTCGACGCGCGATAATCAGGGCAAGGAGGCCCTCATGACCCGACGTGCGGCGGTTGCCGCGAGCGCGTTCATTGCGCTGATGACAGCGGCCGTTGTGCTTGCTGACTCCGCTGCTGCGCAGCAAGGCTCTTCGACTGCCGCTCAGGGACGTGGAGGAGAGGTCATCGTCCCGGGCCAGGGAAACGGACCTGCCGCGGCTCAGGGCGGGGGACGGGGTCGCGGCCGCGGCCCGGCGCCGACCTCCACCACGCCGCCTGCCGGTGTGACGCCGCTGAAGGTCGACCTGTTCACGACGAAGAACTTCTATCTCGACCGCCAATCCTGGGTCGACAAGCGCTACACGCGCTGCAACACGCCCCGCCAGTTGACCGACATGTGGGCGCGTGACAACCGGCCGTCACACTGGGGCGACTGCAACGTGGATTATCCCGTCGAGAAGATCGTCAGCCCGTATCCGTATAAGACCGCGGAGGAGCATTACAACGCACTCCTCGCCGAGGCGAAGAAGGCTGGCGGTCCGACCGTTCACACGCGCCAGTCGCTGCCCGACTGGGACGGCTACTACCAGCGCGGCGGCCGCGATGATCAGTGGATCTGGGGACGCAACGTGCAGGCGGCAACCGTCATGTCGCTGCTGACGCCCGAGTACCAGCAGCGCATGGTGCAGATGAACTATCACGAGGCGGTCAGCAACGCACCGCAGTGGATGGCGTCGTTCTGCTATCCCGAAGGGTTCATGCGCTGGTGGGCCGAGGCGTCGCATGGCGGCCCGATCGAAGTGATGATGAACCCCAACCAGGTGCAGTTCCTGACCGGAATTGCCGACAACCTCCTGCGCCGCGTGCTGATCGGGCGTCAGCACGTGCAGAAGGTGCCGCAGTGGTTTGGCGAAACCGTCGGATTCTGGAACGGCAACACGCTCGTCGCCTGGACGAAGAACGTGCAGGGCTGGACCCTCTCGCACTCCATGTTCGAGTTCAGCAACCAGATGCAGGTGATCGAAACGTTCACCCCTGGCGCCGACGGCCGCACTATCACCGTCGAGGCGACGTTTTACGATCCCGAAGCGTTCGTCAGGCCCGTCCATACCGTCACGCCGTGGCAGAAAACGCTGCCGCTCAACGACGCCAACCAGCGGTTTACCTACGTCGAGTGCCGCGTGCAGAGCACGATCGTGAACGGACCGGACGGCCGACCGACCCAGCTGACATTCGTCGACCCCGGCTTCATCGATTACTTCGGACGTCCCTGGGCCCAGAACTGGGAAGAGCATTTCGAGAAGGGGTGGAAGAAACCCGAGATCAAATAGGACGCACTGATGAAGACACTGTTTTTGAATACTTGTTTCGCGGTGGCGATCGTCGCGATGGTCGCGGGACCAGCCCGCGCCCACCACTCGTTCGCCATGTACGACATGACCCAGACGAAGACGGCCACCGGCAAACTGATTCGGTTCATACCCGGGGCCAATCACGCACAGCTGCACTTCGAGCTGCTCGACGCCGACGGCAAGCCCGTCGTCAAGGACGGCAAGCCATCGGTGATGGGCGTTGAAACCGGCTCCGCCGCCCAGCTCGCCCGCCAGGGCGTGACGGTGGACGAGTTCCCCGTCGGCACTGTCATTACGGTGGCGTATCACCCGTTGCGCGACGGGCGTCCGCTGGGTGCGCTCGCTGGCGAGCTGATCAGATGTGGAAAGACGCTGCCGAAGGGTGGTTGCACGAAGGCTACTGGGCAGGTGTTCTTGACTGGGAACTCGCAATAGAGAGTGACGCGGGTCGGTG
>Ga0111538_10008147_pt1 | contig 14067 bp, 12 predicted proteins | sample SoiMethybrSBSTD1_FD_79669 | JGI IMG/M metagenome (GOLD analysis project Ga0111538, IMG submission 79669) | Bulk soil microbial communities from a Populus tree surrounding site in Tennessee, USA - Soil MetaG P. TD hybrid SBSTD1 (version 2)... | ecosystem: Environmental > Terrestrial > Soil >... | reverse complement strand
GAGATCCCAGTTGCCATCCAGCTTGATGCCACGCGTGCCGATGTAACGCACATCCAGGTTGAGAAAGGACGTCACGTCGCGAGTAACGGAAAGCGTGAGGTTCTGGATATAAGGTGTGGTGAAATTCCAGTCGAACGCAGAGATCGCCTGGTTCGGTTTCGTCAGTGGAATCGGTTGTAACGGATCCGTCGCGGGAATAATGGGTACGAAATCCCGGAGATTCCGCAGGTCGAAGTATGTCCCGTTTAAAGGGCCTGTGGACTGCGCGAGGTTGCTGAAGCCCGGATTCAGAAAGATGCTGTTGACGAGAGCGGCAAGATTGCTGGGTTTGGCGTACGTGATCTGATAGCCCCCCCGAACGTTTGTCTTTCCTTTTCCGAACCACGGGACCTGCCATGAGAAGCCGACGGCGGGCCCGATATTGTTCCAGTCGTTCTTGTAAAGCCCTCGGCTGGGTGTGGGGCTGTTTGGCCCGACCAGTTCGATTTGCGTCAGCAGGTTTGTGTCGACGGGCCTGTCGGATCGCAACCATTGATCAAAGCTTCGGCCGGAAACGCCCAGCATGGCAATGCCGCCGCCGACGGGAGTCGGCGTGAGTCCGTTGTGTTCGTAGGGTGCGCCGTAGAACTCATATCGCACGCCGAGGTTCAGCGTAAACGAGGGCCGCACCCTCCAATCATCCTTGAAGAAGACAGCCCAATCATTCTGATGAGCCCATGTCAGCTTGCGCGCGTGTTCGAGAAAACCTTCCCACTGGGGATTTTCGGAATCGTAGATGTGATAGTACTGCTGCGCCCTGTCGAGCGAACCCGAGAGGAAGTAGAGCAGGCTGTTGGCAACGGTCTGGTTGTTGGCGACCAGGCCGGGCATTGCGGAATTATTCGAGAATCGCTGATTGGGATTCTGACCCGCGCCGCCAAAGGCTTTGGGAATGGGAGCAGTGGGCGTTTCGAAACCCTTGGTATATGCGATACGGATATCGGCCCCGCCCTTGTAAGTGTGTTTTCCCTTAGACAACGTCACCGTGTCCGCATACTGGTACAGCGGTGTGTAGTTGCCTTGCTGAGCGCAACCCGTGGCACAAGTAAAACTGACTGTAGTCAGCGTTCCACCCTGAGTGCCGCTGGCGGATATGGTCGCAGGGTTATACACAATGGGAATGCCATTACTCCCATTCAGCATCAATGAAAGCGGAACTTCGCGATCGCTTTCGTTGGGCACTTCCCACGGTGCCCAGACGTAATGCCAGTTTGCCCGATATCCAAAGCGTGCTTCGTTGAGAAACTGCGGGGTCAGCGTGGATGTGAGGTTGGCAGTGAACACCTTTGGTTTTCGCAGAGTCTTGGACAGGTACCCACCGGGCCACTGCACCGTGGGTCCCGAAACCGGAATGTAATCGTTCGCCACTCTTTGATAGCTGCCGTTGATCGCAATTTTGTGCATTCCGTTGATCACATGATCGACTTTCAGGTTGGCTTGATAGTGGTCCGCAATGAAGCTGGTGCCGTATGCCGTGGCCAGGTCGCCGGTCCCGTGCGCGCGGAACTGCCACTGGTGAATCGCGGTGTTCAGTCCATCGCCGCCGTCGAATATATTCGCGCGCGGCATGGCTTGCAGGTATCGCTGGCTAAATCCGGCCGGATCCATGCCCGTGCGATTGACGTCCCATGGAGTGCTTGTGTTCACGACGGCGTCAGAGCAGTCGGGCTGCGTGGGGGTATTCAGCAAGGGCCCGAAGACGCTGAGATAGCGCAACTGTCCCGTATACGGGGTCCCGTTCGGATTCACTGCGGGTCTTTGCGGATTACCAAAAGAGTCGACGGACTGGGTGATGGGATTCGCCGTACCAAGACCGCTGGTGACCTGGTTAAGGTTGCCGTTCTGGTATCCCTCCCAATAGCGAAAGATGCCGTTGCGTGCACAGTCGGTCAAAACCACGGGCCTCATCTGCGTGCGGTCACGCTCGATTTGCTGGTCCCACAGGAAGAAGAAAAATGTCTTGTTCCTCTTGATGGGGCCGCCCACTGAGACCGAATACTCGTGTTCGTTCTGCCAATTCACGTTCGTGGGAGTCCAAACGCCGCGGACGACCTGTCTGTTGTTGCTCCACGTGTTGGCGTCCAATGCCGAATTGCGGACGTTCCAGACCGCGCTCCCGTGATACTGGTTCGTGCCCGACCGGGTGATGATTTGAACCTGACCGTTCCCACGTCCCGTCTCGGCATCCACCGGCGCAAGGATTACGCGGAACTCTCCAACCATGTCGGGGTTGATCAACGTCGTGGAGCCGACGCCATAGGCGTAACGGCCTTCTTGCACGCTGAGTCCGTCACGTGTCGTGTTCACCGCACTTGCACTGATGCCCGCGAATGTCGTCTGCGAAGAGTAAATTCCGCCCCGGACGCCAGGCATCGTCCTCATTAGGTCGAGAACATTGTTAGTTACAAGAGGAAGGTCGCGGACTTTTTGCTCGGTCAGCACCTGACCTATCGTTGGTGACGATTCCGCGAGCAAAGCCGTCCGGTCTGCTGTCACCTCGATGGCTTGCGTCACGTCCCCGACTTCCATCGTGAAGTTGTAACGGGCGGCAGCGCTTGCTCCGAGCTGCACATCATTGACGGCAGCAGTCTTGAAACCCGGCAACTCTGCCGTCAGGCGATATGTTCCGGGCAGAAGGCTCGGAATGTTATACGTTCCGGCCTCATTTGTAATAACGGCAGTGACGACCCCCGTTTGGGTGTTGCTCGCCTTCACGGACGCTCCGGGAATGTACGCGCCGCTGGGATCCTGAACGAATCCACTTACGGATGCGTTACTGGTCTGACCAAACAGGCCAATAGAGAACAGTGCCAACGCTGCCGCTGCTGCCAGGAGGTATTTCATAGTCGTTTCCCCCAATGCGAATTCAAATTGTCAGAATGGAATGTTGACGGGACTATAGCTGGCACCGATTCCGTAGTTCCAACAAAAAATTGCTTTTCTACACAGAGGTTGTTTTCGCAGGCAGGTCAACTGTTGCGGCGGTACCAGAAAACGCGATCGATTTTCTCAGCGGAATGTTGGACGGTCATCACACCTACGGCCCGCAAGCGCGACACGGGCAGTTCCACGACGACATTATTTGTAATGAAAAACCCTCCTGGTCGGAGCATCGCCTCGATACCGGCAAACGCAAGCGCCTGATCGAGCCTGTCGTAGTAGACCAGTACGTTTGTCGCAATCACGAGGTCGAATGGCTGCCCGGTCCATTTGTCCGTTACGATGTTGAAGTTCACCGGAGTAACCATGGCCGCAACTTGCGGGCGAATCTCGACTCCGCGAAGTTCCACGGCAGCGGGTACATGTAGCGGCTTCGAGAGTGGCGTCTCCGAGCCAATGCGGTCGCCGAAACTTTTCCAATAACCGACCAAGGCAGGCGTCCACTGGGAGCGGAGATCTCGCGGGACTCGCAGGATATAGGGCGGACCGCCTTTAGAGCGTTCGCGTATGGCACGAAGGTGATCGTTGACGTGGGGACTGACGTCGAAGGTTACTAACTCAATATCTTCCGCACGCGAAGCGAGACCAACGCGCACAAGCGAGTCGATGGTCGTGAAAGGCTGCATCGTCTGCACGGGGTAAAAGTCATAGCCGGAGTTCTTGTCCGCAAAGTCGAGTCCAGGCCCAATCACGGCTACGCGATGAATTTCGTTTGCAACCAGCTGCTTGTCGCTTTTCATCGCCGCCAAGGCTTGCTCGATGGCGAAGCTCGGCAGTATAGAAGTGTCAAGGGACAGACCCCGATCTTGAAACAAGTTGGATTGCGCGACGATTCTATCGATGACATCGCCAACTGGGGCGGCGTCTTCCCGATCCATGTATTGCTGCCTTTCAGCGGCAACACGGTCGACCTCTGCGTACAAATGCCGTTCCAGCCTTGCTTGTTCCTCGGTGCTGTCGAAACGATATCCCCGACGAAGGAACAACTGGCGCGCGAAAGTTATGCGTTCATCCGTATCTGCGGAAGCAAGCGCTGAAATCAGATCTTTGGTGCGAAGCGAAATCCGACGTCGAAGAGCGTCCGGTGTTTCCGCCGGATCGAAAAACGCCCTCGGTTGCCTGGTGAATGACGTGCCAAACAGCAACCAATTTACGAGCGTATCCTGATCACCGCGAAGCAGCCGCATGCGAATGTCACGATCGTGGCCGATCACCCATTCTCGCCAGGCCTGCTGTGATGTGGATGCGTTCGGAGACCGCAACTCTGGAGGAAGAGCGTCGGCCAACGAAGTGAGGACGCGTTGGACGTCGCTGTACTCCGTGAGGGATCCCTGGGCAAACATCAACAATCGAAGGAAGACGACAAACGCGAAAGTCGTTACCCCCACGGCAACAGCACAGACGCCTTGCGATCCTTTGCGGGCTTGTTTGTTTGTAGTTCTTCCCATCTGTAGTCTTCGGGGCGTAAGCTGCCATCCTCCCAAGGAACTCCTAACGAACGCCGGCAATCCTCTTTGGCATTTTAGTTACCGCCTGGCACAGCAGCGATTTCGTCTCGGTGCCAAACGGACTGACGAAGGGATTTCCGTACAGCGCCCATCCTTCGGAAAGCAGCTTGTTCACTTCTCTATTTAGATCTTCTGCTGTCTCAGCAGCACACAGCTTGTATTCAATAGCCATACGAATAGCCTCATGTTTTGCGTTGAGGAATTATCTTCCGAATGCAAGGTGGGGTGTAAGAAAGTTGCTTTTGAATAGAGGTACCACGCTGGCAATTGGAGCCAGGTAGTGTGGGTGACCCCCTCGAACGCATAACTGTCCAAATTAGCACTGGCTGATTGGCCGAAACTCACTACTGGTGCGGGTCAGGCTCCTCGCACCCCTGCCGGGGTGCGGATTTGGTGTGGTCGCCGACCCGGGGTGGCTCGCTATCGCTCGCACACCCCGGGCTACCATCCTCGCACGCCTCCGGCGTGCAAGATCCCAGCCCGGAGGGCTGGCAGGAGGATGATTTACTTTTTATTTGTTCTATGCGCATCGCCGCCGGGCCTCTTCGCGTTGCGTGCAGATCGTATGACGCCTGTCATATGTACGTCTGTTACTTGACCGCCACACCAGCCTTCGCGGTACACTCCGCGGCTTCCAGACCCGATTCCTGACGGATCGATCTGTCTGTCAAAAAAACCAAGGGAGGTAAGGATGACGCACAGAATGAGAATTGGTGCAGCGCTGTTGACGGCTGTGTTTCTGTTGCCGGTCTTCGCGCTCGCTCAGAATGAGAATGGTAATGGTGGCAGAGGGCCCGCGTGTAAGGGTCTGCCCGGTTATGCAAAATTAAAGGAAGCTCTTGACGCCGCGGTCGCGTCGGAGACCAGCGGTTTCAACCTGCATATGTGGGCGACGGTCGTCGACCGTGACGGCATCGTTTGCGCTATCGCTTTTTCCGGCACCGACCGTGGTGCGCAGTGGCCTGGCAGCCGCGTGATTTCGGCGCAGAAAGCCAACACGGCGAATTCATTCAGCCTCGACCGGAGTAATGCTTCGAGCGGGTCGGGGATTGGGATCGGCCTGGCTCTTTCCACGGCCAATCTCTATTCAGCCGTTCAGCCCGGGGGAAGTTTGTTTGGTTTGCAGGAAAGCAATCCTGTTTCTACGGAAAATGCCTACAAGGGCCCTTCAGAAAATTTCGGAAGACAAAACGATCCGCTCGTGGGTGCCAAGATTGGTGGCGTCAACGTCTTTGGTGGTGGGTTGGCGCTCTATTCCGAAGGAAAGAAACTCGTCGGCGCTGTTGGCCTGAGCGGTGACACGTCATGTGCGGATCATATGATCGCGTGGCGTGTACGCTACAATCTCGAGTTGGATCACCTTTTGGGAGTTGGCGGTCCCGCCGCCCTGTTCGCAGGTGATCCGAGTCATCCCGATAACATCATCTTTGACATTGGTCCAAATACGCAGGGTCATCCCGAGAGTACGACGGGTTTCGGTCATCCGACGTGCCCGTTCTTTGCAAATCCCCTGACTCTTCCAGCGGTTCGAAACTAGCGGTCCTTTACGGCCTGCGCCTGGCGCGGGCCGTCTACTTCTGACCTACACCAAACAACTGGGCATACGACTGGATCTGTGAACTGAGCACTCCCTGAAGGCTCTGTTCCATCGAATACAGAAACGTCCGCCACTTGGCCGTACTCTCGGGGATTGGAATTCCCAGCCTGCGGCTGATGTCGCTGGTGACAGAGCGGATGATGAGGCTTGAAGAATCCATTGGCAGCATCGATGCATTCGCGTAGAACTGCATGCCGTGGTCGCGTTGGTCAAAGAGATAACGCTCCACGTTCGACACATAGAATGTGTTGATGACAGCGCCACGTTGCCGCACATACCGGCCAATGCCGGTGATCGCCTTCGTTCCCGCAAAGTCACCGACGAGAGGGATTACCAGATTCTTCTGTTCGAGTTCGCGAACCACGCGGAAGTTTTCTTCCGATGCCAGGTAACTTTGCAATGCGCCGGTGAGATCCGTCGCAGCCATGAGTTGTGCATACGTTGGGTTCGTTGTGTCACCCATGCCTTTCAGCGAGTCGGGACCTGCATTTCGAAATGCAGTCATTGCCTGGGTAACGCTGAGGCGATCGGCATCGCTCATCGAAAATCCGTGTTTCTTTGTGAGCTGCTCCAGAACTGCGCTTAAGTTTGCGTTGTAAATCGAGGTGTCTGCGGGAACCGCGCGGTAAGCATCGAAGAGAGCTTTTACCGGGGTGCTGCGGTCGAGACCTGCCGGGCGTTGCCGCGAAAACAAGCGAGATACGAAGTCTGCCCGGTCTTCGGACAATTCAAAGAGAGCCTTGTACATGAGGTGCTCATTCAGATTGTCACGACGGATGTCGACGATGAAGGCGAGGCGCGGTCTGATGGCGGCGATGTAGGTGAAGTTCTGTTCGGAGCCGACGCCGATGTACGTTCCTCCTGGTTTTGTTCTCTCCTTCAGTGCCGGGACCACAAACAGCGCGGAGTCTTCGTTGGACATGAACTGCTGGGGAAAGACGCCGCCTTCTTCCGACAACTCGGTAAGAAGATCCCAGAATTCCCGATCCGTGAGCTTGTCCGGCAACTGCTGGCTGAAAACCGAGAGCGCGGGGAAGAGAAGCATGATGGCGCAAGTTACGGTTCTTCGAAGCCGCTGTGAACGCCTGAGCATGGGATGAACCTCCGGACCGTCGGCGAAAGTATAGACTGCCAACGTGTCCACGCAGATCCTCTATTAGTTGCGACTTGCGTCATTGCGTCAGTTTCGCCAAAGTCCGCATTGCTTTTGGCTTTCGACTAAGTGCATTGGCCTGAGGGCTTTCACTTTCGGACTTTTTCTGGAACGTCCAATGCAGAAGTTACGCCGGGAGGCGGATATATGAACGCCATGCTCGGAGCTCTTGCATCGATCCTGGTTCTTGCGACGGGACCTTTCAAAACGGACGACGTGGGAATCGCGTTCCATCCGGCAGATGCAAGCATCACACTGTTTCCGGGGGAACAAAGCGTCGTCACGCTTTATGTTGAACCTTCTGCCGTCGGTGGGCCATTGGGTGTCGAGCTTTCCGCAGCCGCCGTAGAGTGGCGACTCGAAAGCGACGGCACGTTGCGGTATCTTGCCCCCGGCACAACACCCAACTCTCCGGCTTCCTGGATTTCGATGCAGCCCGCGACGATTGTTCTCGTTCCCGGTGAAATGCAGCGGCTGCGAGTCGCGGTGAGGATTCCCCGTAATGCGGATCCCGGGCTTTATCGAACCGGTGTGAAGTTAGGCTCGCACGTTTTTCGGATGACGCTCCACGTGCTGGCGCCCTCGACAGTTCCGAAGTGGAGAGCCGTTCCCTGAAACTTGAGATTGGACCAATTCTGCATCCGAAGCCGAAATCCGAAGTATCACATTGGACTGTCACTTGCCCGTGGGGAATCGAGCAACGGTGCCTCCCCGAGGCGGTCCAATCTGATATCTCGGCTTTCGGATTTGAGCTGCAGGATTCGTCACGATTTCCGATTTTCAGAGGAGCGACGGGAATGCGGCGCGGGGCCTAAGCGTTGCTTGTCGGAATGCACGGCTCCGAAACCCGGCGAGAATACGGGTCGTGATACCCTCCCAGCATGACGGTCTACGACTTCAAGGCGCGGAAAATCGATGGGCAGGAGATCACACTCGCAAGCTACACAGGAAAGGTTCTGCTCATCGTGAATGTGGCCAGCCGATGTGGCTTCACACCGCAGTATCGAGGGCTTGAAGAGTTGCAGGAAAAGTTCGAAAACCGAGGATTCGAAGTGCTCGGCTTTCCGTGCAATCAGTTTGGCAATCAGGAGCCGGGATCGGAGACCGAGATCCGGAGTTTCTGCGACCTTCAATACGGCGTCCGGTTTCCACTGTTCTCAAAGGTCGATGTCAATGGTTCCTCGACTCATCCGCTGTATGAGTTCTTGAAGAAAGCCAAACCGGGTTTTCTGGGAACGAAGCGAATCAAGTGGAACTTCACAAAGTTCCTCGTCGATCGCAGCGGTCGTCCGATCAAGCGCTATTCGCCTCAAACAACTCCCGCCGCGATCGAAAAGGATATCCAGAGCGCGCTGGGCTAACTCCCGCTAGCTTACCGGGCGCTCATCTGAAACGACGGGCTCTTCACAATCCCCACCACGATCGCGGAAAACTTATTGTTATCCCGCGCGGCGTCGCGCGCGATGGAGCGGATGACCGGCATGTCCTGAAAGTCGGCCTTGCGCCCCATCGCGTACGTGAACAACTTCAAGCTCAGCGTCTGAACAAACTGATCGGACCGCGAGAGCAGAGCGTTGCGGAGGTCTGCAGGCCCGTTAATCTTCGAACCATCCGTGAGCTCCGTGGATGGGTCGATCGCAATTCCTTTGACCTGTGTCCTCCATTTGCCCGCCTGGTCGAAGTTTTCGAGGGCGATTCCAAACGGATCCATGATCCGGTGACAACTGGCACAAGCCGGGTTTTTCAAATGCATTTCTAACGCTTCCCGCAGCGAACCAGCGCTTCCTTCCCGCATCATTGGAACATTTGGTGGGGGGTCTGGCGGTGATACACCGAGCAGCGTGTGGAGAACGATTCTCCCGCGTGTAGTCGGACTGGTCCTTTCAGGTTGCGACGTCACGGTCAGAAGGGCAGCTTTCCCCAGCAGGCCTCGCCGCACATCAAAATTTGGACTTAGCGTCAGGCGTCGAAACTGATCCCCGGTGATGTTCGGTATCCCGTAGTGTTTTGCCAGCCGTTCGTTGACATAGGTGTAGTTGGCGTCGAGAAGATCGATGGCGCTTCGGTCTTCCTGGACGATGCTGCTGAAGAATAACTGGATCTCCTGGCGCATTGCTTGCTCGAGAGCCGCGTCAAACTCCGGATAATTCGGCATCGGACTCGCGGTAGAGAGATTCTTCAGCCAGAGCCATTGCGTGGCGAAGTTCGTCGTCAGAGCAATGGCGCGGTCGTCTTTCAACAGGCGTCGCGTTTGTTGTTCGAGAACCACGGGATTGCTCAGCTGGTTCCGAGCAGCGAGGTCGAGCAGTTGATCATCGGGCCCTCGACTCCAGAGGAAATACGAGAGACGCGAAGCCAATTCCAGGTCGCTGACGCGATAGATTCCCGCGCTGTTTCCTGACGGTTCCGCCTCGCGATACACGAACCGGCGATCCGCGAGGACGTTGCGAAGTACTCCCGCGACCGCACCGTCGGCATGCCAGTAGCCGCTCGGCTGGCGGAAGACGTCCATCAGCCCGTTTGTTTCAGTCGCCGTCAATGGCCGTCGGAAAGCGCGAGCACCGAGGTTGTTGACGATGCGCTCGGCGCAGGCGGCGTCATCTCGTGATGCCGGTCGACACACAAGGATCTTCTGACGGCTGGCGGAATTCTCCATAGCCAGATTGGCAATTCGTTCGGCGGCGGCTGAATAAGCATCGCGAAGTTGTCCGGCAATTCGCTCATCCCTCAGGATCGTGTCAAATCCGCCGACGATCTCTTCAGAGGGGAGCAGCAGAGTGGCATTTACTTCCAGAGCCAGCAGGTCGCGTATCGCGTTTGCATACTCCGTCCGGTTCAACCGACGGGGTTGGGACTGGGGCACGAAGACTGGGGCGTTTCGATCCAGTTCTCCTTCAAGCCAGCTGATCACGCTTCGCATTTCCACAGAAGCGGGTTTTGGTGCGATTTCTGCTCTGGGCTCGAGCCCGGTTCGCAGCTTGAGCACGACTTTTTCCCATACTTTCGCGTTGTCCTGTATCCGATTGAGATCGAGGTCGGCGAGCACGAAATTTCCGGATCGCTGCTGGGCGGTATGACAACGCATACAGTATTGATCCATGAACACCTTGACCGTTGCCGCGGACTGAACCGGTTCGGCCGGCGCAGTCCTCGGGGGCAACACAACTCCGATCGCTGCAGCGACTCCTTCTGTCTTTGCAATCTGAGCGACCGACTCAATTTTTGCCGACACCGACTCCTGGACTCTCCTTAGAGGTTCTGCCGCACTTTCGGTCAATCCGATACTGGACGCGGCGCAGAGTGCCGGCAGTCCAACGAGGCCCAACACCAGGCCGGGACGCGTCAACTTCTTCCGCCTCCCTTCCGAGATTGCGAATACTTGCTCGATGCGCCGGCTCAATGATGAACGTCCAAGCATTGCAAGCCCGGGAAGGCTTGCGCGATATCCGCGCTGATGGACGAGCGTGGCAAAGTCCAAAAGAATTTTCGAATACTCGACCGCTCCGCCAACGCGCTGGACTGCTGTTGCGTCACATGCCATTTCCGCCAGTTCCGATATTCGGCGGGATACCCACCAGGAAAGTGGATGGAACCACAGGAAGCATTTCACCAATCGCGACAACGCGAACGTCCAGACATCGCGACGCCGGACATGCGCGAACTCGTGAGATAGTACGGCGCGTCGTGAAGCGGCGTTCCAGCGCCGCCACGTTGCAGGCAGAATCACGACGGGATGCACCATGCCCACAGCGATGGGGACAGAGACGTCGTCAGATTCGCGGAGGATTCCCAGGACAGGACGAGAACGGGTGATGAGCCGGCGGACGAGCACCCAGCCGACCAAACGGTATGCCGCGAATGCGAACACACCGGATAGATATGCCCAGAAAAGCACCGTACTCGTCGAGATTTGGGAAGCGTGAGGAGAAACCGCTGCCACGCTGTTCTCCTCTCCTATCGGAGCCGACGACGCTGCTTCGAATAACGCGGAAGAACCCCGCTCTCCCGACGTCGCGCTGGAATGCTTGAGAAACTTGTCGTTCGTCACATCTCCCAGCCGTGAAAGCGTACCCTCGGGGAGTGCTTCGAACTCCAGGTGAGGCGTCATAACGCTGACGACGGGAAGAATCAGCATGCCGAGGAGTACCGCGGTCCACACGGCATGTTTTGATGCCGGGTGTTCAACACGAAAGAGACGAAGGACGAGTGCCGCCGCAGTCACGAGCACGAATGGCCTCAAAAGCGACGCCGCAAGGAGTTCGAGCGTTCTGGCTTCCCAATTCATGATTTCTTCCCCTTCTGCTGAGCTTCGATCCTTTCCGCAACCCGGCGCAGCTCTGCGCTGTCGACGACACGGTGATCGACCAGACCTGTAAGGAGCTCTTCGAGGGACCCACGACAGAATTTCTTGATGACATTCTTCACGTGTTCCGCAGCGACGTTTCGACGTTCGCGCGCGCTGGAATAAAGAAACTGCCTGCCGTCCACTTCGTGCTGGACGAACTGCTTGGCTTCCAGACGCCGGAGGACAGTGCGAATGGTCGAATCCGTCAGGGGACGTTCCTTGCTGACTCCGACACGTACTTCCTCGCCCGTGGCCGGACCATGCTTCCAAAGAAACTCCATAACCTGTTGTTCGAGCACCCCAAGGCTTCTTTGTCTCGGCATGGATTCTCCGTTAAATGTGACTTGATGTAACGTTACGTAAGGTAACGAAAGCGGGCATTCGTGTCAACGGGAATTTCTCCGCCGGGGAGTCCGAGTCAAACTTCCGTAGAATCCGCCGATGGTTGACATCGATTGGGATGGCGAGTGCGAAGGGCAGGTTGTTTCCGGTCCGATTGGCGCGGGTACCTCGCTGGAGGGCATACCTGTAAAAAACGCGAGCTTTACAGTCGCAGTCGCGTGAGGCGGTGTGGCCTCAGCAACAGAGGCATCGCGAGGGGCCGTGTCCTTCGCTCAGAACACGGCCTTGCTGGTCCGCCAGTACGACTGCGATCGCGCGTCCATCCTGCAGTCTGAGCGTGAGAGGGATATCGATCCAGCCTTCGAAGCTCTCCGAGGTCTCCGCATAGATGTTTCCTTCAACGCGAAACAAACCCGGAATCGGTAAACCCGAAGAAGCCAAGCCCTGGTAACGCCGGATTTGATATCGGACCGGCCCCAACATTTGTTTGTCGCGGATCAGTTCGCCGGACCCGGAGAGTTCTTCAACAAGTTTCATTACGTGGGATTCTAACCCACTATGGCTTTGCCGGAATGCTCAGGTACGTGCGATCAGCACGCGGTTTGGGCCAGTATTTCAGAACCCTTGGCGGTCGCTCGGTTTTGTGCGGCGACAAGGTACACTGCTCGGAGTCGGCTGGGGATGTGGATGTAGTACCAGGTATCTCCAAGTTCGATTTCGTAAAAACCCGGATGACGTTCATCGGTCGTGGCTTTGACGCCCTTTTGAAGTGCGGATTCCACTTCGGAAAGGTGGTCCCATGCCGAGGGGTTTACCGGAATCACAGGCTGGTCCATTTTGAGCCAGGTATATCGAGTTGTCGGTGTCATCACTTTCATACTGTTCATGACCTAATTACGGTGATCCTGTTGTAAAAGTTTCACGGAATTTTTCATCGCCCGCTCTTTAAGACGAGCCTTGATGAGAATTGGTTCAGGAAATTTATCTATGGATACTCCCGCGTTAATAGAGTTTGAAAATGTCTCGATCATGCGTGGATCCGTCACTGCGGTAAAAGACGTCACTTTAAAGGTCGAGGTTGGCGAACATATTGCGATTCTGGGGCCGAACGGCTGCGGAAAGTCGACGCTGGTCAAGGCGATGTCCAAGGAATGCAACCCGGTTTTCGAAGAAGGCTCGTGGGTAAGGGTTTTTGGACGGGACGATTGGAATGTCTTCGAGCTGCGGACGATGTTGGGGATCGTTTCTACCGACCTGATGGAGCGGTGCACCCGGATGGTTTCCGGTCGTGAAATCGTGCTTTCCGGCTTTTTTTCGACGATCGGGTTGTGGGGTTACAACGAAATCACCCCGCAGATGATCGATCGCGCTAATCGATCATTGGATTTGATGGAGATCTCTCACCTCGCCGATCGTTTCACGGATGAAATGTCTTCGGGGGAGGCGCGCCGGGTCCTGCTGGCTCGTGCCCTTGTCCATGATCCCCGGGCCCTTATTCTCGATGAGCCGTCCACCGCCCTTGATCTTTCGGCGCAGCATGAGTTGCGGGGAATCCTGCAGAAGCTGGCCCGTTCCGGCATAGGAATCGTAATGGTGACCCATCATCTCTCCGATCTTATTCCCGAGATTGAGCGTGTGATCCTGATGTCGGAAGGGAAGATCGTGGCGGACGGACCGACGCGGGAAGTTCTGACGGCATCCCGTCTGTCGAAGCTATTCGGCAGACCCTTGGAACTTCTGGAGCGGGATGGTTTCTACAATCTGTGGTGAACCCAAGCGTGGGGGAACCCGAGGGTTGAATCATGCCGCCGTAAGGCGGCGTACCAAAGCGATCCCGAGGGTGGGCCCGACGCTAAAAAAAGGCGTGGGGGAACCCGAGGGTTGTAATCATGCCGCCGTAGTCCGTGGCGAGCCTCACTATCCTGCCCACTGCTTGCCGGCGACAAACACCGCGCGCGACACGAGTTTTTGACGTCCCGTTCGCTTGGTATTCACGTTATCGACAAATTCGAACTGACCTTCGGTGAGCTCGAGAACCGTAATGTCGGCGACGGCACCGTTTCGCAGTGTGCCGAGGTCTTTCAGTGCCGGAATCGACTTTGCCGCATTGACGGTTCCGCAGGCGATAACGTCGTTGAGATTC
>Ga0111538_10008146_pt1 | contig 14068 bp, 8 predicted proteins | sample SoiMethybrSBSTD1_FD_79669 | JGI IMG/M metagenome (GOLD analysis project Ga0111538, IMG submission 79669) | Bulk soil microbial communities from a Populus tree surrounding site in Tennessee, USA - Soil MetaG P. TD hybrid SBSTD1 (version 2)... | ecosystem: Environmental > Terrestrial > Soil > Tree... | reverse complement strand
GAACGACCGTCTCGGCAACCGCGTCGACCACGTCAAGTACGGCGACGGCAAGCCTCACAACGACGAGGAGCCGATGGACGACGTCGACGACCAGACTTTCCTCGGGAGCGACTGGCCTTCCGGCAGCGACGGAACGGGCCGGAGCCTCGAGCTGATTCACCCCAGCCTCGACAATCGCGACGGCCGCGCGTGGAGCGCCGGGCCGCTGGGAGGAACGCCGGGCGCAGCGAACGGCTCGTTCGCCACCGTGCCTTTCGCCGTGATCGGCGACGTGAGCCATGCGCCGCTCGTCCCGAGGCCGGTCGATCCGGTGACCGTGCGATGCAGAGTCTCCGCGACGCAGGGGATCGCTGCGGTCGAGGCCCTGTGGCACCGTGAGGGCGCGGCCGGGAGCGGCACCGTTGCGCTCAAGGACGACGGTGTCAATCCCGATGCGAAAGCGGGAGACGGCGTCTTCACCGGCACGATCGCCGCGCAGCCGGATCGCGCGATCATCGGGTTCCAGCTCCGGGCGCGGCTCGCCGACGGCAAGATCACGACGATCCCGACGCCTCCGGCCGTGCCGCCGTACGCTGGCTTCACGGGCCCGTATTTCCTCTACCAGGTGCTGGCTGCGCAGCCTCCGGCCACGCCGTCGGAGGACTACTTCGTCGTTATGGCCCCGGCCGACCTCAACGAGTTGACGCAGCGGCCCGAGATCTCCAACGAGCTCTTGCCTTGCACCTTCATCCATCGCCGGGGCGATGGCAGCGGCACCATCCGCTACCTCGCCGGCATCCGCTACCGCGGCGAGCAGACGCGCAACGACGACCGCAAAGGTTACCGCATCGAGTTTCCCCCCGAGCTCGAATTCGAAGGCATGGACCGCCTGAACCTCGTGGCCGCGAGCATCGACCGCGAGATTCTGGTGTCCGACCTCTTCCGCCGCGCCGGAATGCCCGGACCCGAGGAGTGGACCGTCAATCTGACGTTCCAGGGCGTCCTCGACCCGCTCTACGCGGCCAAGGAGCACATCGACGAGAGGTTCCTCGGGCGCTACTTCGGCGGCGCCAGCGACTCGGGGAACTTCTATCGCGCGATCGATCCACCGAACGACCCCCGGGCGGGCGACCTGACCTACTTCGGCCCCGACCCCGCAGAGTACGTTCCGTACTACGAGAAGCGCACCAACAAGGAGGCGAACGACTATACTGACATTGTCGAGCTATGCCGAGCCTTCGACCCGGCGCAGACCTCCGACGACGCCTTCCCGGACCTGATCGACAGCCTCATCGACGTGCGCCAGTGGGCGAAGTACTTCGCGATCCAGACCTGCATCTCGAACGCCGACGGCTCGATCCAGACCACGAGCGGCGAGGATTATTTCCTTTACCGCGTGCCCGAGACATCCGGGCGCCCGGACGCGGGGCGCTGGCTGCTCGTGCCCTGGGACATCGAGGAATCCTTCGCCAGCGCTAACGAGCGCCTGTTCCGGTCCCAGCTCCCGAGCGTGCGCCGCTTCCTGACCCATCCGCGCTTCGCGCCGCTCTACTACGAGGCCCTGGTAGACCTTCGCAGCGGCGCCTTCTCGCGCTTCGAGACGCGGCAGCGCTTCGTCCTGATCAACTTCCTTTTCGGCTTCGGCACGATCGACGGGATCGACACCTACATCACGAATCGCATCGGCTTCATCGACTCCAACGTGCCCGTCGAAATCTCCGCGGGCGCGCTGAGCTCGATCTCGGGCGGCGACCTCGTGCAGCGGGGAGAGCTCTGGAAGTACTGGAAAGGCACCCAGGCTCCCGCGGGAGCGGCCCTCGCCTGGACGCAGCTCAATTACTCTGCGACGGGCTGGCTCGAAGGCGCCACGGGGATCGGTTATGGCGACGGCGACGACACGACCGTGCTGGACGACATGGAAAATGGCTACACGGCGATCTACGCCCGCCGCGTTTTCAACGTGCCGGACCCGAGCACCATCCAGTCGATGAGCCTGAGCATTGACTATGACGATGGCTTCGTCGCTTACCTGAACGGAGTCGAGGTGGCGCGCCGCAACGCACCCGGAGCAGTGGACAGCGTCGTGCCGTTCGACCAACCGGCCACCGCGACGCACGAGGCGGGCACGCCGACGGTGATCCCGCTCGACAGCTTCCTCAACCAGCTCGATCCGGGGGACAACATCCTCGCGTTCCAGGTCCTCAACCAGGCACTCGACTCGAGCGACCTCTCCTTCATTCCTGAGCTGGCGACCGACCTCGGCTCGTCGGGGGCGATCGGCTGCGGGGACGTCCTCTACACGACCACGGCGTCGATTCCCCTCAGCGGCAACGCCAACGCGTACCTGACGCGTTCCGTCACCGTCAACGGGCAGCCCGCGACGTACGACCCCTTCACCGCGGTCTGGATGGCCACCGTCACGGGGCTCGCCGTCGGCGACAACACCGTGCTCGTCCGGGCATTCGAAGGCCCCGACGGCACCGGGAGCTTGATCCAGACCAAAGCGCTCACCGTGCGACGCCTGACGCGCTCGCCCACGCAGGTGTCCGGCACGTTGAACGGCGTCACGAGCTGGACGGAGGCCGGCGGCCCCTACCTCATGACCGGCAACTTGACGATCCCGGTTGGGGCGCGCCTCAATATCGGCGCGGGCACGTTGATCATCGGCGAAGCGAACGCCTCGCTCATCGTGCATGGCCAGATCCAGGCGATCGGCACGGAGGAGAAACCCATCCTCTTCCGCGCGTTGAGCTGCACGGATCGCTGGGGCGGCATCGGGATCGACAATACCGGCACGGGGGCGGGTAGCCCGACCCAGACTTTCCAGTTCTGCGAGTTCGAGTTCGGCTCGAACGCCCCCGGCTACGCCGGCTGTGTGGACCCGATCGGCTCCCGCGTCCTCGTGGAGCACTGCTCGTTCCGCTTCTTGACGGCCAACGCGGTGGACGGGACGAACGCCCGCGTCGAGGTCCGGAATTCGCTCTTCGAGAAGATCAACGAGGGCGTGCACTGCACGAGCTCGACCGTCATCGTCACGGATTCCACCTTCCGCGGGATGGTGGGCGATAAGGACGGCATCGACTTCGACCTGAACGGCGCCGAGCGGTGCGCCATCGAGCGAAACCTCATTGAGGACGGCTCCGACGACGGCATCGATCTGCAGGAGACCGCTGTCGACATTCGCGACAACGTGATCCGCAACGTCGCGGACAAGGCCATGTCACTCGAGATGAACGGTCCACTGGGCGAGCCCACGATCACTGGCAACCTCATCTACAACTCAGGCTCCGCGATCGCCCTGAAGAGCGGCCTCACGCTGACCGAGTGCCACCACAACACCATCGTGGGGAATCAGGAGGGGCTCAACCTCTTCGCCAAGGCCGGCGCAGCGGACGGCGGGCACGGGACGTTCCACAGCCTCATCGTCTGGAGCAACATCGACGACGTGAAGATCGACGCGCTGTCCACCGCGACGTTCTCCTACTGCGACATCTCGGGCGGCGTCCGGCCCGGCACGGGGAACATCTCGAGCGACCCCAGCTTCGTCAACCTTGCCGAGGGCAATTTCGCGCTCCGGAGCGCTTCGCCGTGTGTTGGGACCGGTTTCGAAGGCACCGACATGGGCGCGGTGCCCTTCGACGGCGCCCCGCGCACGTTCATCCGGGCGGACTCGGACACCTCGACGAGCATCAATCTGACGGACGCTGTGTTTACGCTGACGTACCTGTTTAGATCCGGGCCGCAGCCGCTCTGCCTCGACGCATCCGATGCCAATGACGACGGCAGCGTCGACGTCGCCGACCCGGTCTTCACGCTGCTCTACCTCTACGCTGCGGGTCGGGTCCCTCCTGCTCCCTTCCCCGCGGCGGGATCGGACACGACCGCCGACACCTTGCCCTGTAACTGACAGTAGTGCGGGAGGCCTCCGCCGGCTCGGTGGTCGCTCACGCGAATCGCCGTAGGCCGCGCAGGAGGCCCTCCGCGGCCTCGACGACCTCATCGGACTGGATCCCCACCATGCAGCGGTGGTCGATCGGGCAAACTTTGAGGTGGCACGGGCCGCACGGGACGTCGTGTCGAACGACTCGCGTGCGCTCCAGGTTGACTGCGGTGTAGTCCGGGTGCGTCGGGCCCATGACGACGACGACAGGGACCCCGAACGCCACGGCATAGTGCCGCGGGCCGGTGTCCGTCGTGACGAGGAGCTCGAGGTCGCGGATGAACGGCTTGAGCAAATCGAGCGGCACGAGGCGCGCCGGATTGTAGATCGGGGTGGTCTGCATGCGGGCGCGGATCGCCTCGGCGATCGACTCTTCGCCAGGCCCCACGAAGAGGATCGTGCGGAGCCCGTGGCGCTGCGTCAGCGCGTCCGCCGCGGCAGAGAAGCGCTCCGGGGGCCACAGCTTGCTCGCGCCGAACGATGCCCCGGGGTTGATGCCGATCAACCTCTCGCCCTCGGCGATGCCGAGATCGCGGCGCAGGGCCCGCGCCCGCTCTTCGCAGGCTTCGGGCACGAAAAGTCTCGGGCGTAGGTCGCCCCGAGGGATCCCCGCCTTCTCGCAAAGCTTTGCGTAGAAAACGGGCATGGGGACGGGCTTCCGGCGCCCGCCTTCGCGCTCGTAGTCGACGCCGTCCGTGAGGAGGAGGCTGCGCAGATTGCGCCGGTAGCCGTAGCGCCGGGGGATGCCCGCCAACCGACAGACGAGCGCAGTGCGGAAGCTGTTGGGAAGAATCAGCGCCAGATCGAAGCGCCCGGCGCGGAGCTCGCGCGAGAGCCGCCAGATGGCCGATGGAGATTTGCCGCCCTCGTCGGGGATGAAACGATCGAAATCGGGAGAGCCCTCGAGGATTTTCTGGCGCCCCGGCTTCGCAAGGATCGCGACGTGGGCCGCGGGGAAGGCCCTCCGGACGTCGGCGAAGCTCGACGTCGCCATGACGACGTCCCCCACCCAGTTCGGGGCCCGGATGAGAATCCTCTGGGGCGTCTCGGCGCGCGGTTCCACGGGAGCGAGCATTGTCTACGGCGCGAGCCCCGGCGCAAGGACACGGACTGATCTATGCCGTCTTCGACGGACCGATCTATGCCGTCTTCGGCGCGAGGTGCTGGAATCTCTGCTTCTGGTGCGCGTAGAGGTAAGCCGTCTCGCTCGAGATCGTCCCCTCGTTGTAGCGCTGGAGGATGGAGTCGTCCATGAGCTGCATCCCCTCCCCGCGGCCGGTCTCGATAAGGGACACGATTTTCGCGATGCTGCCCTCTCGGATGTTGTTCCCGAGGCCCGTCGAGCCCATCAGGATCTCGTTGACGGGGACGCGGCCCTTCCCGTCTTTTTTCGGGAGGAGCTGCTGCGCGCAGACGCCTTTCAGAGTCACGGACAGCATGATCCGGATCTGGTTCTGCTGCTCCTCGGGGAAGACGTCGATGATGCGGTCGACCGTCTTCGCAGCGCTGTTCGTGTGGAGCGTGGCGAAGACGAGATAGCCCATCTCGGCGGCCGTGATGGCGAGGCTGATCGTCTCGGGGTCGCGCATTTCGCCGACGAGCACGACGTCAGGGTCTTCGCGCGAGCACGCCCGCAGGGCCGCGGCGAACGACTCGGTATCGACGCCCACCTCCCGCTGCGTGAAGAAGCTTTTCTTGTTCTTGTGCACGAACTCGATCGGCTCCTCGATCGTCACGATGTGCTTCTTCATGTTCGTGTTGATGTAGTCGAGGATCGCCGCAAGTGTGGTCGATTTCCCGCTGCCCGTCGGCCCGGTGACGAGGATCAGACCGTTTTTCAAATGGGCGTACTTGAGCACGACCATGGGGACGCCCAACTTCTCGAGCTGAGTCACTTCCTCGGGGATCATGCGGAAGACGGCCGCGGAGCCTTTCCGGGTCCGGAACAGGTTGACGCGGAAGCGCGCGATGCCCGGAAGCTCGTACGCCATGTCGAGGTCGTTGCGCTTCGCGTACATCCCTTTCCGGCGTTCGTCGAGGATCTCGATGAGCAGCTCGCTCAGCCGCTCCGGCGGGATGGCGGGCTCCTTGAGCGGCGTCAGCTTGCCGTGAATGCGGATCTTGGGCGTTTCGCCCGAGGCGATGTGAAGGTCGGAGCCGTCCACATCGCGGACGCGCTTGAGGTAACTGTCGATCTGCGCCATCTGAAAAGGGGTCCTTACTTGAATCGCTCGGGGCTCTCGGCGTAGTAGTGCGCGACCTCCCGAGTGATGATCTTCTGCTTCAAAAGCTCGCCAATGGAGTCGTCCATCGTTGTCATGCCCAGCTTCGTGCCGGTTTGAAGCACGGAGGGGAGCTGAAACGTCTTCCTCTCCCGGATCATGTTGGCCACGGCGGATGTCGCGAACATGATTTCGAGCGCCGGCTCCCGGCCGAGGCCGTCGGCTCTCGGCACAAGCTGCTGGGAAATTACGCCGCGCATCGACTCCGAGACCATCGCACGGATCTGGTCCTGCTCTTTGGGAGGAAAGACGTCGATCAGGCGGTCGATGGAGCGGACCGCGTTCGTCGTGTGGAGCGTTCCGAACACGAGGTGCCCCGTCTCCGCTGCAGTGATGGCCATGGACATCGTCTCGAGGTCGCGCATCTCGCCCACGCAGATGTAGTCCGGGTCGGCGCGCATCGCCGAGCGGAGGGCGCTCGCGAACGTGTCGGTATGCACGCGGACGTTGCGCTGCGACACGTTGCAGTTCTTGCTCTCGATGATGTATTCGATCGGCTCCTCGACCGTCACGATGTGGTCGTGCTGCTTTTCGTTGATGATGTCGACCAGGGCCGCCATCGTCGCCGTCTTGCCGGCGCCCGCGGGCCCCGTGATGAGCACGATCCCTTGCCGGTATTCCGTGAAACGCCGCAGCACCGGAGGGAGGTGCAGATCCTCGAGCGTCGGCACGCGCGACGGAATCACGCGGAACACGGCGTCCACTCCCTTGCGCTGGCGGCACACGTTGGCGCGGTAGCGGCCGTGCGGCGCCTCGTAGGAGAAGTCGAGGTCGTTGTGCTTGCGGAAAACCTCGCGCTGCTGCTCGTTCAAGAGCTCGAAGATCTTCGGGCTCGTGTCGTCCGCCTGGAGCGCCGGGTGCTTCAGGTAGACGATCTCGCCGTGGAGTCTCACAAACGGGGGGGAGTCGACCTGAAAGTGGAAATCCGAAGCGCCGATGCGCCGGGCTTCCTCCAGGTACGCGTCGAGCGGACCGCCCGCGAGCTTCGAATAATCCCGCGCCAGTACCTCGCGCGCCGAGAGGGGACGCGCGGGCGCGGCCGAGGGCGCACGCCGCGCCGGCCCAGCCGCCGGTTCAGCAGAGGTCGCAGTAGCGGCAGCCGTTGCCGAGCCCAGGGCCTGGGATAGCGCCGCCGAGCCTTCCATTTTCTGCACGTGCTGGTGGATCGCCTGGTACTGGCTCGGATTGATGTAGCCCTTCTGGACCAGCAGTCGACCCAGGCCGCCGCCGTTCGCTCCGCCCTGCTCGAGCTGGGTCAGGCACTCCTTGACTTTTTCAGCGTCGACGAGGCGGTTCTTGATGGCAATTTTGCCGAAGAGCTCATCGAGCGGATGCGGCATGGCAGGTTCCTGCGCTCAGATCTTACGGAGGAAGGCGGTTTCACGGAGGGAAGGAGAGCTCGTAAGGGTAGCTCCGTGAACCGGGGGAAAAGTCTATATTACTGGCGGGGAACGCGATGTAAACGCGCGGCTGGCCGCGGATCAGCGATCGCCGAGCAGCGATGACGTCGAAATGCCCGGGATCTGCGACACAAACGCGACCCTGCCACCCCAGCCTTCCACGAGCTCTCGCCCCACGACCACGCCTTCGCGGTACTCCTCGCCCTTGACGAGCACGTGCGGCCGCAGGGCCTCGAGGAGCGCGAGCGGCTTGTCATCGTCGAAGCAGATCACGTAATCGACGCTCGAAAGGTCGGCGATGTCGAGCAGCCGCTGTTCTTCATTGGTGCGGGGGCGTCCGGGCCCTTTGATCCGGCGGACCGAAGCGTCGCTGTTGGCGGCGACGATCAGCACTTCGCCCTCGCGCGCGGCTCCCTGCAGCAAGTGGCGGTGACCTGCGTGGAGGAGATCGAAACAGCCGTTCGTGAAGACCACGGTGCGGCCGGCCTCGCGAGCCTGCTGGGCGATCGGCACCAGCTCCTCGAGAGTCTTGATCTTTCCGGCGCCCGGGCGGCCTTCGTAGCGCATCTCCTGCAGGATCTCGCTCCGGCTGAGCGGCGTCACGCCGACTTTCCGGATCTCGATTCCGGCGGCGACGTTCGCGAGCTCGACAGCCTGGGCGAGCGTGCCGCCCGCGGCAGTCGCGAGGCCGAGGATGCTAAGGACCATGTCGCCGGCGCCGGTCACGTCCGCCACGGTGCGCGCGCGCGTGGGGAAATGGCGCCCCTCGCTGGCGCGCTCGTGCAGCCAGATACCGTCGCGGTCCATCGTGAGGGCAACGGCGTCGATCCGGAGGTCGCGCGCGAGCTTTTCCGCGGCCGCTGCGCAGCCCGCGAAGTCGTTGCAATCGATTCGGCTGGCCTTGCCGGCTTCGTAGCGATTCGGGCAAATCAGATGGCATCCCTCGTAGAGCGAATAGTCGTCCACGAGGGCCGGATCGACGAGGAATGGCACTCCGGGAGCCGCTGCCTGCAGCGACCGCAAGAGCCCCCCGGACACCAGACCTTTGTGGTAGTCGGAGACGAGCACGGCGTCGAGGTCCGCCGCCCGCGCGCGGAACCGCTCGAGAATCGCCGACTGCGTCGTGTCCCGGATGGACTCGCGGACTTCGTCGTCGACGCGCAGGAGCTGTTGTACCGCCCGGTTGGCATGCTGGACGTAGCCCATGTGCCGCGTTTTCTGCGTCGTGGGCCGGTTGGGCTCGACGACGAGGCCCGTCGTGTCCGCTCCGTCTTTCTCGAGCAAGGAGCGCAGGCGCTCTCCGGCTCCGTCTTCCCCGCGCACGCTGAAGAACCTCACGTCCGCTTTCAGGACCGCGAGGTTCGTGACGACGCTGCCGGCGCCTCCAGCGCGGTACTCGCGCCGGGCCACCTGCAGCACCATCACGGGAGCCTCGGGCGAGACTCTCGCCACGTCGCCCCAGACGTATTCGTCCACGATCGCGTCTCCGACGACGGCGATGCGCGGCCGCTCGATGCCCTCGAAAAAGGAGATCAGGTCACGACGCACCGGATCGGCCCCCTTCGAGCGCGCGCGCGAGGCTCGCTTCGTACGCTTCGCGCCCCCGCGCGACGCGGGCCTCGATACGAAGGAAGCGCCACGAGGCCGTGGGCCCCGTGATCGGCATTTTGACCGCGTCTTTCTGCGTCATGACGACCTCATCCACGCCCAGCTCCAAGGCGCGTTCGAGGAGCCCGCGGATGTCCGCAGCAGTATATCGGTGGTGATCCCGAAAACCAACGAACGCGCGGAGCGTGACGCGCAGGGACTCGAGCTGGCGGCGGAACGACTCCGGGTTGCCGATGCCGCAGAAAGCGAGCGCCGTCCGGCCCGTGAGGGCCTCGGGAAGAGCGGCGCCGCCTCCGAGCGTGGCCCATTCGATCGGACTCGCGACGAGCTCGACCTGGGGGATCCCTCGAAATCGGCTGCGGAGGTACGACGATAGCGTGGAGAGCGTCCGCGCCTCCACCTGGTCGGAGCGAGTGATTCCGAAGAGGTCCGCTTGCGCTAGCGCTTCGAGCGGCTCCCGCAGCAGCCCGGACGGCAGCACTCGGCCGTGGGAGAAGGGTTGGAGCGCGTCGATGAGGACGAAGTCGAGGTCCCTGCGCAGCCGCACGTGCTGGAATCCATCGTCGAGAACGAGGACGTCAGCGCCCTGGCCGATGGCGTCCCGGCCTCGCGCCACGCGGTCGGCGCCCTGCAAGTGCAGGAGGCCCGGCACATTCGCCGCGAGGACGAGGTACTCGTCGTTGACTGCGCTCTTGTGCGCGCCGCCGGCCGCGGTGGCGGCGCCGTACCCGCGGCTGAGCACTGCCGGGTGGCGGCCGAGACGGAGCAGATCCTTGACGAGCATCTCCACCACTGGCGTTTTTCCCGTGCCCCCGCAGGTTATGTTGCCGACGCTCAGCACCGGTCGATCCAGCCCCGTCGCCCGCCGGGCCCAGTAGGTGCGCCGCAGGCTCGCAACGTTTCCGTAGATCCAGGCGATGGGCGCCAGCAAACGCGCTAGCGGCTCCTCAAGGTTTGTGCGAGGCATCGGATGGCCGGCTGGCCCCCCGCGTCGCCGCGGGGAGAGAAGCCAGGGCTCTCTGAGCCGACCTGCGGATGGATTGATCGACTCGGGAGGCCTCCGTCGAGCGCGGATCGTCGCGGTGATCGCAGTCGAATACTCCGCTGTACAGCAACTCAGCGCTGCCGGTCCGCCGCAGCTCCAGCCGGTAGCGCATGGAGAAGTTGGTGTAGTTCTGCGGCGCTGTCCGCCACGACTCGATCCAGCAAAGGAGCGCGGCGTCGCAGCCCGCGGGCTTCGTGCCGTCCGGGGAGGGCTTGCGTGGATCCACACCACCCAGCGTGTTCGCGCTGCCGAGCGCGTAGCCGCGCTGGAGCACAGACTCCTCGAGAGCGCCCTGGAGCAGGCTGGGAATGTTGTAGGTTGCGCTGTTGAGCCACGACCGTTGGAGCAGACTGCTCAGGTTCACGTTGTCGAGCTGCGCCATCGTCTCGTTCCGCGGCGTGAGCACGGCGATGTTGATCGGCTCGAGCTGGACGAAGTCGGGGTGGACCTCGCCCGGCGCGGCACACCCGCAGGCAGCGGCGAGGCCGACGAGCGGCAAGGCGCGTAAGGCTCGAGCCCAGCCAGTCCAACGCGCTCCGCGCTCTCGAGGTCGACGCGGCGTTCGCGGGGAAGACGGGTCGCTGTTGACGTTCCAGCAGGCCATGGAGCCCATCTCTTTACCCTTCCCATCCGCTGGAGTCAATCCGGACGGCGCGCTGGAGGGCGCGCGCTGTGCGCCGGGGATGTGCTATCCTGCTCGGATCGATCATGTCGAACGGCCTCGAGATCACCTCGCGATTCCGCGGCACGCTGCTCGGCGCCGCCACGGCCGATGCACTCGCTCTGCCCCACCTGCACTACTCCCGCGCGTTCCTGCGATCCCTCGCAAGCCCCATGGCGCGAGAGTACGTGTCCCATCCAAGCGGCCGCCATCCTGCGGGGCAGTACTCGAGCCTCACGCAGGAGATGATGGCTGTCGTGGCCTCGATCCTCGACGAAGGGGAAGTTTCGGGCGAAGCCATCGCGAGCCATCTGACTCCACTCTGGCGCGACCAGGTGCTCATCGAGCGGGACGCCGGCTCGGTCGCTCCGATGGAGCGGCTCGTATCGCGAAGTGTGTCCTGGCAGACGGCCGCGAACGAAGTCGGGCACGCGGAAGCAGCTCCAGCCTGCCGCGTCGTTCCCGTGGCGCTCTGGCGGCCCACCGACGTGGAAGCTCTGCAGCGAGGCGTCGTCGACGCGGTGACCATCACGCACCGGGACCCGCGAGTTCTGGCCGCCGCGGCAGCGATGGCGGCCGCCATCGCCGTCAATTCGAGGACGGAAGAGCTGATTCTCGGCCCATTCCTCGACCGCGTCGCGGGGGCCGCCGAGCGGTTCGATGCCGTGGTCGCCGAGGCGATCCTCGATTTCCCGCGGACGCTGTCGATGTCCGAGAACCGCGCCATCCGCCACTTCGAGTCGCTCTGCCCTGACGACCGCTACCCACCGAGCGACGAAGGCCTCGGCAGCTACTGCGTGCCGGCGGCCTTGCTCGCGGTCTACTATTTCCTCCGCTCGCCGTACCGATTCGAGAAGACAGTGGAGAGCTGCTTGCGGCTGGGGGGCCACATGCATGTCCCGGCGTTTTTCGCAGGGGCCATCAGCGGCGCGCTCAACGGAGAGGACGGGCTCCCGGACCCCCTCCTCCAGGGCCTCGTCGGCTGGCGCGAGATCGCCGAGGCCGCGGACACTCTCGAACGAGCTTGGCTGTTGCGAGGCGCCGCATGAGCTCTCGCGAGCGCCTCCGGACCCGAGCCATCGCGCAGGGAAACGTCGCCATTGGCGGTGACGCACGGCCGCTCATCATCGCAGGGCCGGACAGCCTCGAGAGCGAAGAGTTGGTCCTCGAAGTGGCCAGGAAGCTGCGCGAGATCGCCGATCGACTCCGCGTGTGCATGGTGTTCAAAGGCTCCTACGACAAAGCGAATCGGACATCTCACCTGTCGTACCGAGGGCCGGGGATCGAACGAGGGCTCGCGCTTCTCCGGCAGGTCCGCGACGCGACCGGTCTGCCCGTCACCTCGGACGTGCATACGGTCGAGGAAGCCGCGAAAGCCGGCCCCACACTCGATATCGTGCAGATCCCGGCGTTCCTCTGCCGGCAGAATGATCTGCTGCGCGCTGCCGGCGATACGGGCAAGATCATCAACGTCAAAAAAGGGCAGTTCCTGCCGCCTTGGAGCGTCGAGAGCCGCGTCGCCGCCGCGACCGGGCCCGCGACTCCAGGCGTGACGATCACAGAGCGAGGGACGACGTTCGGGCACGGCGACCTCGTCAACGATTTCCGCGGCGTGGTCCAGATCCGCGCAGCCGGGATCCCGGTCATCTACGACGCCAGCCACAGCGTGCAGCGGCCCGGCGGGCTCGGCGCGACGAGCGGAGGCAACCGCGAGTGGATCCCGTTCCTCGCGCGCGCCGCCGCAGGCGCTGGCTGCGATGGATTCTTCTTCGAGGTCCACCCGCGCCCCGATGATGCCCTCTGCGACGGCCCGAGCGCTCTGCCTCTCGAGCACCTCGGCGCGCTCATCGAGGACATCCTCGCCATAGACAAGATCGTCCGAGGCGACTGAGAGGACATCCTCGCCATCTACAAGATCGCCCGAGGCGCCTGAAAATCAGGCGGCGCCCCTTCGCCGCCGGGTCAGTTCTTTCTCGGCGGCTCTTCGCCAGGCTCCGCCGCGCCGTTGGCGAGGATTCTGTCCCGCGCCTTGGCGGGGATGCCTTCCCACAGCGGGCGGCTTTCCTCGGACGCCAGGAACGCGCGCCAGAGCATGCGGATTTTCTCGACGCGCTCGGCCGCCTGCCCCGATCCCGCCGCAAGCTTCCGCTCGACCCACCAGAACGTTCTCCACCGCGCCGATGGAGTCGCGTCGAGAGCGACGAGTGCCCGCAGATCTTTCACCACTTGCGCGGGCTCGGTCGCGTCGCTTTTCCCGAGCCGGTTTTGGAGCGCGGCCCGCGCGGCGGCGGTCGACCGGAACGCCGCGAGAGAGGCCACGAGGTCGGGGTGCTTGTCCCGCAAGGCGGGCGCTTTCACGAGCAGATCGTTCAGCCCTGCAAGCGCCGCGGCGGCGGCATCGTCCTTCCCGAGGGCGTCGGCGGCGCGCGCCACGGCCATATTCGCCCGGGCGAGGCTCTCGAGCCGGGCATCGTTCGAGGCCTCGAGCTTTTCTGCCGATAGCAGCTGCTCCATCTGGGGAGCGGCTCCGAGGGTCAGCACTCTTTCGAGGGCGGCTCGGGAGCCTTCCTCGAGCGCGCGCCCCTCGAGGCTCTCGAGCACCCAGGCGCACGTTGCGCCCCCGCCGGCCTCCACAAGGCTCAAAACTTTTTTCAAGAGGTGCTCTTCGACCGTCTTCTCGAGCTCTCCGTGCGCGCCGACCAGCGTGCCGAGCAGCGCGGACAGCGCAGGCTCGCCCCCGACGTACGCCAGGGAGTCCACTGCCGCGACGACCTCCTGCGGCTCGAACTGGGACTGGCGCACGAGGACCTCCGCCAGAGCGTCGAAAGCCCCGGCATCTTTTTGTCGCGCGAGCGTCCCGAGCCCGAGGATCGCGGGGATCCGCAGGTCCTTGTCACCGCGCAGTGGCGAGCCGGCGACGGGGATCGGGCTCGAGCCCAGCAAGACCTCCCGCAGGAAGGCGCGCAGCTCCGCCCGAACTTCAGGGATAGGCGAGCCCACGCCCAGAGCGTTCACGCACGCACGGCGCAGCTCGCGCACGGCATTTTCGGGGCCGAGGCGAGTCTTCTTAAACTGGCTCATCAGCAGCGCGGCCGCTTCGGCATTGACGCCTTTCTCGAGCAACCGCGCGAGGCAGTTCGCCGCAGCAGCGAG
>Ga0111538_10008145_pt1 | contig 14069 bp, 8 predicted proteins | sample SoiMethybrSBSTD1_FD_79669 | JGI IMG/M metagenome (GOLD analysis project Ga0111538, IMG submission 79669) | Bulk soil microbial communities from a Populus tree surrounding site in Tennessee, USA - Soil MetaG P. TD hybrid SBSTD1 (version 2)... | ecosystem: Environmental > Terrestrial > Soil > Tree... | reverse complement strand
TGACGCTGCCTCCTTCGGCGCCGGCCCGGATCTTCGCGATGCCGAGCTGTTCCGCGAGCAGCTTCAGGGCCGTGATCGCAAACAACGTCTTCAGTGGCGGCGGCAAGAGCCCGAATCGATCGATGAGCTCGATCTGCAGCGAGTCGAGCTCCATGCTCGACCGGCAATTCGCGATGCGCTTGTAGTGCACGAGCCGCATGTGCACGTCGGGCATGTAGTCTTCGGGTATTAGCGCCGCGAGGCCGAGCTCGATCTCGGGGCCGTGCGTGAACGGATCCTCGAGATCGGGCTCGAGACCGGCGCGCAGCGCCGTGACGGCGCGTGCGAGCAGCTCGTTGTAGAGCGTGAAGCCCACACTCACGATCTGGCCGCTCTGGCCTTCGCCGAGCAATTCGCCGGCGCCGCGAATCTCGAGATCGTGCGTCGCGAGCGTGAAGCCCGAGCCGAGCTCCTCGAGCGACTCGATCGCTTCGAGGCGCTTCAGCGCGTCGGGCGTCAACGCGTTGCGCGGCGGCGCGAGCAAATACGCGTAGGCTTGATGGTGCGAGCGGCCGACGCGGCCGCGCAGCTGGTGCAGCTGCGCCAAGCCGAGACGATCGGCGCGATTGATGATGATGGTGTTGGCGGTCGGGATGTCGATGCCGCTTTCAATGATCGTCGTGCACACCAGCACGTTGAACTCGCGGTGATAGAAATCGAGCATCACGTGCTCGAGCTCGCGCTCCGACATCTGCCCGTGGCCGACGCGAACCGAAGCCTCGGGCAGCAGCTTGCGCAGGGCTTCGGCCGTCGCCTCGATGTTCTCGACGCGATTGTGGACGAAATAGATCTGACCGCCGCGGCGGATCTCGCGCAGCACGGCTTCTCTAATCTGCCGGTCGCTCCATTCACCGACAAATGTTTTGACGGGTAGGCGCGCAGCCGGCGGCGTCGCGATGATCGACAAATCGCGCAGGCCGCCGAGCGTCATGTTCAATGTGCGCGGAATCGGCGTCGCCGTCAGCGTCAGCATGTCGACCTCGGCGCGCAAGCGCTTCAAACGCTCCTTGTCCTTGACGCCGAAGCGGTGCTCCTCATCGACGATGACGAGGCCGAGGCGTTTGAATTGAATGCCGCCTTGCAGCAGCTTGTGCGTGCCGATGACGATGTCGACGGTGCCCGCTGCGAGCCCTTCGATTGCAGCGGCCGCTCCGCTCGCGCCGCGGAACCGCGACAGAAGCTCGACGCGCACGGGCCAATCGGCGAACCGGTCCAAGAACGTGCGATGGTGCTGCTCCGCGAGCAACGTCGTCGGCACGAGCACCGCGACTTGGAAGCCCGCCTGCACGGCGACGAACGCGGAGCGCAGCGCAACCTCGGTCTTGCCGAAGCCGACGTCGCCGCAGACGACGCGATCCATCGGCCGCGTGCTCTCCAAGTCCGCGAGCACGCGATCGATGGCCGTCTGCTGGTCCTCGGTCTCCTCGAACGGAAACTGCAGCACGAACCGCTGATAGGCCGCATCGTCGAGCTTGAGCTCGGTGCCTTGTCGCGCGGCGCGTTGCGCGTAGAGGTTCAGCAGCTCGGCGGCCGTGTCGCGCGCCTGTTGTGCCGCTTTCTTCTTCGCCTTCTCCCACTGGTCCGTGCCGAGCCGATGTAGCGGCGCGTCCTCCGGCGAGGCGCCGCTGTAGCGCGTCACGAGCTGCAGGCTCAGCACGGGAACGTAGAGCTTGTCGCCGCCCGCGTACTCGAGCAGCAGGAACTCCGTCGGCATGCCTTCGACGTCGAGCGTCGTGAGGCCGCGATAGCGGCCGACGCCGTAGTCCTCGTGCACGACGGGCGCGCCGATATTGAGATCGGTGAGCTCGCGGATGATGGCCTCGGGATCGCGCGCGCGGCGTTTACGTTGCCGCTGGCGCGGCCGCTCCATTCCCAAGTCCGTCGCCGTGATGACGCGCAACGCGCGCTGCGCGAAGCGGAAGCCGTCGTGAATCTCGGCGACCGTGATGCCGAGCGGGGCGTCGCCCGCGAGGAATTCTTGCCAGCCCGAGTAGATGTGCGCCTCGTAGCCGCGGCCGCGCAGCAGCTCGAGCAGCATCTCGCGATGCCCGGGCGACGACGTCGCGAGCAAGGTGCGATCGCCCGACTCGACGCGCAGCCAGCGGTCGATGCGATCCTCCGTCGCTGCGATGCCGCCGCCGAGCGGGTGCGTCACGCCGGCGTTTGCGTGCTCGGTCGAAGCGTGTGCCGTCAGCGTCAACGTCGGCCGCTCGTCGATGCTCGAGCGCAGCACCGCGGGACTCCAAAACGCTTGAGGCGGGTCGAGTATCGGCCGCTCGATGTCGCCGCGCAGTTGCTCGTAGCGCTCGCCGATCAGCTGCCACGATTCTTCGAGCGCGTCGAGCGCGCCGTCGATCACGACGAACAGCGTGTTCGCGGGTAGGTAGTCGAACAGCGATGCCGTCGTCTTGAAGAACAACGGCAAGTAGTACTCGATGCCGGCGGGCAGCTGCGCGTCGGAGATCGTGCGATAGACAGGGCACCTTCCCGGCTCGACGGGAAAATGCTCGCGAAACCGCTCGCGAAAGAATTTGATCGCTGCCTCGTCGAACGGAAACTCGCGCGCTGGCAGGACCTCGATGCGGTCCGTCTTGCCGGCTGAGCGTTGCGTCTCCGCATCGAACGTGCGCAGCGTTTCGATCTCGTCGTCGAAGAGGTCGACGCGGACCGGCGCGGCGCTGCCCGTCGGAAAAATGTCGAACACGGCGCCGCGGACCGCGAACTCGCCGGGCTCGGCGACCTGCTCGACACGCAGATAGCCGTGCTCGCTCAAACGCTTCGTCATCTCGGTCGGGTCGAACCGGTCGCCTTTGGCGAGATACAGCGAACGCGAGACGATGAACTCGGGCGGCGGCAGCCGCTCGAGCAGTGCGCCGGCCTCGAGGACCAGCGTCTCGGGCTCGCCGCGTGCGAGCCGATGTAGCGCGAGCAGCCGATCGGCGAGCAGGTCCTGCGGCGGCGAGATCGGCTCGTACGGCAACGTTTCGTAGTCGGGGAATCGCCGCAAGGCGCGCGGGCCGAAGAACGCCATCTCGCGCTCGAGCTTGTCGGCGTCTGCGGCCGAGGCGGCGATGACGCAGACCGGGCCAACGTGGCGGGCGGCGGCCTCGGCCGCGGCGAGGCGCAAGGCGCCGCCGTGCAGCTCGGCCCAGGTACGGCGCGGGGCCGCGGCACTCGGCAACTCGAGTGCCCGGAGTAACAGGTCAGGTTCCATGCGGTTTCGAAATGGGGCGGGAACGAGCGCGAATTATCCCACAGCGAGGCGCCGTTCCACGGCGGCCCCAATGCGCCGGCCGTCTTGCATGGCGGCCCTGCTTGGAGAATTCGGGTGCCGTGTGGTTCAATGCCGCCCATGATCGTGTCAGGGCCCCGCTACTGCTTCTGGTTTTATGGCTATCCGAAGCCACTGGCGGAGGACGGGTCGCGATCGGTCTGACGAACTGAAAAGCGAAAAATACCCGAAAGCCGCCAGCGAACCTGGCGGCTTTTTTGTGCCGCCAGGGTTCTAACCGGCCCAGGGGCACTTGGGAGACACTGAAGATGCCGCCGCATACAGACGATTTACGCATTCGCAGCTTCGCGCCGTTGTCGACACCGGCCGAGCTCTTGCGCGAGCTGCCGTGCACGGAATCGATGTCCGACAACGTCGCGAGCGCGCGCCGGGCACTGCATCGCATCCTGCACGGCGAGGACGATCGGCTCGCCGTGGTGATCGGGCCGTGCTCGATCCACGACGCGAAGGCGGCGCTCGAGTACGCGAGACTTTTGCGGCCGCTGCGCGACACGCACGGCGATGCGCTCGAGCTCGTCATGCGCGTGTACTTCGAGAAGCCGCGTACGACCGTCGGTTGGAAAGGGCTCATCAACGACCCCGACCTCGACGGCAGCTTCAACATCAACAAAGGCCTGCGTCTCGGCCGTCGCTTGCTCTGCGAGATCAACGAGCTCGGCCTGCCGGCCGGCGTCGAGTACCTCGACACGATCTCGCCGCAGTACATCTCGGATCTCGTGGCGTGGGGCGCGATCGGCGCACGCACGACCGAGAGTCAGGTTCATCGCGAGCTGGCATCGGGGCTGTCGTGCCCGGTCGGCTTCAAGAACGGCACTGACGGCAACGTCAAGATTGCTGTGGACGCCGTCGGTGCTGCGTCTCATCCGCATCATTTCCTGGCCGTGACCAAGGATGGTCAGGCAACCGTTGCAGCGACCGCCGGCAATCCCGACGGCCACGTGATCCTGCGCGGCGGCAAGACGCCGAACTACGGCGCCGAGCACGTCGCTGCGTCGTGCCAGATGCTGACGCAGGCCGGGCTGCCGGCACGGCTCATGATCGACTTGAGCCACGCGAACAGCTTGAAACGCCACGAGAATCAGCCGCGCGTCGCAGCGGACGTCGCCGCACAGATCGAGGGCGGCGAGGAGCGCATCGTCGGCGTGATGGTCGAGAGCCACCTCGTCGGCGGACGCCAGGATCTGACGCCCGGCAAGCCGCTCGTTTACGGGCAAAGCATCACCGACGCCTGCCTCGATTGGTCCGCGTCGGTGGGTGTCCTCGATCGGCTCGCGGCGGCCGTCCGAGCGCGGCGCCGCCGAGCGGCGGCGGCTTAACAGGGGCGCAGTTCCACCGGTAGAATTCGCTCCAGCGGCGGGCCGTACGTACGGCCGCGAGCGCCGCTACAGGGAGACCCTTATGCGCATGCGCTGGCCCTTGATCGCAACCACCGCCGCCGTCTTGACGACGCTCGCGGGTGTCGCCGCCGCCCACCATTCGTTCACGGCGACGTACTTCGAAGATCGTCAAATGGAGATCGAAGGCAAGTTGCTGCAGTTCATGTTCCGCAACCCGCATTCGTTCGTCCACATCGAAGCGCCCGACGAGAACGGCACGATGCAGCGCTGGGCCGTCGAGTGGGGCGGCGCCGGCCAGCTCTCGGGGCAGGGCGTAACGAACCAGACGCTGCGCGTCGGTGACGTCGTCTCGATCACGGGCAACCCCGGCCGAGACCCGGCCGATCATCGCCTCCGCATGCAGTACCTGCGCCGTCCCGCGGACGGATTCGAGTGGGGCAGAAACCCCGGCGAGACTTTCAACTAGGCCCGCGCGAAGTGCGGACTCTCCTCATCGGCGCCTCGCTGTGCCTGATCGCAGCGACGGGTACGGCGCGCGCGCAGATCGCGATCGTCGGCGAATGGACCGGGCGCTATCACGAGGACCAGGGCGATCGCGTGCCCGGCGACGTGCAGGGCGACTTCACGGGCGTGCCGATCAACGACGCCGCGCGCAAGTACGCCGAGGCATTCGACGTCACGCGCGTCGCAATGCTCGAGCATCAGTGCCAGCCGTACAACGTCGCGCACATCTACCGCGGCCCGAACCAATTTAGGATTTGGGAAGAGAAAGATCCGGGGACGCAGGAAATCGTCGCGTACAAGATCTTCAACGGTACCTACATGCAGTACCGGACGATCTGGATGGATGGCCGCGCGCATCCGCCGGACTACGTGCCGCACACGCACATGGGTTTCTCTACCGGCGAGTGGCACGGCGACATCCTCACGGTCAAGACGACGCACATCAAGAAAGAGTTCTATCGCCGCAGCGGCCTCCCGAGCAGCGACCTGACGACGCTCGTCGAGCACTGGATCCGCCACGGCAACGTGCTGTCGCACGTCTCGATGATCACCGATCCCGTGTACCTGACGGAGCCGTACGTCACGAGCGAAGAGTTCGTGCTCATGGAGCGCGGCAATCAGAATTGGCTCTACAACTGCGAGTACGTCATGGAAGTCCCGATGGACAAGGACGACGTGCCGATGTACTTGCCGGGCCAAAATCCCTTCGTCGAAGACTTCGCCAAGAAATTCGGCTTGCCGTTCGACGCCGTGTTCGGCGGCGCACCGACGACGTCCCCCGACTATTTGCCGACGATGGAACGGCTGATGAAGCGATGAGCGCGGGACGACAGATGCTGCAGCTCGCGGTCTCAGTCGCGGCGCTGGCCGGTGCGGCAGGTGCACTCGCGCAAGGCTCGATCGAGTCGTACCACGTTCAGGGCAACGTGTATCTCCTCGCGGGCGCCGGCGCCAACGTCGCCGTGCAGGTCGGCGACGAGGGCGTACTCGTCGTCGACACGGGCGCTACCGCGTCGCGCGAAGCGCTGCTCGCCGCAGTCAAGAAGCTGTCGGACCGCCCGATCCGCTGGATCATCAACACGAGCGCGGATCTCGATCACACGGGCGGCAACGAGACGATTTCGCAAGCCGGGCTCACCGTCAACGGCAACCCAGCCGCGATCGTTTCGCACGAGAACGTGCTCGCTCGCATGACGGCGGCCAATCGGCCCGTGACCGAGATGCCGCTCAACACGTTCTTCGAAGCCGGCCGCGATTTCTTCTTCAACGGCGAGGCGATCTTTCTCTATCACATCGCGCGCGCGCATAGCGACGGCGACATCATCGTCTACTTCCGCGGCTCGGACGTGCTCGTCGCGGGCGACCTGTTCGTGACGACGCAGTATCCGATCATCGACCTTCAGGCCGGCGGCGGCATTGACGGCTACGTCGACGGGCTCGACCGCATGCTCGATATAGCCGTGCCCGCGTACCTGCAAGAGGGCGGAACGTACGTGATTCCGGGCCACGGCCGCGTCGGCGACGAAGCCGACATCCTGACGTTCCGCGACATGCTGTTCATCGTGCGCGCGCGCATCGCGGATCTCGTCAAGCAAGGCAAGACGCTCGCGCAGGTGCAGGCGGCGAAGCCCGCGCTCGATTACGACTTGCGCTACGGCAACGACAAGGCGTCGGCGGATTTCGTCGCGTCGATCTACACCGATCTCAAGGCGAGGGGCGGCGAATGAAGAACGCTCCGATCCTCGCCGCCGCGTTGCTCGTCGCGATCGGTGCTCAGCAGGCCGCCGCGCAGCCGCGGGCCGGTGCGACGCAGCAAACGCCGCGCAGCGCGGCCCCGATCGACCTGACGGGTTATTGGGTTGCCGTCGTCACCGAGGACTGGCGGCACCGCATGGCGACGCCGCGCAAAGGCGATTTCGAGAGCTTGCCGCTGAACGCGGAAGGGCGGCGCGTCGCGAACGAGTGGAACCTCGAAGCCGACAACGCGGCAGGCATGCAGTGCAAAGCCTTCGGCGTCGGCGGGCTCATGCGCCAACCCGGGCGGCTGCACATCACGTGGGCTGACGACGACACGCTGAAAGTCGAATTCGATGCGGGCACGCAGACGCGCTCGCTCGAGTTCGCCGCCGCGCAGCCCTCCGGCGGCGAGCCAACCTGGCAAGGGTTCTCGCGCGCCGAGTGGCAACGCCCGCCGGGCGGCAACGCGAATCCGGTGCGCGCGCAGATCGGCAACAGCACGGGCCCGATTGCGCCGGGCGGCGGCGGGCGCGGTCAGCGCGGCGGTCCCGCGCCGTCGGCCGCGCTGACGGAGGGCGGTGCCCTCAAGGTTTCTACGACGGATTTTCGCGCCGGCTATTTGCGCAAGAACGGTGTCCCCTACAGCGAAGCGGCCAAGATCACCGAGTACTTTCATCGCCTACCCGACACCGGCAGCGGCGACTGGCTGCTCGTGCTGACGACCGTCGAAGACCCGCGCTACTTGAACGACGCGTTCCTGACGAGCACGCATTTCAAGCGCGAGCCGAACGGCAGCAAGTGGCATCCCACGGAGTGCCGCACGGCGCCGCCTCCGCCGCCGGCGCCTTGAGCGCGCATGTTCGCGGCCAAGCCGCATTCCTTGCTGATACCGGGCGACGGCTCGTTCCACGCAGCCAAAGCGCCGACCTCGCCGCCCAAGAGTAAGGACGACTGGAAAGCGCTGCTCGAGGGCGAGATCAAGAAGCTCGGCGAGCTGCAGGAGCGGCTCTACGCGAATGGACGATTTGCCGTGCTCATCGTCCTTCAAGCGCTCGACGCAGCGGGGAAGGACGGCACGATTCGGCATGTGTTCGACGGAGTGAACCCGTCCGGCTTACGCGTTGCCGCGTTCAAGCAGCCGACGCACCACGAGCTCGCACACGACTTCCTCTGGAGAACGACGCTGCAGCTGCCCGAGCGCGGCGGCATCACGATCTTCAATCGCAGCTTCTACGAGGAAGTGCTCGTCGTTCGCGTGCATCCGGACTTCCTCGCGGCACAGCAACTGCCGAGCCCGCCGTCGGCCAAGCTCTGGGCCGACCGGTTGCGAGCGATCGCCGACCACGAGCGCTATCTCGCGGAGCAGGGCACGCTGATCCTGAAGTTCTGGCTCAACGTGTCGAAGGCCGAGCAGCGCAAGCGGTTTCTCGAGCGTATCGACGAACCGAAGAAGAACTGGAAGTTCAATCTCGGCGACCTCGACGAGCGCGACCGCTGGGACGACTACATGGTCGCTTACGAGGAATGCTTTCGCGTGACGTCGTGTCCGTGGGCGCCCTGGTACGTCGTGCCGTCCGATGACAAACATTACCAGCGTTGGCAAGTTGCGAAGCTCGTCAACTTGGCTCTCGAAGACCTAGGTCTCGATTTCCCGCGTCCCGACAAAGAAGCCCGTGCCGCCCTGGCCAAGGCGAAAGCACGCCTGCTAGCACAAAGCGACTGACCGCCGCAGCCGCGGTCTCCAAAAAAGCAAGGGCCCTAAGCCAGAACTTTAGCGCCTGTCGCGTTGTCTCGCTTAGGAGGGACCGATTGAACGGCAGGGACGCCGCTATGCGCATTGCTCAAGTCGCACCGCTATTCGAGAGTGTGCCGCCGAAGTATTACGGTGGCACCGAGCGTGTCGTGTCGTATCTGACCGAGGAGCTCGTTCAGCAGGGGCATGACGTCACGTTGTTCGCGAGCGGCGATTCCGTCACATCGGCCCGGCTCGCGGCCACGACGCGGCGCTCCCTGCGACTCGACAAGCACTGCGTCGATCAGCTCGCCCATCACGTGCTGATGCTCGAGCGCGTCGTGCAGCGCGCGGGCTCCTTCGACGTCATCCACTTCCATGTGGACTACCTGCATTTCCCGTATTCGCGCCGGCACGCGACGCCGCAGTTGACGACCTTGCACGGGCGGCTCGATCTCCCGGATCTCGCGCCGCTCTATCGCGAGTTCCGCGACATGCCCGTGGTGTCGATCTCCGCGGCGCAGCGCGAGCCGCTGCCGTTCGCCAATTGGATCGGCACCGTGCATCACGGTCTGCCGCGGAACGTGTATCGCTTTCGACAAAACGGCGGCGAGTATCTCGCGTTCATCGGGCGCATCGCTCCGGAGAAGCGTCTCGACCGAGCCATCGAGATCGCGAAGCGCGCGGGGCTACCGCTCAAGATCGCCGCGAAAGTCGACGACGTCGATCGCGAATACTACGAAAGCCTCATCAAGCCGATGCTCTACGATCCGCGCATCGAATATCTCGGCGAAATCGGCGAAGGCGAGAAGGACGAATTCCTCGGCGACGCGCTCGCGCTGCTCTTTCCGATCGACTGGCCGGAGCCGTTCGGGCTCGTGATGGTCGAGGCCATGGCTTGCGGCACGCCCGTCATCGCGTTCAGCGGCGGCTCCGTGCCGGAGATCATCGCCGAAGGGCAGACGGGTTTCATCGTCAACGACCTCGACGACGCCGTGGCCGCCGTCCACCGCGTTGGCGAGCTCGATCGGCGGCGTTGCCGCGAGGTCTTCGAGGAGCGCTTCACGGCCACACGCATGGCTTGCGACTACATCGAGCTCTACTCGACGTTGCTCGAAGCGCGATTCCGAAGCAGGAAAGGACTCGCCAGCCGATGAACGACGAATCCCAGAATCCGTCGGATCAGTTCTACATCTTCCACACCTATGCCCGCATAGACGAACGGACAAGAGTCATGAAGCATGGAGACACCTTCGCAGTATTCGACCGATTCGGCGACATCGAGCAATTCGGCAATGGCGAGCTCGGCGTCTACGATCACGACACGCGCATCTTGTCGCGCTTATCCCTGCGCTTGGAGGGATGCCGGCTCCTGCTGCTGAGCTCGTCGATCAAGGACGACAACGCCGTCCTCGCCGTGGATCTGATGAACCCCGACCTCAAGCGCGGCGATGTGCTGATCCCGCGGGGCACCGTTCACGTCGACCGCTCGCGCGTTCTGCTCGACGGCGCGTGCCACGAGCGGATTCGTGTTCACAACTACGGCAACTCGCCGGTCGAGGTCGCGATGTCGATCGAGTGCGGTGCAGACTTCGCCGACATCTTCGAAGTGCGTGGAACGCAGCGGGCGCAACGCGGCAGGCAGTTGCCGGCGCGCGTCAACGGGGCGGAGCTCGAGCTGGGCTACGAGGGCCTCGATGGGCAGGTGCGGCGTACGCGGCTCGCGTTCGACCCGCCGCCGACGAGCTTGAGCGAAACGCGCGCGGAGTACTCGCTGCAGCTGGCGCCGCGCGGTGAGGCCGTCTGTCAGCTCGTCGTGGCGAGCGAGCGAGCCCAACCTGCTGAGCCGCCGTCGGCATGTTACGAGGACGCCGCGCGCAAAGTCTCGGATATTCTTGCGCGAGCACGCGCCGAAGAGCCGCAGATCGGCACCTCGAGCGAGCCGTTCAACGACTGGTTGTCGCGCTCGCTCGCGGATCTGCACATGATGCGGACCGAGACGGTCTACGGTCCTTATCCGTACGCCGGCGTTCCGTGGTTCAGCACGCCGTTCGGTCGCGACGGCATCATCACCGCGCTCGAGTGTCTGTGGTTCTGTCCGGGCGTCGCGAAAGGTGTCCTGCAATACCTCGCGGCGACGCAAGCCAAGTCGGATATCCCGGACGCCGACGCGCAGCCGGGCAAGGTGTTGCACGAGACGCGTGCCGGCGAGATGGCCGCGACGGGCGAAGTCCCGTTCGGCAAATACTACGGCAGCGTCGATGCCACGCCGCTGTTCGTGATGCTGGCCGGCGCGTACTACGAGCGCACCGGCGATCGCGACTTGGCGGAGGGTCTCTGGTCGCACGTCGAGTGCGCGCTCGACTGGATGGACCGCTACGGCGACGTCGATACCGACGGTTTCGTCGAGTACGCGCGCCGTTCGGACACGGGCCTCGTGCAACAGGGTTGGAAGGATTCGCAGGATTCCGTCTTCCACCGCGACGGTTCTCCTGCGGAGCCGCCGATCGCGCTCTGCGAGGTGCAAGGGTACGTCTATGCGGCCAAGCGGGCGGCGGCCGCGCTCGCGAGCGCGCTCGGCGACGAGGCGCGCGCACGCCAGCTGACCGACGCCGCGAAAGCGCTGCGGCAGCGTTTCGAAGAGGTGTTTTGGTGCGACGAGCTCGCCACCTACGCCTTGGCGCTCGACGGTCGCAAGCAACTCTGTCGCGTGCGCGCCTCGAACGCGGGGCATTGCCTCTACTCCGGCATCGTCAGCGACGAGCGCGCCGAGAGAGTCGCATCGACGCTGCTCGGCGATGCCTCGTACTCGGGCTGGGGCATTCGGACGGTCGCGCAGACGGAAGCGCTCTACAACCCGATGTCGTACCACAACGGCTCCATCTGGCCCCACGACAACGCGTTGATCGCGGCCGGCCTCGCGCGCTACGGGCGGAAGTCCGAGGCGCTGCGCGTGCTCACCGGTCTCTTCGACGCGAGCGCGTTCTTCGATCTGCACCGCCTCCCCGAATTGTTTTGCGGATTTGCGCGAAGGCCCGACGAGAGCCCGACGACGTATCCCGTGTCGTGCGCCCCGCAGTCGTGGGCGTCGGCCGCCGTGTTAATGCTGCTCCAGGCTTGCCTCGGGCTCGACGTACGCGGCGCGGAGCGCAAGGTGGTGTTCGCGGATCCCGTGCTGCCCGAGTTCCTGCGCGAGGTGCAGATCAGCGGCTTGCGAGTCGGCGACGCGAGCGTCGACCTGTATCTCGTGCGCCATCGCGAAGACGTCGGCATCAACGTCGTGCGGCGCGAGGGGCGAGTCAACGTCGTCACGATGAAATAGCGCGCGCGGGCGAAGACGCTCGCGCTCAGTACCGCCCTTGGCGCCCCGCGAGCCGTTGCCGAAGCTCCTCGAGCTGCGCGGGCGTGCCCGTGAACACGGTCGCGGGTACGTTCGGCTCCTTCATCGCCAGAGCGGAAAAAATTGCGCCGGCCGCGAGCACGTTGAGGCCCCCGCCCGCGAGGTATTGGAGCCGCAGATTTCGATCGGTGTTGATCTGCGCGCCCGCGAGCCACGGCTCGAGCGACGCGGCGTCCGCCGCGAAGGTGCTGAGGAGGTCGACCGCGGAGTCGAAACCGACGGCGCGCAATGACGCCGCGACGCGCTCGTAGTCGCCGCGCCCGAGTTGCTGCGACATTCGCGTGACGTCGATCGGCTCATTGCCGTTGCGGCCGACGAGCACGACGTCATAACCCATGCCTTCGACGGTGTTCGCAAACACGGCGGTGTTCGGAAATACGTCGAGGAACGTCGCGAGCTCGCTGCGCACCGCGTCCTCCGTCGTCTCGTAGAGCTGCACGAAAACCGTGACCACGCCGCCGTCGTTGAGCCTTGCCTTGCAGAGCTGCCAGAACTCGCGCGTGTAGAGCGCGGCTGCGCCCTTGACCCAAGGGTCGAGCGGGTCGGACGTGATCGCGTCGAAGCGCTCGCCGGTCGTCGCGAGCAGATGGCGCCCGTCGTCGATGCGAATCTCGACTTTGTTGTTCGCGACGACATAGTAGTTGGCCGCCTCGAAGAGCGCGGCGGCTACGGTCGGGACGAGTGGCTCGAGCTCTGCGACTACGACGCGCTCGACCGCGGGATCGATGCTGACGGCACCCGCCGTGATTCCGGCGCCGAGGCCGATGACGAGCACGTTGCGCGGCTCGGTTGGAACCAGTGTCGTCAGATGCCCGAGCATGCGTTGCAACCGCATGTCCTGCGGGTAGGTCGAAGCCTGCGTCTTGCCGGCGTTGTGGTACGTACGCGTGCCGTTCGGCTCCTCGGTGACGGCGATCGAGGCCGTCACGCCCTCGCCGACATAAACGACGTTTGCGTTCTGGCCTCTCGTTGGCATGAAGCGGCCAAAGGCGACGAGCTCCGGCGGTAGGGCTGGCACGACGATCGCGACGCCTGCGAATACCGCCGCGACTCCGGCGGCGCGCTGCAGCCCGCGAGCCTCGTAGCCGCGGTAGCGCACGAGCAGCAGCACCGCTGCCGCTGCACTCGCAAAGATCATGAGCTGCTGGGTACGCTGGCTGCCGACGACGACGACGAGCACGAACGTCGTGGCGATCGCGCCGACGATCGCGCCGGCTGTGTTGGCGGCATACAGGCGCCCGATTGCGCGCCGCGGCTCCTCACCAGCGCGTGCAAGCGCCGCCAGCGCGAGCGGAAAGCTCGCGCCCCAGAGCAGCGCGGCTGGCAGCACGACATACGTCACGCGCAGCAAGTCGAGCTGCAATGCGGCGGCCGCCGTCGTCGGCAACGTCACGTCGATTGGCCAGAACGGCAGGGTGCGCGCCAGCGTGTACGTGCCTGCCGCCATCGCGAGCGCGAGCAGCGCCTGACACCACGCGAGCGCGATGCGCGGATCGACACGCTTTCCCGCGGCGGCGCCCCCCGCGCTGCCGACGCCTAGACCGAGCAGCAGCACCGCGAGAATCAGCGCGAACGTGTAGACGGTGCCGCCGAGCAGCAGCGACAGATGGCGAGTCCAGAGCACCTCAGCTGCGAGCGCCGTCATGCCCGACACGGCTGCGGCGACATAGACCGCGCCCACGCCGCCGACGCGCGCAGTGCTCGTCGGCGTTTCGCGGCTGGCCGGTTGCGGCGGCGCATGGCGGCGAGCGAGCATGCCCGCGATCGCCGCAACGCCGATATTCAACGCCACCGCGACGTAGGTCGCGACGTAGGCGTCGTGAACACGCAGCAAATAGAACGCCGCGACGACGGCGCCCAGCATGCCGCCGGCCGTGTTCGCCGCGTAGAACCAACCGAGCCACGCCGCGCCGCGCGTGCCAGCGCCGGCGAACGCCGCAACGACGGGCAACGTTGCTCCCATCAGTATGGTGGCCGGCAACAGTGCGACGGCCGCGATGAGCAGCCGCACGCCGAGCGACCACGCAC
>Ga0111538_10008142_pt1 | contig 14073 bp, 8 predicted proteins | sample SoiMethybrSBSTD1_FD_79669 | JGI IMG/M metagenome (GOLD analysis project Ga0111538, IMG submission 79669) | Bulk soil microbial communities from a Populus tree surrounding site in Tennessee, USA - Soil MetaG P. TD hybrid SBSTD1 (version 2)... | ecosystem: Environmental > Terrestrial > Soil > Tree... | reverse complement strand
TCCTACGTCGCGAACAACGCCTACGTGGTCGTGGTCGACGCGAGCTCGTGGACGGCGCTCGAGCAGCTGCGCGAGAAGCCCTACGTGCTCGGGATCTCGGCCTACGAGCCGGCCTTCAAGCTGCGCCCCGAGCTGCGCACGCCGGCGCTGCGCTACGACGGGCTCTACGACGTCGTCGTGCAGATCGTCGCCGACGCGAAGGGCCAGGCCTTCGCCGACGCGCTCGAGGCGAGCGCGCTGGCCGTGCTCGCGAAGCCGGAGCACGTGCTCGACTACATCAACGTCACCGTCAAGGTCGACGGCGCGAACGTGATCGAGCTCGCGCGCGACAGCCACGTGTTCGCGGTCGAGCCGCGGCTCGAGGCACGCATGCTCGACGAGGCGCAGGGCCAGATCATGGCCGGCAACCTCCTCGCCGGCGGAACGCAGCCCACGGGGCCGGGCTACATCGGGTGGCTGCAGGGCCTGGGCTTCCCCGGCGCGAACCCGTTCCCGTTCTCCGTCGACGTCACGGACGACGGCGTGGACCGCGGCTCGACCACGGACGTGAACGTCGAGTTCAAGGTGAACGGCCAGTCCGCGGGCGCCTCGCGCGTCGCGTTCAACAACAACTACTCGGGCGATGCGCTGGCCGACGGCCGCGCGGGCCACGGCAACCTGAACGCGTCGATCATCGGCGGCTACAACGACTCGACGGGCACGGCCTTCGAGGACGCGAGCGGCTACCAGTACGGCCTCGGCATCGCGCCCTGGGTGCTGCTCGGCAACTCGAAGGTGTTCAGCAACTCGGGCGCGGGCGTGTTCAACCAGCCCACGGCGACGCGCATGGCCAACGCCTACAACGCCGGCGCGCGCATCTCCTCGAACTCGTGGGGCTACACGACGGGCAACAACTACAACGCCGACACGCAGTCGCACGACGCGTCCGTGCGCGACGCGCTCTCGGGCACGGCGGGCAACCAGGAGCTCGCGATCGTGTTCGCGGCCGGCAACAGCGGCTCGGCCGCCAACACCGTGCACCCGCCGGGCACGGCCAAGAACGTGATCACGGTCGGCGCGTCCGAGAACTTCCGCCAGACCGGCAGCGACGGCTGCGGAGTCGCGAACACGGGCGCGAACAGCGCCATGGACATCATCTCGTTCTCGAGCCGCGGCCCGACGAGCGACTCGCGCAAGAAGCCCGAGATCGCCGCACCGGGCACGCACATCGAGGGCGCTGCGAGCCGCGCGACGGGCTACGACGGCTCGGGCGTGTGCAACCAGTTCTGGCCCACGGGGCAGACGCTCTACGCCTGGTCGAGCGGCACGAGCCACTCGACGCCCGCCGTGTCGGGCTTCTGCGCGCTGATCCGCCAGTTCTACGTCAACAACGGGCGACCCGCGCCGAGCCCGGCCATGCTCAAGGCCGAGGTCGTCAGCGGCGCCGCCTACATGAACGGCGTCGGCGCGAACGACACGCTGTGGTCGAACAACCAGGGCTTCGGCCGCACGGACATGGGCCGCACGTTCGACGGCGCGGCGCGCATCCGTGTGGACCAGACCGAGACGCTCGGCACGACGGGCGGCACGTACACGGTGAGCGGCAACGTCGTGAGCGCGAGCGCGCCCTTCCGCGTGGTGCTCGCGTGGACCGACGTTCCCGGACCGACGACGGGCAACGCCTACGTGAACAACCTCGACCTCGAGGTCACGGTGAACGGCACGCTCTACCGCGGCAACGTGTTCAGCGGCGCGAGCTCGATCTCGGGCGGCACCGCCGACCCGCGCAACAACACGGAGAGCGTGTTCCTCCCCGCGGGGACGACGGGCTCGTTCTCGGTGACCGTGCGCGGCACGAACGTCGCCGGTGACGGCGTGCCCGGCAACGCCGACACGACCGACCAGGACTTCGCGCTGCTCGTCTACAACGGCAGCGAGAGCGCGCCGGCCCCGGACTTCACGCTCGCCGCGACGCCGTCCACGAGGACGATCACGGCCGGCGACTCGACGACCTACACGGTCTCGAACACGGCGCTCAACGGCTTCAGCGGCAACGTGAGCCTGTCGGTCACGCCGGCGATCTCGGGCGTGAGCTTCTCGTTCTCGCCCGACCCGATGGCCGCGAACGGCTCGTCCACGCTGACCGTGACGACGACGACGGGTGCGACCACGGGCACGCACGGGCTGACCATCACGGGCACGAGCGGCGCGCTCTCGCACACCGCCAACGTCTCGCTGGTCATCAACGCGGCACCGGTGCCGGGCTTCACGCTCAGCGCGACGCCCTCGAGCCAGACGGTCACGGCCGGCGGCTCGACCAGCTACACGGTGGGAACCGCGGCGCAGAACGGCTTCTCGGGCAACATCACGCTGTCCGCGTCGCCGGCGATCTCGGGCGTCAGCTACTCGTTCTCGCCCAACCCGGTGGCGGTCGGCTCGTCGTCGACGCTGAGCGTGACCACGACGGCGGGCGCGACGACGGGCACGCACGGTCTCACGATCAGCGGCGTCAGCGGTGCGACGAACGCCAGCACCGGTGCGACGCTCGTGATCAATCCCGTCAGCGGCGGCAACGTCGTGCGCACGGTCTCGGCTGCGCCCAACCTGGCGATCCCCGACAACAACGCCACGGGCGTGACGAGCACGGTCAACGTGAGCGACAGCCTGACGGTGAGCTCGATCTCGGTGTCCACGGTGATCCCGCACACCTACCAGGGCGACCTGGTGGTGACGCTGATCGGTCCGGACGGCACGAGCGCGCTGCTCCACAACCGCACGGGCGGTGCGACCGACAACGTCACGACGACGTTCTCCATCGTCACGACCGCGGCCCAGGCGCTCACCGTGTTCAACGGCAAGAACACGGCCGGCAACTGGAGCCTCAAGGTCCAGGACCTCGCGGCCGTCGACACGGGCACGCTCTCGTCGTGGAAGCTCACCCTCAACGGCGAGAAGAGCGCCACGCCGAACCTGGCCATCCCCGACAACAACGCGACGGGCGTCACGAGCACGCTCAACTACGCCGAGACCGGCACGGTCGCGGCGGTCAAGGTGAAGGTGAACATCACACACACCTACAAGGGCGACCTCGAGGTCGCACTGATCGGTCCGGACAACACGACGGTGCTGCTCCACAACCTGACGGGCGGCGCGACCGACAACGTGCAGACCGAGTTCCCTGATCTGACGGTGCCCGCGCAGTCGCTCGGCGCCTTCACCGGCAAGGCCATCAACGGCGCCTGGCGTCTGCGCGTCCGCGACCTCGCGGCCGTGGACACCGGCACGTTCGTGAGCTGGACGCTGAGCTTGCAGGCGCAGTAGCGCTCGGCAGCAAATGCTCCCCGCGATGCCGGACAGACGGCGTCGCGGGGAGCTCCTATTTCACCTCGAAGGTCTCGCGTCGCAGCTGCTGCCCGGAGCGATAGACGAGCCACTCGTACTTCCCGGGGAACAGCGAGAAGGACGGCGGGGGAGCTGCGGCTCCCGAGCTCACCATCCAGCGTTTCTCCCCGTCGTCCAGCGGATCGATCTTCACGAGCCTGTACGCATCGCCGGGCGGCGCGTCCGGTCCTGGCCAGACAGGGCTCCACTCGGTGCGCGGCGGGAGAGCGATCTCGCCGAAGTCGAACGTGTCGTGCGCGAGGATCTCGATCTCACCCAGGGGCCACGTGCCGGACGCGCCACACCAGACGACGACGTCGTAGAGCTGGGTGGTCAGCACGTCGGTCTCGAACGCTGCCGTTCCGCTCGCCACGGGGATCTGGGAGAAGAACGGGCCCGGCCGCGAGCGCACCAGCACGGTGGCCTCGTCGAACGGCTCGCCGTCGTGGTCGAGCAACACTCCGCGCATCCCGCCCCGGCCGAGCCTCGCGGCGGGCACCGTCAGCACCTGCTCGTCCGCAGCGCCGTGCAGGCCTTGCTGCGCGTGGCATGGCGGCAGGTTGTGCTCCCGGTCGCGCGCTGTCAGGAACACCGCCACGGTGAGGTCGGTTGCAGGCACGGGCTCGAAGCGAACGCGACCGTTCGCGTCGGCCGATTGGAAGCGCTGCCAGGCCTCGCTCTGGTCCTTGTCCGTGGTGTGCACGCGGATCATCGCTCCCGCCATGGGCGAGCCATCCTCGCGCACGATGCGCAGAGAGAGCGCCGGAAGCTCCTCGAGGACCGCGTTCCAGACGTGCGTCGCGGTCTGGGCGAGGTCGAGGTGTGCAATGGCCGACAGCGTCCCGTGCTGCGCGAGGAGCCACACGGCCCCGGGCGCGACACCGTGCATCTCGTACCGGCCTTCCTCGTCCGCGACCGCCTCCTGCGCGCCCAGATCCGGCCCGCTGACGGTGAACTCCGCACGGAGGGCCGCACGTGCAGCAGGACGGCCGTCGGCAGTCGTCACGCGGCCGGAGACGGTCACACCTCGATGCAGGATGACGTCGTGGGTGATCACGGAGGGTTCCGACGCGCCGACCTGCGATGCGTACGGCAGGAACCCCGAGCGCTCGACCGACACGTTCAGCGTCCCCGGGGGCAGACCCGCATGCTCGAACGTCCCGTCCGCAAGCGTCCTGCGGATGAGGTCGCGCTGCAGGCGGAATCGCCCGTCGCCGAGCTCGATCCTCCGGTCGGTGGAGGGGCCGATCATCACGAGCGCCGCTTCCACCGGAGCTCCGTCCGAATCGATGACCCGGCCGCGCACCACCCTGGCCGAGGCGACGAGCTCGGTCTCGATGGTGACCGTCTGCCCCGCTTCGGGGAAAGGCGCGCCGAAGTAGTCCGAGCACTGGAATCCGCTCGCCTCCACCTGCACGCAGAGCTCCTCGGGTCCGGGGCCGAAACGCACGCGCTGGCGGTCGGTCAGGCCGATCTCGACCCGACCGTCGGCGTCGGTCCTGTCCTGACCGTCGAAAGTGATCAAGACGTCGGTCGCCCCCGGCGGAGTCTCGTCGCGGGCCGTGCGCACTCCTGCTCCGGCGATCGGGGTTCCGTCGGCCGTGACGACCTGGACCACGACGTGAGCGATCGGCGGAACGACGGTCGCCTCGGCAGCGACGGGCGCAAGCGCAGTGAGCGTCTCGGGAGTCCGTCCGTCGACCGTCGGCGGCGCGACCAGCGTGGAGTCGCCTTCCGCGACGCGGGTTCCTTCCGGAACTGCGGACGGGCGTGAAGGAGCGCGCAGCACGAGCACGACCAGGGCGACGGCAGCCGCGGCAACGAGGAGTCCAACGGCCGCGCGCAGGCCTCCGATCGAGCGTGCGATCGGAACGCTGCCCTCCGACGCGGACGCCACGCTCCCACGACCGCGCGCGAGCGCGAGCACCGCCGGCAGCCAGCGCGAGCGTCCGTCGGGGTGCGAGCGGTCCAGCCGCTCCTGCATGAGCTTGAGCCCGCGCGCGATCTGGCTCGTCACGGTGTTCACCGGACGGTCGAGCTCGCGCGCGATCTCGGTCGGCGTCTTGTCCTCGTAGAAGCGCAGGATCAACACGCGGCGGTAGAGCTCGGGGAGCGCGAGGAGCTCGCTCGCGAGCAGGCTCGAGATCGGTTCCCGCTCGTGGGAATCGCGCGACTCGATCGACGCCGTCTCGAGGGGCTTCGCGCGGGTCCGCGAGCGATGACGCTGGAGGAACACGTTCCGCGCGACACGCGTCAGCCACGCGCGCAGATCTCCGCGGTGCTTCGGTGGCCGCTCGAGCGCCGTGAGCCACGTCTCCTGCACCACGTCGTCGGCCACGGCGGGATCGCGCGCGAGGCTGCGCGCGAAGCGTTCGAGGAACTCACGGTGCTCGAGCAGATCGGAGAGCCGCGGCGGGTCTGCGGGCATCGCAGGAACTGCTAGCGGACCTCGAAGGCCTCGCGCCGCACGAGCTCGCCCGCGCGGTGGAGGAGCCACTCGTACTTGCCGGGAAGGAGCTGGAAGGACGCCGGCGGAGGAGTTGCGCCGGAGATCACCAGCCAGCGCTTCTCGAGCCCCTCCAGCGAGTCGATCTTCAGGAGCGTGTACTCATCGGCTGCCGGCGCATCGGGAATCGGCCAGAGCGGGGTCCACGGGCTCAGCGGCGGGAGCAGGATCTCGCCGAATTCGAACGGATCGCGGGGCAGGACCTCGATCGCTCCGAGCGGAAACGTGCCAGCGCCCGCCCGCGTGATGAAGGCGTCATAGAGCTGCGCGGGAAGCCGATCGAACTCGAACGCGCCGGTCGCGTCGACGGCCTTCCAGCAGAAGACTCCGCCGGGGCGTGCCCGGATCTGCACGAGCGCGTTGGCAGCTGGCTGGCCGTCGTGATCGAGCACGACTCCACGCAGGCTGCCCCGCACGAGGCGCTCGTGCGGCACCGTCAGCGAGAGTTCCTCCGCCGCTGCGTGCAGCCCCTGCTCGCCGTGGCACGGCGGCAGGCCGTTGTCGAAGTCCGCTGGCCTCGGATACACGACCGCCACCAGATCGGTCGCGGGGAGGAGCTCGATGCGCGCGCGGCCGCTCGCATCGGTCACCAGGAATCGGCTCCATGCGTCGCTGTCGTTCGTCGTGCTCAGGGCTACGAACGCGCCGGACAGCGGGGATCCGTCGTCGAGCTGCACGCGCAGCCGCAGCGGAGGGCGCTCCTCGAGGACCGGGTTCCACACGTGCGTCTCACCGCGCGCCAGAGTCAGGTCCAGTGCGGCGTTGACACCCGGGTGCTCGGCGAACCAGGCGAAGAGAAAGGCGCGCTCCGGCGCGATGCCGCGGAGCTCGAATTCGCCGTCCTCGTTCGCGACGGCTTGCTGCACGCCGAGGGCCAGGCCGTGCACGCTGAATTCCGCGCGCACCGAGGCGCCGGCTGCGGGACTGCCGTCCGCCATCGTCGCGCGTCCCGATACCGTCGCACCGCTTCGCAGCACCACGTCGTGTTCGGTCTCGGTCCCGTCGGCGACGGTGATCCAGGCGATGTCGGGAACGAAGCCCGGGTGTTCGACTCGCACGCGCAGCCGCCCTGGCCGTACGCCCTCGTGCTGGAACGCCCCGTCCGCGCGCGTCTCGCTGAACCAGTCACGCTCGAGGCGCGATCGTCTGCCCCCGAGATCGATTCTCCGCTCCAGGCCGTTTCCGACGCTGACGAGGGCGGCCTCGACGGGTGCGCCTTCCTCGTCGGTCACGCTTCCGCGCACGATCGTCGATCCGGGCGCGAGCTGGAAGGTCATCGTGACGGTCCCGCTCTCCGGGAAGGGAACGCTCTCGGCGTACGACTTCATGAACCCCTTCGCGTACACGGAGACCATCAGCTCGTCCGGACGGTTTGCACCGAGGCGCACGCGCTGTGCGTCGCCGACCGGAATCGCGACGCGACCGTCGCGATCGGTGGCACTTGGCGCAGCGGGATTGCGGCTGAACTTGGTCATCGACCCGCCCGGGTCCCTCGAGGGATCGCTGGTCGCGGTGTAGACCGAGGCTCCCGCGATGGCCCCATCGGGCCCGACGACTTCGACCACGACCGTCGCGTTGGGCGGCGTGGCGGCATCGACCGAAGCGTCGGGAGCGGGCGACGGCGTTTCGATCGGCTCGAGCGTGCGCTCGTTCGTCGCCGTGGGTGCGACCAGCTTCGACTCGCGAGCGACGAGCACTTCGGCCGGCGCGCGGTCCGGCGCTCGGTCCGGAGAACGAAGGACGAGGACGACCGTGACGACCAAGCACGCGGCGACGAGGAGTCCCACGACCGCACGCAGTCCTCCGATCGAGCGCGCGATCGGAGCGCCATCCTCGGACGCGGACGCCTCGCGCTCGCGACCCCGCGCGAGGAGCAGCACCGTCGGCAGCCACCGCGAGCGTCCCTCCTCGTGCGAGCGGTCCAGCCGCTCCTGCATGAGCTTCAGCCCGCGCGCGATCTGACTCGTCACGGTGTTCACGGAACGATCGAGCTCGCGCGCGATCGCCGTCGGTGTCTTGTCCTCGTAGTAGCGCAGGATCAGCACGCGGCGATAGAGCTCGGGGAGCGCGAGCAGCTCGCTCGCGAGCCGAGTCGAGACGTCTTCCCGTTCGTGGGAATCCGACGACTCCGTGCGCTCGATCGACGCCGTCTCGAGGGGCTTCGCGCGCGTTCCCGAGCGATGACGCTGCAGGAATGCGTTGCGAGCCACGCGCCGCAACCAGGCGCGCAGGTCGCCGTGGTGCTTCGGCGGCCGCTCGAGCGCCGTGAGCCAGGTCTCCTGGATCACGTCGTCGGCTACGGCGGGATCGCGCGCGAGACTGCGCGCGAAGCGCTCTAGGAACTCGCGGTGCTGCAGCAGGTCGGAGAGGCGCGGCGCATCAGCGGACATGCAGCGCGAGATTATCTCGGGATCGCTGCACGGTCACCGGCGTGCCGAGCATTGGTGATGCCCCGACACCGGTGCCGGAAGCGCGAACGCTTCCGGTGCCGCGTCGTGTCCAGACCGCGCGGCCTACGCCACCACATCGCGAGGCGATCCCTCTACCACCGGAGGTCACGCATCAGCAGTAGCGCGTGGCTCACGCGGTGAGAACGCCTGGTTTCTCCGCGGGGTCGCTTGTTCCGACGACGTGTTCCTGCCTGCGTCGTCTTGCCGAGACCTTCACGCGTTCCGGTGCTGCGTCGCTCCGTCTCGTTCTCGAGAACGGCGTTCCGCAAATCAAGATGATGGTCGTCGACGAACGCGGTTCGCTGCGCGTCGGATGTCGCCCGGTTCAGGGCGTTCCCTCGACCTGGCTGCACGGTCATCCGCGTTTCGACCATTGGTCACGCCGAGCGTCGCGACTGTCGCGCCGCGTTCGACGAACCAGTCGCGGCCGCGTCCGCGCATCACGAAGAGGCGATCTTCTCCCATGCAGCGTCCCCGCTCTCTCTCCAGCCTGCGCCTCCTCGCGGTCGCAGCTCTCCTCCCCGTCCTGATGACTCCCGCTCCGGCCGACACGACGTGCAGCAAGAAGAACCACGGCTGCAAGAGCGTCACGACCTTCAGCGTGTACACCGGGAATCCGACGGTGATCTGTCCGATCGGCCATCCCGTCGTGCAGATCGACTCGCGCGCGTTCTGCGGCGGCGATCTCGCGGACGGCGCTGCGTTGCTCCTGCGCTGCGGCGTGAGCTCGACGCCGTTCAGCTACATGGGCGCCGTGGCCATGCACTCCTTCAGCACGTCCTCGAACTGGGAAACGGTGCTGGCCGGCGCGTGCGGCGACTTCTCCTATTCCGCGATGCCGTGGTGAGCGTCGCGGCGGATCGGGTTATCTCCGGATCGCCGCATGGTCCCGTGCGTGCCGAGCATTGCTGATGCCCCCCGCGTCGCGCGCATCGAGAACGACAGCGCGTCTCGATTCCGCGACGCTTCGAAGGACCGTCGCGGCCCAGGCCGCGCTTCACAAGGAGATCCCATGCACCGTCCTCGCTTCCTCACGAGCGTGCGCGTCCTCGCGACCGCAGCTCTCCTGCCCTTCCTGATGATCGAGACTCCGGCCGATACGACCTGCACCAAGAAGGACGTCCCGATGGGATGCAGGACTCGCACGGTCTTCAGCGAGTACCCCGATCCCGTCATCATCTGCGTGCAGGATCACCCCATCGTGCAGATCGAGTCCTTCGGGTACTGCGACGGCATCCTGGACGGATCGACGTTGTTGCTGCGCTGCGGCACCAACGGATCGTCGTTCAGCTACACGGGCAACGTCGCCATCCACACCGTGGGGACGACCTCGAACTGGGAGAACCTGCTGTACGGCAATTGTTCGCACCTCACCTACGGCGCCCTCTGGTGGTAGCCGCCCGAGGACGCGCGTTCGCTTGACACGCGGGCGGCGGCCTTCGCGCCGCCCGCGCATGCCTTCGAATCGTGTCCAGGAGTACCGGTTCTCATGACGAATCCCGTTGCCTTCGCCTCTGGCGCTCTCGCTCTGATCTGCGTGCTCTCTGCGACCGCGTGCAGCGACGTCGCCGGCGCCACCACCACGGTGAAGCCGGTGGAGTCCGAGCACGACGGCTTCTGGTGGACGCGCATGGGCGAGCAGTCCCTCGCCGTCGTGAACTTCGGACCGACCTTCGAGCTGCCCGACGGTCTCTACCGGCAGTGGAGCCTCGTGATCCACCTCCCGGGTACACCGGAGCCCGCGACCTGCCTCCAGGGTCTGCGCGGGCTCGAGGAAGCGCGCCCGATCACCGCGCGCGGCGAGTACTTTTCGATCGAGCTGCGCCCGCGCGACGGCCACCTCTGGGGCGACGTGCGCTCGAGCGATCAGCTCGTGTTCACGGTGGAGGGGCTGTACTGAGGCGCGTCAGCGCGCCTCGACGTCCTCGCTCCGCAGCACCTCGCCGCCTCGAGAGACGCGCCACTCGTACCGACCGGGGAGCAGCGTGAAGGACCCGGGCGGAGGGAGCGCGCCCGACGCGACCGTCCAGCACTTCGCGATATCGCCGAGGTCGTCGATCTTCACGAGCTCGAAGGCGTCGCCCGCGGCGGTCTCGGGCGTCGGCCACGGCGCGCTCCACGCGACGGGGCGCGAGAGACGGATCTCGCCCAGGTCGAACACGTCTCCCGCGAAGACCTCGATCGTGTCCAGCCGCTCGGTCCCGATGTCGGCGGTCCACGCGACGAGCTCGTAGCTCTGCGCGGGAAGGCGTTCGATCTCGAACGCCCCGGTCTCGGGATCGACGGGCATCGGATAGAGATACGCGCCATCGTTGTGAACTCGCAGCTGCAGGAAGGCGTTCGCGAGCGGCTGTCCTTCGTGGTCGAGCAGCGATCCGCGCAGACCGCCGCGAGTGAGACTCTCCTCTGGCACCGTCACCACCTGCTCGTCCGGGCCACGCAGGAGACCGGCGCGGACATGACACGGGGGAAGGCCGTTGTCGATGTCCGACGCAGCGAGGAACACGTTCACCGTCATCTCCGTGTCCGGGACCGCGTCCAGGCGCACGCGGCCATCCGGGCCGACGGTGAGGAAGCGCTGCGAGGCCTCGTTGAACTGCGTCGCGCGGAGCGCGACCAGCGCCCCCGCGAGCGGAGAGCCGTCCGCGCGCTGGATCCGCAGGCGCAGCGGCGGCACCTCGCCGAGCACCGGGTTCCAGGTGCGCGTCTCTTTGGCCGCGAAGTCCACCAGGAGAAAGGCGGCCTTGCCGGGCTGAGCTGGATGCTCCGCCGCGAGCCAGGTTCTCCCGGGCGAGATGCCCTGCAGCTCGAAGTTCCCGTCGAGATCCGCGCAAGTCTCCTGCTTCATGCGGTTCGGCCCCTCGGGCGAGTACGACACCCTCACGCGCGCACCCGCGGCCGGAAGGCCGTCCTCCGTCACCACGCGCCCCACGACCGACGATCCGCGGCGCAGCACGACGTCGTGCACCGAATCGGACGGATCGGAGAGAAAGAGCGTGCTCGCGTGCGAGACGAAGCCCTCGTGCTCGACGAGCAGCCTGACGGTGCCGGCCGCGAGGCCCTCGTGCTCGAACCGACCGTCGGCCTTCGTGATCTGCGTGACCGGGCCCTTCACGAGAAAACGGCCGCTCCCGAGACCGATGCGGGTCCGATAGAACCGGCCGGCGTCCACGGTCGCGTTCTCCAGCGGCACTCCGGCTTCGTCGGTGATCGTTCCACGGAGCGCGACCGAGCACGGCTTCAGCGCGATGGTCACGGATTCGCGTCCGCTTTCGGGGAAGCGCAAGGCGTACGTGTCCGAGTTCGCGAACCCGGCGGCCTCCACGGTCACGCCCAGGATGCCGGCGTTCTCCATCCAGACGTGTACGAGGCTCTCGTCTCTCAGGCGGATCTCGATCCGACCCTGCGCGTCCGTGGCGCCCTGGAACTTGCAGGTCTTCAGCCGCGGGCCCCCCGCGCGAGCGGCACGGTCCAGCGTCGTGCCCACGCGGGCTCCCGACACGGGTTTCCCGTCCACCGAGACGACCTGCACGAGGAGCGTCGCGATCACGGGTGCTGCGCTGCTCGGTTCCGCCGCCGCGAGGAGATCGGGCTCGAGAGCCGCCGGCTCCACCTCCACCGCTTCACGTGCGTCGGTCGGACGCTGCGCCTCCGGCCTCGCGTCCGCGCTGGCCACGGCAACGCCGTCGCGCTCGGCCGACGGAGAGCGAGCGGACGCGCGCAGCACGAGCAGGCCCACGAACAGAGTGACCGTCGCGACCAGCGCCGTCAGCAATGCCGACGCACGAACGCGACGGAGCGCGCGCCGCACCAGCACGCGTGGGGGCACGAGCTCCACCGATTCCGCGCCAGGCACGAGCAAGAGGGACGCGCGCAGCCACTGCGAGCGACCGCCTGGATGCGAGCGGTCCAGGCGCTCCTCGAGGAGCCGCAGCCCGCGCGCGAGCTGGCTCGTCACCGTGTTCAGCGAGCGCTCGAGCTGGCGCGCGATCTCCGTCGGCGTCCGGTCCTCGTAGTAGCGCAGGAGCAATACTCTGCGATAGGGCTCGGGGAGCGCGAGCAGCTGCGTGCCGAGCGCGCGCGCGATGGCCTCGTGCTCGAGCGCCTCGCCGGCCTCGTCGATCGGTTCACCATCGAGCACTTCGAACGAGGGCGCGCTGTTCTGCGAACGCCGGCGCTGGAGGAAGGCGTTGCGCGCCACCCGTCGCAGCCACGCGCGCAGGTTGCTGCGGTGCGACGGGGGCCGCTCGAGCGCCTCGAGCCAGGTCTCCTGGACCACGTCCTCGGCCACGCTCGCGTCGCGTGCGAGGCGTCGGGCGAAGCGCTCGAGGAAGGCGCGGTGCTGCAAGAGCTCGGAGAGCAGGGGCGGGTCGTACGACATGACGCTGCACGATTATCCCCGGATCGCTGCACGGTCACACGCGCGGCGCGCACTAGCCCGATCGTGAGCGAAGCGCGCGAGCGACGCGCGCTCGAGCTCGGTCCTGTTCCGGAGACTGAAGATCGACGATGTCGTGGCCGCGACCCGTGCCGCGACGCAAGGAGACACTCCCCCCATGCGACGACTCTGCTCCCCGCGGCTCGTGTCCTGGCTCTCGGCGGCTGCGATCCTGCCCTTGCTGATGGCGCCGGCGCCCGCGCAGACGACGGTCTGCAACAAGAAGCTCCCGGGTCAGGGCTGCAAGAGCCAGACGGCGTTCTGGTACTACACCGGCACGCCCACGGTGATCTGCACGATCGAGACCGTGGTGGAGATCCGGTCGACCGCGACGTGCCAGGGGCAATCCGCGGGCCCGGCCGAGCTCCTGCGGTGCGGCGCCTTCTCGACGCCGTTCAGCTACTCGGGTGGCGGCTTCATCCACACGTTCGGAACGACCTCGAACTGGGAGAACGTGCTGAACGGCGCCTGCAGCGACTTCACGTATTCCGCGATCGCGGAACCATGACCGTCGAGCGGCTCGCGAGCGCGAGAGCTCTCGCCGCTTCCGGCCCGGTCGTCCTCGCCCTCGTGTGCGCACTCTGGGCTCCCGCGTGCAACGAAGCCGCGGGTGCCAGCGCGCGAGCACGGCCGATCGAGCCGGAGCACGACGGCTTCTGGTGGACGAACCTGGGCCAGCAATCCTCGGCGTCGCCTGCTTCGGACCGAGCTTCGAGCTCGCCGACGGGCTCTACCGGCAGTGGAGCCTCGTCATCCACCTGCCGGGCACGCCTGAGCCGCTCACGTGCCTGCAAGGGCTGGTCGCCTTCGACGACGACTCACCGATCGCCGCGCGCGGCGAGTACTTCGCGCTCGAGTTGCGTCCGCGCGAGCACCACCTGTGGGGCGACGTGCGCTCGAAGGACGAGCTCGCCGTCGCCGTCGAGGGGCTGTACTAGCCGTCCACGCCGAGCGCGACGAGCTCGGCCACCAGCGCGTCGTACGCGGCGCGCTGGGTGCGGTCGAGGCCGGCTTCCAGGAGGTCGTGCAGCTCGAAGCGGTCCTCGACGAGGTCGTAGAACTCGTCAGCCTGGCCGATGCGGCGGATCAGCTTGAAGCGCAGGTCCCGGATGGCGCGGTCGTGCACGTCGTAGGGCGGAGCGCTGTTGTTGGGCGCGAACTGCTCGCTGTAGAGCGTGCGCCGCAGCGACGGACGCGTGGGGTGCGCGAAGTACGGCACGAGCGAGAGCGAGTCCTCCGCGGTCGTCGTGGCGCTCACGTGCGCGAGCTGCGCGACGGTGACGAACAGGTCCGTCGCTCCGACGAGACCGTGGCACTCC
>Ga0111538_10008141_pt1 | contig 14073 bp, 8 predicted proteins | sample SoiMethybrSBSTD1_FD_79669 | JGI IMG/M metagenome (GOLD analysis project Ga0111538, IMG submission 79669) | Bulk soil microbial communities from a Populus tree surrounding site in Tennessee, USA - Soil MetaG P. TD hybrid SBSTD1 (version 2)... | ecosystem: Environmental > Terrestrial > Soil > Tree... | reverse complement strand
TGACCATACGCGTGCGCCGGCGAGCAGATCGAGTGATGCATGCTCGAACTCGATTGCCCGATACGCTCCACCAAAGGTGCCGACGAAAATCTTGTTCTTGGCGTCGACATCGTCGAAGAGGATGCCGAAGGGCGTGTCTGCGTCCGCACTGATCGAGGTGTAGATCAGGTCCGTGTAACCGGCGAAACGCTGATAGCGGACCTCGGCGAACATCATTCCCGCGATGTCGAGATTCTGCAGGATGTCCTTGAAGCCAACATCGACATCGACGGTCGGCGACCTGGGAAAGGGAGCGACGTCGCCGTGCAGGCTGGCCGCCCAGACGTAAGGAGAAATGTCTATCGACCAACCGTCGGATACGGTCGACGGCTTGGGCTCCTCGGCCATGGCATTGTCCGTGAACGGCATGCTGGTCACACCAAGACACAATACGCCTGCAATCAGGAAACTCTTGCCGCCATTCCAAATCCCCGGCATCTGGTCCCCGCGTCCGTCACTGCTTGCCCGAGCCGCCGGCCTGCTGCAGCTTCGCCAGCACTTCGTCGAGCGAGAAGCTGCCGGGCTTTTGCCGCGGCGGGAACTCGACATAGGTTTGCAGGTGCTTGCCGACGAAATCCTGCGCCGGGACAAGCAGGTAGGTGCGTTCGACCCGCCACTTGTCATAGTCGCCTGCCTCACGTGCGGCGATCTCAAAGGGATCGGCGCGCAGGTCGGTGATCTTGGGAAGACGCAGGGTGACGAGCGGATCTTGCCACACGTCAAGGCCGGTGGCTCGCTGCTCCATGAACAGGAGCTTCCAGCGGTCGTATCGCAGCGCGGCAAGGTTGCCGTCGTCGGTCCAATAGAAGAATTCCTTGCGCTTGCTGGGTCCGGCGCCGGCCAGCAAGTCATGCTGATCATAGCCGTCGAGGTGGACCTTGAAGGTCTTGCCGGCCGCATCGTAGCCGGCCAGCAGCTTCTCCTTGACTCCCGGTTCTCCGGCCGCCGCGACAAATGTCGGTACCCAATCCTCGTGGGACACGATGTCGTTGATTTCGGTGCCCGGCTTGACGACGCCCGGCCAGCGGATCATCCCGGGCACCCGGTAGCCGCCCTCCCAACTCGTGTTCTTCTCGCCGTGGAACGGCGTCGTGCCGCCATCGGGCCAGGAGAAGACCTCGGCCCCGTTGTCGGTGGTGAACAGAACGATGGTGTTGTCGGCGATGCCCAGGTCATCGATTTGCTTGAGGAGCTGGCCGACCATGCCGTCGAGCTCCACCATCCCGTCGGCCTCCAGGCCCAAGCCGGTCTTGCCCTTCGATGCCGGCTTGAGATGGGTGTAGATGTGCATGCGGGTCGAATTGAACCAGCACAAGAATGGCTTCGCGGCCTTGGTCTGGCGGTCGATGAAATCCATCGCTGCGGCCAGGAATTCCTCGTCCACCGTCTCCATGCGTTTGGTGTTGAGCGGCCCGGTATCTTCGATCTTCTGCTTGCCGACCCGGCCAAACCGCGCATCTTCGGTAGGATCATCGACATCGGTGGCGGTGCACTTGAGCACCCCGCGCGGGCCGAACTTCGCGAAGAACTCTGGATTCTTCGGATAGTCCGGATTTTCCGGCTCGCTCTCCGCGTTCAGGTGATAGAGGTTGCCGAAGAACTCGTCGAAGCCATGAACCGTGGGCAGGAACTCGTTGCGGTCCCCGACATGGTTCTTGCCGAACTGGCCGGTAGCGTAACCGTGCGGCTTGAGCAGCTCAGCGAGCGTTGGATCCTTGTCGGACAGCCCTTCCTTGGCGCCCGGGAGGCCGACCTTGAGCAGTCCGGTGCGGAAGCAACTCTGCCCGGTGATGAACGCGGCGCGTCCGGCGGTGCAGGATTGCTGAGCATAGAGATCGGTGAAGATCGCGCCCTCTTGGGCGATGCGATCGATGTTGGGCGTCCGATAGCCCATCATGCCGCGGTTGTAGGCGCTGATGTTCCAATAGCCGATGTCGTCGCCGAAGATGACGAGGATATTCGGCGCTTTGGATGCCTGCGCAGTCGCAGTACTCGCTGCCGCGAGCTGCAGCGCGGCCACGCCGGCCAAGCCACCAAGCAAGATTGTCCGGCGGTCCACGCCGCGGCGATCCTTGGAATCACTCTCTGTGCGATCCTGGCCCGAGCTCATGGCATCTCCTCCTTAGGGAATGTCAGCGCCTGACGACGCAACGAAAGCCGATGTGGGACATGGAGGTGTCGATCATCTGCGGCTGGCGCGCGGCCGGCCGAAAACGCAGGCAATAGTTCGGCGCGCACAGGAATGATCCACCCTTCACGACCTTGCGCGGGATGCGGAACTGCGGCTGCCGAGGGTCGTAGCTCTGGCCCTCGGCGCCGCCGCGCGGATTGTGCGGAACGCAGCACGCTTTGGCGGCGTCCGGCGTGTGCCGCTGGGCAAACCAGTCGCTGGTCCATTCCCAGACGTTGCCCGCCATGTCGTAGAGGCCGTAGCCGTTTGGCGGATAGGAGGCCACCGGCGCGGTGCGCACGAAGCCGTCCGATGCGTCGTTGCGCCAGGGGAACTCGCCTTGCCAGGTGTTCGCCATGTGGCGGCCGTCCACCAGCATGGAATCGCCCCAGCAAAAGGCCGCCCCGGCAAGGCCGCCGCGCGCCGCATACTCCCATTCCGCTTCGCTCGGCAGCTCCTTGCCGGCCCAAGTCGCGTATGCGCTCGCATCCTCGTAGGAGACCTGCACGACCGGATGCTGGTCGCGGCCATCGATGTTGCTTCCCGGACCTTCCGGGTGGCGCCAGCTAGCGCCCGGCACATAGGCCCACCAGTTGGCGTAGTTGCGCAGGTCGACCGGCCCGGGCGGCGGCTGGAAGACCATGGAGCCAGGCTTCAGCATTTCCGGCTTCGCGCCGGGAAAGTCGGCGGGATTGAGCGGCCGCTCGGCCAAGGTCACATAGCCGGTCGCCGCGATGAACGTGGCGAACGCGGCGTTGGTGATTGCAGTGGCGTCGATCGCGAAGTCATCGACCGCGACCCAATGGGCGGGAGCTTCCTCGGGATAGTGCTTGTCGGATCCCATGCGGAACCTGGCGCCGGCAATCGGAACCATGCCCTTCGGCACGTCACGTTCCGTCGTGGCGCTCGCTCCAACCGCTTGTGCCGAAAGGTTCATGTCCTTCGTCTCCCAGACGCAGGCCCGCCCCTTGCCGTCACCCTTACTGTGGAAAGACCTGCAGCCAGTCCCTTTTCATGTCGACGACCACCCAACCGCGCTTGTCTGCGTCATCGAGCCCTTTGTTCAGTTGACCCACGCTCGACTTGCGGTCGTAGGCATATTCGCGGTCGGCATCGGTATGATGCACGAGCAGCCCCAGGCTCGCGCCCTCGCGGGCGGTCACCCACTCGATCATTTCGTAGTCGCCGTCGGAATTTCCAAAAGCGGCGACCGGCCGCTTGCCGAGCGCCTTGAAGATGCCGACCGGCTTGCCCGCGCGATCATCGATGAAGTCGATCTCGGGTTCGCGCACCAGGAGCGGTACATTATCGACCACGTCGTATTTCAGTTTGATGGCGCTGCCGATTACCTGTTCCGGCGGAATGCCGTAGGCCTGTTCGGCCCAGGGCCGCATGAACTCGACGCCGCCTCCGGAAACGATATAGGTCTTGAAGCCGTTGTCGCGAAGGTATGCGAGAAGCTCCAGCATCGGCTGATACACCAGCTTGTCATAGGGCTGGTGAAAACGCGGATGCCGGGCCTTTGCCATCCAATCGGTGACGATCTGGGTGAACTGGTCGGACGTCATGCCGGCATGAGTGGCCGCGACTATTTCCAGCGCGCCCTTCTGGCCGGTTGCGGCGACGCCTTTGAGGTCCTTGGCCAGCACGCTCTTGAACGGTTCCTGGTCTTTCCATTCCGGATGCTGCGGCGCCAGGACGGCGACCCGATCGAGCGCGAAGGCGAACTGGGGATAAATGGGAGACTCGCACCACAAGGTGCCGTCGTTATCGAACACCGCGATCCGATCCACCGGCGCGACGTAGTCGGCGCCGCCTTGCTGGGTTACGCGTTCAACGAATGCGATGATCGCCGACTTCGCGGCACCGGCGTTCCAGGAGGCAAGCGATTCCGATGCGAGGGAGCAGGCCGAATAGAGGCAGGATATCGCGACACAGATCGCGACAATCTGCACTCGCCAGATATGCGCGCGCACAGACATCGGGCAAGCCCCTCGCCGGCAGGTCTGGCAGATCATCGTTGCCCGACCGAAAGGAAGCAATTGGACCATCGTCCAACGGGCTTGAGTTTGTCCTCCTATCGGCGGCACCGGCGTTGAAGTTGTCCTACTCCTTCGTCCGGCAGCTGATTCCTGAGCCGCGGACGGAGTGACCGTTATTTCCCGCAATAAAATGATGGCCGGAGCTGATAGACTGAGCATGTCCCGTACGGCGATTGGGCAACGAAGTCGCCAGATTGGAGCCGCTTCCGAGGAGCGACAAGCAATGAGGATCGAGCTCTGCTTGTTTCAACGCTTGATCCCGGCTCTTGGATTGATCCTCCTGCTGAGCGGGTGCGGCACCACAGTCAACTGGGATTACCCGCGCACCCCCTCGACGGCTTTCGCTCAGCCGCAGACCACCACCGTCGGCGCGCTCTTCCAGGAAGCGGCGGATCGACACCCGGGGCAATCCGGGTTTGGCCTGGTGCGACAGGGGAGTGATGCTTTCACGGCCCGCCTGGCCATGGCCGACTTGGCCGAAAAGACGCTGGATGCGCAGTATTACATCTGGGACGTCGACACCACCGGTCGGATCATGGCGGAGCGGCTAATACGGGCTGCCGATCGTGGCGTGCGCGTGCGCGTGCTGCTCGACGACCATTACCAGACGGAAGACGTCGATCTTGGAGCGGCCGCGCTCGATGCCCACCCCAATATCGAGGTTCGTTTCTTCAACCCCGTGGAGAACCGGCGCTGGCGCACCTGGAGCTTCCTGTCCGACTTCAGCCGCGCCAACCATCGCATGCACAACAAGCTGTTCATCATGGACAACGCCGTGGGAATCGCCGGCGGACGCAACATCGCGGATACCTATTTTGGCGTGCGCCCCGATCAGAACTTCCGCGACCTCGATATGGTGATGGCGGGGCCGATCGTCCGGAATTTATCGGCGAGTTTTGATCTGTTCTGGAACAGCAAGTGGGCCATCCCCGTCGGCGCGGTGGTGGAAGAACGCGCGACTGAACGCGATTATCTCGCCCTCAAGAAACGGCTCACCGAGAAGATCGCCGCCGCCGGCTATCCTTACCCCATCGATGAACGGATCGCCGATCTCCGCGCGCGCATCGTCGAGATCAGGGACGCTTTCATCTGGGCGCCGGGCCGCGTGCTGGTGGAGGATCCCGCCCGTGCGAGCGGCGACGACGGCGGCAAGGTCATGAGAGATGCCATTATCGAACGGCTTGCTGAGACGAAGCATGAGGTGTTGATCGAGTCGCCGTATTTCATCCTGGCCGGTCCGGGCGTCGAGGAAGTGCGAAAACTCACGTCACGCGGCGTCAAGGTCCGCGTCCTGACGAACTCCGCGGCCACCAATGACGTGATGGCTGCGCATGCGGGCTATGCCAATACACGCAAGGAACTGCTCGACGCAGGCGTCGAGCTCTACGAGCTGCGGCCGGACAGCAATATGAAACGGAAGTGGTCGATCGCTGCGGGTAAATCGCGCGCGGCTTTGCACGCCAAGGCTTTGGTGTTCGACCGTGAGTCGGCGTTCATCGGCAGCTTCAACCTCGACCCCCGCTCGAGGGCCATCAACACGGAGGTCGGCGTCATGATCGACAGCCCGGAGATTGCCCGCCAGCTGGGAGAGTTCATGGATGAAGGAATCGCCCCCGGCAGCGCCTATCACGTCACGCTCGACACGGGCGGTGGCCTGGTGTGGATGGCAGAGACGAACGGGACGGAAGTAAAGTTCGATACCGACCCGGAGACCAGCCTGGGGCAGCGGTTCGTGATCGACGTCGTCGGCTTGCTGCCGATTGAAGAACAGCTTTAGCGCGTGTGTGTCCGGCCACCCGTTCGATCGGGCGGTGCTATTTGTATTGCGGCGCGCTCGCCGCACAGGACGCCGGCACGAAAGTCCATGGGGCGACTCAAGGAAACGGCGCGGATGTTGCCACCCGCGCCGTTCGCATTTTCAGCGATGCAATGACCGCTACTGGTTCATCGACTGGAAGAAGTCGCTGTTGGTCTTGGAGTGCTTCAGCTTGTCGAGCAGGAACTCCATCGCATCGGTGACGCCCATCGGCATCAGGATGCGCCTGAGGACCCACATCTTCGACAAAGTTGCCTTGTCGACCAACAATTCTTCCTTGCGCGTGCCCGACTTGGTGATGTCGATCGAGGGGAAGGTGCGCTTGTCGGAGAGCTTGCGGTCGAGGATGATTTCCGAGTTGCCGGTGCCCTTGAACTCTTCGAAGATCACTTCGTCCATGCGGCTGCCGGTATCGATCAGCGCAGTTGCGACGATGGTCAGCGATCCGCCTTCCTCGATGTTGCGCGCGGCGCCAAAGAAGCGCTTCGGCCGCTGCAGCGCGTTGGCATCGACACCGCCGGTCAGCACCTTGCCCGATGACGGCACCACGGTGTTGTAGGCGCGCGCGAGGCGGGTGATCGAGTCGAGCAGGATCACCACGTCGCGCTTATGCTCGACCAGGCGCTTGGCCTTCTCCAGCACCATCTCGGTCACCTGCACGTGGCGCGAGGCCGGCTCGTCGAAGGTCGAGGAGATCACCTCGCCCTTCACCGAGCGCGACATGTCGGTGACCTCTTCCGGCCGCTCGTCGATCAGCAGCACGATCAGGTAGCATTCCGGATGGTTGGCGGCGATCGAGTGCGCCAGGTTCTGCAGCATCACGGTCTTGCCGGTGCGCGGCGGCGCGACGATCAGCGCGCGCTGGCCCTTGCCCTGCGGCGCGATCAGGTCGATGACGCGGCTGGTGATGTCCTTGCGGGTCGGATCCTCGTTCTCGAGCTTCAGCCGCTCATCGGGATAGAGCGGCGTCAAATTGTCGAAATTGATCCGGTGGCGGATCTTCTCCGGCTCGTCGAAATTGATCTTGTTGACCTTGAGCAGGGCGAAATAGCGCTCGCCGTCCTTGGGGCCGCGGATCTGGCCCTCGACCGTGTCGCCGGTCCGAAGGCCGAAGCGCCGCACCTGGCTCGGGCTCACATAGATGTCGTCCGGGCCGGGCAGGTAGTTGGCTTCCGGCGAGCGCAGGAAGCCGAACCCGTCGGGCAGCACCTCCAGGACGCCATCGCCCATGATGGCGGTGTCGCTCTCGGCGAGCTGCTTCAGGATGGCGAACATCATGTCCTGCCGGCGGAGCGTGCTGGCATTCTCGATCTGCATGCTCTCGGCGAATTCGAGCAACTCGGCCGGAGACTTGTGCTTCAGGTCTTGGAGATTCATCGGGAGCGACGTTGGCTTGGCTGTCTGTGAGAGGTCGTTCAAAGGGGGTGCTTTTCGAAATCAATCGGTTGCCGGTGAGGAAGTTCCGGAGCCAGAAGGCTCGCGCGGCAAGATCGCCATTCAGGACCTAATTCTAGCCTCGCACGGGAAACCGATTCTTAAGATGGGTCGGAGATGACGGCGAGGCCGCGTCAGGCAGGCGGTCTTAGCGAGACCGGTGCCTAATGAGTTAATGCATTCCCCCCGGCGGGTCAAGTGAAAGATCGGCGCCTACCTGAAAAAGCCGCACCGATCAAGCGGTTGTGAGCTTTTGAAGAAGCCGTTTGGTCCTGCCATGCGCGACCGAGTCCTTGTTTGGATTCTTTCTAAGCAACGGGGAACGCCGCACAACGGGTCCGGTTTGCAGATGGCGTCGAGGCCATGCACGTGGCGGTGGCGCATGTCCTTTGACCCCGTCTGTTCAGGAGCCTCCATGCCCAAGCCGCCGAAAGCCCAGCCCGCAAAATCGCTGAAAAGCACCGCCAGGATCCACGATCAGAGGCCGAGCCGCGGTGCCGGCGGAGAGTTGCATCAGGTTGCGGGCGGTGCCGTTCCCGTCCTGACGACAGCGCAAGGCGGGCCGGTCTCCGACGACCAGAACTCACTGAAGATCGGGAGGCGCGGGCCGACCGCGCTCGAGGACTTCCACTTCCGCGAAAAGATCTTCCACTTCGACCACGAGCGCATCCCGGAGCGCGTGGTGCATGCCCGCGGCTACGGCGCACATGGTTATTTCGAAACCTACAAGTCGCTGTCGCGCTACACGCGCGCAGACATCTTCCAGCGCGCCGGCGAGAAGACGCCGGCCTTCGTGCGCTTCTCGACCGTCGCCGGCAGCAAGGGCTCGATGGACCTGGCGCGCGACGTGCGCGGCTTCGCGGTCAAGCTCTACACCAAGGAAGGCAACTGGGACATCGTCGGCAACAACATCCCGGTGTTCTTCATCCAGGACGCCATCAAGTTTCCCGACATCATCCATTCGGTGAAGCCGGAGCCCGACCGCGAGTTCCCGCAGGCGCAGTCGGCCCACGACAATTTCTGGGACTTCATCAGCCTCACCCCCGAAAGCATGCACATGATCATGTGGGTGATGTCGGACCGCGCCATCCCGCGCTCCTTCCGCTTCATGGAGGGGTTCGGGGTCCACACCTTCCGCCTGCTCAATGCGCGCGATGACTCGACCTTCGTCAAATTCCTCTGGAAGCCGAAGCTCGGCCTGCAATCCGTGGTGTGGAACGAAGCGGTGAAGATCAATGGCGCCGATCCGGATTTCCACCGACGCGATCTGTGGCAGGCGATCCAGACCGGCAATTTCCCGGAATGGGAGCTGCAACTGCAGCTGTTCGACCAGGCCTTCGCCGACAAGTTCGATTTCGACGTGCTCGATCCGACCAAGATCATCCCCGAGGAGATCCTGAAGCCGGTGCCGGTCGGGCGTCTGGTGCTGGACCGCATGCCCGACAATTTCTTCGCCGAGACGGAGCAGGTCGCCTTCATGACCCAGAACGTGCCGCCCGGCATCGATTTCTCCAACGACCCGCTGCTGCAGGGCCGCAACTTCTCCTATCTCGACACGCAGTTGAAGCGGCTGGGCAGCACCAACTTCACCCATCTGCCGATCAACGCGCCGAAATGCCCGTTCGCGCATTTCCAGCAGGACGGCCACATGGCGATGCGCAATCCGGTGGGCCGCGTCAATTACCAGCCCAATTCCTGGGGCGAGGGGCCGCGCGAATCGCCGGAGCGGGGTTTCCGCTCGTTCGCGGAGCCGATCGAAGGCGTGAAGCAGCGCATCCGCAGCGAGACCTTCGCCGACCATTACAGCCAGGCGCGGCTCTTCTTCATCAGCCAGACCGAGACCGAGCAGAGCCACATCGCGGCCGCCCTGACCTTCGAGCTCAGCAAGGTGGAAAATCCGGTGATCCGCGAGCGCATGGTCGCACACCTGCTCAACATCCACGAGGATCTCGCGAAAAAGGTCGCGCAGGACCTGGGGATGAAAAAGCTGCCGAACCCAGCCGATGCGGCGCTGCCGACCCGCAAGGATCTGAAGCCCTCGCCGGCACTCAGCATCATCAAGAACGGGCCGAAGCGCTTCGAAGGGCGCAAGCTCGGCATCCTGGTGACGGACGGCACCGATGCGAAACTGCTGGCCGCCCTGCAATCGGCGATCAAGAAGGCGGGCGCCGTCACTGAAATCGTCGCGCCCGCGGTCGGCGGCGCCAAGGCGGACGATGGCAGCCTGATCGTCGCGCAGCAGATGATCGACGGCGGCCCGTCGGTCCTCTATGACGCGGTCGCCTTGCTGCCCTCGGAAGCGGGCGTCGCGAAATTGCTGCAGCATGCGCCGGCGCGCGACTTCGTCGCCGACGCCTTCGCGCACTGCAAGTTCATCGGCTACACGCCTGCGGCGTCAGACCTGCTGGAGAAAGCCGGCGCAGCCCTGGACGACGCCATGATCGCGCTCAACGGCAGGGGCGACGTCGCCGCCTTCGTCGAAGCCATCGGCGCGCTGCGGCTCTGGGACCGGGAGCCGACGGTCAAGATGGCGTAAGTCATTCGTATGTAGCTATCGGGTACCAATCCGCTAGTGCGATTGCACCGCGCTGGATGTGGATATCGTCCCCACTGCATCCAGCGCCCCTCTTCTTCCGCTCTCTGCGTTAAGTTTTCCGTCTAACCTGTTGTGAGGTTTCGGAAAAGCGAAGAATTTGGCGTGCGCCGCATGGAATCGGGCGCGCCGGCCATGCTATTTGTCGGGGATTGGGGACCAAAAGATTCAATGAATCCGGCGGCGCGATACTCGCCGGGACGTGAAGCGCCGGACTTCAGAAGTGGGCTTCCATCTTCCTGAGAGGGGGAGGACGCAGCATGACCGAACCGTCCATGGGCCTGAGCCTGCTCCACCAATTGCAGGATGCCCTGCTTGGCTACGGATCGCTGTGGACCGCGATCGCCACCATGGTCCTCAGCATCGCGGTGCCGCTGCTGATCATCATCGGCAAGCAGGCCGTCAAGCACATCCGGGCCGAGACGTTCCTGCGCCTGGAAGCCAGCTTCCTGAAGCCCAACACCGACGACACGCTGGATCCCCAGGAAGCGCTGATGGATCCGACCTTCGATTCCGTGCGCTGCAAATATCTGGAGACGCCGCTGACCGATGAGGACGAGAACGGCAAGCCGCGCTGGTCGGGTTACGACCGGATGTTCGGCTGGCTGACGCCGACCATTCTCTACGGTTTCAGCGTCGTGGTGTTCGGAGTCATCGTCGCCTTCGTGGTCGATCGGCTGTTTGTCAGCGGCTGGCTGGTGGTCGGGCCCGGCTGCGGCGAATCTCTCAACAAATGCCTGCCGCTGAGTGCGCAGATGATGCTGCTGGGCCTGCGCGAGCCATCGGCCGCTTTCGCCGCCGACCTTGCCTATGCCCACAACACGGCCGTCATGCTCGGCTTCGCCTTCACCGGCGCCTATCTGTGGTGCGTTCTCTACCTGATCCGGCGGGTCAACAATTACGACCTGACGCCGTACTCCTTCCTGCTGTGCGGCATGCGCATCCTGCTGGCGCTGGCGATCGCGCTCACCATCCGGCACACCATTTTCACCAATGCCAGCCTGGTGACGGAAGCCGGCGGCGATATCGCGGGCGAGACCGGCTTTGCCACCTATCTCGCGGTGATGGTGGCCTTCCTGCTCGGCTTCTATCCGGCCGCCGGCCTGGACTACCTGGTGAAGCGCGGCCAGGAGCTGACCATCAAGCGGCCGCACCCGGATGCCGCGGCCATGCGCTATGCCCTGCCGCTCGACATCATCGACGGGCTGACAGACTTCGTGCGGTTCCGGCTGGAGGAGCTGGAATATGAGGACGTGCAGAACCTCGCGACCGCCAACCCGGTCCTGCTCTATGTCGAGACGCCGTACAATATTTTGGAGATCATCGACTGGATCGCCCAGGCCCAGCTCATCACCGCGGTCGGGCCCAAGAAGGTGCTGGAGCTGCGCAAGCTCAACGTGCGCACCATCTTCGATCTGGCGCGCATTGGCGACAGCAACCATTTCCGCCGCTGCGCCCTGCAGATCCTGGTGGAGCCCGAGGCCTTCCGCGCCAATCTCGAGCATGTGTCGGACGAGGAGATCCAGTCCATGTTCGTCTGCATGTTCACCAGTATCGCCGACGACCTCCACGTCATCCGTCTGGCGCGGGTGTGGAACGCCTTCTATGCCGTCTACCAGAAGGACCGCCTGCTCGACGTCGCGACCCGCGGGCTCTTGAACAAACCCAACCCGCCGGCATCCTGGATGAGCGCCCCGGTTGCCATGCCGCCCGCCATGACCGCACCACCGAAGGCGGCCGAGTGAAGGAAGGATTTAGGCTGCACCTCGGTCGCGGAGACGACCAAATCGGGCCGAACAGCGGTTTGATGGTGTAAGCTGGCGCCTCCTGCTCAGCCGCCATCGGATCATGCGCGTCTCCATCGCCCTCAAGATCTTCGTTATTGTGATCGCCCTGCTGTTGCTCATGACGGCAGTGGCCGCGATCTCGACGTACCAGGCGCGCAAGGTTGGAGGACTGCTCGACCGCGCGACTGAAGGCTATATTCCCGCCTATGCCGCACTGGCGCGTGCGGACATCCGCTCGCTCGAACAGGCGCTGGCGCTGCGGCGGCTGGTGATTGCCGACCTGACCGGCGGTGACGCCGCCGCACGAGAACGGGAACGCGCCGGCTTCGTCGCCAAGAGCGGAGAGGCGAACAACGAGCTGGCGGCCGCCCGCGGGCTGATCGCTACGGAGATTGCCAACCCTTCTCCCTTCGCCGATGTCATCGCTCTGGCTCGGCTCGATACGCGGCTGGAATTGCTGCAGAACGCGCGACAGGCCCATGACGTTGAGATCAAGGCTCTGCTCGCCTCCCTGGCGGCTGGCGACGCCACGCAGGCGGCGGAGGCGCTCAAGCGGATCGATGCCATGCGGGACGAACTCAATCGCCAGCTCGAGGAGGTGCGCACCCAAATGCGACACCTGATGCTCGATGCAACGCACCGAACGCGCGTCGAGCAGAACCATGTGGTGGTGATCAGCATCGTTGTGACCGTGCTGGCGGGTATTCTCGGCGTCGCCCTTGCGGGCGTCATGACCGCTGCACTGTTGCGTCCGGTCAAGCGTCTGCTGGCGGGAACGCGGGCGGTGGAAGCAGGGGCGTTCGACATCGACATACCGGTCACATCGTCCGACGAGATCGGGCGGTTGACGGTGGCCTTCAATCACATGGTGGGCGAGTTGCGCACCAAGGCGCGGATCCGAGACATGTTCGGCAAGTATGTCGACCCGCGCATTGTGGAAAGCTTGATCGAGCGGCCAAGCTTGACTGCGCTCGAAGGCGAGCGCCGCACCATGACTGTGTTCTTCTGCGACCTGAAGGGATTCAGCGCGCTGGGCGAAAGCTTGACGCCGAAAAATCTCGTGACCGTGACCAACCGTTACCTGACCGTCATGTCGGAGCCGGTGCGCGCCCAGGGCGGCATTCTCGATAAATATATCGGCGATGCGATCATGGCCTATTGGGGACCGCCCTTCAGCGACCCCAACACGCAGGCGTCGCTTGCCTGCCTGGCGGCGCTCGACATGGTTGAGCTGGTCGCGCCATTCGTCGCAGAACTCCCTGAGCTGACCGGCATTCGCCGCGGGTTACCCCGGATCGGCATGCGGATCGGGATCGCGACCGGGCCGGTGCTCGTCGGCAACATCGGCTCCGACACCATGAAGAGCTACACGGTATTGGGCGGTTCGGTGAATCTGGCCTCGCGGCTGGAAGGTGCGAACAAGTGGTACGGCACCACCATCCTGGTGTCGCAAGCCACTGCCGCGATGGCTGAAGACATGGTCGAGACGCGCGAGATCGATACCTTCGTGGCGGTCGGCGCACAGGAGCCCGAGCGCATTTTCGAGGTATTGGCGCGCAAGGGCGCGCTCAGCGAACGGGGATCACGCCTGCGGGCGGTATACCTGGAGGGGCTCGATGCCTATCGCCGCCGGGACTGGGACACCGCCCGGACGCAGTTCGGCTCGGCGCTGGACATCGTTCCGGGCGACGGTCCGTCGCGGGCCTTGCTGACCCAGATCGAGTGGTGGTCGCGGAATCCCCCACCTGCCGACTGGGATGGCGCTTGGCGCTCGACGGAGAAGTAGATCGGCCTCCTCATGCTGCGTTTTTGCTGCAGCAAAGGTGCAGCAAAATGAGCCGGATCAACGGGTTGGCAGATCAGAACGGTTTGACGATCACCAGGATGACGATGCCGATCAGGAGCAGGGTCGGGACCTCGTTGATGATCCGGTAGAACTTCGCGGGGTGCTTGTTGGCATCGGCGGCGAAGGCGCGGCGCCAGCGCGAGAGGAAGCCATGCAGCGTCGACATCGCGATCACCAGCGCCAGCTTGGCGTGGAACCAGTGCTGGCCCCAAAGGTCGCCCTCCCAGGCCATCCATAGCCCGAAGATCCACGCGGCACCCATCGCCGGGTTGATGATGGCGCGCAACAAGCGCCGCTCCATCACCTTGAAGGTTTCGCTGAGTTCCGAGCCAGGCTTGGCATCCGC